>Ga0073904_10001499_pt1 | contig 17468 bp, 12 predicted proteins | sample KloWWTrecipitate_FD_66668 | JGI IMG/M metagenome (GOLD analysis project Ga0073904, IMG submission 66668) | Active sludge microbial communities from Klosterneuburg, Austria, studying microevolution and ecology of nitrifiers - Klosterneuburg... | ecosystem: Engineered > WWTP > Aerobic digester >... | reverse complement strand
CACGACGAATCGGTCAACGTGGACGAATCGCTCCGCGCGGCGATGCTCGCCGAGTCGGAGCGCGCGCCCATCCTCGATTCGCTGCTGACGAACTACTCGCTCGGCGCGGGAAAGACGTTTTCGTGGGTTCCCTGACCAATCTGCCGCCCGAACTCGTCCTGGGCTGGGCCTTCTGGATGGCCGGCGGCCTGGTCCTGATGTTGTGGTTCCGCCGGCGCAGCGCCGCGGCGCCGCGCCAGGGGCCAACGCCTCGCCCGGTGCCGTCGCCAACTTCCTCCGTCCGCCGCTCGGGCGTCCGCCCGGTCGCCGTGCGCCCGGCCTCCCCGCCGGCCGACGATCCGTTCTCCGAGCTGCACACCCTGCTCGACGAGCCCGACCAGCGGTAGCGAGACGGCTCCAGCCCCTCGGCAGGAGGCGTTGAGGCAACTCCTGAGAGACTCCTCGACAGGCGCGATACGGGTCCCTTGCCGGGCCCAGGGGCGGGTGATACACTCCACCCCTCGTGCCGCGGAACCCCCTTTCCGCAGCCGCGTCGTCGGATGCCGAGCCTTCGGAGTCCGCTGCTCCGCCCGTTGTCCGGTCGCGCGACTCGCGTGATGCGCTTCGCGTCGCCGTCGAGCTGACCGCCGCCGACTCGCTGGAGGCCTTCCAGCCCGAGTCCGTGTCGCGCCTGGCCCGGCGGCCACGATTCAATCCTGCTTCATCCGCTAACGGCCGGCGGCGCGCTTTCTGGAAGCGTCTCGCCCTCGCCGCTGTCGCCGCCACGCTCGTGCTACAGTCTGCCGCCATTGCCTGGTGGCTCGGTACGGGCACGATGCCATGGGCAGCCGCGCACGCAACACCCGTGGCCGTGACGTCGGATCCCGAGGGCGCCCCGGTCATCATCGACGGCGTGCGGATGGGCACCACCCCGGTCACCTCTGCCTTGCCGCCAGGTCCGCACACCGTGGTGGTCGGGGAGGGTGCGCGTGCCCAGACGCAGCACATCGAGGTTCAACGCGGCACCGAAGCCACGGTCCACGTGGCGCTGGCGGCGGCCCCGGCCGCTGCCCCACCGGTGGCGTCCACGGGCGAGCTTCGAGTCAGTACAGAGCCACCGGGGGCCGAGGTAGTCGTGGACGGTCAGGCGCACGGAGCATCGCCGGTCACGATCGACGGGCTGGCGCCGGGACGGCACGAGGTCACGGTGACGAGAGCAGGCGTGACCATCCGCCGCTCGGTCGAGGTCGAGGCAGGCGCCCCGGCGTCAGTGATTGTCTCGCTCGGTGGCGGCGGCATCGCATCGGGCTGGCTCACGGTCGTGAGTCCGGTCGTGGCGGACCTGTTCGAGAACGGCACCCTTCTCGGCCGCACCAACACGCCCCGGCTGCTGCTGCCGGTGGGCGGTCATGAACTCGACATCGTGGACGAGACACTGGGCTACCGCGTGCGCCGCACGGTGCAGATCACCGGGGGCAGCACGACGAGGCTGCAACTGGAACCGGTCAATGGCCTGGTGAACATCAACGCCCAGCCCTGGGCGGAAGTGTGGATCGACGGCGTCCGCGTCGGTGAGACACCCGTGGGCAACCTGTCGCTGCCCATCGGCTTCCACGACGTGGTCCTCCGGCATCCACAGTTGGGTGAGCAGCGACAGACCGTGGCCATCGGCGTGGGGACGCCCGCCCGCATCGGCGTGGATCTGCGGCGATGACCTCGCGTCTGATGACAATCGCACTGGTCTGGGCTGCCCTCGGTTCTGCCGCTGCGGCGGGGCAGTCGCCGATTGATACGGTGCACGAGTTCTATGCCGACGCCAATTACGAGGCGGCGCTCGGCGCGCTCGACCGGCTCGACCCGCCCGCGGCCGTGCCGGTGGCCATCGAAATGGATCAGATCCGAGTCTTGTGTCTCACCGCTCTCGGTCGGGCCAGCGAGGCCGATGCCGTCATCGAGCGGATCATCACGGCCGATCCGGCGTTCGAGCCGGGAGACGACATTCCGCCGCGAGTGCGGGCCGCCTTCGACGTCGCGCAGCGGCGTGTGCTGCCGCGCATCGCGCGCGAACTCTATGCGGAGGGCAAGGCCGCCTACGATGGGCACGCCTACGCCGACGCCGTGCGGACACTCGAACGCTCGCTGGCCGTGATCGGCCGCGTGGCGGAGGAAGACGAGGCGAGCCTGACGGACCTTCGCGTGCTCGGGGAGGGCTTCGTCGAGCTCAGCCGCGCCGCGATCGCGCGGGACGAGCCTCCGCCTCCGCCCGCGGCTCCGCTCGTGGCCACCCCCGCCAGCGCGCCCCCCGAGGCGCCACGCGAGGCCATTCCGATCCGCCAGGACATGCCACCCTGGAAGCCGCCGGCCGCGGCCGACCGCTTCACATCGGGCTTCAGTGGCGTGATCGAGGTGGACATCGACGAAACGGGCGCGGTCACCGCGGCGCGCATTGTCGATCCGAGCTACCCGGCCTACGACGCCCTCCTGCTCGAGGCCGCGCGCGCATGGCGATACGAGCCCGCGCGCCGAAACGGGCAGCCGGCAAAGTCCACCAGGCGGGTCGGCGTGGTCCTGGCACCGCGCTGAGCCCGCAGCGTGCGCCCGCCCGCCGGGCTTTCGGATAGGATCCCCGGATGGTGCTGCCAGCCTCCACGCAGATGGTGCTGCGTGAAGGCCACTCGGAGTTCAACTTCGGCCAGCCAGACCCCGACCTGCTGCCCCTCGACGCCATGCGCCGCGCGCCGTCGGCCGCGCTCGACACCTTCGGGGCCGACATGCTCGGCTACGGTGCGCCCGAGGGCGCCTGGCCGCTGCTGGCGTGGATCCAGGCGCGGGTAGGTTCGCACGAGCACATCGACGTGGGCCTCGACGAGTGCATCGGCACGGCCGGCAACTCCGACGCCATCGATCAGGTGTGCACACTTTTCACCGAGCCGGGCGACGTCGTCCTGGTGGAGTCGCCGACCTACCATCTCGGCCTTCGCATCCTCCAGGATCATGGCCTCGCGCTCGAAGCCGTGCCCGTCGATGCCGATGGGCTCAGTATCGAGGCGCTCGAGGCGAGGCTGGCCGATCTTGCCCGCTCGGGCCGATCGCCCCGCCTCCTCTACACCATTCCCACCTTTCACAACCCGACGGGCGTCAGCCTGTCGCCCGAGCGGCGGCGCACGCTCATCGATCTGGCGGTCCGCCACGGCTTCCTGATCCTCGAAGACGACGTGTATCGGGAACTGGCCTACGACGGTCCGGCGCCGCCCTCGCTTTTTTCGCTCGCGCCGCGCGGCGTGGTGCTGCGGATGGGGTCGTTCGCCAAGGCGCTGGCGCCAGGGCTGCGGCTCGGGTGGCTCAACTGCAGCGCCGAGCAGGCGCGCCGCTTCGCCGACGGCGGCCTGCGCGACAGCGGCGGCGCTCCGAACTTCACCGCGGCGATGATGGTCGCGGCCCTCTGCCAGTCGGGCGATTTCGACCGCCATGTCGCGCGGCTGCGCCAGGCCTACCGCGAGCGTCGCGACGCGCTGGCGGCGGCTCTGGCAGCGCACCTGCCGCCGGGCTGCACCTTCACCACTCCCCGCGGCGGATACTTCATCTGGATCGAGTTGCCGTCGCACATCGACGGCGACCTACTGCTCGACCGCGCCCGCTCGCACCGCGTCTCGTTCGTCCCCGGAGGCCGGGCCTGCATCGACGGGCGGGGTCGTCACTGCGTGCGGCTGGCCTTCAGCCTGATGAAGCCCGATGCGCTGGCCGAGGGAGCCCGTCGGCTGGCGGCCGCCATCGGCGACGCCACGTGACCGTGACGGCTCCCGCCCCCGTCTCGCTCGCCGCGCACGCCTTCTCTCTTCAGCTGATCCTGCTGCGCTACTTCTGAGCGCCGGGCGGCCAACCGGAACGACGAGTACGAGCGGGCGTCATCTCGGAACAACACGACTTCGTATTTAGGTGATTTAAGTCTATTTGACCATTGAATACAGCCGATATAGAGTGCTGCGCAGATCATGCTCCCCTCCGCGCACCTCCATCCACTACGGGGCCTCGCCTTCGCGCTGCTGGTGGCGTTGTCGTCTGCCGGGCCCGCCCACGCCGCGCAAGTGGCGGGCGGCGCCATCGCCGGCATCGTCTGCGACCCCGGCGGCGCGCCACTCCCAGGCGCCAGCCTCCTGCTCCTGGCGTCCGAGACCGGCCTCGGGCAGTTGGCGGCTTCGAACCAGGAGGGCCGCTTCCTGTTCGCGGCGCTCGGCCCGGGCCGCTACGACCTGTCGATCACGCTCGACGGATTCCGCCAGTCGCATCATCCGGACCTTCGCGTGGTGACCGGCCAGACGCTCGCGCTCGACGTCGCGCTGGAACTGGGCCCGGTGGTCGAGGCGGTGGTCGTGACCGCCGTGCCGTCGAGCATCAGCGGTCAGGCTGGCGGTCTGGGACAGGTGGTTGGCGAACAACAGGTGCAGCGGCTGCCGCTGAACGGACGCACGTTCATCTCGCTGGCTGCGCTCGCCCCGGGCGTGGCGCTGCCGCCCGGCTCGCTGCTGCCACGCATCAACGGCGGCCGGCCGCGCACCAACGAGTACCTCTTCGACGGCATCTCGGTACTGCAGCCCGAACCGGGCCAGGTCGCGTTCTTCCCGGTCATCGATGCGATCCAGGAATTCGCCATCGCCAGCAACAGCCCGCCCGCGGAGTTCGGCCGTTTCAACGGCGGTGTCGTCAACCTGACGACCCGGGCCGGTACCAACGTGCTGTCTGGCCGGGTCTTCGAGTTCCTGCGCCATGACGCGCTCAATGCCCGCCCGCCCTTCGCCACTCCGGACGCCGCGCGGACGTTCAGGCGGCATCAGTTCGGCGGCGTGACCGGGGGCCCTGTGGTCCGCGGCCGCACCTTCTTCTTTGCCGACTATCAGAGCCAGCGGCAGACCATCGCGCGCACGCTCATCTCGACGGTGCCGACGGCCCTGCAGCGGCAGGGCATCTTCATTGAGCCCATCGGAGGCCGAGTCCCCGCCATTTTCGATCCGGCCACGACCGCGGCCGAGGATGGCGCCGCGCGGCGGCGGCCGTTCGCCGACGGCATCGTGCAAGCCTCGCGCATCGATCCCGTGGCCCGCGCCCTGCTGTCACGCTATCCTCTGCCGACGCGTGACGGCACGGCCAACAACTACGCTCGCACGGACGACGAGATCGTCAACCAGGACCAGGTGGGCGTACGGTTCGACCACCGCATCGCGGATCGGGGCGACCGCGCGTTCGTCCGGCTGTCCGGCTTTCGCGAGACGTTCCTGCCGGTTGCCTCCCTGCCCGACGGCAGCGGCGCCACATCGGGGACGCTCGGCCCGCAGCACACCCGCGCCTCGTCGGTGGCCTCGGCCTGGCAGTGGCCGGTGTCGAACACGCTGTTGTCGGAAGTACGGGCGGGAGATACGCGTCGGCGCGTGTCGCGGACGGCGGTTCAACTCCCCACCGGACCCGCGGCGGACCTGGGTTTACCGGGCCTGCCCGCCACCTCGCGCTTCCCGGCGACGCTGCCGACGTTCCAGGTGGCCGGCTATCAATCGCTCGGTTCCGCACCCAATGCCGCCAGCGAGTTCGGGACCAGCGTGACGCAGGCGGTCGGCACGCTCACGTGGCTGCGCGGCCAACACGTGGTGAAGGCGGGCGCGGACCTGCGATGGTCGCGTTTGAACGTGGTGCAACCGCCCTCGCCCACTGGCTCGTTCCAGTTCAGCAGTCTGTTCACCGATCTGCCCGGGACGCCCGGCACCGGGCACCCGCTGGCGAGCTTCCTGCTCGGGCAGGTACAAGCCTTCTCGATCGATTTCCAGCAGGATGCGATCCGGAATCGCGCGCACGTGCAGGAGTACTTCGTGCAGGACGACTGGCGCGTGTCGGATCGGATCACCGTCAACGCCGGGCTGCGCTACACGCTCAACTTCCCGTCGGTCGAAGCGAACAACCAGGCGGCGGTATTCGACCTCGAGTCCCGGCACATCGTGTTCCTCGGCCGCGACGGCCGCTCCCGCTCCGCGCGACGGCTGCACAAGCTGGACCTCGGCCCCCGCCTGGGCCTGTCCGCGCGCCTGACGCCTCAGAGCGTCGTGCGCGCCGGCTACGCCCTCATCAGGATCGAGCAGGCCGGCATCACGACGCCCTTCACGACGCCGGCATTCCCCTTCCTGCAAACTGTCTCCGAGCGCACGCTCGACACGCTGGCGCCGGCCTTCGTCCTGGCTGACGGACCGACGCTGGCGCCGGTCGGATCGACACCCGATGCCGGTCTCGGCCAGGGCGTCTTCGCCGTGAACCGCGATCTGGGCTCGGGGTACGCGCAGCAATGGCACGCGGGATGGCAGCAAGAGCTAGGGCGCCACCTGCGATTGGAGGTGTCGTACGTCGGCTCGCGGATCGGTCGCGTGGGTGTGCCGGATGCCAACCTCAACCAGCTCACCGTCGAACAGCTCTCGGTGGGGCCGCCGCTGCTCGAGCGCGTGCCCAATCCGTTCTACGGCCGCCTTCCGGCCACATCCTCGCTGGGCGGGCCCACCGTGACACGGGCGCAGCTGCTCAAGCCGTTTCCGGAATACACCGCCGTCAGCCTCTATCGTAACAACATCGGCACGACCCGCTACCACGGCGTGGAGGTCGGGCTCGAGAGGCGCTTCTCGGGCGGTCTGTCGCTCTCCACCAGTTACACCCGCTCGCGGCTGGTGGACGACGCCTCGTCCGTCTTCGACGCCTCGATTCTCACCGGGCCGGTGGCCAACGCACCCGTGGCCGATGCGTTCGACCGCTCGCGCGATCGGGACGTCTCCTCCGGCGACATCCCCCATGTGCTGGTCGCGGCGGCCGTTGCCGATCTGCCCTGGGGATCGGGGCGCCGGTGGCGGCCCGGCGGGGTGGTCGGCGCGATTGCGCGAGAATGGGCGGTGACCGGCATCCTGCGTGTGCAATCGGGCACGCCCGTTGCCGTCACGCAGGCCACCAACTTCAATGCCTTCGCCGGGTTCGGCGTTCAGCGGCCGAATCTGGTGGCCGCCCCCGCGCTGCCGTCCGGCGAGCGATCGACCGCGCGCTGGTTCAACACGGCCGCCTTCACCGCCACCCCGCAGTTCGTGCTCGGCACGAGCTCGCGCAACCCCGTGCGGGGACCGGCGTACCGGAATCTCGACGTCGCGATCGTGCGCACGCTGCCGCTCGGGCACGGGCTGGGTCTCGAGCTTCGGGTCGAGGTCTTCAACGCCACCAACACGCCGGCCCTCGGGAACCCGAACGGCGTGCTCGGCTCTCCGGGGTTTGGCAGCATCACCTCGGCCGGCGACCCGCGCGTGGTGCAGGTGGCAGCCCGGCTGGCGTTCTAAGGGGGACAAACGAAAAGGGGCGGGAGAATGTCTCCCGCCCCTTTCGTGCGTACCGGTCGACGCGGGCGGCGTGCTACTGCCGCGCGGCCGAAGTGACTGCGCTCTGCGGCAGGCGCAGGGAGATGTACTCGCCAGTGTAGTTACCGCCGCTCACGCCGACGATGATGTACTGACGCCCGTTGACCGAGTAGGTCATCGGCTGACCCACGATCGGCGCCGGCAGCAGCACCTCGCCGACCTGCTGGCCGGTCTTCTTGTCGTAGGCGCGCAGCATGGCGCCGCGGCCGCGCGGCTCGATGTTGGTCACCTGCGGATCACCTGCGATGAGCAGGGTCTTCGTGATGAGCACGCCCACGTTGCCGGGCTGTCCCGTCTTCGGGATGTTCATTCCGCGCAGCCGCGGATTGTTGCGGACCGTGTCCGGCGTGTCGCCGTGCGGAACCTGCCACATCAGGTCGCCCTTGTTGACGTCGATGGCGGCCATCAGGCCATAAGGCGGCTTGAGCGGCGAGAGGCCGTCGAGCCCCTGCGCGAGCGCCTGCCGGCCGGACTGGCCCCCGAAGCGGACCTGCGGCGCCGGGGTGCCATCGGGGTTGCGACGAGGCAGACCGTAGTCCGGCTCTGCTTCCCAGCGCGGCAGGCGTGGCTTTGTCTTGAAGTTGTCGGGGTTGACTTTGTCGAACTCCTCTTCATCGTACTTGGCCATGGTGACGGCCGAGTTGTGAGCGTGCGTGTAGAAGATGCCCGTCTCGGGATCGAATCCCGAGCCCGGCCAGTTCACGCCACCGGTCGTGTTGCCGATGTTGATGCTGCCGAGCTTGTCGCTCTCGGGACCCACGGGCGGCACGTACGGGATCTGCTCCCAGCGGAACTTCTTGAGGTTCTCGAGGACCTGCTGCCGCAGTTCCGGGGTGAAGTCGATGAGGTCGTTCTCGCCCACGAACGTGCGCGAGTAGGGTACCGGCTTGGTCGGGAACGGCTGCGTCGCCGACGTCTTCTCCCCGTGCATCGTGCTCTGCGGCACCGGGCGCTCTTCAATCGGCCAGATGGGCTCGCCCGTGATGCGGTCGAACACGTAGAGCCAGCCCTGCTTGGACGGCACCGACAGCACCTTACGCGGCTTGCCATCGATGGTCACGTCCATGACCAGGCCCCAGGCCGACATGTCGTGATCCCACAGCGGGTGGTGGACGAACTGGTAGAACCACTTCCGCTTGCCGGTCTTCAGGTCAACCGCGACGAGGCTCTCGGCGAACAGGTTGTTCCCCGGACGGTTGCCGCCGTACTCGTCGATGGTCGGCGTTTCGACCGGCAGGTACACCAGGCCAGCTTCGGGATCCACGGTGATCTGTGTCCACACGCCCACGTTGCCCGACCACTCCCAGGAGCCGTTCTCCCAGGTGTCGTTGCCGAACTCGCCGGGGCCGGGAATCGTGTTGAAGCGCCACAGCTGCTTGCCCGTCCGCGCATCGAAGGCGCGAACCAGGCCCTTGGCGTTCGTGCTGTAGACGTATCCGAGGCCCTCGAACATAGACGAGCCGACGAGGATGACGTCGCCGACGACGGTGGGCGTGGAGTGCAGCCCGATCTCAGCCTTCTCGAGATCCACCTGCTTGTCCTTGCCGATCACCACCCCGACCTTGAGGTCCACCGCGCCCTTGTTGCCGAAGGCCGGTATCGGCTGGCCGGTCTTGGCGTTGAGCGACACGAGACGATAACCCGTGGTGACATAGATGACCCGGTCGTCGCCCTTGCCGTCGGTCCAGTAGGACAGGCCGCGGCCCGAGAGCTGGCGTGGCGCCCAGCGCGTGGCGCGCTCGCCCTCGTCCATCGAGTACATCCACTTCATTTCGCCCGAGGTGGCATTGAGCGCCACGACCGCCCGGCGGGTGCCGGCCGTCGCGTACACCATGTCGCCAATCTTGATGGGCGTGCCCTCGAGCTTGGTCTCGGGACGCGGACCGAGGTTGTCGGTCTTGAACCGCCACGCCACTTCCATCTTGCTGAAGTTGCCGGCATTGATCTGGTCGAGTGGCGAGTACTTGCTGCCGTGCACGTCGGCGGTGTACATCGGCCAGTCGCCGTTCTTGGTGCTCGGCATCGAGCTGCTCTGTCCGGATACGCGCGGGGTCATCCACGCGACACCCGCGACGAGCAGCGCCACCACGGGCACGACTCGAATTGCGATGCGCTTCATTCGTCTACTCCTGACAGTGACTGCGAAAAAGGCAACCGTCCGACGCGTCCGGACGCCGAGCGACATTCTAGCCCGGTCCGGTCTCACGCGCCCCGGTTTTTCCGCTCCCCAACCTATCCAGCCTATCCGGTAGAGTCTACTCCGTTCTTCCACCCGGCGTTATCAGCCGGGTGGCCAATGCCGGGGCAGGCGCCCGAACGCCGCTCGTGCGCTTCTGTTGTCTCCAGTTGTCTCTCGCCTTGGCTGGTGGCGGCGCTCCGCCACGCCGGCCGTTCGAACCGAACCCCTCGGCCCTATGCCCGTCACATAACGGGCACGATGGTTGCGGCCACTTGGCGCCGCTGTGGCCCGTCGAATTCGGCGAACAGCACCCGCTGCCAGCGACCGAGGCAGAGCCGACCACCGCGCACGAGCACCGTCTCGGACGTGCGAAGCAGCGCCGCACGGCAGTGGGCGTAGCCGTTGGGCCGTTCGAGCGGACCGACGTTGACCGTGCGTCGGGCCAGGTCGTCGTGGGCGTAGGCTCGATCGGCCGGCGCCCACCGCTCAAATCGGACCATGAGATCCAGCAGCAGCAAGGGCTCGGCCTCGTTGATGAGCAGGCCCGTGGTGGTGTGGAGCGTCTGCACGTGCAGCAGACCGTCTCTGGTCCCCGTCAGGCTGATGAACGTCTCGAGCCGATCCGTGAGGTCCACGAATTCGGTCGCACAGGCGGTGATCACTTCCAGGCACCGGTGCACCGCGGGCGCCCGCAGGTCAGACGGCATGATGTGCTCCTGCAGCGCCGCGCCCGAACACCTCGGACCAACGGACCCGGGCGGTCATCTGCATCAACACGAACAGGGTCACGATGGCCCCGACGGTCACGGCCAGCCCGGTGAAGCCCTCGAAGAAGAAGGCATAGCTGAACGCAACGAGATAGATGGCCTGAGCCAGCACGGCCTGCCACCACCGTTCCGGCATGCCCCCGACGGCGCGGAGATAGCTCGCCACCAGCGAGGCGCTGACCAGGGCCGAGGTCCCGAACGCCGCGTGGATGGAGACGTGATCGACCAGGTAGGCCAGCAGCAGGTGGAAGGCGAAGAAGGCCGCCGAGATGAAGACGTAGTTCATCGGGTGCAGAGAGACGCTCGAGCGCACGTCGAGCACCACCATCACCGCAAGGAAGAAGAGCAGCGAGACGGGCGCAAAGAAGGTGATGCGCGCGGCCAGGGGTCCGGGGTTCTGCCGCGCCGGCAGGTCGACGCCGATGGCCTGCCCGGTGACGAGATTCGCGAACCGCCAGGTCAGCAGCCAGCCGGCGCCCGACTCGACCCGCGAGGTGGGAGACATCGTGCCCGCCGGGAAGTCCAGGCCGCGGACGTTGGTCCGCACCGTCAGAACGAAGTCGCGGGCTTCGGCCACGCCCTCGCTCGACATGGCATACCGCCAGTCGTCCAGCCCGCGCGAGCGGTAGGCGACGACGAGGGTGAGCTGGCCGCCGGGACCGACGCGGGCCAGGCTTTCCATCTCCTTCGTCAGATCGCCGCCTCGCAGGGCGGGCTGGCCGTTGACGAGGAATGAGAAGTCGTCGTAGATCGCATGCGGCGCGGGGAACGCGAACCTGACGCGCACCTGTCGCTCGACATCATCGGGATTGGTAAAGACGTACGTTCCCCGGAACGCCACCGTGTAGGTGTCATACCAGAGCAAGCCCTTCTGGCGCTGCTCCAGGTCGAGCGTTACGTCGGCGGCGGTATGGAGCAGCGGCGCCGGCACCCACTGCACGGAGGGTTGGCGCACCTGCCGCGCCACGTCGCGACCGCGATCGTCCTGCTCGACAGCGGTCTCGACGGTGTCGGCTGGTCGGGCCACCCACGCCTCCGGCGCCGACTGGCGGTGCGGTCCCCCCCATAACCCGGCGACCTCCTCCCGAAGCGAACTGTCGAACTGGCCGGTGCGATACACCAGGGACGTCCCCAGCGTGAACCAGGCTGTGGCGGCGCAGACGAAGATGAAGCCGATGGCGAAGATGCGTCGAACGGTCACGAGGCCCTCCCTCCAAAACGACGGCGGGCCACATGCGGCCGCCGGTGGACGCCACCCTGACAGGGCCGTGCGCGGAAGTCCTCAGCAAAAGCTGAGCGTTTGGTGAGCCGTTCGGATATCAGGTGACGGGACGCCCGTTCGGATCGCCGCGGCGAGCGGCGGGGCTCGAAAGCCCCCAAGCGAGGCCCAGGCCGAACGCCCCTCCTTCGAACGCGGCCACGAGCGCCTGGGTGACGGGGCCGAACAGGGGTTCCCCCAGGAGAGCCCCAAGCGGCGTGAGGGCGATCTGTGACCCTTGGGACGCCAGCGCCACGGCGTGAATCGTGCCGCCGACCAGGGAATGGCCGGCCCACGACAACAGAAGACCCGCGGCGGCGCCGCAGCCGCCGCTGGCAAGAGCGGCCACCCGCCGCGCGGAGCCGGTCAGTGCCGCGATGCCGCCGCCAGGCCTGGGCGTCGAGAGGGCGTAGCCGGCAGCCACGGCCGCGCCGATGACAAGACCTTCCACTGGTCCACCGAGTTCGACGCGCAATCCGAACAGGGCCTCGAGCGTCAGGCGTCCGAGGGTACTCAGGAGTACACCCGTGCCGAAGCCGCCGGCCGCCCCGCCGGCCACGATGGCCAGCCCGCGCCTCGACCGAGAGACGGCTTCAGCCGTAGTCATTCCCGCAGCCACGCCGGCAGCGGCAACGGTGCCGGCGGCCGCTCCGAGGGCACCGAGCACCACGGCAGCGGTTGCCGGCGCCTCGGATGCAGGAGCCAGCCACAGCAGGACTCCGCCGGCACACCCGGCGACCAAGCCGGCGGTGCCACCTCCGCTCGCGGCTCGAGTCCAGCGCCGCCCGATCACGGTCAACGCATCCATGGCTCGCAAGCGCACGAGCACACGCGCGGCCGCCAGGCCACCCGACTGGCCCCAGAGCGGGACCTCGCCCGCTCCGGGGACGTCCCACCGTGAGTCGCGCAGCAACGCAAGGGCCGCGCCACCATCGGCGTGTCGCGCCAGCGCCTGGAGGGCCCGCGCCGTGCCGAGCTGGTGCAGTTGCTGAGCGATATCTCGTCTGTCCTCGATCGATCGTGCGTCCGAAGATCCCTCGCCCACCAGCGCTGCGACGAGCGCCTCGATCCGGTCGTCCGTGGACGGGACGGCGATGTCGCTGCTCGATTGTGGGGCGGGGGCGGGGGCATCGCCTGGCGCGGGGCCTGGACGGTCGTCGTCGGTGTCTTCTCGTACGTCGGCGTACGCGAAGCTGTATCCGTGGCGCGATATCGTACGGATGTACGCCGGCTCGCGCGAGTCGTCGCCGAGCGTGCGGCGCAGCGTGCGGATCGCCTGGGAAAGGGCCCCGTCGCTGACGATGACGTCGCCCCAGACCTGGTCGAAGATGTCGCGACGCGTCACCACCGCCGGGCGACGCTCGATGAGCAGTACCAGCAGGTCGAAGTAGCGGGGGATGAGGGGTAGTTCCCTTCCCTGCCGCCGCAGTCGGCGCTCCCGCTGCGACACCTCGAAGTCGGCGAAGCGGAAGCGGGCCGGCAGGGTCACGGCCGACTATTGTGCGTCAGAGTCAGCCGCGCCGCCGCCATATCAGCGCCGATCTTCGTGGACGAGCTGGCCCCAGGCCCGTCGCCCGCCACGCCGGTTCATCGACTTCAGCGCCCGCGGCCCGACTTCGCCTCAGTGCGCGCCGGGTGGCGGGGCCTGCGACTGCGGGCGCCGCATCAGCAGGATCAAGGGCAGCAGGCAGAGAAAAACGACGCCGAGCAGGCGGAACACTTCCACGAACGACAGCATGGCTGCCTGCCGCTGCACCATGCCGGCCACGGTCGCGTAGGCGCGCGCGGTGGCCGTCACCGGATCGACTCCGCTCGCGATCATCGATTGGCGCAGGCCGTCCAGCAGGTCGCGGCTGGAGGACGAGAAGCCGTCGACGTGCTCACCGAGCACGCCGAAGTACACCTGCTGCTTTCGCGCCAGCAGCGTGCTGCTGACCGCAATGCCGATGCTGCCGCCCAGGTTGCGCATCAGGTTGAAGAGACTCGTGGCATTGCCCATGCGCTCCCGCGGCACCGGGTCCATGCTGATGGTCGTGAGCGGCACGAAGAGCATGGACAGGCCGATCCCCTGCAGGAACTGCGGCCAGAACACGTCCCAGTACCCGGCGTCGAGATTGAGCGCCCCCAGCCAGAACAGCGTGCCCGCGCCGATGATCAGCCCTCCGGCCACCAGCTTGCGCGGATCGAGCCGCCCGATGAGCAGCCCCACGGTCGGCATGCCGATGAGCGAGCCCAGGCCTCGCGGTGCCATCGCGATGCCCGCCTCGAACGACGGATACCCCAGCAGCGTCTGCAACATGATGGGCAGCAGCACCAGGCTGCCGTAGAGCACGAAGCCCAGGCTCGTCATCAGGAACACGCCGGTCGCGTAGCTGCGGAGCTTGAAGACCCGGAGATCGATGACCGGCTCGTCGGCCATCAGTTCGCGCACGAGGAACGCGACCACACCGCCTCCCGAGAGCACGACCAGGGTGGTGATGAACGGCGACGAGAACCAGTCGCGCTGTTGTCCCAGGTCAAGCGCCAGCTGGAGGCAGCCAACCCACAGGGCCAGCAAGCCAATGCCCCAGTAGTCCACGCGCGTGCGTTCTTGCCGGAGGTAGGACGGGTCGAACACGTACAGCCGCGTCATCACGAACGAGACGATGCCCACCGGCAGGTTGATGTAGAAGACCCAGCGCCAGCTGTAAGTGTCGGTCAGCCAGCCGCCCAGCACCGGACCGAGAATGGGCGCCACCACGATGCCGAGCCCCCAGAACCCCATCGCCTTGCCGCGCTCGTGGGGCGGGAACGCCTCGAGCAGCACGGCCTGCGACAGCGGCTGCATCGCGCCGCCGGTGGCGCCCTGCAGCAGGCGGAACAGCACCAGCATCTGCAGGTTCGGTGCGAGGCCGCAGAGCAGCGACGAGACGGTGAAGCCGGTCACCGACGTCATGAGCAGGCGCTTGCGACCGAACGTGCGGGCCAGCCAGCCCGTGAGCGGCAGCACGATGGCATTGGCCACCAGGTACGAAGTGAGCACCCAGGTGGACTCGTCGATGGTGGCCGACAGGTTCCCCGCGATGTGCGGCAGGGACACGTTGACAACCGTGGTATCCAGGACCTCCATGAAGGTCGCGAACATCACCGCGATCGCGACAATCCACGGATTGACCTGGCGCTGCCCGTCCATCGCGCCGCCTACTTCGTGTACACGGTGGGCACCACGGACAGGCCGGGGCGCAACTGCCCGCCCGTGTCCTGTCCCGGCTCCAGCACGATCTTCACGGGCACGCGCTGCACCACCTTCACGAAGTTGCCCGTGGCGTTCTCGGCCGGCAGCAGGCTGAACCGGCCTCCGGTGGCCGGGCCGATACTGTCCACCGTGCCGTTGAAGCGGCGTCCATCGAGCGCATCGACGGTGACAACGGCGGCCTGACCCGCGCGCATGTCGGCCAGCTGCGTCTCCTTGAAGTTCGCCACCACCCACACATCGTCGCGCGAGACCAGGGCGAAGAGTGGCTGGCCGGGTTGCACCAACTGTCCGAGTTCTACCGCTCTGCGGCCGACAAGGCCGTCGCTCGGCGCGACGATGCGGGTGCGCTCGAGGTTGAGACGGGCCTGCGCGAGCACGGCGGCGGCCTGTTTGACCCGCGCGGCCGCGGCCGCGGCGCGCGCCCGGCTCACCTCCAGTTGTTCGGGGGCCGTACGTGCGGAGGCCAAGACGGCTTCGGCGCGCCCCGCGGCCGCGCGGGCCTGGATGACGCGCTGTTCGGCCACGGCAATCGCCAGACGCGCCGCCGCCACTTCCGACTCGGCGGCCTCCCCGGCCGCCTTGGACGCGTCGGCGGCGGCGACCGCGGCGTCGAACTGCTGCTGGGCTACCTCTTCCTTATCGACGAGGGGACGCAGGCGCTCCACGTCGCGCGCCGCCTTGGTGACACCTGCCTGGCGCTCGCGCACGCGAGCCTCGGCGGTCACCAACTGCGCCCGGGCCGCTTCGACCTGCCGCTCGGCAACAGCCACCCCGGCCCGGGCTTCATCGACGCCGCCCGCTGCGGTCTTCACGTCGCTCGACGTCGACGCTTCCGCAATCGGCACCCCGCTGCCCGCAGCGGCGGCATTGGCCTCCGCATCGTCCAGTTCGGCTTCAGCACGATCGACCACCGCCTGGTACTCGCGCGGATCGATCTGGGCCATGAGGGTGCCCTCCTGCACGAACTGGTTGTCGGTGACGTGCAGTTCGACGATCGAGCCGCCCACCCGCGTGGCGATTTGAGTGATCCGCCCCTGGATTTGCGCGTCGTCGGTGGATTCGTGGCCGGCACCCAGCCATCGCACGAGTCCCACGATCGACGCCACGACCAACACCGCCAGCGCAACCCACTTCACCGGCCCGCGGGCGACGTTTGGACCCCCTGCCATCACTGTGCTCCCGTAAGAAACGCCGCTACCGTCTCCTCGGCCACTCCGACGGCGCGAGCGAGACTGGCCTTCGCCACGTTGTGGCTGTAGAGAGCGACGATGTACGACTCGGAGGCGGCCGCCACCGATTGCTGCGCGGAGGTCACCTCGATGTTGCTGGCTACGCCGGCGGCAAACCGGTCGCGTGCCTGCGTCAATTCCTGATCGGCAAGCACCACCGCCGTACGCGCCGCCTCGATCTGCTGCGCCGCCGCCTGGACATCGAGGAAGGCCGAGCGGACTTCGAGGTCGATGCGCCCGCGGAAGTCGTCGAACTCCGCGCGCCGCTGGCGCAGCTGGGCATTGGCCTCGATGCGGCGGCCCTGCGCGCGACCACCTTCGAAAATCGGTACCCGCACGGTCGCCGCAATCGCGTAGGTGGGGTGTGCGGCCGAGACCTTCTGGCCGATCGTGCCGTAGTCGGCATCGAGCGTCAGGGTTGGCAGCTGTTCAGCACTCGCGGCCCGCGCCGCCGCCGCCGCCGCCGACAAGCGGTCGCGGGCGGCAAGGTAGTCGGCCCGCTTCGCGTAGGCATCGGCCAGGGCCTGTTCCAGGGTGACCGCCTCGAGCGGCGCGTAGGGCACCGCGTCCACCAGCGTGAGGCTCTGCCCTGGCGGCACACCGATCGCCCGCGCCAGCCGCAGCTTGGCCTTCTCGAATTCGTTTCCGGCCACGATGCGTCGCTGCCGCTGGCTCTGCACCTGGACCGACGCGCGGACCACGTCGATACCGGCCACGAGCCCGGACGCCTTCAGGTTCCGCGCCTGCGTCAGGAGCGCTTCGGCCGTGTCGAGCTGGGCGCGCGCGACCTCGATGCGGCTCGACGCGGTGACGGCCTCGAGGTACAGGTTGACTGCGACCAGCACCACCAGCTCGCGCGCGGTCCGGATGCCGAGCGATTCAGCCCGGGCGTTGAACGCGGCGGCGCGATGGCTGTTGAACGCCGCCAGGTCCACGATCGACTGCGACAGGGACACGCGGGCGTCGAAGACGTTGAACGGGCCCACGATGGGATCCGGCGCCGGGAAGCCGAAGGCCTCGAGGTTGATGACCTGGCGTCGCTCGCCGACCGACCCGGACACGTCGGGCAGGAGCTCGGACAGTGCGCGCCACCGAGCGCCCCGGGAGGCGTCGGCCGAGGCTTCCTGCGCCAGAAGGCCCAGGTTGTGCTCGAGCCCGCGTGATACGGCGTCCTTGAGCGTGAGGGGCAGCGGATCCGCCGAAGGCAGACCGGCGGGTACACTTCCGAAGAACGGGCTCGACGCCGGAGGAGCGTCTCCCGATTGGGCGACCGCCGCGGTTGGCACCAGGGCCAGCAGGGCGACCGCGATGCACAGGCGAGTGGTCATCGCTTGGAACCTCGGGTGGGCGCAAGCCCCGCCCAGATCAGGTCGGTGAGAAACTGCGCGTCCCGCTCG
>Ga0073904_10001496_pt1 | contig 17514 bp, 14 predicted proteins | sample KloWWTrecipitate_FD_66668 | JGI IMG/M metagenome (GOLD analysis project Ga0073904, IMG submission 66668) | Active sludge microbial communities from Klosterneuburg, Austria, studying microevolution and ecology of nitrifiers - Klosterneuburg... | ecosystem: Engineered > WWTP > Aerobic digester >... | reverse complement strand
CCCCTTGGCGGAAAAAGTACACCAAGGGGGTGGTGTAGAGAGTACCCCAAGCCCTAGGGGGAGAAATTACGCCACACAAGAGAGAGTAGAACAAGAAACAGCTGAACAAGATTTCTATATTTCGAATATTCGAAAGGGTCAACCTGGCAGGGGAGACCAGGAAGCATCCGTTGCTAGCCGGAATGGAGCACCACCTGCCGGAGCAGCTCGCGGAACTGAGGCCGAAGCGGTTGGTGATGTCATCGCCAGAAGCTTTGCTCGGGCTCCCCGAAGCCGCCCCAGGCCAGAGACCGAGACGGACGAGTACCAACGCATCCAGGCGCTGATTGCAGATCGGGCACGGGAATTCATCGACACCGCACCCTTGAAGTCCTCGACCACCCGAGCCTGGAACCTGTACCACCGGGCGGGAGTGTCCATCGGGGTGTTTGAGAGCAAGATCTTCCAGGCGAAGGCGCTGACGCTGGAGAGCACGGCTCGCATCACCAAGACCGCCGAGGTACCTGGGCTTGGTGGACGGCGCAAGAGCAAGATGGCCTATTTCTTCGCCACGCTGGAAGACCAGCTCAACCTCCTGACGCCCGAGGAACGAGCACGGCGAGGTGGGCCAGGGGAAGCTTCGAAGGGCGTCAGGCGTGGTCGGCCGGCGAAGCCGAAGACGAGCGGGGAAGAACCAACCACTGTGCGCAAGCCAGACAGCGAGGGGCCGTATGGTGCCTACATCAAGAGCTGAGCCCTTCTCGATTGAGGAGATGAAGACCGTGGGGAAGGGGAGGGTGAGGGATAGACGAATTCGTGTAGTGATAAGTGGCTACACGAAATCACCAGTTGAAGGAAACCACCATGGATGAGCTGAAATCAGCGCCGCTGGCGCCCATCGAGCAGAGGGAGATCGACTTCTACGACGACCGCATCGTGGCGGTCTTGGTGGACGTCCCAGATCGAACACAGCCGGAAGTCTTTGTGCCGGTGCGACCGCTCTCGGAGTTTCTTGGGCTCGACTGGCGGAGCCAGCGCCATCGAATCAATCGCGACCCGGTCTTGTCTGCGGCCGCCAAAGGGGTGGTCGTTATGACCCCCCCTTCTCAGGATGGTCGGGGCGGCGGGCCTCAAGAGATGCTCTGTCTGCCCGTGCAGTTTGTGCACGGCTGGTTGTTCAGGATCACGACCGAGCGTGTGAAGCCCGAGTTGCGCGAGAAGATCATCCGCTACCAGCGCGAATGCTTCCGTGTGCTTTGGCAGGCGTTCCAGGCAGAGACCCTTACGGCCGCCCCGACCTCTCGCTCGATGACCTCGATCGCAGAAGTGCGAGAGTTTGGCCTGGCCATGGCCCGTCTGGCCGAGGAGCATCTGGCCCTGGATGCCCGGGTGTCATCGACTGAAGACCGGCTCGATCAAGCGTCCCAGGTCGTTGGCGGGATTCTCCGCGATGCCACCCAGACGAAGAAGGATGTTGCTGATCTCACCCGACGCGTCGCACCAGGCACGCCCATCACCGAGGAGCAGGCAGGCGACATCCAGCAGCGGGTGAAGGCCCTTGCCATGCTTCTGACGGAGACTAACCCCGGCAAGAACCACTTCCAGGGGATCTGGGGAGAACTCAACCGCCGCATGGCCGTCTCCGGGTACAAGAACATCCCGGCCGCCAAATTCGGTGAGGTGATCAAATTCCTGGACGAGTGGCACACGCGAGCCTCTCTTGCCGCTCCAGACCGGGGTACTCCGGGGGAGTAGGGCAGGGACGGCAGTTGACATAACCGCGCAGACTTGATACAATCGGGCCTGCCTGAGCGTGACCTCTTTAAATAGCACGCTCGCGCAGACCCCATGCCCACAACCGAATACCCACGACCCAACACCAGTCCCGAGCCCGGCGATCGCCGATGGCTCTTCCCATTGGGTCGCGTCCTCTCAACCCCTGGCGCCCTTGCAGCATGCGAGGACGCCGACGTCGATCCCCTCACGTACCTCTCCCGCCACGTCACCGGGGACTGGGGCGATCTGGGAGATGAGGACAAGGCCGCAAACGACGACGCCCTCGCCACCGGCGCCCGGATCCTCTCCGCCTACACTCTCTCCACTGACGAGCGACTCTGGATCATTACCGAGGCAGACCGAGCGTCAACGACGCTGCTTTTGCCGCTTGAGTACTGACCAGTCCGACAGCCATGGAGCGCCCATCACATGACCATCGCCTGCTGAAGGCTGCCCGCAGTCTGCACCATGCCCGGCAACGGGAGGCCGTGCTGCAGGGTCGCATCGAAACAGCCGAGGGCACTCTCACCGAGTGGATGCTGGCCTCAGGCACCACCCAGGCTCTCCTTGGACTCTTTGAGCTTGAGCTTGCCGCCGGACAGCTGCACGTCACCAAACGAGACGTCCCTAACTCTGACCAGCTGCCGCTTCCCCATGTCATTGCGCCGGCTGAACCGTCGCCTGAACAGCTCGGCTTTGGTCTTGATGCACCGACTGCGACCCTTCGCGTTGCCGAGGTAGCCGCGGGTGGCCGACGCCTCGATCGCCTCACCGGGCTCTCTGAGAGTGAGCTGGCTAGTCTTGCTCGCGTCGTCCTGGCGTCGCTCTCCTCGGCCGAGGTAGCACCGCTTCTTGCCCGACATGAGGCGGGCGTTTCACTCACGCACCCCTCCCAGGTCTTTGACCTGCTGTCTCCTGAAATGAGTGGGCTTGCCCACGAGCAGCTGCGCGTGCTGACGTTGAACACGCGTCACGGCTTGCTGGGATCTCATCTCGTCTATCAGGGCACCGTGCGTGAGTCGCCGGTGCGTCCGGCTGAGGTTTTTCGCCCGGCCGTGGTGCAACAGGCTCCGGGCGTGATCGTCGCGCACAATCACCCCTCGGGTGACACGACGCCCTCACCCGACGATTTCGCCTTAACCCGCCAACTCGCCCAGGCCGGAAGCCTCCTGGGGATTCGCGTCGTTGACCACATCATCATTGCCGGATCGTCCTTCTACAGTTTCCGTGAAGGCGGTCATTTGCCCGATGCGACGGGCGAAAGAATTGCCGTCTCAGACGTCACCACATCGTCACCAGCGGGTGTTTACGACGAATACGGCGCATGATGTTACTTTGCGCATCATCCATCATTCTCTCCGACTACAGACGCGCACAGCTGCTCATGCGCTCGATGTCTGCTACTATCACGTCCTCTGTTTCGCCAGAATGGGGCCGGTCTGTTACTCACGGGAGGTGCACTATGTCGTCTGAGGTCACGATCCTGGAACCTGAGGAGCTCGCACGCCTGCGCAAGGGCGCAGTCTCGGCCGGGCAGTACGTTTCCGTGCTGCAGGGGATGCGGCCGGGGCAGGGAGGCAAGATCGAGATTGAAGAGGGCGGCCCGGGCCGGCAGGCGATCAAGAACCGACTGAAGTCCGCCTCAGCGCTCGCCGACGTCCCCCTCCGCTTCATCCGCTCCTCGGCCAATCAGGTGCTCTTTGAGGTCTTCCCACCGGGCACGGTGTTCCCGAAGCGCAAGGGCGGGCCGGGGAGGCCACGGAAGTCCGCGGACGAAACAGCATAAACACGTCGTCCGTGGGTGCCGATACAACAGGTTGTGGTGCGTGTGGTCACGAAGCTACCGTATACGCTATCGTTGCTCCCGGGCAGCTGCCCTCACAGTTGCCGACACCGATCTGGTAAGGAGAACACGCACATGGCCACAACTCAGAAGCCCCTTCAGAAGCCAGGTGAAACGCCAACCAAGCCCGGCGAGTACGTCGAGCGTGGCCCGCGGGGTGGGGCCGTTCCGAAACCCCGCGACGCGACCATTACCCCGACCACTCCGACGATGCCCCCGACCCAGAAGCCGAACCGGACGTGGGAGCGCGAGGGCCCGCCCAAGCCAGCGAAGAAGTCCTGATCCCGGTCGTCGACAGCGACCCATACCTAACGGCGCCCGAGCAGGGGCGCCGTTAGTCGTGCTATTCACTGAGCTGCGGGCGAAACTGCCCCTTGACAGACCTCCACCCGTCTGAGAGAATGTGGTACAGTATCGTACAGATCGTTACACATTGTACATGGAGGACAGCGTGCCTCGGCAACCTATGACCCAGACACTCAACATCACCGCCACCCGTAGCCAGCTAAGCGAGCTGGTCAACCAAGTGTTCCGTCGTGAGTCCCGCGTCATCATCCAGAAGAGCGGTATCCCGGCAGCAGCACTCGTCTCGGCCGACGACCTTGCTCGTCTTGAGGCATTTGAGCAACGCACGGCAGACTTCGCAGACCTCGGCCAGATCCAGGACACCTTTGCCGATGTGCCCCTCGACGAGCACGAGCGAGAGGTGACACGAGCCGTCAAAGCGGCCCGTGGCCGTCTACGCGACACGGCTACCCATCCTGATGCTTCCTCTCGGGCATGATCGTCGCCGTCCTTGACACCAACGTCCTGGCCTCAGGCTCGACCCATCAGAAGGGCCACTCCGGACAACTCGTGACCGCATGGCGCCGTGGCGCCTTCGTCCTCGTCGTCTCCGAGCACATCCTTGAAGAGCTGGCCGAGACTCTCGAAGATCGCTACTTCAAGAAACGCCTGTCCAAGCAACGCCGCCGCACCGCGGTTGCTCGCATCCGCCGGCAGGCCCACGTCACGAAGATCACCGCCTCCGTGTCCGGGATCGCCCCCGACGAGGCAGACGACCTGGTGCTTGCCACCGCCGAGAGTGCGGGCGCTGCATTTGTCGTCTCCGGCGATGGCCCGTTCTTGGAGGTCGGGCAGTACCACGGCATCCGCATCCTGTCACCAGCCGCGTTTCTTGCCCTGCTGGATACGGACGCCAACCATCACTCTTAACTCCCTCGGGGTGTGTCAGGTTCCAAGCGTCACGTCCGTCATCATCGCCCACGGCTGAGCCCCGAATCACCCAGTTCGTTCAACCTTCTTGATCGATCCCGCCCCCTGTCGTTACCCCTGCTAGCACCCCTGCTGGCACATACCGTACACGCCTGCTGTACCCCCTGCTGCTTAACCAGCAGGCCCGTCGGAGTTGCATAGTCCTTGCTAGAGGTCGCCGGCGACAGCCCCCGCGATCCATCCCCGAGCTCGAATGCACGCGAAAGACCGGGGAGGGGTCGTTCTCCTCACCCACCCGCTCCGGGCCCGCTACGGCTCACCGAAGGTAAGCCGGCGTGCCCTTCGGGGCAGGATCGTCATACGACGCGCCGTCGGGCTCCCGCCATCTCATCCCCCACGTCGGCCGCTGTCGCGTCCTTATCGGTCGTCCTATGGGACGCCTCAACGTGTGTGGGGGATGACCTGTCGCGAGCCCGACTACCCCCCGCTTCCCGCGGTTCCTGTCCGGCGCGAGCACCAAGGTGCCCGCGGCATCGAGTCCTCAAACGCCTCGATGCTTCCCGTCCCGTCCCCGTTCCCTCGCCGCCCGCTGGGCGCCTCGGCGGGTTGCGCCCATCCATCCGGCCTGACGGCCGTCGTCTGGGCGCTGGCGCGGCGGGTAGTCGGGCTCGCTTGCGCTCGACATTCACCGTCGCGATGCGCCGGCTCACTCCCGACGGCGCACAGGAGAGCATCCGCCTGCGGCGGATCCGTATATATACGGCTCGCTCGTCGATCTCGCTCGCCAGCCGCCACCTCCTCTCCCCGTACCCCTCTCCGGTGGCGGCAAAGGCCCTGCGCCTTCGGCCCGCCTGCGGCAGGGCCTTAGCTTGGGCAAGACAACGAGGTCGTATCCTTAAACTTACCCCTTGAGACGTGGCTGGTGCACCTGATAGACTGAAAGCACATGAAGATCGTCGCACGCATCCGACAACTGCTCTCTACCAAGGAAACCACCGGCGCCTCTGTGGTCGAGAGGGCTACCCTGCCGATCACTCCCCCACCCGAGCCACAGCCTCGTCGTGTGGTTGAGCGACCAGCTCCGCCACGGCCTTCGTCTGTCGTCGGTGTCGCGGCGACGAGAGGCGGCTTTCGCCTTGAGGGGGAGGGCATCGAGCAGCCGATTGCTGATCCCTCTGAGGACACCATCCGCCGGGAGCTTCAGCGACTTCGCAGCTCTGGCCCGTCGTTCGTTGTGCTGATGGCCCCCGACGGCAGTTACCTGCAGGCGGCGGGCAACGCGAAGCGCATGACCGTCGAGGGACACATCAAGAGTGCGCAGCGCATCACCCATGTGGTGCTCGGTCGCCTTGGCTCTTCTGGGCCTATGGCGACGATTGTCTCAACGTCCGGCTCGATCGAGGTGCGCGCATCCGAAGTGTGGACGGCAACCGAAGCGGTCGACCTGTTCGCCCAGTTTGCCGCAACGGGCTCTGTCTCGCCCGGCCTGAGCCAGCGAGACATCACCGCGTCAATCGCCGTCCCGTAGCCTTCCAGCGCCGTCGCCTCTGTTGGGAGTCGCATTGTCAACCGATTGAAGAGTCGTTTGCACCCGTCCCGCGACAGTACTAGTCTTTCCCTGGTCTAGACGCCACCGGCCGAACCAGAAGGATCCTTCCCCCCAAGGACGCCTCCGATGTGCATGCCGACGAATCGTCATCACCCTCCCGACGACCATGACTGCAAGCTTGTGGCCGGTCGCCGCAAGCCTCACAATGCCCAACTATCGCCCCTGCCCCGGAGTTGCTCCAGGCAGGGGCGGCTTTGTTGTGGAGGCAAATGGCACCGTGGCGGAGCGGCCGTAGGTGAGCAGTCCACCATTTAAGCCACAGGTCAATTGCCGATACTCACCCGACCATGGATCTAAAACACATTTAGCTCTGTTGGCAACCCAAGCATAAAGAGACAAAAGGACAGCCCCATGAAGCGCCAAACCGGCATTTCACTGCTTCTCCTAAGCCTAGCATTCATCGCAATCGTGTTCTTATCAGCCGAACCGCGCACCCAGGCGCAGCTCGTCATCACTGAGAACGGCGGACGCACTGATGGTGTCTATGGACCGCTTGGAGAATGGAACCCCTTCCCACCAACACCAGCAACGCGTGCCGAAGCCAGCGTAACACCAGAAGGCACACTTGCGCCGATAGTACCCACCCCAGAACCAACCTTCACTACAAAACCAGTTGTAACCATAACTCGTCGCCCCATGCCTACCCTCACTCCCGTGCGCAACGGTACTCCGCCCCGTCCGTACGCGACCCGACCACCCAGGGGCGAAGGGCACCCCCATCTTCCCACCCCCATTTCCGACCTTGCAATAACGGCAACCTTGCCTCCCACGCCGCCCCCAGACGACACACCCAATCCACTCATTCTTGCCGCACGCACTGCCGAGATAACCCTGACACCATCACCAACCACAACCACCGCCCATCCAAGTGCAACCCTCGAAGTGACTCCGATAGCACCAAGCCCCATAACTACTACAGATGCTACAGAAATACGTCCACAGCAATACATCACATACACAAACTCTTCCACACAGGCGTCGCCGCAAACCAAACCCGACTCTCAACACGAACCACACACGGTGGCGCGATTGCAGTCAGGCGGCCAGCCAGGTGACGAGCATAGCGACACCATCTCAGGTGGTGGCTACATGCCACGCTTCATCAATGGTCAAATGGGACAATGGACGGGTGGCGCCGTGGCCAACATTCCCATCGATGTTCCCATGGGTCCTAACGGCCAAGCTCCACAACTAGCCCTCACATACAGCAGCAATGTTATTGAAGACATATATTTTCAAGGTGGCAGAAACACTCCATTCGAAGGCACCCTACAGGTCGCCGCCTCTCCCTATGGCTATGGATGGTCACTTGCCGGCGTACCGTCGATTTCACGAGTCGGCCGCGTGGACGCATTTGGCGACAGTAACAATGGGGGCTTTGAACTCAGCCTCGGTGGACAGAGCACTCGCCTCATTCGAAAGATAGTTGATACATCACAGACCATCAGCACACCCGACAGCTACTTGAAGCAACGAATGGTCTACCAAACATATCCACAGCGCTTCATGTATGTTGGCCGCACGACTAAAGAACATCTCAACAAGACGTGTGGCTATGATCCGCTCTACGATGAGTCCCGATGGGAAATCATCACCAAAGATGGTGTGCATTACGAATTCGGCGGCGACGACAACGTCAAATTAACTCCCCAAAGCGACTGCATGCCCATTAATCCCGAGGAAGCAAACGCGGTTCAGTTCATGACAAGCGGTGGAAGTCAGGGCAATCCCCACACTGTCTTGCCGGCCGTTTGGTATGTCACCAAAATAACAGATCCGCATGGCAATGTGATGCGCTTCCGTTATCGCAAGGAGAGCATGGCCGATCCATACGAACTGGATGAAGATGATCCCCACTGGGGCCAATACGATGCTGCTGTCACCCTTGCTGAAATCACATACGGCGGAATCGATGAATCGCAACATCGACTCAAGGTCGTTATTGTTCCCCAGACCCACCCGCGCCGTGATTGTATCATTGCGATTAACAAATCTGGGAATGGAACCCCGGCTCCAACACCTGCAGGAACGGCGACTGCAACGCCAACCAACACGCCAGAGTGGGAACACTGGAACTGTGGGATGCAGCTTGAGGAAGAAGAGCCAGCCGGCTATCGGAGCGAGTACCTGATCGATCGCATCGAAGTTCAAATGAAGCAGAATGCATATCCAACCGGCACTCCTGCCGGCACACCTACTCCGACGCCAGCATGGACAATCGTTCGAACATACAACCTCGGATACGCGTTTCATACTCGCCCCGCTGACCCACCTGAGAGCATCTTTAGTTACGACCGCGCAATGCTCGACACCGTAACTCTTTCTGATGGCGATATCGCTCAGGAGACACCGGTGCCCACTTCGATTCCTACCGGCGCCACCTCCACCGCCACCAAACGCCCCAACACGGCCACGCCCGCACCAGTCGCACAGCAGTCTCTTCCCCCCTATAAACTTCAGTACGACACGGCCGCTGCCCGGATCAACTGGCTGCCACTCAAGAGCATCGATAACGGCTATGGAGGCAAGACCGAATACACATACGTTACAACACCTACTCCTGTCTCATGCTGGAACTCCGTTGACAATCGACAGAATGAACACCGCCGCCGCCCCGTCGATTCAATGAAATCGTACAACAACGACGTCCTTGTTTCTGCCTCAGCGTATCAATACGAAGGTGGAGAATGCAGCGAAAAATTCTCAACCACGAAGGACGGACAACTCGGTTATTGGTATGAATTCCTCGGCTTTGGCACCGTACATGAGACTCTGACTGATCATACACCAACAGGAACCCCCGTAGTGAGCCGCCTCACTACTACTGACTATTATCGCTGCCGCGGCACGGGTACGCCCTGCGGTGAAGCAACGCCTACAGGTACAGTTACCCCCGGAAGTTATACTGGCGTAGAGCCTCACCCCAACAAGGGTGAGGTAATGCGCCGGCAGGTTCGTCCACAGGCCACCACCGATGCCATTGAGCTAGAGGAAGTGTACACCTATATCGACGAGGATTTGGAAGTTGACTACATTGGCTACTCAACCGTCACAAAGGTAGTCTCCCCCTGGGGACGTCCCACGTCCGTCACAAAGCGCCGAAGTGGACGAACAACCCTCGGTGTTGGTACTCCCTCCGCCTCCGTTGCATCGGTGACAACGTATTCCTATGAAACGTCTCAACAACAGAATAAGCAGTGGGGTAACGTAACCCGCAAGACGGAATATCTCTCGGAGGCAGACCACGGGAACAACTCGCCTTATCGCACCGATCGCACCTGGTACAACGCTCGCGAGGCGATAAACGTCACAGATTTCGGCCCAGATCAAAGCACTTTCATTGTTGACCGCCCTCGCTTCCATGCCGTTCTCGCGGACTCTGGCGCATTGCCACACGATGCGCCCACGCCTGTCGCCACTGCAGCCCTACATCACGTTGAGTGGTATATATACGACAACAAAACTGATCCTACCCAAGGACTTGCTGCAACGGGAGCACTTACACAGCACATAACACTTGAGCCTATAAGCGCATTTCCTGCTGGTGTTGCATCCTCCTTTGCGTCAGCTTGCACAGGCGTGGTTGACCGCTTCCGCACCATTATCACGAACTACACCCATACCACGTCCGGCGGTGCCGGCAATCTTGCCGATACGACAACATTCTCCGATTATGGACATGCCTGTGTCGTCAATCCCTTCTCCGGAAGCGACACTATCCACATTGACTCCGACACACCGCGCGAGGCGCGGACAACCAGCTATACCTATGATGACATCACCTTCGGACTTCTCACTGCTGTCACCAGTCCCCTCTCCTACGTGTCGTCCGCTCAGTATTTCGGCATCAATAGCACGGTCGATACTGCAACCACAGGCTACTTTGCGGGACAACTACACAAACTCAATGACTTCAACGGAAACGCGACCACATATGCATATGATCGCATCGGTCGCACAGCTAAGATAGTACTACCCGGGGACAGCATGGATTCTCCCAGCGTCGCGTATGGCTATTCCGACGCATCCCCGATCAGCCCGACATATCCTTCGTTACATTCGGTTTGGACGAAGAGAGAATCAGACGGTTCGGCATGGTCAGACAAAGGCACATGGGAACGCACCTTTCTCGATGGGCGTGGCCAGGTCATTGAAGTACAGCGTCCTCACTACAATTGGACTGGTAATCCCATTCCGCCTACTCCAACCGCTGCAGCCACAGCCACCGGTAATGATGTTGTCATTCATCGACAGTATGATGCCATGGGTAATCTGGTGGCAGAGAGTAACCCGTACACAAAGGCCGCGTACAATTCGGCTGGAACGAATCCTTATGTTGCACCTTCTGGAAGCCTCAATTGGACTCGAACGACTGTTGATGTGACTGGGCGGCCACTTATCGTGACGAACCCGGACAATACGACCGTTCGACATCACTATGGCGTTGATACGACTGCCCCTCGCACGTGGATTGATGATGTCATGAATGAGGAGCAGCATCGTCAGCAGCTTCGCACGGACAGCTTAGGGCGTCTGCTGGAAGTGCGTGAGTACAATGGCGACTGTGGGGCAATGGGGTTTAGTTGCGGGACACCTCATCCCACGACCTGGGACTCGGACGGCGATGCTGTAAAGGTCGAGTATCAATATGACGTAGAAGACAACTTGGTTCGAGTCGTCGAGCCTGGCGGTGCCTTGACAGATGTGCAGTACGACTTGTTTGGACGAAAGACTCAGATCGTTGACCCAGATCTAGGCACCTGGTCGTATGTCTTTGATGGTGCCAGCAGAGTTGGTCATCAGGTGGACGCCAAGAATCAGACGGTCTGCCATTTCTACGATATTCGAGACAGAGAAACACAGAGACGCTATGTCACCGCTCCGGCCGCAACTCCGTCTCCCTGTACTGTCAACCAGGGCACTGGAACGCCTACACCTATCGGGACCCCTGGACCAGTGTTCGCCTATGGTTCAGGAACCAACGAGAAAGGTCATCGGACGTCTTCAACGCTGGTAGACGGTTCGTGGTACACGTGGGAGTTTGACAGCCGCGGCCGCATGAAGAAGGAGACGCAGCATCTTACGGGCAACGGATCGGGCACCTACTCTACTGACTTTACCTTTAAGAGTAACGATGACGTCGCCTCCATCAAGCACCCCGATACACTGGACACACTCAATACGACGTACAATATCGTTGGTGTAGACGTGGTGCAGAGCGGTCCGACCGCACAGTCACCGGGCCATCCCGATCAGTACTTTGTAAGCGACACACAGTACACGGCAGATCAGCGTGTAGATTGGCGCGTCGTTGGTCCGACGGCTTCGGCAGTTATTCAAGATAGCGACTTTAACGCAGTGGATCGCCGTTTGTACCGCATCCGTGCAGGATACACAGGCCCACACTTCAAGGATTATATGGATCAGTACTACGACTACAATGGTCTGGGGTATGATGACGCAGGAAATCTACTTGATATTGATGATTGGGTATCCGGGGGGCCACAAGAGCAGACCCTGACATATGATGATCGAGACCGGCTCATTTCTGCAGATGCCACAGGAAGCGGCTCGTCGTACGGAGACTATGGTCCGGAACAATATCTCTACAACCGTCGCGGAAACCTGATATATCGCTCCCAAGTGGTCGCAGGAACCTCTGTGCCAATCACCTATTCGTATCACGCAGAAAAGATACATGCAGTCAGAAAGGTCTATGGGGGGCCCACGCATACTCCTTCGGGTCCGACTGCGACACTGACTCCCACGCCAGGAGCTGGTACACCTACTGCCACTCCGGCTGGGAGCACTATCAGTGCGCGCGTGAAGATGACTTCGGGCTGTCTCAGTTATGTACAAGATCTCGACGCGTTTCTTATGGTGAACGATGTTGCCGACGAAGATTGGACCGACTTCGTTGGCTATGGGAACACGAGTTGGACCGAAATCACTGTGGGTACGTTGGTGCCTTTGACGGGTAACGATGTCATTAGCATAGGCTTCCTTGGACCAGTTTACGGAAGTGGCTGTGAGGTGTTGGTGGATTGGGTAAAGGTAGACAACACCACGATTGAAGCCGAGGGCGGCCGAATGGCAGTGGATGTTGGCGGATGGAGTGGCAGTGTTGCGTATGCAGAGTCTGAACAGCAGGACGGGATTGGCGTAATTGCCCCGCCGGAGGATGTGTCTGGTGGTACGCGGTGGATCGTTCTTGACGATCATGGTGCCATTAGGTTTGCTAGGGGCTCCCTGGCGGGTGCGTATGAATATGATGCTAATGGTGACATGTATTGGAAGGTGATTGATGGAAGCGCCTTTAACCTGCGTTATGATGAAGAGCGCCGTCTATCCGAAGTGCGCAAAGACGAGGCGGCCGGTGCTACGGGAACAGTCGAAGCAACGTTTGTCTATGATGGTGATGGTCGTCGCATAAAGGCGCGTCATGGGAACAAGTATACCCTCTATGTTGGCGATCTGTATGAGTATACAGAGAACTGCCCGTCCGGCTGCTCAAAGTCTGATGTCATCAGTTATTACTTAGCCGGCGCTGAGCGCGTAGCTGCGTTCCAGGGTGTTGAGTGGTTGGGACGCGACTTGTATTGGCTCCTGTCTGATCATGTGGGATCTACGACTCGAACTGTCTATGCGTCAACTCGCACAGTGCGCAGCGACTCTCGCTATAAGGCGTGGGGAAGCGACCGCTATTACTCTGGAGGCTCCGGTCAGCTTAGTTCGCGACAGTTTACGGGGCAACACGAGGAGGCGGCCGTCGGGCTGTACTACTACAACGCACGCTACTATGAGCCTGTTCTCGGCAGGTTCATCTCGCCCGATTCGATTATTCAAAGCGCGACATCTATTTCTGACTTGAATCGTTATTCGTATGCAAGGAACAATCCGCTCCGTCACAGTGATTCTTCGGGCCACTGTATTGACGGACTTACCACTATTGCCTGCGTGGCGGTTGGCATTGCAGTGTTGAAGGCCGTTGACTATGGCTGGACAGCGTATGATATATGGCAGGATCAGAAGATTGTCTCGAACGAGAGTTTGCCGATCGAGGAAAGAGAGGCGGCGCAGAATAGGATTCTGCTTGCGGCCGCAATGGAAGCGGCAGAGCCGGACGAGTTGTTCCCGATTGGTCTCCCTATTGACGATGTGCTGCGCCACGGCGACGACATCATGGGCGCGTTGGCGGCCGGTGCGGACGAGGTGGCAGAGACATTTGATATTGAGTTTACACTTTCGCGATCGAGGCACGGCGGCGCAGCCAAGAATGCGGCAGACGCAATTGCAGAAGGTCACCCCGACATATTGACAATTGCTAATAAGCCTAAAGTGGATGTCAATGCGCGTCGCGATGCTGCGATGACGGGCCATTCGTCGGTACCGGGGAAGCATCGTGATGAGTACCCGTTCGCTAGTACTCTAGAGGGTGGCCCCGGTGCGAGGGTGCGCCTTGTCGATGTTGCCGACAACACTCGTGCCGGCGCAGACTGGGGCAATTTCATTCGCAAGAATAAGTTACAGAACGGGGCTCGCGTGAAAATACGAATAGAGAATTGATATGAAGATCTCGGAGGAAGTACTTTCGGTTTCGTATGGCCAGATTGTCGTCCATCAGTCTGGCGTAGACGATCCGTTCAATTTTTGGACTGATGCGCATTTGGTGCAGGGATTTGCGTGGCGGAGTGAGAGCACGGGATTCCGCACTCTAGATCAATATGGAGAGCACAGGGTGCACTCCGCGTTGGTAGAGCGCTTCGCGGACCCGGAGTCCTGGAGTCGTCGAATCATTGAGGTTCCATTTCGTGTTTCCGTTACGGGTGAAGTAGTCGTGGCCAGCATCGAGGACGAATTTTCCGTCGCCATTCCTCCAGCACTCTACCAGCTTCGCTTCGAACTGGGCACTGGGACGAGTGGGTCGCCCTTTATTCGACTTCAGTTTTTACGTTGCGATGACCCTGGATTTGCCATAGTGCGAGCGGATTCGGAGATCAAGATTCCAGCCAGTTGGGCTCCTGAGGCTGAGCCAGCATAGTCCGGGGGTTGTTTAGTCTGTTAGAATTGGATATGGGTAGGCGACGATCTCCTCTTGGCCAGCCATGTGCCAATGTGGGTGTTGCAGTACTTTGTTGGAGTTTGTGAATGCAGCGTAGGTCGAGAACCAGAACCACGTCTGGCCCCCTGCCTCTTCGGTCACCCGCTTCATATTCGCCAAGCGCTCGTCACTGGTCGTCACCGTCAGCACGCGGAAGGGCTTGCTGGCCCCGTAGCGGTCGGCAAACACCGGCGAGCGGAAGTACGCCAGATACCGCTGCACTTTGTCCTGCCATCGCCCGAGGGGCACCGTCGACCTGTCGGCCTCGATGAATGCTCGGTGGCGCGTTGTTCCATTGGGATCTAAGAGCGACACGTAGCCGTCAGGCCCCAGGGCAACCTGAGCAGCGCCCCCACCTAGCCGGTCAACTGTGAACTGGTCACGGATCGACAGGGAGGCCAGCGTCTTGTCGTCGAGCCACTCCAGCACGGTGAAGCCTGCGCGAGGTGCTGCGACTTCGAGGCGCACCCTGATCTCGTTGGTGGCCAGCAGGTGCTCCAGAAACGGCCAGCGGACGTCGTTGTGCTCCTTCTTCCAGTCGATCGAGCTCTCTGGCACCCCGCGCACATCAGCCGCCAGCGCCAGACCACGCTTCCCCAGAAAGTACACGAGCGGCCGACGCCCCTCAGACAAGGCCACCGGCTGTTCGGCGCGCTCCAGATAACCATGATCGGCCAGCAGGCGCAGGCGTAGCCGACACCGGCTGTTGGCCTTGAGGTCTCCCCAGAAGAGCAGGGACAGCTGATCGGACGTCAGGGCACGGTGGGTCGAGACAGCTGCGACGATCTCCCGATCGCGCTCTGTCGGGACAAAGTCAGTCCGCGTCGTCGTTCGTGTCCTCACCGGGCTCCCCGAAGTAGGCGGCGAAGTCGACAACCATTCCCCCGGTCTCCTGCAGCATGCGGTCGATCCGGGAGACGTCGCCTGTACCCAGTGGCGGGATTGCGCCTTCAAAGGGCGACGCCTCCGTCTGGACAGGCGTCTGGTACCGGCGACGGTACTCAGTCATGATCGTCCCGAGCTCGACGTCGGCGGGCGGCTCGGCAACCTCCAGCGTAGAGAACTGGATGGGCTCCTCACCGGCGATCTTGGCGTAGGCCACTCGTGGCGGCAGGTTCTGGATATCCTGCACGAACTGCCGCATCTGCGCGGAGGCGGATGCCTGCGCCGGATCCAGATCCAAAACGGCAATCTCCTTGGCCTGCCGAGCTGCTGACTCTGAACCCAGCCGGAAGGTCACGGACAGGCGGCACTGCTCCAGAGCCCCAGCCAGACGACCAGCCTCAATTTGAGAGGGCGACTGCCCTGCCAGGCAGAGGCGCAGGTTGTACTTGCGCGCCTGGGTGAGCAGGTTGTCCAGGCTCTCCCGCTGGGTCGCAGCCATCTGCGGCCACTCGTCCACGTAACAGTGCCACGGCCGACGGGCGCTTGCGGGCATCTCGGCGCGCGACAGCGCTGCCTGCTCAATCTGCACCATCAGCAGCGACCCCATCAGCCGCCGCGACTCGGCCTGTTGGATCGAGCCGAGATTCACAATAAGGCTCACGCCCCAGTCCATCATGCGGCGGATGTCAAAGACATTGCCCGTCTGCGCCAGACAGCCGCGCAGCACCGGATCAAAGCCCAGCAGGAACGAGCGACGCAGCGTCGAGCCAGCCGCGCCCTGCAGGCCTTTCTCGAAGTACCCGGCCATCTGCCGCACGAACGGATCGGTCACACGCTGCAGACACGCCTTTCGGAAGGCGTCGTCCAGCAGCAGCCGGTTGATGTCCGTCAGCGGCAGGTCGTTGGCGATCAGGATCATCGCCGAGGTGAGAAACAGCGTCCGGAAGTGCGGGGCCGACTGCACCTCCGGCCAGGTGCGGCCAAACGCGTCCAGGGCGTTCTGGGCGCGCACGTGGGGCTTGAAGCGCTTGACCCCCAGGATGTTGAAGGGGACGTGGTGGCTCTCCCCAAAGTCCACGTAGACGAGTCGGTCGTAGGCGTCTGGCCGATTGAAGAAGCCGCCGCCGGCAAGGCCCGTGAGGCAGTCCTCGGCCAGGTCACCGTGCGGATCCAGCAAACACACCGCGTGATGCCGGCTGATGTGCTGCAGCAGCTGGGTCAACAGGAACTTCGATTTGCCCACGCCCGTCGTGCCCCACACCAGGCTGTGGTACGCCTGCTCGGCGGGCGAGATCTTCAGCATGTGCCCGGGCAGGGGCAGGGTGCGGCCCAGCACAATGTCATCGAAGGCGAGGGACTCAGACACCCTTCATGACCTCTTGGAAGGCGCGCACCCGCGATTCCCAGAGCTTCGCTCGATCGTGCTCCGGCCCCCGAGGCGGCATACGCAGGCCGCGGAATGCCTGCTCGAACTTCTCACCCCGCGTCAGTGTGTAGCCCGGGACGGATAGGACGCTGCGGTCGTCAGGCGGCTCAAGTTCAAATGGATAGAGGTAGCGCTCCAGCTTCAGAGCGGTCGAGGGAGCCGCCGGCCCCAGCGCCGTTGGCGACATCACCAGCGCCGTGGTCACGATGACGTAGCCGACGACCGTGTAGAAGAAGAGAGAGCCTGCGGCCTCTGCGTCTCCACCCAGCGCAATCCCGACGGACAGGATGACAATCGCTGCGGGGATGCCAAAGATGAATCTGAGCCAATGGTGCTTCGGGTGAGCCGGGTCTTTCAGGCGGTTGTGGATCTTGACTGAGTTGGTGACGCCAAAGTAGATGGCTGCCACCACCAGCACGATGAACATCACCACGCCGATGGCGATGACCTTGCCCGCCATCTCGTCGAGGACGTTCTCATCCTTGTCTGCCATGCGCCCCGCCTTTCGCTGATCTGTGAATCCTCTTTGCGTCGTCTGAGCGCGGGCTATTGTACGCGTCTCGGGAGCCCTCGGCGAGGAGCCGTCGGCGGCGGCCCGCGCGTGTGTCACTGGTTGAGAAAAAAGCAGAGGCCGCACACCCCGAAGGGTACTGCGGCCTCGCGCCCTACCCCCGAAAGGG
>Ga0073904_10001493_pt1 | contig 17516 bp, 10 predicted proteins | sample KloWWTrecipitate_FD_66668 | JGI IMG/M metagenome (GOLD analysis project Ga0073904, IMG submission 66668) | Active sludge microbial communities from Klosterneuburg, Austria, studying microevolution and ecology of nitrifiers - Klosterneuburg... | ecosystem: Engineered > WWTP > Aerobic digester >... | reverse complement strand
TCGGCCCACGCGGCGTGACCCTCCGCGGGTATCAGCAAAGCCAGGTGCCCTACTCAGCCATCTCCGGGGTGGCTCGCACGGGTAGCATGTTCGAGCTCGGCGTCCACGGCGGCACGCTGCGCGCGCGCCACCGCGTCGGCGCCCTCGCCGGCGCGGGCATCGACGACGCCGAGCTCGAGATCCTCTCGGCGCAGCTCGCGGCCTGCGTCGGACGCGCAGGTGGCCTCGGCCCACAGAAGCCGGAGGCCACCACGCGCATCGACACCTTGCGACGCGGGCACGAGTCGGCGCGCGACTGGCTCGCGCGGGTCGATATGGCCGCGAGCCTCCTCGCTCAGCCCGGCTACCGCGGCGGGACGATCGAGAGAGAGGACCTCTGGCTCACGCTGCGCGATCCCGAGGCCTCCGAGGACCTCCGCGCCGCCGCCGGGCGCGTCCTGATGCGCGTCGAGACCGCGCCCGACGCGCGCGCACGTGTCAGCGACATCGTGGCCGCCGTGCGCGAGGACGAGGTCCAGCGGCGCCTCCGCGTGGCCATCTTCCCCGAGCTCGATCCGCAAGCCGAGGAGCTCGAGCAGCTCGACGAACGAGCCAGGAAGCGCACCTTCACGGCGTCGCGCTGATCGCAGTCCTTCGCCGGCGCGCCTCTTAGCACTACTGCGAGCGCTTGCTCTCGCGGTGGTGCTCGTTGGCCGCCGGAGCGGACAAGACGGAGGGGTGAATCGGCCAGCTTTGTGGCCGACAGGGGGCGCCGCGCCCCCTACAAGAAACGGCTCGCACTACGGCCGTTCGCTCAGCGAACTGCGCAGCGAGAGGAACCTCTCGCAGTAGTGCTAGCTAGCTAGGTGGACCCCCACTCTTGCAGCGATCGGACCGCCGGGGCCGCCCCGCTGCCGCTCGTCGCCTCGAGCGCATCGCACGCCGCCAGCGCGGCGGCCATGGTCGTGAAGTAGGGCAAGTTTTGCAGCACCGCCTGCCTCCGCAGCGAGTAGCTGTCCCGCACGCTGCCCGCTCCGACCGTGGTGTTCACAACGAGCCCCACCCGCCCGCTGCTCAGCGCGTCGAGCGCGTGCGGAGAGCCCTCGCGCACCTTGCTCACGACCCGCGCCGGCACACGCGCGCGCTCGAGCGCGGCGGCGGTGCCACGTGTCGCGACGATCTCGTAGCCCAGCGCGCGGAGGCGTCGGGCGAGGCCACAGGCCAGAGGCTTGTCCGCGTCCTTCACGCTCACGAACACTTCGGGCACGTCCGACGGTCGCGCGATCGACAGGCCGCACGCGAGCATGCTCTTGCCGAACGCGCGGGCGAACGTGCCGGCGATCCCCATCACTTCGCCGGTCGAGCGCATCTCGGGCCCGAGGATGGTGTCCACCCCGGGGAACTTCGCGAAAGGCAGGACGCTCTCCTTCACGGCCACGTGTCGCGGGGCCGGGAGATCGGCCACGCCCTGATCGTCGAGGGTGACGCCCAACATCACCTTCGCCGCGATCTTCGCGAGCGGGCGGCCGGTCGCCTTCGACACGAAGGGCACGGTGCGGCTCGCGCGGGGGTTCACCTCCAACACGTAGACCTCGCCACCCTTGACGGCGAACTGCACGTTCATGAGCCCCACGACGCCGAGCTCGAGGGCGAGCCTCCGCGTCTGCTCCTCGATCGCGAGCTCGATCTCCGGGCCCAACGAGTGGGGCGGCAGCACGCTCGCCGAGTCGCCCGAGTGCACCCCGGCCTCCTCGATGTGCTGCATGACGCCGCCGATCACGACGCGGCGGCCGTCCGCCACGCAGTCGACGTCGACCTCCACGGCGCTCTCCAGGTACTGGTCGACGAGGATGGTCTTCGCCTCCGCGTCACTCGCCGCCTCGACGGCGAGCTTCACGAAGCGGTCGAGCTCCTCCCGCGAGTGCGCGAGCGCCATCGCCCGACCGCCGAGCACGTAGCTCGGGCGCACGAGCACCGGGTACCCGATGTCTTCCGCCACCTTGACCGCCGAGGCTAGCCCAGTCGCCACACCGCTCTTGGGGCGGCGCAGGTCGAGCTTCTCCAGCAGCTCGTCGAAGCGACCTCGCTCCTCGGCACGATCGATGGCATCGGCCGTAGTGCCGAGCAGCGTGACGCCGCGCGCCTCGAGGGCCCGCGCGAGCTTCAGCGGCGTCTGCCCGCCGAACTGCACCACCACGCCCACGGGGCGCTCGACCTCCCAGATGGCGAGGACGTGCTCGAGCGTGAGCGGCTCGAAGTAGAGCCTGTCCGACGCGTCCCAGTCGGTCGACACGGTCTCCGGGTTGCAGTTGACCATGACGGTCTCGAAGCCCGCGTCGCGCATCGCCATCGAAGCGTGCACGCAGCAGTAGTCGAACTCGATCCCCTGGCCGATGCGGTTCGGGCCGCCACCGAGGATCATGACCTTGGGCTTCCCCGAGCTCCGGCTGGCGTCGCTCGCCGATTCATATGCAGAGTACATATACGGCGTGTCCGCGGCGAGCTCCGCGGCGCAGGTGTCGACGCGCAGGAAGGCGGGCCTCACCCCCGCGGCCTCGCGGCGGGCGCGGACCTCGTCCTCGGTCGCGCCCGCCAGGAGGCCAATGCGCCTGTCGGAGAACCCGAGGCGCTTGGCGCGGAGGAGCCCGGCGGCATCGGGGAACCCCTCCGCGAGCCACGCCTCCGCCTCCACGATCGAGCGGATCTCACCGAGGAACCAAGGATCGATCCCCGTGAGGTCGTGGAGCTCCTCTGCGGAGATGCCCACCCGCAGCGCGTCCGCGACGTGGAAGATGCGATCGGCGCGAGGCACGCGGACGATCGCGCGGAGCGCCGCGCGGAGCTCGTCGCCACCGAGCGCGCCACCCAAGCTCGTGGCGCTCGGGCGTTCGTCGGACGCCGCCTCCATGTTCAGATCCCTCGGGCGGCGCGGCGCCGCGAGCGCGCGGTGGTCGGCCTTGTCGAGCAGCGAGTCGAGCCCCTCGCGCCCGGTCTCGAGCGAGCGCGCGGCCTTCTGGAAGGCCTCCGCGAAGGTCCGGCCTATGCTCATCGCCTCGCCCACGCTCTTCATCTGGGTGCCGAGCGTGTCGTCGGCGCCGGGGAACTTCTCGAAGGCGAACCGAGGCCATTTTACCACGACATAATCGACAACTGGCTCGAACGCGGCGCTCGTCTTGGTGATCTCGTTCGTGAGCTCGGGGAGCGTGTACCCCACGGCGAGGAGCGCCGCGATCTTCGCGATCGGGTAGCCGGTGGCCTTGGACGCGAGCGCCGACGAGCGCGAGACGCGCGGGTTCATCTCGATCACGTGGACCTGACCGTCGCGCGGGTTCACGGCGAACTGCACGTTCGCGCCGCCCGTCTCGACGCCGATCTCCGTCATCACCGTGCGCGCCGCGTCCCGGAGGCGCTGGTACTCGCGGTCGGTGAGGGTCATGGCGGGCGCGCAGGTGATGGAGTCGCCCGTGTGCACGCCCATCGGGTCGAGGTTCTCGATGGAGCAGACCACGATGAAGTTGTCCGCGCTGTCGCGCATGACCTCGAGCTCGAACTCCTTCCAGCCGATGACGCTCTCCTCGACCAGCACCTCGGCGGTCGGCGACTGCGCGAGCGCCCAGGCCACCTTCTCGTCGAGCTCGGCCGCGCTGTACGCGATGCCGCCGCCGCTGCCGCCCATCGTGAACGACGGGCGGAGGATGGCGGGATAGCCGGTGGTGGCAACGATGGCCCGGGCCTCCTCGAGCGACCGCGCGGTGTCGGCGCGGGGGCAGGTGAGCCCAACGCGGGTCATCGCGTCTTTGAAGAGCTGGCGGTCCTCGGCCTTGGCGATCGACTCGGGGCGCGCGCCGAGCAGCTCGACGCCCAGCCTCGCGAGCGTGCCGCGCGCGTGGAGCGCGAGCGCGAGGTTCAGGGCCGTCTGGCCCCCGAGCGTGGGGAGCACGGCCTGAGGCCGCTCGCGCTCGAGGATGGCCTCGAGGGTCTCCACGTCCAGCGGCTCGATGTACGTCCGGAGAGCGAGCTCCGGATCGGTCATGATCGTGGCGGGGTTCGAGTTGACGAGCACCACCTCGTACCCGGCGGCAGCGAGCGCCTTCGCGCCCTGCGTGCCGGAGTAGTCGAACTCGCACGCCTGGCCGATCACGATCGGCCCAGCACCCAAGAGGAGGATCTTCGTCAGGTCGTCGCGGCGCGGCATTGGCACGCGCTGTTAGCAGGCCGACCGACGGCGGCCAAGCGCCGGCGCCCGCGCGGGCCGCGAGGAGAGGCCGAGCCTCGCCCCGCGGCGCGGCCACCCCTCAGGGGCAGGTCGCCTTGATCGCGTCCATCGCGGCCTTGCACTGCGTCGAGAGGGCCGCCTTCCCCGCCGGCGTCCCCGCCGCCTGCTTGAACGCGTCACGCTGGGCCTTGAACCCAGGCTCGGCGGCCGACTTGGCCGCGGCGCCCATCTTCCCGATGCAGGCCTCGTACTTCGTGATGTACGCGTCGCACTCTGCGACGCCAATGCCGGGCGCCGCGGGCTCGTCCTTCTTGCAGGCGGTGACGGCCGCGATCGCCCCAAGCACCAGCACACACACGAGACTCTTCTTGTTCATGGGCACCCCTTCTTCGGCCGCATCGCGCGGCGCCCGTCGAGGCTACGGGACGCCGCCGGCACGTGGAAAGGCTATTGAAGCTTCGCGACGACGACCTTGTGCGCGGCGAGGCACCAGGTCTTGCCGCCAGCGACGGGCGAGGTCTTGTTCTGCCCGTCGATCGTGACCTCCACGAGAGACACGTCGAGCGACGCCTCGAGCCGGCCACCCTTTCCGCCGAACGTGGTGACGTCGACGCTGCCCGTCTTCGCCATGAAGGTCTTCTGGCAGTTCGAGAGGTTGTCGTCGCACTTCGTGCGGATGAGCACGCACGTCTTGCATGTGTCGTAGCTCGCGTCCACGGCGGTGAGCGTTCGCTTGCCCACCGTGACGGCGTTGCCTGTGAGCGGCACGAGGACGAGCTCCATCGCGTCGACGGGAGAGGCGAGGGTCGTCTGGCTCACCACGCCGACCGACCCGTCGGAGGACTTCACGAAGCCGTCGTCGGCGACCGACACGAAGCCGTTGGTGTCGCACGCGCCGGGCACCGCGGTGTCGGGCTTCGACGCGTCGACGGGGCCGCCATCGGGCGGCGGCGGCGGCGTGGCGTCGCTGGCGGCGGCGTCGATCGTCGCGGCGTCGGTCGCCGCGACGCCGGCGTCGGCCGCGGGGGTGGGCGTGGAGGAGCACGCCGCCACCGCGACGAGCGCGGTCGCGAGGGCCACGAGGGGAAACGAGACGAGCGTGGAGGAAGGGCGCAAGATCATGCACCTACCGTAGCGCAGAGGCGACCTGCTGCGCGACCTGCCGCGTGGACCTCGAGGCGCGCGCCGGCGCGAAAACTTGGCCCGAGGTCCCGCGGTTCCTTATGCATCCGGCCCATGAGCGCGAGCGCGGCAGAAGAGACGGTCAAGTCTGGGTTCTCGTCCGGCAACATCGCCATTCCCCTCCCAAGAGCGTTCGGGCGGCTGCTGCTCCTGCGGCTGCTCGCGCGCGGCGGCATGGGTGACGTCTACCTCGCCGCGAGCACGGGAATCGAGGGCGCGGAGCGACCGTGCGTCGTCAAGACCGTGCGACGCGACCACATCCACGACGGCTCGTTCCTCGCGCGGTTCCTCGACGAGGCCCGGGTGCAGGCCCAGCTGAACCACCCGGGCGTCGCCCAGGTGATCGAGGCCGCGAGCGACGAGAACGGCGAGCCCTACACCGTCGTCGAGTACGTCGAGGGTCGCTCGCTCGCCGACGTTCGCCAGCGCGCGATCCAGCTCGGCAGCCGCATCGAGTGGCCCGAGGCCGTCGCGATCGGCGTGGAGCTCGGGCAGGCCTTGGCGCACGTGCACGAGCGCGCCGGCTCCGACGGCACGCCGCTCGGCATCGTTCACCGCGACCTCTCACCTCAGAACGTGATGGTGGGCTACGCAGGCGAGCTGAAGCTCATCGACTTCGGCACCGCGCGCGGCCAGAACCGCAAGTGCCACACGGTCGCGGGCGTGGTCTTCGCGAAGCCCGGCTACGTCGCGCCCGAGGTCGCCCGGCAAGAGGTGGGCGACGGGCGCATCGACGTCTACGCGATGGGCGTCATGATCTGGGAGCTCTGCGCGGGCAAGCGCCTCCTCGCGGGCGATCCGCAGAAGCACCTCGAGGAGGTGGCCCAAGGGCGCTTCACGGTGCCGTCGCTCCCGCGCACGCGCGGCGTCCCCGCCGAGCTCGACGCCATCCTCCAGCGCCTCGTCGCCAACGACCCCGACGAGCGCTACCTGAGCGCGAGCCACGCGGCGAAGGACCTCGCGAAGCTGCTCCAATCGGCCCCCGCCAAGGAGGGCGGCGAGCGGAGCGTTCGCAGCCGCATCGCGAGCTTCATGAAGACCCTCTGGCCGAGCGAGCCGGCGCGCTCGCGGGCCGAGTTCGGCAAGCTGCTCAAGCAGGCCCGCCATCTGCGGTCGGAGAGCGTCACGCCGAGCTCGAACAAGGTCGCGGAGCTCCAAGCCGCGCACATGAGCGACGACCCCTCCACGCTCGCCGGCACGCCGTATCGCCTCGGCAAGAAGATCGGCGAGGGCGAGAGCGGTCAGGTGTTCGAGGCCGAGCACGTCGAGCTCGGGCGCAAGCTCGCGGTGAAGGTGCTGGCCCCGACGCAGTCGGCCGCACATGACGCGGTGGAGCGCTTCCGCCGTGAGGCGCGCGTCGTCGCCAACCTGAAGCACCCGAACCTCGTGCACCTCCACGACTTCGGCAAGGCGCTGGACGGCCGGGTGTTCCTCGCGATGGAGCTGCTCGACGGCGAGACGCTGGAGAGCTACGCGCGGCTCGACTCCGACGACCACGCCAGCCGCGGGCTGCGCACCCGCGACGCGGTAGACGTGTGCGTGCAGATCACCCACGCCCTCGAGACCGCGCACGCCGCGGGGCTCGTCCACCGCGATCTGAAGCCGCAGAACCTCTTCATGACCCGCACCGGCATAGTAAAGCTACTTGACTTTGGGGTGGCGATGGCCCTCAGCGACGTCGAGGGCGACGAGGGCGCCCGGCCCCGCGGCTTCGCGATCTTCGGCACGCCGGAGTACATGGCGCCGGAGCAGGTCGCCGGCGAGCCGGTCGACGAGCGCTGCGACATCTACGCGCTCGGCTGCGTGCTCTATCAGCTCCTCACCGGCTCCTGCCCATTCACCGGCACGTCCGGCGTGGCCATCATGGGCAAGCAGCTCCGCGACGTGCCCGAGTCGTTCGCGCAGATGGCGCCCGACCGCGTCCTGCCGGCCTCGATTGAGGCGATCGTGATGAAGGCGCTGTCGAAGTCGCGCGACGATCGCTACCCGAGCGCGAAGGCCATGCGCGAGGCGCTCGAGGCCGCGCTCGCCCGCACCGAGCGGCGCCGCGGCGTCGGGCGCGTGCTCGTCGGGCTCGCGGGGATCGCCTCGCTCGCCGTGGTGTTCGCCGGCGGCGCGAGCTACGCGCGCCACAACGGCGGGCTGGCTGGGCTCTTCGGGGGCTCGCCCGCAACGGCGCGCGCGCCCGCGATCCCCGAGGTGACGGTCGACTCGCTGCCGGTGGCGCCCGCCCCCACCGTGGGGGCCACGGCGACCACGGCAGCCGCGCCGAACGCCGAGTCGGCCGCGCTCTCCTCGCCGCCCGCGTCGACCTCCGCGGCGCCGCCGCCCGCGCCGCCGACCAAGCCCGAGGCGGCCCCCGGGGCCGGGCTCGCCGTCGCCGAGCCACCGCCCGCGAAGCCCGGCGAGGAGGCAAAGGCCGCCCTCCAGGACGCCGAGGAGGCGCCCCCCGCGCCGACGAAGCTGCTCCACCGCGCGACCGCCCGGGAGCCCGCGGCGGAAGCGACGGGTGAGCTCGCCTCCGCGCGGCAGGCCGCCGCCGCGAATCCCCACGACCCTCAGGCCCTCCGCGCGTGGGCGCGAGCCGCCTACGTCGCGCGCGCTAGCCGCGAGGCGCGGCGCGCAGGCCGCGAGTGGGCCGCCAACGACCCCGGGCCGGAGCCGCGCATCTTCCTCGCGAAGGTCCTCGACGCGTCGGGACACGGGGGAGAGGCCAAGCAGATCCTGGACGACTGGCTCGCGAAGCACCCCGACTCCACCGAAGCGCGCCGCCTGCGCGCTCGCCTCGGCGGCGGGCGCAAGCCTACGCGGCGCTAAATCAGCGACGGCGGCGGGTCGGCGGCCTACGTAGGGAAGTTTCCCACCTCATGGCGATCCTTGTCAGACGCGGCCATGGGCGGTATTGCCCAGCCTCCCGCGGCGCGCTCGCGCGGCCCGAGCTCTACGCGTGACGCCCAGCAGCATGGAAAAACCGAACTCTGTCGAGCTGCGCCTGCTCGACGGCCCGACCTACCCCACGATCCTCCGGCTCGCGATGCCGACGGTCATCGCGATGCTCTCCCAGAGCGCAGTGAACGAGATCGACGTGGTCTTCTTCGCGCGCCTCCCGGGGTGCGACGGCTCGACGGCCCAGGCCGCGCTCCTGCCGTCGCTCATCTTGGTGTGGCTCTTCGGGGGCTCGCTGTCGGCGATCAGCGTGGGCACCCAGGCGCTCACCGCCCGACGCTACGCGGAGCAGAAGCCCGAGGCCGCCGGGGCCGTGCTCGCGAACGCCGCGTGGTTCTGCCTCCTCGGGGGGCTCATCCTCACGGTGGTCGCGCAGTTCACGGTAGGCCCGCTGCTCCGCATGATGAACCTCGGCCCGGAGGTGCACGCGGTGGCGCTCGCGTACTCGCGCTGGCGAGTGTTCGGCATCATCGGCATGTCGATGACCGTCGGCGTGAAGTCGTTCTTCGACGGCATCGGCAAGACCCACGTCCACCTCGTGGCGGCCGTGGTGATGAACATCTTCAACGTGCTCTTCTGCTGGCTCTTCATCTTCGGGAACCTCGGCGCCCCGAGGATGGGCGCGCCCGGCGCCGGGTTCTCGGCCTTCGTCTCGACGTGGATCGGCCTCCTCATCGTGCTGGCGTTCACCTTGCCAGAGCGCGTCCGCTTCTCGCCGTATCGCCGCTCGAACCTCTCCTGGAGCCTCACGAAAGACCTGCTCAAGCTCTCGCTGCCCGCGGCGGCGTCGACGGTGGTCATGATGGTGGGGTTCGGGGCCTTCTCGCGGGTCGCGGGGCGGCTCGACGAGATCGCCTCGCACTCCGACGCGACGAACGTGATCGTCGGCGCGTGCGGCCGCGCCGAGGCGGTCAACGGGGCCGCGACCACGAACATCGTGGCCATCATGAAGCTCACCTTCACGGCCTGCATCGCGTTCGGGACGGCCACGGCCACGCTGGTGAGCCAGTCGCTCGGCGCGAAGAGACCCGAGACCGCAGACCGCTTCGGGTGGGGCAGCGTGAAGCTTGGCGTGGCCATTTTCGGCTTCATCGGGCTGTGCGAGGGCGTGCTCTTCACCCCGCAGATCGTCGGGTTCATCACCCACTCCGAGGCCGTGCGCGAGGCCGCCATGGTGCCCATGCGCGTCATGGGCGTGGTCACGCCCATCATCGCGATGGCGCTCATCCTGAGCGAGGCGCTGTTCGGCGCGGGGAACACGGTGTTCGTCGCCATCGCGCAGCTGTGCCTCATCTTCCTCATCCTCGTGCCCCTCGCGTTCGTCTTCGCGATCACGCTGAAGATCGGGCTGCTCGGGATGTGGATGGCGGCGGTGCTCTACGCCGTCCTCGCGGCCATCGTCATGGCGCTGAAGTTCCGCGGCGGGCAGTGGAAGGCCATCGAGCTCTGAGGAGGAGGACGATGCGAGACGGTTCACGAAGGTCCGCGCTGACGCGACGCGCGCTCCAACTCTTGGCGGCGCTGCTCCCCGCGGCCGGGCTCGCGCTCGTCGCCACGCAGGCCGAGGCAGCCCCCACGCTGCGAATCGGCGCGGTCTACGCGCCTGGCATCGAGCTCAGCGACGCCTCGCGCACGGGCGATCCGGCCGACGTGCTGCACGCCGTCGCGGGCGGAACGCACAACCTCGGCGCGGAGCTGTCCCTGGGCGGCGGGCTCTTGCGCTACCACCTCACGGGCGCGGTGAGCCTCGCGGCCTCGGCGACGGGACTCCGCGTAGAGCCGGCGACGCTGGGGTTCGCGATCCCGCTGTTCACCCGCCCTCGGTGGCGACTCGAGGTCGAGCCGACCGCGATGCTCGCCAACGTGACGTACCTCGAGGGCGGAAGCTCCGCGGCGTCGATCGTCGCCCTCTCGGCGGGCGCGGACGTGCGCGCGAACCTGGCGTACGGTCACTTCTTCGTCGCGTTGAGCCCGCTCGGCTTCGACGTGCGCTACGCGGCGATCGACGGCAGCGCCGCGAAGGCGCGCGCCTTCGCGGGCGGCGCCGCCACGTTTCGCCTGCGCCTCTTCGTGGGCGTCGAGTTCTAAATCACCGAGCCTGATTCTGGCACGGCAACGCCCCATCGCGCGCGCCGCACCCCTCGGAGACGCGCGCGCCTACCGCGGGCGCTTGCCCGTCCGGGGATCCGAAACCAGGAGTCAGCCTATTTCTTGAGGCGCGCGGCGAGGCTCACGCAGGCCTTCCCCGTCGCCGCGGCGCCGGCGCAGGCGCGGTCGAAATAGGACCTCGCCTTCGCCGCGTCCTTCGCGACTCCCCACTCCCCCGAGCAGGCCATCGCCGCGAGTCGGCACGACTCCTCGCGCTTGAGATCGCAGCCTCGGCCGAGCGCCGCGAGCGCCCCGGGCACATCCTTCTTCGCGTCGTCGCCGAGCGTGCCGTCGAGCATGAGCACGCCGAGCTCCGCGCAGCGCTTCGCGTCTCCCGCCGTGCACGTGCGAGAGAGCACGGCGCGCGCGGCGGCCGGGTTCTTCGGTGTGCCTTGCCCCTTCAGGTACTTGGCCACCACCGCGAAGCAGCCAGGGCCATAGCCGAGGTCGCACGCGCGCTGAGAGAGCGTCACCGCGCGCGGCGCCGCCCGGTCTCGCGTCTCCAGGCGCTCGGCGAGCTTGGCGCACGAGAGCGCGTGCCCGAGGCTACAGCCACGATCGAAGCTCGCGTCCGCCTTGTCGTCGCTCTTGGCGTAGCCGTAGAGCCCCTCAGAGATGTGGCTGCCGACGTAGAAGCACGCGGCCGGGACGCCGTCGGCGCAGGCCTTCTCGTAGAGCTTGGCGCCCTCGAGGTGCTGCGGATAGTTCGCAGCGCCGACGGCGGCGCCCGCGATGGCGATGCAGCCCTCCCCCTTGCCCTTGCACGCGTCCTCGACGCCGGTGAGCAGGTGGGCGAGGTTGTAGCAGCTCGCCGCGCTGCCCTTCTTGCATTGCGCACGACAGGCCGCCTCGTCCGTGGGCGCGCAGAGGAAGGCCTCATCTTTTGCGGCGGTCGTGCACCTTCCAGCGGCGAAGGCGTAGCCCTCGGGGCACGGGCTGGCGATGGTCGAGAGGCCGGTGTCCGCGCCGGGGCGCGCGTCGCCAATAGGGAAGAGCTCCACGCGAATCGCGCTGTGGCAGTCCGCGGGCGCCTGCACCGAGTCGGGGGCGGATTTCTTGCAAGCGTCGAGCGAGCCGTCGCGAAGGTTCGTCTGCTTGTCGCTCTCGCTCTTCGCGTCGGCGGAGCCGCCGAAGAGGGCCGCGGCGGCCGTGACGGTCGCGCCGCTCCCGCGCCTCATCGCGAACGCCCCGACGTAGACCGCTCGCACGAAGTGAGTCGCGCCTTCGCACGCGCCCGTGAGCTCGCTCTTGGCCGCGGCGCTGCCGAGCGCCGTGCTGCGACCGACCATCGCGGTCGCGAGATCCAGGCTCGTCCCACGAGCGACACCGCCCGCGAGCGTCGCGCCCGAGATGGGCAGGCTGGCGCGGATCTCGTCCTGAGACTTCAGCTGGACGACCTCCTCTTTGAGGCTCACGCCGGCGAAGCGATAGTCTCCCTTGAGCTCGCAGCTGGACAGCACGCGCATCCCGTCGCAGCCGTAGTGAACGACGGCGCGGCCCGACTTCATCGCGAGCTCCAAATCGGTCCGCTGCGAGGAGGGGAGATCGATGACGAGCGTCTGCGCGACCGCGGGCACCGCGGTGCACGGCGGGGCCGGGGCGTCACCGAGGGCCTGCTTCGCGCTCGGCGCCTCCACGCGCGCCGCGTTCGCGGCGGCGCCGGGGGAGCAGCTGGCGAGATGGAGAAGCGCGAGCGACCCGAGGGCACCGCCGGCTCGGCGGAGGTTCCGAGGCGCGCGTTCAGCGAAGGCGAGGAAGCGTAGCGTCATGACGCGTCGGGTAGCACGCGCTCGAAATGCCAACAACCCGCAGCCCGGTGACTCAGCGCAGTCAGTGTGGCTCGTCTCGCGCTCGCCCGGAGATGCGCAGACGCAGGCAAGCGTGAGCGCGGCGACGGCACGACCACTTGAACGACGTCCGGTTGGCCTGATTCACTTACGATCCGGGAAGGATGGCCACCATCGGTCCGTAGACTCACACCTATGAGCGTGAAGTCCATCCGCAAAGGCCTGCACCAGCTCGTTGGCGGCGATCCCAACGACGCCGCGATCTGCAACTTTTGTGGAGCTCACCGGAGCGAGGTGCCGCGGATCCTCGAGGGGAGCGCGGGCTACATCTGCGAGGGCTGCGTCTTCGCGGCGGCGGGGGACCTCGCGGCGCGCGACGCCCGCGAGGGCCGGGGCGCGGCGACCACCTTCCACGTCGTCGCGCTCGCGCTCGACTACGTCGACGCTCGCACTCCCCACGCAGGGCTCGAGCCCGTCTTCGACGCGGCCCTCGCGCTCGTCGAGGGCGACCCGTCGCGCTGCCGGCTCCTCGCGTCGCGCGCCTTCCGCCTCCATCACTTCGCGCGCGCGGCGGAGGCGCTCCTCCGTATCGACGAGCCCGTACGCACAGTGACCGACGCTCTCGGGGCACTGGCGGCGCTCGTCGTCGTCGGCGATCGGCCCACGATCGCGCGGGTCCTGGCGGCGCTCGACCCGATCGCTCTCAGCGACCTCCACCGCCTCCAGCGCGATGTGCACCGCGGGTGGGCGGCGTATCGGCTCGAGGCGAGCGCGGGACCGACCTTCACGTTCGACGGCGCGTCGCTCGGACCGATCGTCGAGCGGCTCCGCGCTCTCGACGCGCCGGCGTCGCTCGGCCAGGCGCTAGAGGTCGCCGCCGCCTACGAGCGCACGCGCGATCGTGGCGCTGCGCTCCAGCGTATCGAGGAGGCCCTCGGCGTCGAGGACAAGCCATCGCGTCGGCTCCTCCGCGGCGACATCCTGGCCGACGTCGATCCCGCCGCGGCGCGCGCGTCCTGGGAGGCGGCGCTCGCCCTCGCGCACCCCGACTCCGTCTGGGCCGCTCGGGCACGCGCGCGCATCGCCGGCGCTCGTCCGCGCTCCTGAGGGCGATGTCCGGGCGCCGTGGGGCACGGTGCCGCCAAACGGATGGAACCACCCTCGCTCTCCCGGGCTCGTCACCCAGGTCGGCGACGATCGACGCGCGGACCATCGGCCATGGAACCTGGCGGCGGTCTCGATACGTCTACCTCACGAATGATGCGTCATGGGCACCTCGCGCAGAAGCTCCGTCCGCTCCTTGGAGAGCTGACCCGCTTCGCCCGTTGGCTCGCGCAGACCCCGCAGGAGGCCGACGAGGTCGTCCAGGAAACCCTCCTGCGGGCGCTCCGCGCGCACGAAGATCTGGCGGACACGAGGCACTTGAAGGCGTGGCTCTTCCGCATCGCGCGCAACGCCCATGTCGACCTCCGCCGCGCGCAAGCGGGTCGCGATCGATTCGTCCTCCTTGGTGGTGGCCTCGACGAGCTGTCGGCGCTCGAGACTCCCCCGCCTGTGCCGCCCGCTCGCGTCGAGGGGGTGGACCTCGAGCGCGCCCTGGCCGAGCTTCCCGAGGGGGCGCGCGCGGCGCTCGTGCTCACCGACGTGTGGGAGTTCGATCACGAGGAGGTCGCGCGGATCCTCGACATTCCCGTGGGGACGGTGAAGTCGCGCGTGGCGCGGGCGCGCGCGCGTCTGGCGGCACTTCTCGCACAAATCGGTCCGGAACGAGGCGCCGCCTACTCGCAGAGCCGGAGGGACGCATGACGTCGAGCGATCATCTCCAGGACGAAGAGCTGGTGGAACCGAAGTCCCGCACGCAGTCCGAGCATCTCCAGGGGTGCGCCTCCTGCCGGCAGCGACGCGAGACTCAAGACCGCGTGCGAGTGAGCTTGAGGGCCCTCGACCGGGAGGCCGCTGTGAGCCCGCAGGCGCTCGCGATGCTGCAGGAGGCGTCGACCTCCGGCCGGGCCTCGCGCCGTCGTTGGACGGCGGCGGTCGCCGCGACGCTCGTCGTGGCCGCTGCCCTGGCTGGGGTGGCCCGGAGGGCGCACGCGCCGCAGGGACCGCTCTCGGCCCCGCTCCGCGACGAGCTCGCGCTCGACCACCTGCACTACGCGCCGCTTCGTGCTCCTGCCCAGGTGGCCTCCAGCGACTCGCGCGTCGTGGCGGCTGCTCTCGAAGAGCGGCTCGGGCGCCCGGTCGTCGTCCCGACGTGGGAGGCGACGACTCTGATCGGCGGCCGCTCCTGCCGCATCCAGTCGGAGTGGGTCCCGCTCGTCCTCTACGAGCGCGCGGGACGGCGCATTTCGTTCTTCGAGCTTCCGAGTGCCCAGCTGTCGAGGGTGGGCTGTGACCGCGGAGAGGGCGGCCTGTCCATCTGCGCGACGGCGCGACCAGGCGGCGGGGCCTTCGTGGCGGTCGCGGACCTGCCTGCGCACGAGCTCGCCCGCCTCCTCGACCTCGTCCCCAGCTCGTAGTCCCCGCTCCAATGACCAAGATCGCCCTCAAGAACCCGTATCTCGTCGTCGTCGGCTGCCTCGTGCTGATGGTCCTCGGCTATGTCTCGTCGACACGAATCCCCGTAGACCTCCTCCCCACCTTCAAGACGCCGGCGGTCCAGGTGCTCACGCTCTACCCCGGCATGCCTGCGCCAGTCGTCGGCGCGGACATCACGAGCCGCCTCGAGCGTTGGACAGGGCAATCGAACGGCATCGCGCGTCAGGAGTCTCGCTCGCTCACCGGCGTGTCGGTCGTCCGCGACTACTTTCGCGAGGACATCGACCCCAACACGGCGATGAGCCAGGTCTCGTCGCTCGCCGCGAGCGACGTCTACTACCTCCCACCGGGCACCGCGGCGCCGATGGTCATGCCGTTCGACCCGACGGCGCCGCTGCCTCTGGCGCTCCTCTCGGTGTCCAGCTCCACGAAGACCGAAAAAGAGCTCTACGACATCGCTTACTTTCAGCTCCGGAACCTGCTCCAAGGGATCCAGGGCGTCGTGGCGCCCGCCGTCTACGGCGGAAAGCTCCGGCGCATCTACGCGTATCTCGATCCCGACAAGCTCGCGGCGCGAGGGCTCGCGCCGATGGACGTCCAGATCGCGCTCCGCGCGCAGAACACGTTCGTCCCCACCGGCAACGTCAAGATCGGCGACCTCGATTACCAGCTCGAATCGAACGCCATCCCCGAGACGGTCGCCGAGCTCAACGCGTTCCCAATCAAGATAGGCAAGGACGGCGCGCCGATGCTGGTCGGGGACGTGGGATCGGTCGAGGACGCCGCGCAAATTCAGTCGAACATCGTCCGGATCGACGGCAAGCGGCAGGTCTACATTCCGATCTACCGTCAACCCGGCGCCAACACAGTCTCGGTCGTCGGCGCAGTAAAAGACGCGCTCGCGACGCTGAAGGCGACCCTCGGCGAGGGGATCGATCTCCGGGTGGTCGTCGATCAGTCGGTGTTCGTGAAGAAGGCGATCGCAGGGCTCGCGACAGAGGGGGCGATTGGCGCGTTGCTCGCGGGCATCATGGTCTACGTCTTCCTCGGAAACGCCCGCGCGAGCGCGGTGACCTTCCTCGCGATCCCGCTCTCCATCACCGCCGCGATCGTCGGCCTCGGCCTGACCCGGCAGTCCATCAACGCCATGACGCTCGGAGGTCTCGCGCTCGCCGTGGGGCGCCTCGTCGACGACGCCATCGTCGTCCTCGAGAACACGATGAGGCACATCCAGGCGGGCGTGCCACCTCGGGAGGCAGCCGCCCGAGGTGCCGCCGAGGTCCGCGCGCCCGTGCTCGTCGCCACGATTTGCACGTGCATCGTCTTCTTGCCTGTCGCGTTCCTCAAGGGAATGGGGTCGTTCCTGTTCGTTCCACTCGCGCTCGCCGTGACGTACGCCATGACGGCGTCCTACGTCGTGGCGATGACGGTCGTGCCGACCTACTCGGATCGCTTCCTCGCTCGCCCGCACAAAGGCCGCGAGGCCGACGAGCATGGTGGCCCCCTCTATCGCCGGGTCGCGTCGAGCTACCGGCGCGCGCTCGAGAGGGCGTTCCGCGCCAAGTGGCTCGTCGCTCTGGTCGCCGTCGCCTCTCTCGGGGCGGCTGTGCTGTTTGCGCGCGGGCTCGGACAGGAGCTCTTCCCGCGCGCCGACGCGGGTCATATCACCATCTTCGCGCGCGCCCCGTCGGGCACCCGCGTAGAGAAGACCGAGGCCTACATGGCGCAGGTCGAGTCGGTTATCCGAGACACGATCCCGAGGAACGATCTCGCGATGGTCATCACCAACATCGGAGTACTCTTCGACTGGCCCGCTGCGTATACGCCCAACGCCGGTCCGGGAGACGCGTTCATGGAGATCGAGCTCACGGAAGGGCATTCTCGATCCGCGGAGCAATACGCGCGCACCCTACGCGCCGCGTTTCGGCAGCGCGTCCCGGAGATCGAGGTGGCGTTCGACACGGGCGGTCTCGTCACTGCCGCCCTGAACGGTGGCGAGCCGTCGCCCATCCATATTCAGATTCAGGGCGCCAAGGACAAGGACGGGCTCGCGCTCGCGCGAGAAATTCAGCGTCGCGTCGCGCCGGTGCCAGGGGCTGTCGACGTACGCGTCCAGCAGACCGACGATTATCCAATGGTCCGCGTCGACGTCGACCGCGTCGAGGCGGCGAAGCTCGGGCTGACCGTCGACGACGTCGTGAAGAACGTCTCGGCCGCCGTCGTGTCGAGCGTCGGCTTCGAGCCGTCGTTCTGGCTCGATCCTAAAAACGGCAATCATTACTACCTCGGTGTTCAATACCGAGAAGGCGTGGTCGACGACTTCGAGCGCCTCGGCGATCTCACCATCACCCCGCGTAAGGGCGGGCCCCCCGTCTCTCTGCGCACCATCGCGAAGCTCTCGCGGCGCGGCTCGATCGCCGAGGAGCGACACGTGGACATCAAGAAGGTGTTCGACGTGTTCGCGAACGTCGACCGTCGCGATGTCGGGAGTGTGACCACAGACGTCGAGCGTGCCATCGCCGGCGTGAAGCTGCCTGCGGGCGTGAACGTCAAGGTGTCGGGCGAGGTCGCCGAGATGCGGAGCACGTTCAAGCAGCTCGCCGGTGGCATCGGGCTCGCGGTGCTCCTCATCTACCTGGTCCTTGTCGCGCAGTTTCGCTCGTTCCTCGATCCGCTGTCGATCTTGCTCGCGGTGCCGCTGGGAGGGGTCGGCGCGATGG
>Ga0073904_10001492_pt1 | contig 17517 bp, 6 predicted proteins | sample KloWWTrecipitate_FD_66668 | JGI IMG/M metagenome (GOLD analysis project Ga0073904, IMG submission 66668) | Active sludge microbial communities from Klosterneuburg, Austria, studying microevolution and ecology of nitrifiers - Klosterneuburg... | ecosystem: Engineered > WWTP > Aerobic digester >... | reverse complement strand
GCAGCGTTGAGGAACTGCACCTCATCGCCGAGGCGCAGCGCCGCGCCTTCCTCGACCGCTTCGCCCATCTTGCCGATGCCGACTCTGTCGCGGTGCCGGTCGATGGCCTCGTATCGCGGGCCTTCGGCCGCCAGCGTGGCTCGGAAATCCGCCGCGACGCGGCCGACACCAACGCGACGGCAGGCGATCCGTGGCCTTTCAACGGCAGCGGCGCGGCGCCCGGCCTGTCGCATGGGCAGGCCGGCGAAGGTCAGACGACGCATCTCACCGTGGTCGACCGCGACCGCAACATGGTGACGCTGACCTCGACGCTGGGCCAGCACTTCGGCTCGGCCGTGGTGGCGAAGGATACCGGCATCGTCCTCAACAACGGCACGATGTGGTTCGACCCCATCCCCGGCCACGTCAACTCCATCGCACCGGGCCGCCGCCTGATGACGGCGGCAGCGCCGACGATCGTGCTCAGGGAGGGCAAGCCGCTGCTCGCGGTGGGCGCACCAGGCGGGCGGCGGGTGATCAGCTCGATCATCCACTCCATCATCAACGTCGTCGACCACGGCATGGGCCCGCAGGATGCGGTCAACACGCCGCGCGTCCATTGCGAGGGCACCGAGACCATCGTCGACACCCGCGTCGGCGAGGAAAAGATCGAGGCCCTCCGCCAGCTCGGCCACAAGGTCGTGCCGCGCGAGGAAACCTTCTCGACCAGCTACTTCGGCCGCCCCAACGCCGTGACGGCCGACGCCAAGACGGGCCAGCTCTATGGCGGCGTCAACCAGTTCAAGCCGACCATGGCCATCGGGCTCTAGGACATCGACATGACCAGAATACTCGTCGCCGAGTGCATGCAGGAGATCTCCTCCTTCAATCCGAGGCCGTCCGGCTATGGCGATTTCCGTATCCAGCGCGGCAACGAGATGCTGCAGCAGCGGGGCATGAACACCCCGCTCGGCGGCGCGCTCTCCGTCTTCGAGGCGACTCCCGGCATCGAACTGGCGCTGATCTACGGAGCCCGCGCCAGCAGCGCGGGCATCCTCGGGGCAGAAGGCTGGACCCGGCTGTCGGGCGAGTGCCTTAGCGCGATCGAGGGCAAGCTCGACGGCATCGACGCCGTGTACTTCTCGATGCACGGCGCGATGGGCGCGCAGAATGACCTCGATCCCGAGGGCCATTTGCTCACCGAACTCCGCCGCATGGTGGGGCCGAACATTCCGATCGTCATATCGCTCGATCTGCACGCCATTCTGACCGAGCGGATGATCGCCAATATCGACGGCCTGACGATGTTCCACACCTACCCGCATGTCGATTTGGCCGACACGGGCGAGCGCGCGGCACGGCTGCTGCTCGACGTCATTGAACGCCAACTGAAGCCGGTCATCGTGCGGGTGCCGATCCCGGCGCTCACCCGTGGCGATGAGAACATCACCAAGACCGGCTGCTACGGAGACCTCATTCGCAAGGCCCAGTTGATGGAGCGTAACGGCACGGCGCTGGCCGCCGGTATTCTCATCGGCAACCCGTTCACCGATGTTCCGGAACTGGGCTCACAGGTGGTGGCCACGGTGCTGCCGGAGAAGATCGACGATGCCTCGCACGCCGTCGTCGACATTTCCGAACGCTTCTGGGCGCAGCGGCACCTGATGCAGGCCAAGCTGATCCCGGTGGATGAGGCCGTCGAAGAGGCGGGCTATCTGAAGGGCCCCGTGGCTTTCACCGACGCGGCCGACGCGACGTCGTCGGGCGCTTCGGGCGACTCCAACCTGATCCTCGCCGGGCTGATCAAGAGCGGCTACCGCGGCAAGGTGCTCGCCCCGATCGTCGATGCGCCCGCGGCCGCTGCCGCGCACAAGGCCGGGATCGGCGCGACCATCGAAGTCACGCTGGGCGGCACCATCGATCCTGTGCGCTTTCCGCCGCTTGCGGTGAAGGCCGTGGTCAAGACACTCACCGATGGCAGCGCCCGGCTCGAGACGATGCGCCTGCCCATCGACGGCGGGCCGACGGCGGTGCTCGCTTTCGACAATTTCACCGTGATGGTGCTGTCGAAATCGGCCCGACTTTTCGACCGCTCGCTGTTCTTTGCCTCGGGGCTGCAGCCCAAGGACTTTGACCTCGTCGTCATCAAGTCCCCGCACTGCGAGTACGAGATGTTCGATGCGTGGGTTGAAAAGAACTTCAACGTCGATGTGGAGGGGGCGACGTCGGCCAACCTGCCCACCTTGGGGCACACCATCTGCCGGCGGCCGATGTACCCGCTCGAACCCGACACGGCGTTTCAACCGGCCGTCGAGGTACACCGGCGCGGTTGACGGTCCGGGCCGACATCCCGGACCGGCCGGATCCAACCGGTCGATCCAGTGAACCTAGCTCGCGCTCGGGTTCCTGCTGCGGCGCGACGGCAGCCGGCTTTCCCGCTCTTTGCGCTGGTTCTGGATCATCGTGTCGAAATCGATGGTCTCGGACAGCACGACGATGTGGTCGTGCATCACCCGCTCCATGTTCTTCTTGTTGCCCGACTGGAAGACTTCGATGATCAGGTCGTGCTCCTCGACGATAGATTCCATCGATTTGGCGAGCGTCGAGAGGCCGACGATGATGGTCATCTGCCGCGCCAGCGATTCCCACAGGTTGGAGAGGACGGGGTTCCCCGCGAGCTGCACGAGCACGCGATGGAAGGCCGCATCGGCGAGAGCGAAGGCATAGCTATCGCCGAGACCAGCCTTCACGGCAAGGTCGTCGCGCGCGGCCTTGAGCCGCTCGATCCCCTCGCCGCTATTGGCCTTCGCCTCAATGGCGCGGCGCACCGCCAGCTGTTCGATGCTCACCCGTACGTCCAGCACCTGATGCAGCCGCTCGTGGCTGACCTCCATCAGGCGGATGCCCTTGTAGGGCTCGCTGGTGACGACGCCCTGGCTTTCGAGCAGCCGCAACGCCTCACGGATCGGCACCCGGCTCATGCCGAGGCCCTCCGACAGGTCGGCTTCCACGATCCTGTCGCCGGGCAGGATAACGCCCCGGGCGGCACCGGAAATGATGGCCGCAGCGGCGTAGTCCACCATGGTCTGCGGGCGCGGCGCCTCCCATGCAGGGGCATCCGCCGTCCCACGCTGTTTCGTCCGTCTCGTCATGTCCGAGGGTCTTCGCTGGCGCGTTTGCGTTACGCCCCTGTATACGAATTGCCGTCAATTGGACAATAGGTTGCCCCGCGCAGTGGATGGCCTGCGATTGATCAGCCCGCAGTCGGTCGCGGAGCGACGCGGCCCCAGATGCGGATGACATCGCGCGGTTGGCCGCCCCCGTCGGGCAGCGCGAAGAAATCGACGGTCGAGTCGCGGCTATCGAGGCTGGTGACGCGGAAGCGGCCGGGCTCCAGCGGTTCAAGGTCAAACTCGCGCCTGAGGCCGCTATCGGCCCCCGTCGCCTCATTGATCTCACAGGAGACAACCCGTAGCCCCGCGCCCATTCGGGTCACGTCGAAGCGGGTGAGCTGACGCCGGTAGGTGCCGGTGTGGCCATCCAGTTCCGATGCGGCGAGCGCCACTGCCGCGGGCCGTGGCTTGGTGAAGCCCAGTTCGAACGTCTTCAACAGCCCGCGCTGCACGGCCGTGCCACTGCGTCCTGCCGGTACGAGACGTTCCTCTAGGCAGCGTCGTGCCCGGGAGATCGCTCCCGGGCGCTGGCGACGCTAGAACTTGGCGGCCATGTTGAGGAACAGGCCGTGGTCGTCGTAGGTGACGTCGCGCAGGTCGTCGGAGAACTGGCCGAAGTTGTAGCCGAGGCCGGCCCGGAAGTTCTGCGAGAAGTCATAGGACACGACGCCGAGCGCGCCGAGGTTGGTTTGCGCGGCCATTGCGTCGTGCAGTGCACGCGCTTCCAGCAGCAGGTGCCAGTCCTTGAGGACCGCGACATCGGCACGGACAATGCCGAGGTGCACCATCGAGCGCTCGAAATCGTCGCTCAGGCGTGACTTCGACACTTCACCGACGCGCAGGCCGTACTTGGCGCCGATGGTGATGTCCTCGGTCACGTCATAGTTGGCGTCGACGCTGAGGATATGGCTGCGCTGGGCGGGCCCGAGGGCCGAGCCGGTGCTGGTCACCTGATCGGGACCCGGCAGATCATAGAGGTAGGTGTAGCGGAACAGCGCATTCAGCCGGTCGTTATCGACGGGGCGATAGGCGGCGCCCACCGACGCCTCGATATAGTCGCCGTCGAGGATGGAGCTCTGATCGGAATTGCTGATCAGGCCGTCGAAGCCGGCAAGCACGCGCCACGAAGGATCGGTCTTGATCGACAGGCCCGACTGCAGCAGCACCGTCTGGCGGTCACGGCTGCCGTCGCTCGAATCCTCGAGCCGGAGTTCTCCCCTGCCGTGCCAGGCGATGTCGTCGGCGTCGTAGCTGAGCGCCACCGACATGGCGTGCCGGTCAAAGCTCGAGGCGTGATCGTCCTCGATGTGGCCGGTCTCGTAGGTGGCGGCGCCCAGCCAGTAGGTATCGGGCCGGAAATCGACGCCGTAGAGCCCGGTGGTGGTGCCGTCCTCGGTCATCAGGCCGTAGGTGTTTTCGGAGCGGACGGACACCACGTCGTTGAGCTTCTGCTCGGTGCCCATGACGATGCCGCTGAGGGCGCGGTTGGATGAGAAGAAGTGGTCGGCCTCATCGGCGGCGACGCGCGCGCCGATATAGGTGCGCCTGCCGGACCCGGCATCGTGGTTGAGGGAGACCATTGCCTCGGGGCCGGTGCTGCCGGCCGAGGCCTCTCCCGATACGCTCCAGTCCTGCGCCAGCTGCACGTCTGCGCCCGCGCCGACCCGGTCGTTGCGGCCGTATCCGGCGCTGTGGGCGAGCGTCGCCTGGCCGAACGCATAGACGGAGAGCCAGTCGTCGGGGCTGTAGGTCACCCGGGCGCCGACATCGGTGCGCGAGCCGTTGTATTTTGCGACGCCGCCGGGGCGCACTTCGTTGCGATGGAGCAGTCCGACGCTGACCGACCAGTCCTCGGCCAACTGATAGCTGACTTCGCCGCTGAGTTCGTCGCGCCGTGCGCCGGTCGTGTTGTCGAGGTGGTCGTAGTCGAGCGAGAGCGTTGCGGCCTCGCCAATCTCGGCGTCGACAAAGGCGCTGAAGGCGAGCGTGCCGTGTTCGACCTGCTGGCTGGGAGTGGCGAAACCGGCTTGCCGCGCCTCGGCGGTGAACCCGGCGATGGCGCTGAAGCTGCCGTCATCGGCGTCGCCGACCTCCACCTGCCCGGCGAGCCGGAAGGCATGCGCCTGACCGCCGGCACTGATGGCCGGCTGCTGCGTGTAGGTGAGGCCGCCGTCGGTCGACAGCCAGCTCGGGCCGGCATTGCCCTGGCTGCGCAGCACCTCGGCCTCGATGAAGGTTCCTTCGCTGGCAGACAGGCGCACATTGCCGCCATAGACCTGCAGGTCGCCGCCATCCTCGCTCTTTTCGGACAGGCCGACGACGCCGACGCGCACGGCATCGCCAAAGCGCACCGCCCCGCTGCCGCCGAAGGCGAGTTCTTCGAGGGCGACGTTGGGCGGGCTGAACTCGTACTGGACGACCAGCGAGACCTCGTCATCGGCGGAGGACTGCACCGCCGAGGCGGAGCGCGCCGCGGCCGAGAGCGGCCGGGTCAGCAGGACGAGGCCCTGCATGTAATTGATGGTGTAGTCGACGCCGGCGCGCAGCGTTTTCGTCGAGGTGACGATGTTGCTGACCGCATCGCGGGTTTCGATGGTGACGATCTCGGAGCCGGGAACGACATCCTGGCGGCGCAGCACATAGGCCGAACCGCCGGTGCCCCGCAGCACATCGCGCGCCGGCACCGTGCCGGGCTGGGCGGCATGAACATTGGCCTCGTAGACCGGCAGGCCGGACGGGGTCACCCCTTCGGATTCGATGCGGGCCGCGGCGCCATAGAGCACGCGCTCGGCGCGCAGGAGCGAACTGGAGCCGACGACGGTGCGGAAGTTGCCCCAGACGACGCTGCTTTCGCCCTTTTCGAGCCGGACATAGAGTTTGCCGCGGGTCGGGGCGTCGTCGACCAGCACCGAGTCATCGCCGTAGACGGGGTAGAACTGCGAGGGATCGATGCGGCGCAGCACGCCCCGCGGATCGCTGGACAGCACACCCTGGAACATCTCGCCGATCGGGCCTTCGCCAGTGTCGCCGGAGGCGGTCAGCAGGTACTCGCCCTTGACCTTGCCCTTGAGGTAGAAGGCGGTGCGGCCCTTGACGTAGATACCATCGAATTCGCCGGCGCCGGCATCGACAACCGGGGCGCCGCCCCAGTTCTTGCCGACGGTGACATCGGCCATGCCGACATAGAACCAGTCCTGAGTGGGAATGTTGATGCCGCGCGTGAACGCCATCCCCTTGCCCGCCGGATTGTCGACGGTCACCTCGATGCTGTGTTCGCCGGGCGGCAGGATGCGCCGGGCGACGAAGGCGCCCTGACCATCGACGGGAATGCTCTCGCCGAGGAAATGCACTTTGGAATTGGCGGGCAGGCTTGAGCCGTGCACGGTGACGATGCCGCCTTCGACCGAGATATTGCGGCGCGCGGTGTTGTCGTCGCCCCAGACCGGAAGCTGGCTGCTTCCCTTGTCGCTGGGCTCGCCGCGCGACAGGGGCAGCGGGCGGGTCTCGTCGTAGCGGCCGTTGCGGTCGTAGACGCGGGCGACATAGACGTAGTCGCTCGCGCCCTCGGTGGGCATGACCCAGGAGACGGTGCCGCCGACCTTGGCAGGGATCACCGCCCCCAGCGCCTGCACACCGTTGGCGCGGTAAAGGCGGATCTCCGCGCGCTCGATCCAGGGCGCATAGTTCGCGTCGAGCGTGAGGCGCACGGTTTCGCCGCCGGTATAGCGGATGCGCCGCTCAACCGGGGTCACGTTCAGTGTCGGCTCGATCCCCAGCCCGTCGAAGGTGACGCGGATATCGGCCTGCGCCAGTTCCTTGTCATTCTTGCGGTTGAGGTCGGGCGCGACGGCGTCGCCCGCGACGTGCTCGCCGTCTACCGAGATGGAAAAGCCCATCTGCGCGAGCGCGGGTCCGGCCAGCCCAAGCACCACTACCGAGCAGGCGGTCATCAGGGCAGCGCGCGTCAGGAAATGATTGCGCTTCATGATCAACGCTCCAGAATTTCGGTATTGATGACGAGCTCGTAGGGCGCTCCGGCGCGGTCCCACTCAGTGCGGACCGTAGAGATCACCCGGTCGATGCGCTGGCGCGCCAGGGCACTCGCGTCGCCCGCATAGCTGACGGTGACGGTTGTCCGCTCCTTGCCCAGCAGTTCGACCAGATGCGTGAGCCCCTCGGCCAGTGCCGTGGTCGGCTCGGCCGAACCCTTCACGAAGGCCTTGTCGTCGAGGCCCAGCTTGATCTGACGGCCGACCGAGGCGCCGAAGTTGATCTCGGTCATCTTGCCGGCGGTGAGGCGGACCATTGCCGGGTTGTCGGTGGTGAGGCCGAAGCCGGTCGGCAGGGTCCGGGTGTCGAGCTTCAGGACGAAGTTCGAACCGGTCCGGCTGTCGGGCAGATCGGCGCAGGGGATCGAGAAGCGGCCGTATGCATCGGTGGTGATGAGGGTGCCGCGCACCGTGCTCACCCGAACGCCGGGCAGACCGGGCTCGCCCTGATCCTGATAGCCGTCGCTGTCGAGGTCGTCGAAGACCTTGCCGATCACTTCGCTGCAGTCGAACACCGCTTCCGCTTCAATGCGGATTTCGGCGCGGCCCGGCGGCGCGATGGGCGTGCCGAGGTAATCGACGCCCGTCGCGGTGTTAAGGTAGGTGCCGGGCGAGGTGCTGGCGAGCGCCCGCACGACGAGACCGATTTCGATCGTCGTGTTGGGGGCGAGCGGCAGATCCTCGAAGGTCACAGTCGAGCCGGCGACAACCGGCGTGACGGCGACGCCGTCCACCGTGGCGCTGCCCTCGACGAAGACGAAGCCGGGCGGCAGGCTATCGGTGATGTCGACGAGACCGGCATTCACGCCCGAGGCGTTGGTAACCTCGATGACGAACCCGGCGGTCTCGCCGCGGCGGATGGACGACAGCATGGCGCGCTTGGCGATGGTGATGTCCGCCGGCTCCTGCGGCGGCAGGGTCAGGAGAGCATCATCGGGGTCGGCAAAGACCGGAAGCGTGTCGTCGTCGATCGGCGATATGTAGATGCCCACCGCATCGGCCGTGTTCGCTACCGCATCGGTGATCCCGGACGAGTTGTTGAGGTCGTCCTGGGTCAGCGCGTAGGTGGCGGTGAAGTCGGCGGATTCGCCCAGTCCCAGCGTGGTCGGTGCGGGGGTGATGGCGCTGAGGCTGCCGGTGGCCGGCTGGCCGCCGAAGGTCAGGTCGAGTTCCCGCGGCGCGACGCTGTCGAGCGCGATATTGCCGGTGTTGGTGACGTGGAACCTGTAGGTGATGAGGTCACCCGGCTTCGCGTGGCCGCCGCCGTTTTCGAAGCTGGCGGTCTTTTCGATGGCGAGACCGGGGCGAGCCTCGAGGACGGGAACCTCCGTGGGCTCGTCGGTTTCATTGGTCGGGCCGGACGGGTCATCGACCGTGCCCGGGCCGCCGCCGTGGGTGCCGGTTGCAACGGCCTGGTTGACCACCTTCGTTGCCCTGATGTCGTCGGCGACGATCGCGTAGGTCGCGGTGAACGGTTCCGACGTCTCGCCGGGCGCCAGCGTGCCGACGTCGAAATGGTTCGGCGTGAGGCCTTCGAGAGGGTCGTCAATCTCGACGTCCGTCAGTTCCACGTTGCCGGTATTGGTCACGGTGAAGCTGTAGGTGATGAGCTCGCCGATCGTGGCCGGATCGCTGAGGGCAGACGACGCTGTCTTGACGATGGCGATGGATGGCGCCTGGTCGAGCTCGACGATCACGATGTTGGAGTCGGTCCCGCCCGGCGTGGTCGGCGTCGAGTAGGTGGCATTCGCCTGGTTCTCGACTTCGCCGGCTTCGATGTCGGCCTGCGTGACGGTGTAGCTGCCGGTGATCGCCACTGCGTTCGCGGCGCCGGGCAGCAGCTCGGGGATCGTCTGGAGCGGCTCTTCGGCGTCGAGCAGCGGGTCGTTGACCACGACATTGGTCAGCGTGACGTTGCCGATATTGGTCACGACGAACTGATACTCGATGGTGTCGCCGGCGAGCGGCGGCGTCCTGAGACTCGGCGTCGCGCTCTTGACGATGCTGAGGTCGGAGGTTCGGGTCAGGTTCACGGTGGTGGGATCGTCGTTGTCCACCGAGGTGCCGGAGGTGTCGTTTACGGGTTCCGCCTCGCCGACGGGTGGGACGAATTTGCCGGTGACTGTCGCCGTGTTGGCGAACGTCCCCGCATCGATGTCTGCCTGCGTGAGGACATAGCTGCCGGTAAAGGCGGTGCTGTTGACGCCACCCGGCGCGAGGGGGCCGGTCCAGTTGTGCGGGTTGAGCACCTGGACGCCGGCGACGTGGTCGACCAGGTCGATCTCGGTCAGCGTCACGTTGCCGGTGTTCTCGATGCGGAAGCCGAAGGTGATCTCGTCACCTGCCTGCGGAATCGCGGGCAGCGTGCTGGTGACGGTCTTCACCAGGCTGATCGAGGCGCCACGCAACAGGACCGTCGTCGTCGGATCGTCGGATTCGAACGTGGTGCCGCCCCGGTCGGTGACCGGCGGGCCGCCGGGTACCGGGTCGCCGTCGACCACGGCGGTGTTCACGACGGAACCGGCTTCGATGTCGGCGGTGGTGATGGCGTAGGTCGCGAGGACGGTGATTTCCGTGCCCACGGCGTTGCCCGCGGCGTTCTGAGGCTGGAGCACCACGCCGTCGAGGACGGACGTGTCGATGTCCACGCCGGGAAGCAGATCAGTCAGCGTGATGTTTTCGAGCGCCACGTTGCCGGTGTTGCGGATGACGATCGTGTAGACGATTTCCTCGCCGGCAGCCGGCGGCGTGCTGAGACCGGCGACGTCGCCGTTCTTGCTCAGCGCGATGGCCGGGACCGGATCTGGCAGCGGCACCACCTCCGGTGCATCGACCGGATCTTCAGGGCCTTCGGGACTGTTGAAGTTGATCCGGGCGGTGTTGTCGATCTGCCCGTCCTCGATATCCGCCTGCGAGAGCGGAGCGGTGACGGTGAACACGGCCGTACCACCGGGGACCAGCGTGGCAACTGACGCCGGAGTGACGGTCGCGCCCGGGAACGGGTCGGTGACCACGAGATTGCTCAGCGTGACGTTGCCGGTATTGGTCGCGGTGACTTCCCACCGCAGGGTGGTGCCGACAAGCGGAATGGCCGGAATGGTCGAGACCAGCTCCTTGACCAGCGTCAGGTCGGGCTCGCGGTAGAGCGGGGTCGAGGTGGTGCTCGGGGGCGTGGTGATCGGCGTGCCGGTGCCGGGACCATAGGTGCCCTTGGCCGTCGCGCTGTTGTCCACCCTGCCGGCATTGATGTTGGCAAGCGTCACGGCGTAGTCGGCGTAGACAACCGTGGACTGCCCCGGGGTGAGCACCCCGATGGCGAACGCACCTGTCGGATCGGCCGTCACACCAGCGAGTGCGTCCGTCACGGTGACATTGCGCAGCGTCGTGTTGCCGGTGTTGGTGACAGTGAACTTGTAGCGGATCTCGTCGCCGACGTCGGTACGTGGGTTGCCGATGTCAGCGGTGGATTCGACTTCCTTGAGGAGCGTCAGTCCCGGGCTGCTGAGAGCCGGCACGTTGGCAACGTCCGTCGATGTGACGTTGACCGGTGTGCCCGACTGTACGCCCCACTGCCCGGTCGTCTGGGCCGTGTTGGGAACCTGCCCGCTGTCGAGGTCGGCCTGGGTCAGGATGTAGTAGGCCGAGAAATTCGTGGTGTTCACCGCAGCCGGGTCGAGACGCGGGATCGGCGTGTTCACCACCCAGACAAGGTTGGGCAGCGGATCGGTCATCGTCACGTTGAACAGCGGCGTCTTGCCGGTGTTGGTGACGGTGAAGCTGTAGTTGATCCGATCACCGACGGCGGCAATGCCCGTGGTCCGCTCAGGCGTCGCGACCTTGTCGAGAAGGATCGAGCGGGTCGGCGACTGGGTCACCGTGGTGGGCGTGTTGTTGTCGGTGGCAATGCCGTTGTTGTTCGGATCGGGATTCGGCGTGTTGTTGGACAGGTCGTCGACATTGGTCTGGCCGGAATAGCTGCCGGTGCCGGTGACGCTGGCCTGGTTGCGCAGGACCTGCAGCGGCACGATGCGCGGCACGACCGGGTTGACCCGGACGGTCACCGCAATCGTTGCCGAGGCGTTCGACGCCACGGTCATCCCCGAAGCCAGCGTCTGCACGCCGGCGCCGGTGTAAGCCGTGTTGACGGCCCCGCCGCCAAGGTTGGCGCCGGCGACACTGGTGATGGTGTACTGGCCCGGCCCCGGCGTGCCGGCGGCGTAGGTGCCGAAGTTCTGGGTCGCGCCGTCAAGGACGTCGGTGACGGTCAGCCCGATCAGCGGCTCAAGGCTGAGGTTCTTGACCGTGAACGTGTAGGCGACCGTGTAGCTGCCATCGCCGACCTGGAGCGGCGCTCCGGCGACCTTGGAGAGGCCGACGCGGGCGACGGGGACGCGGGTGAAATCGTGCCTCGTCTCGAGCGAGTCCTCGACGACGATGATCTGATCGATGCGGTTGACGCCATTGGCCACGGATTCCGGCGAAGCCGCGGTACCCGGGAGAGCGGCGCCGTTCACGAGGTGGCCCTCGCTGATCGTGCCATACGCGACGCTGTAGGTGCCGGGTGGCACCGAGCCGATCGAGTAGGTGCCGTTGCTCGCGGTGGTGGTGGTGATGGTGATCGGCTCACCGTCATGAAGGGCGGTGCCGGTCAGCGTCATGGTGATGCCGGTGATGCCGGTGTCGACGCTGTCCTTCGTGTTGTTGGCGTTGAAATCGCGATAGAGGGTGCCGCTCACGGTGCCGCCGCGCACCAGCGCAACGCTGCCGGTGCCGGTGTTGTTGGGCGGGGTCTGCTCGAACGAGTGCGTGCTTGCCGTCGCCGAATTGCTGGCAGCCTGCGCCGACATCGAGGTGATCTTGGTATAGAGGGTCACGGTCACCACGGCGCCCGGCGCCATGTCGCCAAACTCACAGGTGATGTCGCGGCCGCCGACGGCGCCTGTACAGGTGCCCACCGAAGCCACCGGCAGGCGCGTCAGTTCCATCCCGACCGGCAGGGTGTCGACGAGCGTCACCCATTCGGCGATGCCGAGGCCGACGCCTGACTTGTTGGTCGTGGTGATGGTCCACGAGAACTCTTCGCGCAGGTCGACCGTTCCGGAGCTCGGCACCTTGGTGACCGAGAGATCTGCGCGCTCGCGGACCGAGGTGTCCTCATAGGACGCGTTGTTGTCGAGGACGGCTTCGTAGCCGCCTGTGCTTTCGGCCGAGGTGACCGAGGCGTTGTTCGTGTAGCGGCCGCGGGCAACCGCCTTCATCAGCACAGTCACCGAAGTCGAACTGTTGGCCGGCAAATGAGCGAGGCTGCAGGTCAACTCACCTCCCGGCACGGTGGGGCCGGTGATGTTGAGGGCACAGCTCGTGCCGGTGGGCGCGGTGAAGCGCGGATTGACGAAGCCGGCGGTCGGGAAATCGTCGGTGATCACGACGTCAAAGGCGTCGGACGGACCGGTATTGCGGACCGTGACCGTGTAGGTCACGTCAGCATCGATCTCGACCGGATCGGGCGTATCCGTCTTGGTGATGATCAGGTCGAGTTCGGGCGGCAGGATTTCGATCGGCAGTTCGGCCGTGTTGTTGGTCTGGTTCGGTTCGGGCGTCGATGTCGAGACAACAACGCCATTGGTGACGGTTTCGCCGACAAGCGCGGTCGTCGGGACGACACGCACCGTCACGGTCTGCTGGGCGCCATTGACGATGGTGCCGAGATTGCAGGTGAGCGTCCGGTTGGTGCTGGTCGTTTCCGCGCCAACCACCGGCGTGACCGCGCACGAACCGGTGCTGGCGGTGGCGCCGAGGAAGATCAGACCGGTCGGCAAGGTATCAGTGACCGAGACGCCGGCCGCGTCGCTCAGGCCGTTGCCCGGGACCCCAGCGGTCAGCACATAGACGAGCTCCTGACCGGCCCGCGCGCCATCAGCGGCCGACGGGCTCGCCTTCTCGACAGTGACATCGGTACGCGGGGTGACGAGGTAGTTTGCGCTGTCTTCGTTGTTGCCGGTGTCGGGATCTGGCGTCAGCGTCGAGAATGCGATCGCCGTGTTGACCTTCGCCCCCTGGCTCCCGGCGCGGACCGTCACGCTGATCTTTGGGCAATCCACGCCCGTCGTGCACACGGGCAGCGTCGGAATGGTGCATTGCAGATCGCGCGAATAGCCGCTGCTGGTGGGAACCACGCACGCGGTCGAGAGGGTTCCGGCGACCGTATCGGGCACAACCAAGATGTCAGTGGAGAGAGACTCGCCGCCTGCCGCCGCGCCCACGATGTCGCTCAGGCGATCATCGAGAACGACGTTGAGGGCGGGTGAAGGGCCTGAATTGGCGATCTCGATCTCGAACGTGACCTGCTCGCCCGCGGCCAGCTCGCCGCTCAATGGCGCAACCAGCGTCTTCCTCACGCTGAGGTCGGACCAGTTCAGCGGGTCCGCGCTCGACGCGCCGGCGCTGGTGGTGTTGTTGCCCGGAAGCGCGTCATCATTGGTGTAGTCATCGAACCACACGAGCATCTCGTTCGAGATCGCGCCGGACGCAGTCACCGCCGTGGTCAGTTCGATCGTGTCCGTTGACTCTCCCGGCTCGAGTTCCGAGCCCGGAGCGTACATCTCTGTCGTGCAGGAGAACTCGACGCTGGGTCCGCCGACCAGCGGCAGTGCCGGGCCACACGTCCAGCCGGTGGGCACGTTCGCTGAGACCAGCGTCAGGCCTGCCGGCAGGCGATCGGTAATGGTTAGCGGCCCGCTGAAGCCGGAATTGCCCTGGTTGTAGGATCGCAGGCTGAATATGTAGCTGTTGCCCTCGGTGACGAGCCCGCGCGGCGGCCCTGCCTTGACGGCAACCAGATCGACGGTCGGCGTGGCGATGAACGCTTCGCCATCATTGGCGTCGTTGTTGCCGCCGGCGTCGGTGTTCTCGGCCGGCGCGCTGATCGATGCGTGGTTGGTCACGCCCTCGGCCGGATCGGTGGCGAGGATGGCGGTCGCGGTGATCGAGATCGGCGCGGTGAAGCTGGTGCCGCTGCCTGCCGTGTAGGCGCATGACACCGCCTGGCCGGCGGGCGCCGGGCAGTTCCAGCCAGACCCCGCCACAGGCGTCACCGCGGTGATCGCGTAGTTTGCCGGCACCGAATCGGTAATGCTGGCCGCGGCCGGCGAGATGCCGACGAGGCGGGGCTGAAGCGTGAAGGTGATGGTGTCACCCACCAGCACCAGGCCCTGCGGCGCCCGGGTCTTGGTGAGGCTGACATCGGTGCCGGGCGTCACGGCAATGTCGGCGACGTCGGCATTGTTGGTATTGACGCCATCGATGGGCGTGCTGCCCGACACCGCGGCGGCGATGGTGATCGTCGAGGCATCGGCGGTCGTCACCTGCGATGCGAAGTGGAAGGGCACTGACGCCCCTACGGCCAGCGGACCCGGAACGGCGCAACTGATGGTGCTGGACGCGATCGAGCACCCCGAGGGCAGCGTCACGTTGCCCGAGAGCCCCGCAGGCACAGGAATCGTCAGCGTGGCCTGATCGGCCGGATAGGGACCAATATTGGTCACGACGGCGCTGAATGCAGCGGACGAGCCCATCTGCACCGGGCTCGCCGGCGGCGTCAGATCGACGGTGAGGTCGGCGCCGCGCGTGATCGTCGTCGAGCGGGTGAAGGTCGGTCCGGGCGACGGAATCGTGCCCGTGAGCGCAATGATCCCCGCAACCATAGGGCGCAGCTCAACCTGTGCACTGACCAGCGCGGCGGGGCTCAGCGCGGGCACATCGCAGGTCACGGTGGCGGGCTGCCCAACGGCCGGAACCGGTACGCAATTGGCAAGGCCCGTGACGCCTATGAACTCGGCGCCGGCAGGAATTGCGAAGGTGATCTGGGTGGGAGGCGTCGGATCGTTGTCGTTGTTGTCAACGCGCAGTTGATAGGGCAGCACCCCGCCCGCGGCCATGGGGTTATAGCCAGTGTTATCAATGTTGATAGTCCAGCCACCGGTCGTTTGCGCATGCGCGGGTACAACAAGGCAGCCGATCGCAATGATCGACAACAACGACTTAAAAGTCATCGCGATCTCTCTATGATTGTCGCAAAACGAGTTCGTTTTCCGGCAATATGGATTGCCGAAATTCAAGCCGCTTCCGATGTAGACTGATAGACCCCAGTATTATGCCGACAGGCGAACCACAGTATGCCTGTCATACCAATGGCTAATCTTTGGACGACGGACTGTCAAGGTTAACAAGCCCTTTCCAGCAAGACCCGGCTGTAATGTCGCAGTTCGAGCAGAATGTCGCACCACGTGGCCAACGCCGTTAGTGATGTTACGGCACGCCTCAAACATGCCGACTGACGAATGCTGCCGCACCTCCAGATCTGCAGAATAACCCGCTGGGGAAGCCAGGACGATAACTTGGAGCTCTGAGCCGCAGCAGCGCCCGATTGCCAGTTGCATCCAGGACGAACCGGATCGCACCTGCCAAGGTGAGCGCTGAGTCAACTGTTTGGGAAATGGTGCCCGGGACCGGGGAACCCTAACCTAATCATTTCAGATGCTTAGCGGATAGTGGGACAGGCCGCCGGCCTCACCAAGCCCCGCATTCCAGCTTCCGCCTGTCCCACCACGCATCACGCGGCCTAACCGCCTTCTACGCGCCCGGCCGATCGCCATGCGCAACCCCCCTGGAACATCGCCGGGCGCGTAGTCCCACAAGCGACCAACAAAAAAAATGAGCCGGCGACCCGTGAGGGCGACCGGCTCAGTTCGTTCAAAAGTGAGGGTGAAACATACGCGATGCACAATGCATTGTCAACCACAAGTAAACAGTCTGCCGAAAGTGTTCACCATGATGGCCTGCTGCAGCAGTTCCAGATGGCGCTTTTCGCGAGCAAGCAGAAGGAACTCACCGCCTGCGACCTGGCGGTGCTGCTGGAAATTGCCGACCGCCATCTGAAGTCGAAGGGGCTGTCGCGCCCAACCAGCGTTGGCCACCTCGTTCGCGAAACAGGGCGCAACATCAAGGCCGTGCGCGCGAGTCTGCTGAAGCTGGTGGCTGGCAACTACATTGCCGTTGTCGTGAAAGGTGCCGGCACCCGAGGCACCGAATACGCACCAAACTTCGCCTGGGTCCGTGCCACTGCGGAGGTCGTCTCTGCGGAGGTCAGGGCACGAGCCGGGAAAAAATCATCGCGTCCTAGCAGGGGCCTCAAGACCCCCTCTAGCGCTTCTGACCTAGAAGGGGCCTCAGCACCCCCACTAGCAGACCCAGACGGGGTTCCTGCACCACCACTGCGAGAGCTAGTAGTCCCTCCCAAACCCCCAGAAACCTACGTGGGCCCTGCTTCAGCAGGGGCCTACGTAGAGGATAACGCCGCCGTCGGCGCTTGGCCGGGGGCCGCGCCGCGGGGCGTTATCCGATGTGGAGAGGTGACAGCGGCGCCTCCCGCGGAGATTTCGTTGTTTCAAATCCTAGACAGCAGCGTGGAGCTCGGGCGCTTCATCGAGTTCTCTATGCGCGATATCGACACCGATGAGGTGTCGTTTGCGTGTTTCGACATCAAGGACCGAGACGGCAAGGAGGCGTTTGACAGGATGCTGGAGGTGGCGGGATGCAACAACGCGGAAGACACCAGCGAACTCCATGGCGCGTTCGTTCATGCGCGGCCCGCTGCTGATGACGCGTGGCGCTTCTACGACGAGCAGGAGCTCCAGGCTGCCAACCGCGAGCGAGCGCTTTCGTATGCCGCCAGCGCTGATTGCGCATGCGTCTAGTAGGGTATTGTCCTGTCCGGCGGCGCATTGGATGTCCGCACCATGCGGAGTCGGAGTCGGGCAATACCCTCAGCGAAAAATTTCGGCACGCCGGCGGTGTTGACGCCGCAAAACGTATGTTTCTCCATACCGGCAGCAGGAGGGACCGAGATGAAGCGCGCGAATGAAAAAGCCGGGCCGGTACGCCGCGAAAGCGCCCCCGACGGCACGCGGGTCGTCAACGCCAGTCCAGACGATTGGGCGTGGTACGGCGAAGAGCGCCGGGTCTACCCGCGCAACTCTGCCGTCAACGACGCCGATGATTTCGCCGCTGTACTCGAGCACCGCAACCGCCCCGACCATCCGTACGAGCCGCTGCAGTCGAACTGGTCGACGACACCCGAAGGTGTCGTCGAGTACGAAATGACCGGAGAGGGCAAGCGGGACGCGGTCCGTCCAGCGCAGGATCTTCACCTCGAAGTCACACCGTCGATCGAAGAAATTCTTCGGGCGATGGCTGGTGATTGGGTTTGGAAGCAGGAGCCTGTCGATCCTGCTGAACCGAAGATGCCACGGGGCGAA
>Ga0073904_10001487_pt1 | contig 17541 bp, 19 predicted proteins | sample KloWWTrecipitate_FD_66668 | JGI IMG/M metagenome (GOLD analysis project Ga0073904, IMG submission 66668) | Active sludge microbial communities from Klosterneuburg, Austria, studying microevolution and ecology of nitrifiers - Klosterneuburg... | ecosystem: Engineered > WWTP > Aerobic digester >... | reverse complement strand
GGGTTTCCATGGAGGTGCGCAAGTTCCTCGATGGCCAGGGATTCGTCGACATCGAGACACCGATGCTGACCAAGTCGACACCCGAAGGCGCGCGCGACTACCTGGTGCCGAGCCGGGTGCACGCCGGCCATTTCTTTGCGCTGCCGCAGTCGCCCCAGTTGTTCAAGCAGTTGCTGATGGTGGCCGGTTACGACCGTTATTACCAGATCACCAAGTGCTTCCGCGACGAAGACCTGCGCGCCGACCGCCAGCCGGAATTCACGCAGATCGATATCGAGACCTCGTTCCTCGAAGAGCAGGAGATTCGTGACCTGACGCAGGCCATGATCACGGCCGTGTTCAAAAACACCATCAAGGTCGACCTGGGCGATTTCCCTGTCATGACCTATGCCGACGCGATGCACCTGTATGGATCCGACAAGCCGGACCTGCGCGTCAACATGGAGTTCACCGAATTGACCGACGTCATGGCGGATGTCGATTTCAAGGTGTTTGCCAGTGCCGCGAATGCCAAGGGCGGACGTGTGGTCGGACTGCGCGTTCCGGGCGGTGCGCGCGACACCGGCGGCTTGAGCCGCGGCGAGATCGATGCGTATACCGAGTTCGTCAAGATCTACGGTGCCAAGGGGCTGGCCTATATCAAGGTCAATGATGCGGTGGCAGGACCCGGTGAACCGGCGAACCGCTGGTCGGGCTTGCAAAGCCCGATCGTCAAGAACCTGCATGACGCGGCCTTGACGCAGATCCTGGCACGCACCGGCGCACAAGACGGCGACCTGGTATTTTTCGGTGCCGACAAGGCCAAGGTCGTCAATGACGCCATGGGAGCGTTGCGCCTGAAGATCGGGCTCAGCGAATTCGGTCGCAACAACGGCCTGTTCACGGCCGGCTGGCGCCCGATGTGGGTGGTCGACTTCCCGATGTTCGAGTTCGATGACGAAGCCCAGCGTTACACCGCAACGCACCACCCGTTCACGGCACCCAAGGATGGGCACGAGGACTGGATGGTGTCCGACCCGGCCAAGTGCATCTCCAAGGGATACGACATGGTGCTCAACGGCTGGGAGATGGGTGGTGGCTCGGTCCGTATCCATCGCGCCGATGTGCAGCAAAAGGTGTTTGATGCACTCAAGATCACGCCCGAGGAAGCCCAGCTCAAATTCGGTTTCCTGCTCGATGCCTTGCAATACGGTGCGCCACCCCATGGCGGCCTGGCGTTCGGTCTGGACCGCATCGTCACGATGATGACCGGCGCCGAGTCGATCCGCGATGTGATTGCCTTCCCCAAGACGCAGCGGGCCCAGTGCCTGTTGACACAGGCACCGGCCGAGGTCGACGAGAAGCAGTTGCGCGAACTCCATATCCGTTTGCGCACCGTCACGGCAGACTGAGCATGTGAGGCGTGGCCATGCTGCAGAATCGGGCAGGTGAGAGTCTGGCACCCGCCTGCGCCATGACCGTGGCCTACAAGATTCCGCAATCGGTGCTGGTGGTGATCCACACCCCGGCACTGGACGTGTTGCTGATCCAGCGGGCAGATGCGCCCGATTTCTGGCAGTCGGTGACCGGCAGCAAGGACAGGCTGGGCGAGCGTTTTCGCACCACCGCCGCACGTGAAGTGCTGGAGGAAACCGGCTTGGATTGCCGCTCTGGCAGCCCCTTGGCCAGCCATTTACGGGATTGGCACATGGAGAACGTTTACGAGATCTATCCGCGCTGGCGCCACAGGTATGCGCCCGGCGTGACGCGCAATACCGAGCATCTGTTCGGCCTGACCGTTCCCAAGGCCGTCGCGGTGCAGCTCAATCCACGCGAACATGTCGCCTCGCGCTGGTTGCCCTGGCGCGAGGCGGCGCAGAGCTGCTTTTCACCGTCCAACGCCGAGGCGATCCTGCTGTTGCCGCGCTGGGTCACGCCGGAGCCAGGCCCATGAACATCATTCGCGTTGCAACCTACAACATCCACAAGGGTGTGCAGGGTGTCGGGCCGCGCAGGCGCCTGGAAATCCACAATCTGGGACATGCGGTCGAACAACTCGACGCGGACATCGTGTGCCTTCAGGAAGTGCGCAAGCTGCATCGGCGCGAAGCGCAGTTCTTTGCCCGCTGGCCGGAAATGCCGCAGGCAGAATTCCTCGCCCCACCAGGTTACGAAGCGGTCTATCGCACCAACGCCACGACCCGCCACGGTGAGCACGGCAATGCGATGTTGTCGCGCTGGCCGGTGATCGATCACCAGCATGAAGACATGTCGGACCACCGGTTCGAGCAACGTGGCCTGCTGCACTCCGAGATCGAGCTGCATGGGCGTCCGGTCCATGTGGTGGTCGTGCATCTGGGCCTGATCCGGGCCAGTCGTGTGCGGCAGCTGGCGCAGCTGCATCGATTCATTGCGCGGGAGATTCCGCCGCAAGCACCACTGGTCGTGGCCGGTGACTTCAACGACTGGGGCAAATCCGTGCAACGTGAAATGGCTGCCGTTGGCCTGTTCGGTTATGCCGGCCAGCCGCAGCCCACTTTCCCGTCACGGATGCCGCTGGCGCAACTCGACCAGATCTTCGTTCGTGGCATGGTGCCCCTGGGCCTGCAGGTACCGCGCGGGCGTATCTGGTGGCGCATGTCCGACCATCTGCCGCTGGTCGCCGAGTTCGAACTGCCAGACTGATGGCGCCGTTTGCCCGGAACGGAACCGGGAGTCGGCCCGGTCACCAGATCGCGCTGCTGCAAGGCGGGCGGGAGCTGTTTCCGGCAATTGCCGATGCCATCGACGCTGCGCGCGAAGAGATTCGACTGGAAACCTATATCTTCAGCTTCGACGAGTCGGGGCTGCTTGTTGCCCAGGCGCTGGCACGTGCGGCAGAGCGCGGGGTCAAGGTGTTTCTGATGATGGACGGCTTCGGCACTCCGGCCTTGCCGGCTGAGTGGGCCGGTCGTTTCGATGCCAGCGGTGTGTCGTGGCATGTGTTCCAGCCGCTGGGTCCTTGGGGTGCCGTGGTCCCCAGCCGATGGCGTCGCCTTCATCGCAAGATATGTGTCATTGACGGTGCGCTGGCATTTTGCGGGGGCATCAACATCATGGACGACTTCCATGATCCGGCAGCCGGTGCGTTGTCTGCGCCTAGGCTGGATTTTGCAGTACGTGTGACCGGACCGTTGGTGCAGGACATGCAGGAGGCCGCGGCCCGGTTCTGGTGGCGTTCGACGGTGGCGCAGGAATTGCGTGATCGCGAACTGCCTGCGGCGTGGCGCGAACTGCAACAACGGATGCGCCAAGCCCTGACGGTACGTGGCCAGAATGCCCCAGCGCTGGACGACGCGCCGAACTCAGGGATGGCCGCGGGGCCTGGCCGGGGTGCCCGTGCCGAGTTGGTGCTGCGCGACAACGTGCGCAACCGGCGCCGGATCGAGCGCGCTTACCTTCGGGCGATTGGTACTGCGCGGCAGGAGGTGATCATCGCCAATGCCTATTTTCTGCCGGGCGTGCGCCTGCGCAAGGCCCTGATCCTTGCCGCTGGCCGCGGCGTGCGGGTGCGCCTGCTGTTGCAGGGGCGATATGAATATTTTCTGCAGTACCACGGCTCGCGGCCTGTCTATGGTGCATTGCTGGCGGCCGGTGTCGAGATCCACGAATACGCCGCCAGTTTTCTGCATGCCAAAGTAGCGGTGGTGGATTCGCGCTGGGCCACTGTAGGCTCGTCCAACCTTGATCCGCTGAGCCTGCTGCTGGCGCGCGAGGCCAATATCGTGGTGCATGACCGTGCATTCGCCATGCAGTTGCGCCAGCAACTCGAACAAGCCATCACTCAGGGGGGACGCACGGTCGATGCGGTTGAATTCGAAAACCGCTCCTGGCGCTTGCGCGTGCTCGAGCAGCTGGCCTATGGCGCCATGCGGCTGGCATTGCTGTTGGTGGGGCGGCGGTATTGAATGGCCCCCACCCCTGGCTCCGCCAGGCCCCCCGAGGGGGTGCAAGAAAGCTTGGGAGCGGCCCGGCGCTATCTTGATCGCCCCCAGTCCTGGCTCTGCCAGGCCCCCTGAGGGGGTGCAGGAAAGCCTGGGAGCGGCCCGGCTGTTTCATGAAGGCCATGTTTTCCTGATGTCGATTCAGGGTCTTGTTTGACAGGCATTCGCCCGAGCCAATCGCTGGTAGGATGGGACAATGTCAATGTCGAGCCCCTCCAACATGAGTGCAATGGACGTGGAAGAAGGTACGCCGGTATCGGTCAAGATACGCGAGCGGCTGCTGGCTGCGCGCAAGCGGTTCCATGCCAACGACAACATCGCAGACTTCATACAACCTGGCGAACTCGAATTGTTGCTTGACGAGGTGGAGTCCAAGATGAAGGGCGTGCTCTCGAGCATGGTCATCGATACCGAGAACGACCACAACACCGACAACACGGCGCGTCGGGTTGCCAAGATGTATGTCAACGAGGTGTTCAATGGCCGCTTCGTCAAGGCGCCGACGATCACCGAGTTCCCCAATGCCGAACACCTGAACGAGCTGATGATCGTCGGTCCGATCACGGTGCGCAGCGCCTGCAGCCACCATTTCTGTCCGGTCATCGGAAAGATCTGGATCGGCGTCATGCCCAACGAGCACACCAATGTGATCGGCTTGTCCAAGTACGCAAGGCTGGCCGAATGGGTCATGGGCCGGCCGCAGATCCAGGAGGAGGCGGTGGTGCAACTGGCCGATCTCATCCAGGTCAAGACACAGCCCGATGGCCTGGCCATCGTCATGGAGGCCAGCCACTACTGCATGGCCTGGCGCGGCGTGAAAGACATGGATAGCAAGATGATCAACTCGGTGATGCGGGGCTCCTTTCTGAAGGATCCCAACCTGCGCCGGGAATTCCTGTCCCTGATACCCGGAAAGGGCTGATACCATGCTGGTAAGACTCTTGTATGCAAGCCGAGCGGTGGACACCAGTGTGGAAGCGATCGACGCCATACTGTCCCAGTCTCGCCAGTCCAACCCGACCTGTGGCATTACCGGAATCCTTTGCTACGGTGGCGGGATCTTCCTGCAGGCGATCGAGGGTGGCCGCATGGCGGTGAGCGACCTGTATGGCCATATCCAGAAGGACGTGCGGCACAAGGACGTGGTGCTGCTGCACTACGAGGAAATCTCCGAGCGCCGTTTTGGCGGGTGGACCATGGGACAGGTGAACATGTCGCGCATCAATGCCACCATCCTGCTCAAATACGCAGAGCGGCCCGAACTCGATCCCTATTCGGTGTCGGGCTTGGTGTCGCTGGCACTGCTCGAGGAACTGATGGCCACAGCCTCCATCATGGGACGCGCCTGAGTCTGGCCTGATGGCGCGGAGCACGCGCACTGTGTTTGTCTGAAGCCAATCCGGGCGTTGCGAACGATCGCCCGTCCACCCCATAGTACATTGCCGTGCCATGTTGCTGATCGGATGTGACTTCAGCAGTCGGCCGGGGCCACGCAAACCTATCGTGATGGCTCTGGGTCAGGCCAAGGCAGGGGTCGTCAGCCTCGATGCCTTGCAGGCCATTTTCACGCTTGAGGCCTTTGCCTCGAGCTTGCGGGAACGTCGGAGCTGGGTCGGCGGTTTCGACCTGCCGTTCGGCTTGCCGCGTGAACTGGTTCAGACCCTGGGCTGGCCCACGCAATGGCTCGATTGCCTGCGAACCTACCAGGCCCTGAGCAGGGCCCAGATCCGCGACTTGTTTGCGGCGTTCTGCAATGCACGTCCGGCTGGCCGCAAGTTTGCCCACCGCGCGACCGATCGCTGGGCGGGATCGAGCCCGTCGATGAAATGGGTCAATCCGCCGGTGGCCTACATGTTGCACGCTGGCGTTCCGTTGCTGGTCGATGCCGGTGTGTCCATTCCCGGGCTGTTTGCCGGAGACAGCACCGATGTCGATGCGCATGGCCGGCCACGGCGTGTCGCGCTGGAGGCGTATCCTGGCCTGTTGGCGCGTGAGGTTCTGGGCCGGGACAGCTACAAAAGTGATGACCGCACCAAGCAGACCGCGCAGCGCGCCGAACGCCGTGCCATCCTCGTCGATGCACTGGTGCAGGGGCAAACCCGCCTGGGCATGCGGCTGCAGCTGACACCGGCGCAGAACGAGGCACTGGTGCTGGACGGCAGCGGCGATCAGCTCGATGCGGTGTTGTGTCTGATGCAAGCCGCGTGGGGCCAGCAACAGGGCTGGCCTTCGTTTGGCCTGCCCGTTCCCATCGATCCGCTGGAGGGCTGGATTGTCAGTGCCTTGCCCTCAGCGGCCTGACTGGATCACGGTTTCCTCGAGCCTGCGCGCGAGTTGGGTCATGGCCAAGGCGGCAGGGCAGCCCGGCAGCGTTTGCATCAGCAACTGTCGCCGCATCACGGCCTGGCGCACGGATGGATCGGCCGGTATGTCGGCCAGATGGACCAGGCGAACGCCTTTGCCAGGTTCGGTCACCACGAATCGGTCCAGCACCTGCTGCAACTGACCGGTGATGGCGCGACCGTCGCCAAGGCGTGCGGTCTGGTTGATCACCATGTGGATGTTCGCGCGGTGCTGCTGGCCGGCCAGCACCTTGATCGTGGCATACGCGTCGGTCAGCGAGGTTGGCTCCGGTGTCGCGACCACCAGTACCACAGAGGCCAGTGAGACCGCGAACAACACCACATCCGAAATGCCGGCGCCGGTGTCAAGCAGCACGACGTCGTAACGCGGAACCAGCCCGCGGATGATGCGCAGGAAGTCGGCCCGAATCTCGGGCGTCAAGCGCGAGTATTCGACCATGCCGGAGCCGGCCAGCAGCACGGAAAACCCGCCAGGGGCCTGGATGACCGCCTCTTCGATCGTCGATTTGCCGCTGAACACGTCGTGCAGCGTGACCTTCGGGTACAGGTTCAGTACCACGTCCAGATTGGCCAGGCCCAGGTCGGCGTCCAGCACCAGCACCCGCTGGCCACGTTTTGCCAAGGCCGCTGCCAGGTTGGCGGACACGAAGGTCTTGCCGACGCCACCCTTGCCACTGGTGACAGCCATCACCTTGCCGTAGGGTGCCAAAGGCACGGGCGGCGAAATGGGACTGGTTCCCGCAGCTGCTTGCAATTCGTCGCTCATTCGCCTACTCCACTCGCACTGCCACTGGCAGGATCAACGGCAACACGTTCGAGCCACGCCGGCTCACCCAATGCCAAATGCCCGAACAACAGATTCTTCTCCTCTGCACTGACAGCAATGGCCTGCTGTTGGTCGATGACAACCCGGTTGCGGCCGTCGGACTTTGCCCGGTACAGCAGATTGTCCGCGCGTTCGATCCACAGCGGTGCCGTCGATCGCACCCAGGAAGGTGCATAGGCACCCCCGATACTGATGGTCACCTTGACATTGGCGGTGGCACTGACCGGAATCATCAAGGTTTCGACCGTCTTGCGGATTCGCTCTGCGACCGCTTCTCCCACCGATACCAGGCAGTTCGGCAATACCACCGCAAATTCTTCACCGCCATACCGGGCCACGGTGTCCATGGGTCGAATGCAGCGCGACAAGCACTTGGCTACGGCCTGCAATACGCGGTCTCCTGCCAGATGGCCGTGCGTGTCGTTGATCGACTTGAAGTGGTCTATGTCGAGCATCAGCAGCAATGCCGGTTCACCGGACCGCGCAACACCGTCGATTTCGCGCTCCAGCACCGACAGGAAATGGCGCCGATTGGCCAGTCCGGTCAGCGGGTCCTTGAGCGACAGCTCACACAAACCATCGATGACACTTTGCACGAATTCCGTTGGCGAGACATCGGAATCGGGCAGTTCGCCCACTGTGCCGTGCTCCAGCAGCGCACGTGCATCACCCAGACGAAGCTTGCTGATATCGACGACGGGAGGGGCGATCGATGAAGTCACTGGTTGTTGGCGATGGGTGCGGCGAAAGTTTAACAGTATGCCTGGGGCGGCAGCCAAAGGGAAAGGCGGTGTTTCCCGCATCAAATGCAGCGGCTCGCATGGTCGGCGCCACAGCGGCGCCGGTGCTTCAGCGGTGCCGCAATGGCGCGCCTCTCACGCTGCACCGCGTTCGGCGCAAATGCGGCAGGTGCTACTGCGGCCGATACGCACCTCGGTCCATTCCATCACGCGGGCATCGAGCATCTGCAGGCGACCCGTCAGTGGCGTGCCAACACCGGTCAGCAATTTCAGGGCTTCGGCAGCCTGCATGGTTCCGATGATGCCCACCACAGGTGCAAAAACGCCCATGGTGGCGCAGCGGGCTTCCTCGAAGCCCTCATCTGGCGGGAATACGCATGCGTAACACGGAGATTCTTCGCAGCGGGTGTCATAGACACTGATCTGGCCGTCGAACCGGATCGCCGCCCCCGATACCAGGGGCTTGCGATGGCGCACGCAGGCGGCGTTGATCAGATGCCGGGTGGCAAAGTTGTCGCTGCAATCGAGCACCACGTCGGCTGGCGGAACCAGCTGGTCCAGCAGCGCGGCATCGGCTCGCAGGCACACGGTTTGCACCTGCACGTGCGGGTTGATCGCGCCAATGGCGGCCAGCGCCGATGTCACCTTGGGTGAGCCAACCCTGTCTGTCGTATGCGCGACCTGGCGCTGCAGGTTGGTGATGTCGACGCAGTCGTTATCGACCAGGGTGATGCGCCCGACACCGGCCGAGCCCAGATACAGGGCGACCGGTGATCCCAGCCCACCTGCGCCAATCACCAGCGCATGGGCAGCGTCGATGCGCTGCTGACCCTCTACGCCCACTTCATCGAGCAGGATATGGCGCGAGTAACGCAGCAACTGTTCGTCGTTCATGGCCCTTGCTGCCGACCCGCGGGAGTGCCGCTATCAGTTGGTCTTTGGCTCGTCCTTGCGCTCGGACAAGGTCTTGCTGACCATCACCGGCCGGCCCTTGAGCTGATTGAGCGCCTGCATCAGCGGGAAGTCCTTGTCCGTGCCGAATTCGGGCATCTTGCGGTCTGCCACCGGTTTCTTGCTGTCTTCCTCGAGTTTCTTCAGTGCCAGTTCGCGCGCCTTTTCGCGACCCACGTCCTTCTCTTCCTTGCCCTGGCCGCTGTTCAGGTGCTTCTCGAGGTCGGCTTCACGGGTACGCAGCGCCGCGAATACATTGCCCTCTTCGGTTTCATCGACCATGACGTCAGGAACAATGCCTTTGGCCTGGATGGAGGCACCACTGGGCGTGTAGTAGCGGGCGGTCGTGATCTTCAGGCCGGTGTCGGGCCCCAGTGGCCGTACGGTCTGCACCGAGCCCTTGCCAAAGGTCTGGCGGCCCATGATGGTCGCCCGTTTGTGATCCTGCAGCGCGCCGGCAACGATCTCGCTGGCCGACGCAGATCCTTCGTTGACCAGTACCACCAGCGGCACGTTCTTCATCGCGGCCGGCAGGCGTTTGAGCGGGTCTGACGAGCCGCGCCGCACATAGGCCTCGGGCGATGCCCGGTAGATGAACTTGCTCTCGGGCAGTTGACCGTTGGTCGACACGACCGTGACGTTCTCGGGCAGGAATGCTGCAGAAATAGCCACCGCAGCGTCGAGCAGGCCGCCCGGATCGTTGCGCAGGTCGAGCACCAGGCCTTTGAGGTTGGGATCCTGCTTGTAGATTTCCTCCATCTTGCGCACGAAGTCATCGACGGTGCGCTCCTGGAACTGGCTCAGGCGGATCCAGGCATAACCGGGCTCGATCACCTTGCTGCGCACCGATTGGGTGCGGATTTCCTCGCGCGTGAGGATGACCGGGAAGCTCCGGTTCTCGTCTTTGCGCAAGATCATCAGCGTGACCTTGGTATTGGGTTCGCCGCGCATGCGCTTGACCGCGTCGTTGAGCGACAAACCCTTGACCACGGTGTCGTCGATCTTGGTAATCAGGTCATTGGTCTTGAGACCTGCGCGAAACGCCGGCGTGCCCTCGATCGGTGTGACGATCTTGACCAGCCCGTCTTCCTGCGTGATCTCGATTCCGACGCCGACAAAACGTCCGGCGGTGCCTTCGCGGAATTCCTTGAACGATTTCTTGTCGAAATACTGCGAGTGCGGATCGAGGCTGGCAACCATGCCCGAAATGGCATCCGTGATCAACTTTTTCTCGTCGACCGCTTCGACATAGTCTGTCTTGACCATGCTGAAAACGGCGGCCAATTGCTGCAACTCCTCCAGCGGCAACGGCGCCAATGTGCCGCGCGCGACCGTCTGCAACGAGACCGTCGTCAAAGCCCCGGTGATGACACCCACCGAGATCCAGCCGGCAACCTTCAGTTTATGACCCATGATTTTTCCTTCGCTGACTCAATATACACCTTGGACACGGCAGACGCGTGGTGGTTCCGGTGCAAACTGCGCGGGTCAAAAATAAGCTTGGACCGGACTGCATTGTCAGGCCTTGCCTTGTGCCGCAACCGCATGGGTGGCGGCTGCCACTGCGGCCGGATCACCCAGGTAATAGTGTCGAATCGGCGTCAGATCGGCGTCGAGTTCGTACACCAGAGGAATGCCATTGGGAATGTTCAGACCGACGATGTCGCTGTCTGAAACCTTGTCCAGGTGCTTCACCAGCGCGCGAATCGAATTGCCATGGGCGGCCACCATGACGTTTTTCCCGGCACGGATCGAAGCAGCGATCGAATCGTTCCAGAACGGCATCACCCGATCGACGGTGTCTTTCAGGCACTCGGTCAGCGGTATCTGTTCGGGTCTGAGTCTGGCATAACGAATATCTCCCCTTTCGCAGCGCGGATCGTTGGCGTCGAGTGGCGGTGGCGGGGTGTCATAACTGCGGCGCCAGACCAGCACCTGCGCGTCGCCATACTGGCGTGCCGTTTCAGCCTTGTTCAGCCCCTGCAGATCGCCGTAGTGGCGCTCGTTCAGGCGCCAGCTGTGTACCACGGGCAACCAGGTGCGGTCCATTTCGTCGAGGCAGTGCCACAAGGTGCGGGTCGCACGCTTGAGCACACTGGTATAGGCCAGGTCGAATTCGTAGTTGCCTTCGCGCAGCAGGCGGCCTGCATTCTTGGCCTGCTCGACCCCGGTGGGCGTCAGGTCGACGTCGGTCCAGCCGGTGAACCGGTTTTCCAGGTTCCAGGTCGATTCGCCGTGCCGGATCAGAACTAGTTTATGCATTGCAGTTGTCGGTAATAAGGGGCAGTGGGACGGGGGAAGTGGGGCGCGGCGCACACGGTTACTCGCCGCGAATTGCGGCAATAAAGCCGCGTCGGCGGCAACGTCTATGGAGCGCATTCTAAAATGCGCGCTGATTCACGCCCGATGCGTGCGTTCGACCTTTTAGGAATACCGTGACATTTGTTGTTGAAAACTGGTGGTTGATTCTGGTGGCGCTGGCGTCTGCCACGATGTTGTTCATGCCCGCCTTGCGCGGCGCAGCCACCGCTGGCCTGAGCCCTTCGCAGGCGGTTCAGATGATCAATCGCGAGAAGGCAGTCGTGATCGACGTCTGCGAAGCCGATGAGTTCGCGGCCGGCCATGTGGGCAATGCCAAGAATATTCCGTTGGGTCAGCTCGAGGAAAAATTGCCTGGCGCGGTCAAGAACAAGGCCTTGCCCTTGATCCTTGTCTGCCAGAGCGGCGCCCGCTCCGGCCGTGCCGTGGCCATCGCCAGGAAGCTCGGCTACGACAAGGTCCAGTCGCTGGCCGGTGGCCTGAGTGGCTGGCGTTCGGCCAGTCTGCCAATCGAAAAGTCCTGAACGCTGCGCCTTCTGGCGTCTGCCCCTTTATTACCTCTGTGAGAGCCGTTTCATGCAGCCTGTAAAGATGTATTCCACCGCCGTATGCCCCTATTGCATTCGTGCCAAACAGTTGTTGCGCGAACGGGGTGTTGAACAGATCGAAGAAATACGGGTCGACCTGGACCATGGGCAGCGCAGCAAGATGATGGAAATCACCGGCCAGCGCACGGTGCCGCAGATCTTCATAGGGCAGACCCATGTTGGCGGTTGCGACGAACTGGTCGCCCTGGATCGGCGTGGCGCCCTGGTGCCGCTGCTGGCGTCCGCCTGAGCGCTGCGTTCGGGCCGCGCCCTGGCAAGCACGCACGGCAGCCCGCAGGGCAAGGCCAGCCTGGCATAAGCACCTGAGATAATCCCCCAGTCGCGCCGGGCAGGCGGACGGACGATTTGTCCGTCGGTCGGGACCGGGCCGCACTCCTCAACCTGAAAGAGACTCCATGGCCGAAGAAAACACACCTACCTTCCAGATTCAGCGCATTTACCTCAAGGAATCCTCGCTGGAGCAGCCCAATTCCCCTGCCATCTTGCTCGAGCAGGCGCAACCGACGGTCGACATCCAGCTCGGTGTTGAAGCCAACAACGCTGCCGACGGTGTCTATGAGATCTGTGTCACCGCCACCGTGCACACCAAGCTCCAGGAGCGCACCGTATTTCTGGTCGAGGTCAAGCAGGCCGGTATTTTCGAGATCCGCAACATCGAGCAGGAACAGATGAACCAGATCATGGGTATCGCCTGCCCGCAGATCGTCTATCCGTATCTGCGTGCCAACGTGGCCGACCTGATCCAGCGCAGCGGCTTTCCGCCGGTGCATCTTTCCGAAGTCAACTTCCAGGCCATGTACGAGCAGCAACGTGCCCAGCAGGTCGAAGGCGCGGCGCCCGGCGCTGTCACCCAGTAGCCGGCTCGCACAACACAGGCAGACGGTCCGCATGTCTATCGCCGTCGTGGGCGCTGGTGCCTGGGGCACGGCGCTGGCGGTCAGCGCCGCTTCCCAGTGGGGCGATGCTGTCAGCCTGTGGGCACGGGATGCGGCGCTGGTCGATGCCATGCGCCAGCACCGGGTCAACCAGCGCTATCTGCCCGACGTCGATTTGCCGCAGGCGTTGGCGTTGCGGCATTGGCCTGGTGACGCGCACGAGGCTGTTGCGGCTGTGGCACCGGCCAGCCTGGTCGTGGTGGCCAGTCCGATGGCGGCGTTGCGCAGCATGCTCGCGTCCTTGCGCGAATGTCAGGCGCCGGTTGTCTGGTTGTGCAAGGGTTTCGAGCAGGGGCACACCTCGGCCGATTCTTCGCTGCCACCACCAGCGGGCCTGATGGCGCACGAGATCCAGGCGCTGGTGGCGCCGGACCTGCAGGCCGGGGTGCTCAGTGGTCCCAGTTTTGCGCAGGAAGTGGCTGCCGGCAAACCAGCTGCGTTGGTGGCCGCCAGCCCGCATGCCGAGGTGCGGGCGGCCATGGTATCGGCCTTTCACGGCCCGACATTGCGTATCTACGCCAGTGACGATGTGATCGGGGTCGAGGTGGGCGGCGCCGTCAAGAACGTGCTGGCCATCGCCACCGGTCTGTGTGACGGCCTGCAACTGGGATTGAATGCCCGTGCCGCACTGATCACCCGCGGTCTGCATGAAATGACCCTGCTTGGCGTGGCACTCGGTGCACGGCCGGAAACCTTCATGGGACTGAGCGGACTCGGTGACCTGGTGCTCACTGCCACCGGGGATCTGTCGCGCAATCGGCGGGTTGGCCTGGCGCTGGCCAGTGGCCAGACCCTGGCCCAGGCGGTGCAATCACTCGGCCATGTGGCCGAAGGTGTCTATTGCGCCAGGGCTGTGGTTCAGCGCGCGGCGTCGCTGGGGGTTGAAATGCCGATTGCCATGGCGGTTGATGCCTTGCTTGACGGCCGCCTCAGTCCGGCGCAGGCGGTGGCCACCCTGATGGCGCGTGAGGCCAAAGACGAGGTCTGACGGATCTGGCGGGTCAGCTGGACTGCGCGTCGGCCGTGCTGTAGGCCAGCCGCACATAGATCGGCGCGAAGGATTCGGCCTGCGTGATGTCGATCAGATTTTCCTTGGCCAGTTCGAGCAGGGCGATGAAGGTCACCACCAGTACCTGCGATCCCTGGGTCGGATCGAACAGGTTCTCGAATTCGACAAAACGCTGGCCTTGCAAATGCCGCAGCACGATCGCCATGTGCTCGCGTACCGACAGCTGCTCGCGCGAGATATGGTGGTGTTGCACCAGTTTTGCACGGCGCAGGATGTCGTGCCAGGCTTCCTGCAGGTCTGCCAGGTCGACGTCCGGGAAGCGCGGTTGCAGTGACTGTTCGATCGTCACCTGGGCGCGCAAGAAATCGCGCCCCAGCACCGGTGTCGTGTTGAGCGCCGCGGCTGCGAGCTTGATGCGTTCGTATTCGAGCAGACGGCGCACCAGTTCGGCCCGCGGATCCTGCGCCTCTTCACCATCGGCCATCTTGCGCGGCGGCAGCAACATGCGCGACTTGATCTCGATCAGCATGGCCGCCATCAACAGGTATTCGGCAGCCAGTTCCAGGTTGCGGCCGCGAATCTCGTCGACGTAAACCAGGTATTGGCGCGTCACCCCTGCCATGGGAATGTCCAGGATATTGAAGTTCTGCTTGCGGATCAGGTACAGCAGCAAGTCCAGCGGCCCTTCGAACGCCTCGAGGAACACTTCGAGTGCGTCAGGCGGAATGTAAAGATCCTGGGGAATGGCGAACAGCGGTTCGCCATAGAGCCGCGCCAGCGCCACCTGATCGACGACTTCGGGCATGTCGCCAAGCCCGCTTGGCTCTGGCGTCAACGAATCTGCCATCACCGTGGCCTTATCCGGGCCGCACCATGCGGCTATTTCGGATCCGTCTGGTACACGTAGGGCTTTTGCCGCACTTCGGCCTGGCGATAAGCGCGCCAGGCGAAGCGATCGAGCAGCTTGTCCCATAACAATTCCCGTCCCTGACGCTGCTGCGCCTCGAGTTCGGGTTTCTCGGACTTGAGCCGGTGGATGAACTGCGTGGTGTCGGACTCGTAATCCGGGCGGCGAAATATGGACATAGACTTGGACCTCTGAAGTCGTGAATTTTACAGGGGCAGGCATGGTCGGGTCTAAATGGTTGTGGGCGTTGGTGGCTGCGATCCTTGTACTGGCGGCCTGCGATCCGCAGAACATTGCCGAACTGGAAGAGGGCTTGTCGACCGAGGCCGATGTGCGGGCGCGGTTCGGTGAGCCCGAAAACATCTGGGACGCAGCCGATGGTGGCCACACGCTGGAGTACAACCGCCAGCCAGCCGGGTACCAGAACTACATGATCACGATTGGCCCTGATGGAAAGATGCGTGACTTGCGTCAGGTGCTGACACCGGCGAACTTTGCCAGAATCGGACCGGGCATGATGATGGAGGATGTGCGCCGCATGCTTGGCAAGCCGATGCGCATCAGCCGCTTCGAACTCAGGCGCGAGACCCACTACGACTGGCGCTACCGCGACGGTCCCAATGCCAGCGATGCGCGCATCTTCAGCGTGGTGTTCAACACCGACCTGCGGGTGTTGTCCACCGGCTCGACCGGCGACCCCGAGCAGGATCGCAGCGAGCGGCGCTGAGCCAGTGGCAACGGCCGCCTTGGGCGCTGCGCCGGTGCATTCCGAGCGCAATAAACGTCGATCCTTTACGATAGGATGGGTGCCGCACCGTTTATGACCGGTGGCAGCACTGCAGCGGTCGGCCCGGCCGGCGAACGCGAGTGAACATGCAAACCACGACCTCCCATCCTCCCTCCTGCCCCGGCATGCGTTCTTGCCTGGGGCCGATGGCGGCCGGGGTACAAGGCCAGGCCTGCCGTGCGGCGTCCCACTGAGGCGGCCGCCGGCCCTCGGGGCCTGACGATTGCAGCCTGGTTGCTGCTCGTCTCGCTGGGGCATTTGGCGATCATGGCGGTGGGGGGCTGGGCCTGGAGTGAGCCGGTACCGTGGATGGTGGTGCTGGGAGCGGCCGGTATGGCCGGCAGTCTGGTCATGGCCAACATCGTGCAACGCATGGCGGGGCGTCAATTCCACCAGCAGGATGTGTCGGCAGAACGGCAGCAGCTGGCACTGGATCTGGAGCTTGCGCTCGGTCGTTTGCGTGCTGCGGAAATACGTCTGCACGAGGTGATCGATGCGGTGCCGGCCGGCGTGGCCGTTTACGACAATCAGGACCGCCTGCTGGTTTACAACCAGGAGGTCGCGCGCCAGGATCCCTATCGCGGCGATGGCAGCAAGGGCGGCGATGGCGAGGTGATTGGCCAGACATACGAGAACCTGATGCGCCGCGCGTTGGCGCAAGGCAAGATTTTCGATGCAGTTGGTCGTGAAGAAGAATGGCTGGCCACGCGCATGGCTGGCCGGGGCACCGTGCAGACGCCGCTGCTGCGCCATACCGACGATGGCCACTGGGTGCATTTCTATGAAATTCGCACACCATCGGGTTATCTGGTGATGACGCGGCTGGACATGACGCCAATGGTCGAAAAAGGGCTGGCGCTGGAGCGCGCCAACGAGCAATTGATGCGGCTGTCGACCACCGACGGACTGACCGGCATTGCCAACCGGCGTCTTTTCGACCAGACCTTGCAGACCGAGTGGCAACGCTGCGCGCGCAACCACAGCCCGCTGTCACTGCTGATGATCGACATTGACCACTTCAAGCGCTACAACGACATGTACGGCCACCAGACCGGCGACGAGTGTCTGCGCCAGGTTGCCCGCATTCTGGTGATGTGTGCCAAACGCTCGGGCGAACTGGTTGCGCGTTATGGCGGGGAGGAGTTTGCGATCCTGTTGCCGGGAACCGATGCCGCAGATGCGATGGTGATTGCACGCCGCTGCATCCAGGAACTGGCCAGCGCGCGAATTCCACATGCCGATTCGCCGGTATCGCCGTGGTTGAGCGTCAGTATTGGCGTGGCCGGCATGGTCGCCTCGCCCTCGGAGACCCGCGCAACACTGGTGATGCAGGCAGATAGCGCGATGTATTGCGCCAAGAAAGCCGGTCGCGCCCGGGCCGAGTTCTACGACCCGGCGATGGTCAGCGCACTCGCAACCCGGCCTGCGCCCCTGTGAAGGGTTGGAGCAGATGGATGCCTGGCGAGGCCTTCTCGTCGGCATGGCTGGCGGCCAGCACCATGCCTTCGCTGACGCCAAATTTCATTTTGCGCGGTGCCAGGTTGGCCACCATCACGGTGAACTTGCCGACCAGCTGCTCGGGCTTGTAGGCACTGGCAATACCCGAGAACACGTTGCGCGTGGCGCCTTCGCCTACGTCCAGCGTCAGGCGCAGCAGCTTGGTTGAACCTTCTACCGCTTCGCAGGCGACGATTTTTGCAATGCGCAGGTCGACCTTGGCGAAATCGTCGATGGTGATGGTGGGGGCAATCGCTTCGCCCCCGGGCAGGGGCCTTTCGGCCACCGGAGCGGCCGGCGGTTCGAACAGGGCCTCGAGTTGCTTGATGTCGACGCGTTGCATCAGGTGTTGGTAACTCCCGATGGTGTGGCCCGCGCCAAGTGCTGTGGTGGCGTTGCACCAGTCGAGCGCAGGCGCGTTGAGAAATTTTTCTGCCTGCGCTGCCAGCATGGGCAGGACCGGCTTGAGGCATGCGGTCATGATCTTGAAACTCTCGATACAGGCCGAGCAGACGCCGGCCGCCTCGTCGACCCGACCTTCCTTGACGAGTTTCCAGGGCGCGGCGCTGTCAAAACGCAGATTCACCTTGTCGGCAAATGCCATGATCTCGCGCAAGGCACGGCCATAGTCACGGGA
>Ga0073904_10001486_pt1 | contig 17565 bp, 18 predicted proteins | sample KloWWTrecipitate_FD_66668 | JGI IMG/M metagenome (GOLD analysis project Ga0073904, IMG submission 66668) | Active sludge microbial communities from Klosterneuburg, Austria, studying microevolution and ecology of nitrifiers - Klosterneuburg... | ecosystem: Engineered > WWTP > Aerobic digester >... | reverse complement strand
GGACGGCAAGGTGATTGCCGAATTCACACTCAAGAGCGACGTGTTGTTCGACGAGGTTCGGGCCGGCGGACGTATTCCACTGATCATCGGCCGCGGCCTGACGGCCAAGGCGCGTGAGGCGCTGGGCCTCAAGCCCAGTACCTTGTTCCGGCTGCCGCAGAATCCAGCCGAAAGCAAGGCCGGTTTTACGCTGGCACAGAAGATGGTCGGCCGCGCCGTAGGACTGCCGCAAGGGCAGGGCGTGCGCCCCGGTACGTATTGCGAACCGCGCATGACCTCGGTCGGGTCGCAAGATACAACTGGTCCCATGACACGTGACGAACTCAAGGACCTGGCCTGCCTGGGCTTCAGCGCCGATCTGGTGATGCAGTCGTTTTGCCACACTGCTGCGTATCCGAAACCGGTGGATGTGAAGATGCACCATGAGTTGCCGGATTTCATCAGCAATCGCGGCGGTATCAGTCTGCGGCCCGGCGACGGCATCATCCACAGCTGGCTCAACCGCATGCTGCTGCCAGATACGGTGGGCACCGGTGGCGACAGCCACACCCGTTTCCCGATCGGCATCAGCTTTCCGGCCGGCTCCGGCCTTGTGGCCTTCGGTGCCGCCACCGGCGTGATGCCACTGGACATGCCCGAGAGCGTATTGGTGCGTTTCAAGGGCAAGTTGCAACCGGGCGTGACGCTTCGTGACCTGGTCAATGCCATTCCGCTGTATGCGATTCGGGCGGGCTTGCTGACCGTTGCGAAACAGGGCAAGAAGAACATCTTCTCCGGCCGCATTCTGGAAATCGAAGGTCTGCCAGATCTGAAGGTCGAGCAAGCCTTTGAACTCAGCGATGCATCGGCCGAGCGCTCGGCCGCTGGTTGTACCGTCCATCTGGACAAGGCGCCGATCATCGAATACATCAACAGCAATGTCACGATGCTCAAATGGATGATCGCCAACGGTTATTCGGACGTGCGCACGATCGAGCGGCGCATCAAGGCGATGCAGGCGTGGCTGGCAGATCCGGTGCTGATGAAGGGCGATGCCAGCGCTGAATATGCGGCGGTCATCGAGATTGATCTGGCGGACGTGCACGAGCCCATCGTGGCCTGCCCGAACGACCCGGACGATGTCAAGACTCTCAGCGAGGTGTCCGGAGCCGTGATCGACGAAGTGTTCATCGGCAGCTGCATGACCAACATCGGTCATTTTCGGGCCGCCTCCAAGCTGCTGGAAAACAAGCGCGACATCCCGGTCAAGTTGTGGATGGCACCGCCAACCAAGATGGATGCCCAGCAATTGACCGAGGAGGGCCACTATGGCGTGTTGGGTAGTGCCGGTGCGCGTATGGAAATGCCCGGCTGCAGCTTGTGCATGGGCAACCAGGCGCAGGTGAAAGAAGGGGCCACCGTGTTCAGCACGTCGACGCGCAACTTCCCGAATCGGCTGGGCAAGAACTCCAATGTCTACCTGGGCTCGGCCGAACTCGCGGCGATCTGCTCCAAGCTCGGACGTATTCCGACCAAGGAGGAATACATGGTCGACATGGGTGTGTTGACGGCGTCCAGCGACACCATCTACCAATACCTGAATTTCGACCGTATCGATACTTTCACCGATGCGGCTGCCAGCGTGAAAGAGACGACGAGCGCCTGATAACCCGCATATTCGAGAAACCCGGCGGGACTGCGCCCGCACGGGGTTTCGAGGACCTTTTCGGGCGCGTGCCATCGGTCGATGGTTCGCGGCCGGCTCGGATGACAATGGGCGACGGGGTGGGCCGTGGCCAGTGGTGCCGAGGTGGCACCCCACGGCTTACCGATGACATACCACGACCCTGTACGGGTCCAGGCATCCCATGAAGAACAAGACCCTCGCGACTTTGCTCGCATTGCTGGGCGGCCCGGTGGGGCTGCATCGGTTTTATCTCCATGGCTTGCGCGACAGATGGGGCTGGTTCATGCCGGTGCCTACCCTGGTCGGTGTGGCGGGGGTGTTGCGGGTGCGCCAGTTTGGGGTGGATGACAAGCTGGGTTGGCTGCTGTCACCGTGGCTGGGTTTTAGCATTGCCGCTTGCGCATTGGCCGCCCTTGTTTATGGCCTGTCGTCGACGGAGCGCTGGAATCAGCGTTTCAATCCGACTGCAAGTGCCGATGCGGCAGCTGGCCACTCCAACTGGTTCACCATCTGCATCGTGGTGTTGGCGATGCTCGTGGGTACCACGGCATTGATCACGTCACTGGCATTGACATTCCAGCACATCTTTGAATTCCAGAGCTTGACCTAGCCGTATTGCCAACCGCAGGGCTATTTCCTGGCGAATCAGCAAGGCTGCTTGTGCGCAGTACGGCGATGCATCCCAATTGATGGCCGTAGAGCTTGCCGTTACCCATATAATGGAAAGCTTTTCAGCGTGTTGCTGGCCGGGTGGCCATGTTACGTGTCTCAACGCCGAAATATTGGTGGGAAGTAATTTCCGCCACCCCCGAAGGAATAATCATGGTCGTCATTCGACTCTCCCGTGGTGGTGCCAAGGCACGCCCGTTTTTCAATATTGTCGTGGCCGACAAGCGTACGCGCCGTGATGGCCGTTTCATCGAGCGCATCGGCTTTTACAACCCGATCGCCACGGCCAACGAAGAAAGCATCCGCATCGCCCAGGACCGCATGACGTACTGGAAGAGTGTTGGTGCCCAGGCATCGCCGACCGTCGAGCGTTTGATTCAGCAAGCCGCCAAAAAGGCTGCCTGACTCGTCGACCCGCGAGGTCCATGACCTGCCTGGGTCATGACCCGCATCCCGATGTCCCTACCATTTGATTCCGTTGACCTTCCGGCCGATGCCGTGGAGGTCGGGCGAATCGGTGACGCCTGGGGCGTCAAGGGCTGGTTCAAGGTATTGGCCTTCAGCAACCAGCCCGAAGCACTATTCTCGGCCCGGCAGTGGTATCTGCAGCCGCCCGATCGTGGCGCCAAGCCTTTTGACGGCACCTTGCTCATGCGTATCCGCGAAGCCAAGGAGCATTCCGGCAGTGTCGTGGCCAGCGCGCAGGAGATCGATGATCGCACCGGTGCGGAAGGCCTGCGCGGAGCACGCGTCTTTGTGCGGCGCTCCAGTTTCCCCAGTACTGATTCCGACGAGTTCTATTGGGTCGACCTGATCGGGCTCGACGTGGTCAATCGCGAAGGTGAATCACTGGGGCAGATCAGCGAACTGATTCAGAACGCAGCTCAGACCGTGCTGGTGATGCAATACACGGCAGGCGACAAGGTCCAGGAGCGCATGATTCCCTTCGTCGCCGCCCACGTCGATGCGGTCGATCTTGCCAGCAGGCGCATCACGGTGAATTGGCAGACTGACTACTGATCGCCGATTGCGCCATGCGCTTTGACGTCATCACGCTGTTTCCCGAGTTGTTCGTGCCGATGCTGCAGGTCGGAGTGACGCGCCGCGCATTCGAGGCCGGGACACCCGAGGTGTGTTTCAGCAACCCGCGCGATTTTGCGCAAGGCAACTACAACCGCATCGACGACCGTCCGTTCGGCGGCGGACCCGGCATGGTCATGATGGCCGAGCCCTTGCACCAATGCCTGCAACATGTGCAGGCGCAACGTGGCGACGATGTGCCGGTCGTGCTTTTCTCGCCGTTGGGCGCTGCGCTCAACCACTCGGCAGTGCAGCGTTGGTCAAGCAGCCAGGGCGCGATCCTTGTGTGTGGGCGTTACGAGGGCGTGGACCAGCGATTTATCGACGCCCATGTCGACGAACAGATCAGCCTGGGCGATTTCGTCATGTCAGGCGGCGAAATCGCCGCCATGGCCTTGCTCGACGCAGTGGCCCGTTTGCAACCAGGTGTGCTGGGTGATGCGCAAAGCCACCAGCAGGACAGTTTCCATCCGCAAATTGACGGGTTGCTCGATTGCCCGCATTACACCCGGCCGGAATCATGGCGCGACCAGCGGGTGCCCGATGTGTTGTTGTCGGGTCACCACGCCAATGTCCATCGCTGGCGGCGGGATCAAAGCCTGCTACTGACGCAGAAGTTGCGTCCGGATCTGCTGGCGCGGGCGCGGGCAGCCGGGCAACTCGATGCGCGCGACGAGCACTGTCTGCGTTGTTCGCTGAATCCGTCGGGCTGATCCTTGCATTCCACGGCTGAAAAGCCGGGCTATAATCCGAGGCTTTTCGATCCTCTGTCCGGCCGCAATCCGCTTTTGCGCGGGATGCCTTTTGCGTCATGTCGACGCTGGCGCGTACAAGATCCATTGAGGAAATCATGAACCTGATCCAAACCCTTGAGCAAGAAGAAATTGCTCGCCTCGGCAAGACCATCCCCGATTTCGCCCCTGGTGACACCGTTGTCGTCAGCGTCAAGGTCGTTGAAGGTACCCGCAAACGTCTGCAGGCTTACGAAGGCGTCGTGATTGCCAAGCGCAATCGCGGCCTGAACAGCGCGTTCATCGTGCGCAAGATCTCCAGTGGAGAAGGCGTCGAACGCAGCTTCCAGACCTACAGCCCGCTGATTGCCGGTATCGAAGTCAAGCGCCGCGGTGATGTCCGCCGTGCCAAGCTGTACTATCTGCGCGATCGCAGCGGCCGCTCGGCACGTATCAAGGAAAAGCTGGCACCGAAAAAGATCGCAACCGCCGCCGCATAAGTCGCAACGGTACCGATACAGGCCGCCTCCAGCCATTGCGCGAGGCGGCTTTTTCGCTTTTGGAGATTGTGCATTTGTCCTCGGCTCGTCCAATTCCAGCGCTGTCCAGCCTGCCGAATTTCGATCCGCGCCAGGTGCCGGTCATCGGTGTCGATTCGCATCTGCCAGCGATCGTGCCGGCTGAATTCAGTGCGCAGGCTTTGCAGCAGCGGTTTGTGCAACCGCGCGTATGGGTGCCCGAGTTCACCGAGGAGCCCCGGTTTTCCGATCGCGCGCCGACGCCGGCGTCGGTGTTGCTCGCTATCGTGGCGCGCGATGAACCCATGGTGCTGCTGACCCAGCGAACCGCGCATCTGTCGAGCCACTCCGGGCAGATCGCCTTTCCGGGCGGCAAGCACGATGCCACCGACCCGGATCTGACCAGTACGGCTTTGCGCGAGGCGCACGAGGAAATTGGTCTTGACGCGGCCTATGTGGATGTTCTGGGAACCCTGCCGATCTATCGTACCGGGAGTCAGTACATCGTCACGCCGGTAGTGGCCTTGTTGCGCGAAGGCTTTGTCTTTGAACGCAATGCGCATGAGGTGGATGACATATTCGAGGTGCCATTGGCATTTTTGATGAACCCTGCCAATCACCGGCATCATGTGGTGGATGTCCAGGGTGTTCGGCGCGAATGGTTGTCGATGCCCTACCAGCAGGGGTCGACCGAACGATTTATCTGGGGCGCGACGGCCGGCATGTTGCGCAACTTCTACCGCTTCCTGTCGGCTTGATGCCACTTGCAGTCAATTGATCCCGGCCTTGCCGGCTCTTGAGACGGGATCAGCACGTATCATTCCGGCATGAGCTTTGTTGCCATACTGATCGCCTTGTTGCTGGAGCAGGCTCGGCCGGTCGGCCGTGGCAATACCGTGCATTCGGCATTGCGCTACTGGGTCGGTTGGTGTGGACGCACCTTTGATGCCGGCAAGCCCTACCAGGCCGGCCTCGCATGGAGTGCGGCGGTGTTGTTGCCGGCGCTTGTCGCGCTGACTGTCTACTGGCTGCTGGCGGGTTTGACGGATTGGCCACTGGCAGTGGTGTGGAACATCCTCGTTCTCTACCATTGCCTGGGCTTTCGGCAGTTCAGCCACCATTTCACTGACATTCGCGACGCGCTGGAGGCTGGCAACGAGGCCCAGGCACGCGAGCGACTGGCCCATTGGCAACATGGTGATGTCAACGATTTGCCAAGGAGCGAGATTGTTCGCCAGGTGGTTGAACATTCGGTCATAGCGGCGCACCGCCATGTGTTTGGCAGCCTGGCCTGGTTCTCGGTTCTGGCAGCCTTCGGCTTTGGTCCGGTGGGCGCCGTCATCTATCGCCTGGCCGAGTTTGTGCCGCGTTACTGGGCGCGCGAAAAATCAACCCGGATCCGACCCGTCAGCGAGGCGGCGCAGCAAGTGGCGAGCGATCTCTGGCATCTGCTGGACTGGTTGCCCGCGCGTATTACTGCCGTCGGGTTTGCCGTGACCGGAAGCTTCGAGGAGGCCATCGACAACTGGCGCCAATACGAAAGGCGCGCGCGGGTGACCAATGACGGGGTGATCCTGGCCTCGACGGCCGGCGCCATCAACCTGCGCCTGGGCACAGTATCCGAACCCACCATGGCGGACGCCAACGGCGCATCTGATGGCAGTGGCACGATGCGCGCTTCAACCATGAATGCGGGCATGGAGCCGGAGGTCGGACACCTGCGGATTGTCGTGGGCCTGGTATGGCGCACCGTTGTGATGTGGATGGTGTTGTTGGCGTTGCTTAGCCTGGCGCGTCTGCTGGGCTGACGCTGGTCGCAACAGGCGGTCAATAACGGGATTGGGACAATTCGGCGAACAGTTCACCGTAGATCCTGTATCTGTCGGCGCTGATCGGGTTGTCCGCACTGCCGCCTTGCGTCGCCGCGATGACGGCGCAGCCGGGTTCATGCAGATGGGTGCAGTTGTAGAAGCGGCAATGATCGGCATGTGCCGACAGGTCGGGCATATACCGGGCCAGTCGCATCGGATCGATATGGCGCAAGCCGAACTCCTGAAAACCTGGCGAGTCGATCAAGGCCGAGCTGTGGCTGTCGTCGATCCAGTACCAGGTGGTGCTGGTCGTCGTATGTTTGCCCGCGCGCAGAGCCTGGGACAACTCGCCGGTCAGGATGTCCAGGCCGGGGACGAACTTGTTGATCAGCGTGCTCTTGCCCGCACCTGACGGTCCCAGCACCAGGCTGGTCTGATGCTCGAGTTGCTTCTGCAATGCCCGCAACTCGTCCGCACCCGCAGTCCTGAACGAAATCGGCTGCACTGCGTATCCCATGGCCCGGTAGGGTTCAAGCCTTTCCCAGGCCCGGGCAAATGGTTCGACCAGATCACTCTTGTTGAGCACGATCAATGTCGAAATACCCTGCGCCTCGGCAGCAATCAACGCGCGTGAAAGCTGGTGGTTGGAGAATACCGGTTCGGCCGCGAGCAGCACCAGTACCAGATCGAGATTGGCGGCAAATGACTTTGTGCGTATGTCGTCCTGACGGTAGAAGAGGTTGCGCCTTGGCTCGATTTTCTCGATGGTCCCTTCGTCTTGCGAAGCCTGCCACTTCACCTTGTCACCGACAACGCCCTGGCTTTTCTTGCCACGTGAGTGACAGATGACGCGTCGACCATCGGTCCCCTCGACCATGAAGTGACGCCCATGGTTGGCGACGATCAGGCCGTCGTGCAGTTGTACACCTGCGTTCAAGCGGCCACCTGTTTGGCTGCGCTCACTGGAGCACCTTCGCCCTTGCGAGCGGCCCGGCGTTGCCCATCAGGCATCCATGCTTCGCTTTGCGGGATTTGCCTTGGGGCGGCCCTGCGGCTCACTGGACTACCCTCCCGTGCTACGCACTGCGGGACTATTCGCCTTGGGGCGGCCCTGCGGCTCATGCAAGCAGACTGTCTACAGCTGTGGCGCACTGAAAGTCGGTTTCCGAGATGCCCTGGACGTCATGGGTGTTGAAGCGCACGACACAGCGGTTGTAAGTGACGAGCAGTTCAGGGTGATGGTCCGACACATGCGCCACAAATGCCAGCGCATTGACGAAAGCGATCGTCTGGTAGTAGTTGGCGAACCTGTAGGTCTTTTCGATGGCCACGTCGGCTTCTTCGCCGCGCAGTGTCCAACCCTCCAACTGGGCCAGTTGCGTCACGATCTCCGTAGCGGTCAGCGCACGCCGTGCAACCGTCGACCAGTCCTTGCTCTTGATCATGCTGTTCACTTTTGCTCCCGCGGTGTTCAGGTGGCCATGCGCGCCAGGCGCTCGATCGCCGGCGGATGCGAATAATAGAATTTGACGTAAACCGGATCGGGCGTCAACGTTGATGCATTGTCTTCGTATAACTTGAGCAAGGCCGAGGAAAGATCGGTGCGGCTGGTCTGTGCCACGGCGTAGGCATCGGCTTCGAACTCGTGTTTGCGCGAAAGCTGCGCAAAGACAGGCGACACGAACTGTGCGAACACCGGCACCACCATCATGAAGAGAAGCAGCGCCAGCGCGTCATTAGGCGCACCCGCAAGCATATTGGGCCGCACGCCCAGACCGGTATAGAACCAGACCTGGGCCGACAGATACCCGAGCAGTGCGAAACCTGCAAGGCTGAGCGCAAACATCGACACAATGCGCTTGATGATGTGGCGATGCTTGAAATGCCCCAGTTCGTGGGCCAGTACGGCATCCACTTCGCCGGGCGACAACTTGGCCAGCAGCGTGTCATAGAAAACCACCCGCTTGGCTGCACCGAATCCGGTGAAATAGGCATTTGCATGCGCGCTGCGTTTGCTGCCGTCCATGACAAAAAGACCTTTGGCGGCAAAGCCGCAACGGTTCATCAGCGCTGTGACGCGCGTCTTGAGTGTTTCGTCGTCCAGGGGCTTGAACTTGTTGAACAGTGGCGCAATGAAACTTGGATAGACCATCAGCAAAAGCAGGTTGAAACCCATCCAGACAGCCCAGGCCCACAGCCACCATGTGGATCCGGCTGCACCCATCAACCACAGGATCAGTGCGGCAATCGGCAGCCCGATGACTACACCAACCAGGGTCGATTTGAACAAGTCGGCCAGCCACAGACGTGGCGTCATCTTGTTGAAGCCGAACCGTTCTTCGATGACAAAGGTCTGATAAAGCGTCAGCGGCAATTCGATCAGTCCGCCGATCAGGGAAAAACACGCCAGCAGGGCCAATTGCTGGCCCATGCCAGGACCGAACACACCCAGTAACAGGGCATTGAGCAGGTCGAGACCCCCCAGCAGGGTCCAGCCCAACAGGACCGCGCTGCCCAGGGCCAGTTCGATCAATCCAAGCCGGGTCTTGGCTACGGTGTAGTCGGCGGCCTTCTGGTGGGCCTGAGGTGTCACCTGCTCGGCGAATCTCGCTGGCACGGTGTTGCGAAAGCGTGCGACATGCCGGATCTGGCGCGAGGCCAGCCAGAACTTCAGCAACATGCCTGCCACCAGCACAAGCACGAAGGCCATTGTCAGCGCAGGATCGGGTGAGAAAGTTCCGTCAAACACGGGTCGAGTACAGCGAAGGGGACATGGCGGGAAGTTTAGGGGCAAATCGAAGCCCGGGTCGGCATGGGCGACAATCGCCGCCATGGAAGAAGCTGCTGCCATGCTGGAGAAATCGGACCAGAACCTGGTTTGGATTGATTGCGAGATGTCGGGCCTTGAGCCGACCAAGGAACGACTGCTGGAAATCGCCGTCATCGTGACCGGGCCAACACTCGAGCCGCGAATTGAAGGGCCGGTTCTGGTCATTCATCAGAGCGATGCCTTGCTCGATCAGATGGATGCCTGGAACAAGGGCACACACGGCAAGAGTGGCTTGATCGACAAAGTGCGCGCATCGACCTTGTCCGAGGCCGAGGTGGAACGGCAGATCCTGGCTTTTCTGGCGCGGTATGTGCCCAAGAACTGTTCCCCTTTGTGTGGCAACACGATCAGCCAGGACCGGCGTTTCCTGGTCAACTACATGCCCCGACTCGAGTCCTTCTTCCATTACCGCAACATTGACGTCAGTACGCTCAAGGAGCTTGCCAAGCGCTGGCGCCCCAAGCTGCATGGAGGCTTCAAGAAGCAGCAAAGCCACACGGCACTGGCCGACGTGCACGAGTCCATCGATGAGCTGATTTATTACCGGGAACACTTTCTTCGCATGTGCGATTAGGTAGAAACCCGCATCCATGCCATAATCGACGGCTTCGCTACCTACCTGACCGTTAGCGAGATTGTGCATCTCCCCTCACACATCGGGCCTTCTGTATAAAACAGGCCCCTCAAGAGTGCAGCCCCTGGCTGCCGCCACGCTGGATGGCGCTGAGTTTCGTTTGATGGTTGATGTTTTTTTTGACCATTGACGACAACACCGCACTTCGTGGGGTGTGATCGTGTGAGATCTATATCATGAACGACGCATTTGATGTGCACGGCGCTTTATCGTCCGAGCAAAACCTTTCCTCCGATTCGGCAAACGTGGCCCCGGCCGTGCATCAGCCTGAATTCACCGAGCCCTCCGACGTGCTGGCAGCTGATGCTGTCGACGCGGTAGTGGCCGAGGAGCCTAACGGATTCCAGAAAATGGGCCTGGCGCCCGAGCTTTTGCAAGCTGTGCGCGACCTCGGATTTACCCAGCCAACCTCTGTTCAGGAAAAATGCATTCCTTCGGCGATGCAGAACCTGTCCGATGACGGCAAGTCGGCAAAATTCACCGACCTGATGGTGTCCAGCCAGACCGGAAGTGGCAAGACCGCTGCCTTCCTGTTGCCTGTGTTGCACACGCTGCTGGCGCAGCAAGCCAAAGCCCTGGCCGACGAGCGTGCCGAGTTCGAACGTGCATGCGCCGAGGCACAAGAGCGCGGCGAAGCCGCTCCCAAGCGTCCGCGCCGCAAGGACCCAACCAGCAGCCGCAATTTCAAGGCCGCCACTCCGGGCGCGCTGGTACTTTGCCCGACGCGCGAACTCGCGCAGCAGGTGGCGCAAGACGCCATCGACCTGGTGCGCCATTGCCGGGGCCTGCGTATCGCCAACGTGGTGGGCGGCATGCCGTACCAGTTGCAGATTGCACGCTTGCAAAATGCCGATCTCGTGGTGGCTACGCCAGGCCGCCTGCTCGACCTGCAGCGCTCGATGCAACTCAAGCTCGATCAGGTGCAGTTCCTGGTGGTGGACGAGGCCGACCGCATGCTCGATCTGGGTTTCGCCGACGACCTGGCAGAAATCAACCAGCTGACGATCGAACGCAAGCAGACCATGATGTTCAGCGCCACGCTGGCACCGCGCATCCAGCAATTGGCGACCCGCGTGATGCGTGAACCGCAGCGGCTGCAGATCGATTCGCCGCAGGAACGGCATCAGAATATCAAGCAGGTCCTGTTCTGGGCCGATAACGCCTTCCACAAGCGCAAGTTGCTGGACCACTGGCTGCGCGACACCACGATCAATCAGGCGATTGTTTTCGCCAGCACCCAGATCGAATGTGACGGCTTGGCCAATGACCTGCAACAGGCGGGTTTCAGCGCAGTAGCGCTGCACGGCGCCCTGAACCAGGGCATCCGCAACCGACGCCTGACGGCGTTGCGCGACGGCCATGTACAGATTCTGGTGGCAACCGACGTTGCCGCCCGTGGCATCGACGTGCCGACCATCACGCACGTATTCAACTTCGGCTTGCCGATGAAAGCCGAAGATTACACCCACCGCATTGGCCGTACCGGCCGTGCCGGTCGCGACGGCCTGGCCGTCACGATGGCGGAGTTCCGTGATCGCCGCAAGATATTCGATATTGAGGCCTATACGCGCCAGCAATTCAAGGCCGAAGTGATTCCGGGCCTGGAGCCGCAACAGCGTATGCCCGACGCGCGCCCGCGTTCGAACTTCGGTGGTCGCGACAACAACCGCGGTGGCTTTAATTCCCCTTCGCGTGAGCCGCGCCGTTTTGGCCCTCCGGGCGCAGGCCGCCCGCGTGATGCAGGCGCGAATACGCCGCACAACGACTTCGCACCGCGCAAACCGGCGTTTGCCGGCAACAAGCCGTCTGGCTCGCAGCAGCGCCCGTCGCATGCGCCTTCCGGTGGTTTTGGTGATCGCGCAGGTGCCGGATTCGGTCCTCGCGATGGTGCGCGCCGCCCGGCACGTCCGGCCCGGCCAGCACGCGGCTGATATTGATCGGGGCTTGAGCCCTTCTGATTGAGAGCCTGCCGGTCGCAAGACCGGCAGGCTCTTCTTCTGGTGCCCAAATTCCCTACATCTCCTGACACATGCAACCCGTCGGCAGGCTGGTGCATCGATTGGCCGATCCGCCATTGCCTTGTATCTGCGCGCCGATGCAGTTCTCGGCGTTGCCACTGCCAGCCGGACTGGCGCATGCAGTCAGCGATGACACGACCAGCACGGCCGCCATGACCAAGAGGCACATCGCCGATGCCATTGATTCGCCTGCCTTTGGCCGCGACGCCTGATGCGTCAATGCATGCTCGGGGCACTGCAGCAGCAGAGCGTCAGCCGCGCGCCTTGAGCACGACGATCAACGCATCTGCCACGGCCTGCACGTTGCCTTCGTTCAGGCCTGCCACACACATGCGACCCGAGCGCACCAGGTAGATTCCGTGCTTGTCGCGCAGCGTGTCCACCTCGGCAGACGTGAGACCGGTATAACTGAACATGCCGTGCTGCTCGGTCAGAAAGTCGACGGACATGCCCGGCAATCCTGCTGTCAGGCGTTGCGCCAGCAGCACCCGCATGCGCTTGATGCGCTCGCGCATTTCCTGCACCTCGGCGACCCAGCGCGAATGCAGGGCCGGCGTGTCAAGCACCGTGGCCACCAGCCGCTCGCCGTGCAGCGGTGGGCTCGAATACACCCGGCGAATGCCAGCCTTGAGCTGGCCGAGCACGCGGTCGGCTTCGTCGGCAGTCGGGCATACAACCGAGAGGCCACCGCAACGTTCGCCGTAGAGCGAGAAATTCTTCGAGAAGGAATTGGTGACCAGCGGGCACAAGCCGGCGTTGACCATGGCCCGGACCGCCCACGCGTCTTCGTCGATGCCATCGCCAAAACCCTGATACGCCATGTCGAGAAAAGGCACCAGTGCGCGTTCTTTCATGACCTTGATGACACCGGCCCACTGATCGTGCGTCAGGTCGATGCCGGTCGGGTTATGGCAGCAGGGCTGCATCAGGACGACGCTGGCGGCGGGCAAAGTGCCGAAGAAAGCCAGCATCTCCTCATAGCGCAGTCCGTTGCTGGCCGCGTCGTAATACGGATACCGCGCTACCTTGAGGCCGGCGCCTTGCATCAGCGACTCGTGGTTGTCCCAGGTCGGCTCGCTGATCCAGACATTGCTGCCAGGCATGAAGGCCTTGATGAAGTCAGCGCCGATCCGGATGGCACCGGAGCCACCGACGCCCTGGATGGTGGCGATGCGGCCGGCTGACACGGCCGCGCTTTCGGCCCCGAAAACCAGTCGCTGCACCGCTGCCCGGTACTCGGGTGCGCCTTCGATCGGCAGGTAGCCGCTGGGGCGTTCCTGCTCGCGCAACTTGGAATCTGCCTTGCGCACACTGTCGAGCACCGGAAGACGGCCTTGTTCATCGAAGTAAAGGCCAATGCTCAGGCTCACCTTGTTCGGCCGCTGATCGGCCAGGAACGCTTCATGCAGGGAAAGGATCGGGTCGCCTGCATAGATGGGCAAATGCTCGTACATGGAACAAAATCTCTGGAGAGGAAAAGCATCGATGATACGGGAGCACCTGGCTGCGGGGACCGCGCCGGCAAGCGGTGCCAACTGTCGATCAGTGATGCAATTTGGGCCACCTGCGAAACGTCGAGTTGCATCCCTCGGACGGCGACTCATGGTCTTCTTCGGTGAAACCCAGCTTTTGCAATGCACGGATCAGCCGAACCGTCTCCCCGACGCCGCGGGCCTGTACCAGCCGGTAGATGCGGCCGTCCGCGTTGCGGATACCCATGGGACAGGTAGCGGCACCTGCTGGCGCATCCGCCTGCGTGTCGATGCTCAGGCTGCCCACAATGAGCGGGTCATCGGGCAGCGGATCAATGTTTTCCAGGAGTCTGGTCAGCATCATGTTCTCCAGCCTGCTACTACGGAGGAACGACTATAGAACCCTGGGAGAAAAATGCAATGCCTGATGGTGTGGACCGATCTCTGTCGGGTTCATCGGTGTGCCGACGAGCCCTGCTGAATATCCTATGCTCGGCGCCATGACGCCTTACCCTGAAAGACCGATCGGCCAGTTGGTGATGTTCAACAAGCCCTATGGGGTGCTCAGCCAGTTCACGGCCGAAGGACGCTGGCGGGGCCTGAAGGATTTCATCGACCTGCCTGGTGTGTACGTCGCCGGGCGACTGGATGCAGACAGCGAAGGTTTGCTGCTGCTCACTGGCGAGGGCAAACTGCAGGCCCGCATTGCTGACCCGCGATTCAAGATGGAGAAAACCTATTGGGTGCAGGTCGAGGGTACACCCGACGAAACCGCGTTGCAAGCCTTGCGCCAGGGCGTCACGCTGAACGACGGACCCACCCGTCCCGCCGGCGCGCGATTGATCGAGCCTGCACCGGCGATGTGGCAGCGCGAGCCGCCGATCCGGGTACGCCAGTCCATCCCCACGGCCTGGCTGGAACTGGTGATCCGTGAGGGCCGCAACCGCCAGGTGCGTCGCATGACCGCGGCCGTGGGCCTGCCCACGTTGCGCCTGGTGCGTGTTGCGATCGGCCCCTACACGCTTGGTGGATTGGCGCCAGGAGCCTGGCGCAGTGTTGCGGCGCAGTCCAGTGGATGCGAGGAATGATCGGCGCGCTGCAGACGCAGTCCCAGGGCCAACGGCAAACACACCGAGGCTGATCTGACGGAGGCGGGCTGAATCTTCAAGTGTCGTGTCCACGATGGGTTGCCTACACACGATTTTGCGAGATCACGACAATCAATTCATGGGTTTGCCGTACGCTTGCGACTGCTTGCCGTTCCATGCGGGAAACTCCTCCGGGTCGAAGCATCGCAGCAAGTGATGGGAAAATAGCGGCGCTGGTCAGTAGCGCCCAACTCTGGAGTTCAAATGTCTGCACAGCCTCATCCTGCCGGTATCTACCCGATGCTTTACGCATATTTCGACCGTGACGGGAAGATTGACCGCTCGGCGGTCCGCCGCCAAGTCGATGCCTGCGTCGTCAACGGCGCCCACGGTGTGGCTGTGCTCGGACTCGCGACCGAAGTGTCAAAGCTGAGCGAGTCCGAACGCAACACATTGGTCGAATGGGTCGCAGCCGACATCGACGGTCGCCTGCCGCTGGCGGTGACCGTGTTCGGTGATACGCCAGAGCAGCAAATCGCGTCCGGCCGCCACGCTAAGAACTGCGGTGCTCAGTGGCTGATCCTGCAGCCGCCGCGATCGCTGGACATCGGCGATGCGGCGCCACTGCGTTTCTTCGGTGCGATCATGGACCGGCTCGACATGACGCTGGCGATACAAAACGCGCCTGAATACCTCGGGGTCGGCCTGAGTGTCGATGGCATCGCCACGCTCGCGAAAAACCATGCCAATTTCACTGTGCTCAAAGGAGAAGGGCCGGTGCTGGCGATCCGCGAGGTCATTGAACGCACAGACGGCAAGCTAGCGGTATTTAACGGACGTGCTGGGATGGAACTCCTCGACAACCTGCGCGCAGGTTGCGCCGGTATGGTTCCTGGCATGGATTCTCTCGATCGGCAGTCGCGGGTGTTCGATTTGATGCGCGCCGGCCGCGAGGCCGAGGCCGAGTCGCTTTATCGCGAAATTCTGCCGGGTATCGTGTTCGCCATGAGTTCCATCGAACACTTGGTGTGCTACGGCAAACGCATTGCCGCACACCGGCTCGGCATCGCGGAGGTCTTCGACCGGATGCCGGCGCTGGCGCCGACCGCGTTTGGTCTGGGCTGCGCCAAGCGCTTCGCGGATGGGCTTGGCGCGTTACGTTGAGCGGATTGCGCATATGCGCATCAGTGTTGTGGCATCGTCTGTTGCAGTTGCTGTCTGCAGGCGGTTGCAATATTTTCTTTCTGGCGGGATCAAGGAACGTGCGTCTGAACACTCCATCCCGGTTCCCATTTGCGATCGGATAGTGACTTTCCAGGCGGCATGATGTCGGGCCGACTGAGACTGGATCGATCCCGTTCCATTGGAGGAACCGTCACTGCGTCTGTGCGAAGTCGTACTTCACCAGAGCAACAATGGCAGCCGAATCTGGCTTGGCAACCATAGCCATAACGCCTCGATCGGAATCGGTAACAACGATGGCAGCTTCAATGTGGAGAGGAGGGCTATCGAACAGTGTCCGCCGACCCGCATGAAATCTAGGGTTCTCGGATGTGCGTCGAAAAAGTGCCCCCAGAAATGCCTCCGGCATGCGGCAGGCCGGACAGTTCAATCCATCCAGTTCTCCTGCTTGAGTCCTTTGACCCTTCGAAAGTTTTTCACATTGTTGGTTACCACGATGCCGCCAAGGCTGCGCGCATGCGCTGCAATCATCCGGGCATTCGAGCCGATGAGTTGGCCCTTTTTCTTGAGGACCACGCGGATGGGAGCCCGTCCTCAATGACTGGCTCAAGCGGCGGGCGCTGCCGAACCACCTGATGCGGGCAAGCCGCACGTTTGTCATCGCAGACCCTGCGCATCGTGTTCTGGGTTACTACGCGCTTTCAGCACGGGCCGTCGCCCACCAGCAGGCCACCGGTTCGATCAGGCGCAATATGCCTGATCCCATTCCAGTGATGGTCCTGGCTCGTTTGGCCCACCGACCGACGGACCCGGGGTATGCATCTGGGTGGAGCCTTGCTCAAGGATGCTGTTCAGCGGTCATTCAGTGTCGCCCACGACACCGGGGTGCGCGCGTTGCTGGTGCATGCACTGAATGATGCTGCCAGAAAGTTTTACGAGCACTATGGGTTTCATGCTTCGCCGGCGCACCCGATGACCCTGATGTTGCGGATCTCGTTGGTCACGTAGTAACGGGTCGTGCGGGCCGGTTGAAGGCCATGCGTCCGTTCGGAGAGGGCATGGGAGATGCGGTGACGGGCGTCAGCCGGGCTGACTCAGCCAGTGGGGAATTGAACGGGGCCGATACTGCGCCAATTTCATGTGGTTTGCAACAGCAATGGTGCCGGGATATTTTCGTGCTGCCGGACTGGCAGAGCGATTGCGCCGTGTCTGTCAGCACTGCGGACAGCAGTTGCCACAGGCATCGAGCCAGGAGGCTTACCCACCGCCGCGCGAGTCTTGCGTTAGAGGCGCCGATCGCGCGGCCGTGGACAAGCGTTTTCGACTGTCTTGGTCGGTCGACGGCTTTGTGCGGGTGTGGTGCAAAGATGGCGCACGCGCATTGCAGCCACGGGCATTGCCCGGTTCGCGCAGGTAATCGGCTGGCGGTGCCCCCCACGTGTTCACGCGATTTCGACGTCTTCCTGATGCTGGCTGATGAGGATGTCGGCCGGAATGCCCAAGCCCTTTGTGAGCCGTCGGATCATGTTCAGCGTCAGCGGACGCTTGCGCGCGAGCACTTCGTACACGCGATTGATCGGACCGATGTAGGGCACGAGGTCTTTCACGACCAACCCCGACTGATCCATGCGGAACCTGATCGCCTCGATCGGATCGGGCGGGTCGATGGGGTGGTGTTTCGCTTCATAGGCCTGCACGAGCGTCACCAGCACGTCGAGGCGGTCGCCGTCGGGCGTGTCACGCTTCGCGCTCATCAGTGCCTCGATCTGCGCCAGAGCGGCAGCATGGCTGACTGCATTTTTGATCGGCTGAATATCCATGATGACCTCCTTCAAATCGTCTGTGCGTCAATCTGGTCGTACTGCG
>Ga0073904_10001485_pt1 | contig 17566 bp, 19 predicted proteins | sample KloWWTrecipitate_FD_66668 | JGI IMG/M metagenome (GOLD analysis project Ga0073904, IMG submission 66668) | Active sludge microbial communities from Klosterneuburg, Austria, studying microevolution and ecology of nitrifiers - Klosterneuburg... | ecosystem: Engineered > WWTP > Aerobic digester >... | reverse complement strand
CATAAGTTAGACCTCTGTGTGAATAATCGCCTTTAAATAGATGTGCCATTATGTAAGGAATTAAAAAGAAAGGCATAAAAGTTAAAATTACCAACATAGTTCTACTATTTGGATGAAGTTGTTACTAGTGTTTTCTCTCCCAAATATACCAAAATAAACAAAGCAAAACTTACAATTCCTTCTCAAAACAAACACTATTCTCCACACCTTCATACTTGCCAAAATTAGGAATGATGTTGTAGTGGTTCTTTTTATAAAGAGCGATAGCTTCGGGTTGTTTTTTGCCGGTTTCTAAAATGCATTTTTTGATGCCCAATTCTCTGCACCAAATTTCCAACGCCGATAAAACGGTAGAAGCAATTCCTTGTCCACGTTTGTTTAAAGGAACGAACATTCGTTTGACTTCCATAGTGTCATTGGAGTAATTTCTCAGCGCACCGCAACCAATGGCTTCGTTTTGGTCGTAAGCAACAACGACATAATTTAGGGTGTTGGTTTTATTTAAAGTCGCATAAAATACATGTTCCTCTCCGTCGCGTTCCTGTAACTCAAGATCCAATAATTTTACCAATTCTTGAAAATTGGGGTCGTCAGAATTTGTTCTTTTGATGGTAATCATAATTGGTTAATTTGATTGTTATTTAGGGATATAAACCGAACCTTGCACAATTTCTCTGCGTTCGATTTCTTTCTCGATATAGGTTTGAATCTGAGTTTTTTTCAAGCCCCAGTTGGGCGCAATCAGCAGATCCCAATCGGAAATGCCAAACAAACGCTGGATGACAATATCGGGACGCAACAGCGGAATCAATTCGCAAAGCAAATCGGTGTATTCTTCTAAACTAAAGAGCTTGAAAGGTTCTCTCTTGTATTTGACACCCATAATCGAACCTTCGACAATGTGTAAATGGTGGAATTTTACGAATTTTATCTGTGGAAAACGGTTGATTTCGTGAATGTAATTCAGCATCATTTCCCGAGTTTCCCAAGGGAAGCCAAAAATAGTATGCACACACAAATCGAGAGGGCTGTCTTTCAATAATTCCACTGCGGCGACAAATTCGGCGTGGCTGCACCCTCGGTTGATTTGTTCTAAAGTTTCATCATAAATCGATTCCATTCCCATTTCCAAATCTACATCAAATCGGTCGCAATAACTTTCCAACAAAGCCACTTTTTCGGCATCGATGCAATCCGGTCGTGTGCCTACTGAAAAACCGACAACATCCTCGGTGTTAATGGACAAAGCCTCGTCATACATTGCTTTCAAAAGAGAAACGTGCGCATAAGTGTTTGAGTTAGGCTGAAAATAAACAATAAATTTATCGGCTTTGTAGTGGTTTTTGGCACGTTCCATTCCGTCCTTCAACTGCGATTTCATCGTTAGTGAAGTTCTGGAAATTTCGGGTGTAAACGAATCGACATTGCAATAGGTGCAACCGCCGTAGCCTTTGTTTCCGTCACGATTGGGACAGGAAAAACCACCATCCACAATGACTTTATAAACGCGTTGGCCGTTATACTTTTCACGCAAGTGTGCGCCGTAATTATTGTATCCTTTGACTTCTGAATTCGGTGTTTTGTTCATTCGTCAAAAATACGAAATTCGATTTATTATAAGTAGTTCGCCTGATTGATTATTCGGAGCTCCATCAATAAATCAGTTTGTACATCGTTGCCCAAAATGAAGGTATGTTTATCAAATTCGATAAAATCATTATTGTTATAAAATTGGATTGCTTTGTAATTTTTTTCCCAAACGCCAAGCCAAATCGAATCGACTCCAGATTCTTGTCCAATTTTTATAGCTTCGTTGAGTAATAATTGTCCAATTTTTTTTCCGTGAAATTTTTTCAAAACATAAATCCGATGAATTTCCATTGCTTGCGGACTATGGATTTCGGTTTGAGCATTTCCAAAATTTAATTTTAAATAAGCAATAGTTTCGTTGTCCAAAATGGCGAGATGAAATTCAGATTCTGGATTGTTTATTTCTAAAGCTACTTGTTGGGAATTAAAATTTTCCTGAATGTAATTTTCCATATTTTCAGGGGTATTTACTTCTGCAAAAGTTTCGATAAAAGTTTGGCTGCTGATTTCTTGAATGATTTCCAAGTCGGAAATAGTTGCTTTTCTGATTGTAATTGGATTCATAAATAATAGCTTTGTTTGTGTTTTTTCTCTCAATCAAATATACTACAAATAAATAGATGACAATTTTCATTTTCGGTTTTTCAATTTGTACTTTTGAAACTTTCAATCAAGAGTCGCTAATTATGAAAATTGTACTATCGCCAGCCAAATCGTTAAACTTCGAAAAAGCTTTACCAACTCAAAATTTTTCAGAGTCTTTGTTTCTTAAAGAATCACGTCTAGTTCACAAAGTTTTGAAGCAAAAATCGCCAAAGGAACTTTCGGAATTAATGGATATTTCGGATAAATTGGCCGATTTGAATTGGCAACGCAACCAAGATTGGAAAACTCCTTTTTCTCCAGAAAATGCACGTCCTGCCGTTTTTGCTTTCGATGGTGATGTTTATACAGGATTGGATGCGTATTCGATTCCGATAGAAAAACTAGACTATTTGCAAGATAGTTTGCGAATCTTGTCGGGTTTGTATGGACTTTTGAAACCATTGGATTTGATGCAAGCGTATCGATTGGAAATGGGAACCAAATTATCCATTGGCGAAAACAAAAACTTATATGAATTTTGGAAACCCATTATTGGTAAAGCTTTAAACAAAGAACTCAAAAAAGGAGAGTTGTTCGTCAATTTGGCAAGCAACGAATATTTTTCGGCTGTGGATATCAAAGCCTTAAAAGTTCCTGTAATCACACCCGAATTCAAGGATTATAAAAACGGAAAGCTAAAAATAATCAGTTTTTTTGCCAAGAAAGCGAGGGGTTTGATGGTGCGTTATATTATCGATACGAATGCTGAAACAGTCGAAGATTTGAAAGGGTTCAACTATGAAGGCTATCAATTTGATGCCAATTTATCGAAAGGAAATCAATTGGTTTTTACGCGATAATTTTTTAACGACAAAAAGCAGCACTTTTCGGCACTGCTTTTTAATTTATGACTGTCTCAATCTGCTGATTTATTGCATTTCCACTGCTATTGGCAAGTTGTAGGCAGTTCGTACTGGTTTTGAGCCAATCATTCCAGGAGACCATTTGGTTTTCAAGGATTTTAATACTCGAATGGCTTCTCTTCCAAGGCCAAAACCTGGATCTCTTAGTACTTTGATATCGGTCATACTTCCGTCTTTTTCGATAACGAAAGAAACATAAACTCTGAAAGTAGTGGTGGCATCAATTTCAGGTTTTTCGAAATTATTGCCTACATAATTGTAGAATTTATTGATTCCACCCGGAAACTCAGGCATTTTGTCTAAAACAGCTGTGTTTACAACAGTCGTTCCATAATCGACAGCAGCTGGTATTTCGGTTCCAGTTCCAGTTCCTGAATTGGTTGGATTTAGTCCTGTTGTTCCTGTTCCTTCTGAAATAACAGGAGCAGCAAATCTGTTTTCTACGTTTGTGGCAATATTCTGGTTTGCATTTTCTTGATGCACGATAACCGGATTGGAGAGTTGGTCTTTCACAATGGTAGCTTCGGTTGCTTGGCTTTGTATATTGGGAAGCACCGGTTTTACAGCTTCTTGAATATAAATGTCAGTAACTTCGAGTGGGTCTGACCATTCTGGCATGGTTATTTCGGGTACAACACTAGTGTTAAAATGACTCATAATTGCAGCAATACCACCAAGGGAAGCTACAAACAACAATCCCATAAATAGGGCGGTCAAGGAACTTTTGACACTGTCACGGCGCAATTGGTAAGCTCCGTACTCTTGGTTTCTGTTTTCGAAAATAAGATCGATCCAGCGGGTTTCGTAAATACTTAATCTAGACATAATAATGGTTTTAAGGGTTAAGTATTTATCAAAGCATAAGCGGTATCTTTTAACATATAACGTAAAAGATATTCGAAATAATATATAAAATGTTGATTATTTTTAAATTATTTTAACAAGAAGAATAGGTATCAATGTTTTCGGGGTTTGCGTGATGTTTGTTGCAATAGTAACTGAAGTTCGATGTTTTTTTTATTCCGTGGGGTTCTTATAAAAGTTAAGTGCACCACAAAAAAAGAGGCACGCTTGCCTCTTGATATTCTTCCAGAAACTTCATAGTTTTGGAGGACTCGTAATTGGTTCCGTTCAACCTAGTTTTAATTGTTGGTGCTGCTCACGCAACGAAATTCTCGTTTTTGGCAGATCGTAGTTATTTTCTGTTTCGTTCAATTATTTCTTTTAATCCTGGTTTACAAGTTAATAAATGCCAACCTCCAAAAACAACAAAAACTTTATCATTTTCATTCAGTAAATTATCAATGGTTTTTAATAAAAATTGGTCTCTTATGTTTTTTGATTTTCTTCCAATTTCTTGAAATTTTCCATTTGCGTCAAATGGATTTGTTGGTTTTAAATCTTTTAGACTAAATTTTCGACCAACTAATTTCTCATAATTGATTTTGTAAAAACTAAACTTCTTTTCTTCGATAGTTAAATTTACTTTTCCCTCTTTGATTATATAATTTTCAATGAATTCATTATATCTTTTTTCAATTTCTTTTTCTTGTGAAATTTTCTCTCCAAATAAACCCCACATCAATCTTTCTGTTATGATATATGCTAAAAATTCTCCTTTGGAATAAGTTTTTAATAGTTCACTAAATTCAAAATCTACATTTGGGTCACCATTAATAGTTTTTATTTTCAAGCTATCTGACATTATTTTTGTCAATCCAATTTCTCCATCTTTTTGTAAAGCATCTTTTTTTGATAGATATTTTCTTTGCGAAATATCTCCGCCTTCATTTACACAAATATTTGGTTTTACATTATAGAATTTTGTTTCTATTTCGGAGAACATTTTATTTTCAACATCGTTATTATCTGTTAAATGTTCAACTCCACAAAAAATAATTTCTTTATTTCCATTTTTGAATTCTAAAATATAAGGATTAGATGGTAAATGACCATTTTCATCAAGTTTCAGATCAAGATAACTTACTGTAGCAAAATTTTTTACTATTATACTTTTTGTTTTTGTTTTTTCTTTTTCATTGCAACTAATTAGTACAAATAAGGAAAAAAATACATATTTTATGTTTTTCATATTTCAGTTTTTCGTCATTTCGGAGACCTATGTCTGCAAAAGTTCTGTTACTAAAGTTTGTTTGGGACTAAATTAAGACCATTCTTCGGATTTGCCAAATCTTCCAAATACAAACCCAACTTTTCATTAAGCCAATTGCCCAAATCAGTTATTCAAGCTTTTGGAGTTTGGGTTCCAAAAAGTTTATGGGAAAAGAATATGATGGAATCCACAGAACCACGTTTGTCATTGACGAAAATGGTATTATTGAAGACGTAATTTCAGATGTGAAAACTAAGGCTCATGCTGCGCAGATTTTAAAATAATTACGGGTTTGAACAAAATAAATACGCCAAGAAAAGTTGTTTTTTCTTGGCGTTTTTGTTGTTAAAAAATATAACGTCTCGCTGCTTGTGGTCTCTTGTGGAGGTTCGTAACCTTTCAATTTTCGGTTTTGCAGAATGTTGATGCGAAACGGTAATTCCACTAAACTCCACAATAGACACAGACAGCTGCTGTTATAGGCTGTGCTTTTATTTCTATTCAAAGTAACCATTTATTTCATTCCCTAATATTGATCCTCCATTTAGCAAAACTGTAATTATTCCAGCTAATACCATAAGAATCACAGGTGCGAATGTGACTATAAAAAAAAGCAAAGCCTTGTTTACACTTCTTTTCTTATATTTTTCCGACAATTTTTGAATGTAGTTATTTTTTATGTAACCGATATAAACAAAAAATATAATTGCTGTTAACAACCCAAATACCATAATCAATATCGTTGACTTCTCGTAATGAATTTCGTTGTTAAATATTTGGTGGTCAATATATGTTTTAGTTGGCAACAAAATAAGGAATGCTAGAAAGAAATAAAAAACACTAATATACATTGTTATACTAAATCTAGCTGGATAATTCCATTTTACATATCTTTCAAAAAGTTTAGCGAAAATTAAATTCATTATATTTTAAATGAGGTTGTTAGCATTGCCTATGAATTGTATATAGGTCTCACAAAATCAGACTTATCACCCCTAAATTAGGTGGCTTTGTCTGATAAACTTCAGGCTTTATTTATTCCCAAATATAGGATTTTTAATTCATAAATAATCAAAAGGACTTTTAATTTGTTGGATGCTTTTCTTCCTGACGTGTGTTTAAATTTGGGTGGTTTTTACCCCAAATTACCGCTTATCCTGAATAATTTCTGCCAAAAGTTTCTTGGCGCGAAGCAGTTTTATTTTGACGTTGCTCAGGGGTTCGTCAATTTTGTTGGCGATTTCCTGATAACTCATTTCCTGAAAATAACGAAGCTGAATCACTTCCTGATAATGCGGTTTGAGTTCTTTGATGAATTGCAATAACTGCGAAAGGTTTTGCTCTGTAATCAATTCATCTTCCGCCGAGGGAGTGGTGTCGGCAATATTGTAGGCTTGCAGGTCTTCGTCATCGGTAATTTCGATAAAAAGAGACGATTTCTTTTTTCGCAATAAATCAATGTGAACGTTTTTGGCAATGGCAATCAGCCAAGTATTGAACTGAAATTCCGGATTGTAACTGGCTATTTTGTCAAAAGCTTTTGAGAAGGTTTCGATAGTGATATCTTCGGCATTGGTTTCGTTTTCGGTGCGTTTGAGCATAAAACCATAGACCTCATTCCAGTAATAATCCAATAGAAAAGTGAAGGCTACTTGATCGCCTTTTTTCGCTTTTTCTATCTGATTGTTTATTTCCAATGTACTGGTTTTGAAAAAAGATTAGTGATGAAGATATTCAACTGTGTGAAGATAAGAACAATTTCGATAATGGGAAACCAATACATCACATCTTTTTCTTTTAATTTTCCAGCCGAGAAGCCCAAAACTATCCAAGTGAATAGATAGCGGAATCCAACCAAACTTAAAACAATAATCCATTGGAATTGAAAGGCCAATAAAACGACGGCTAAAATGAAAAATAACAACTGCGAAACATAAAATAAAGTCAGCTGGACTTTGTCAAAAGGTTTGTATAATAGGGCGGTGGAAACGTGTCTTCGTTTTTGGGTAAACCAACCTTTGAAAGTTGTTTTCGGTTGCGAATATGTGAAACTTTCCGGATTGTAACAAATAGTGGTGTTTTTGCTCGTCGCCACCTGATTGATGAATAAGTCATCGTCGCCAGAACGAACCTGAATGTGACTGATAAATCCGTTTACATTGAAGAATTCGTCTTTTTTGTAGGCCAAATTGCGACCGATTCCCATATAGGGTTTTCCTATTTTTGCCCAAGAAAAGTATTGAACTGCCGTTAAAAGTGTTTCAAAACGGATGATTTTATTCAAGAAAGAATTGGCTACTTTTTCATATGCTCCATAACCCAAAACGATCGTTTTTTGCATCGTAAATTGAGAACTCATTGTAGTAATCCAATCTTTTGAAGCGGGATAACAATCGGCGTCAATAAACAACAAATAATCTTTTTTGGACGCTTTTATTCCTAATGTCAGAGCATATTTTTTGTTGCCCCAAAAGGCTTCGTTGTTTTTTACTTTTACTAGTCGAACGTTGGAATATTGTTTCTCAAATTCTTCAAAAATATCCAATGTATGGTCGCTAGAAGCATCGTCAATCAAGATGATTTCATAATCGTGATAATCTTGTTCTGCCAGCAAAGGAATATAGCGAATTACATTTTCGGCTTCGTTTTTAGCACAAACAATGACCGAAATCGAGATTCTTTTTGGATTTGATTTCTGTGTTTTGGCGAAAGCAAATTTCCCAAAAACAATCAGATAATACGCAAGTTGAATGGCAACTACAACAATAAAAAAATATAAAGTAATGAGTAACATATAGGCTTGGCTTCTTTTAAAATGGGTACAAAGATAATTATCCATTGTCAATAAACCATCGATAAACGGCAATTAGTTTCAGATTATTCAAATCTCAAATCTAAACTCTAATTTTTAAAATTTTGAGGCTAAATTACATTCACTTCCGCTTCTATATGAATGCCAAAAGTCTTAAAAATAGTTTCTTGAATGTTTTTGGAAACATCCAAAATTTCCTGTCCTGTTGCGTTTCCGTAATTTACTAAAACCAAAGCTTGGTTCTTGTGAATTCCAGCATCACCAAAACGTTTTCCCTTAAATCCAGCTTGTTCGATGAGCCAACCAGCGGGGACTTTGACTTCGGTTTCAGAAACGTCGTAATATTTCATTTCTGGAAACTGCTGATGTATTTTCTCAAAATCAGATTTCAAAAGGATTGGATTTTTAAAGAAACTGCCGCTATTACCCAATTCTTTTGGATCAGGCAATTTACTTTGTCGAATGGCAATTACAGCATTGCTAATTTCTTTTAAAGTTGGATTCGTGATATTATTTTTGGCCAATTCAGCTGTAATATCGCCATATGAAGTATTAATTTTATGGTTGCGTTTCGTTAGTTTGAAAACCACCGATGTGATAATGTATTGGTCTTTTGCCTCATTTTTAAAAACACTTTCGCGATAACCAAAATGACATTCGGCTTTGGTAAAGGTTCTCATTTCTTGATTTTCAATGGTCATTGCTTCGCAAGAATCGAAAGTGTCTTTGATTTCGGTTCCATAAGCACCAATGTTTTGTACTGGAGTCGTACCCACATTTCCCGGAATCAATGACATATTTTCCAATCCACCCAAGTTTTGGTCGATGGTCCAAAGGACAAATTCGTGCCAGTTTTCGCCAGCTTGACTTTCGACCCAAACAAAATCGTCGTCTTCCTTGATGATTTTTTTACCTTTCAAATCAACGTGAATCACCAAAGCATCGATATCTTGAGTCAAAAGCATATTGCTTCCACCACCAAGAATAAACTTTTTTTTAGATTTATTTTGTTCTAAAATGCATCTTAATTCTGTCGTATTGTGAACAGCAACGAATTGGTTTGCTTTGGCTTCGATACCAAAAGTATTGTAGTTTTTTAAAGAAAAATTAGTTTGTATTTTCATAAAGGGAATGCGTTTTGGGTAGATTATACATTAGTTCAATCAAATTTAATTTGCTCCCTTTGTATAATTCAAAAAAGTCATCAATATTGTTTGAAATTTTTTTAATTTTTTCAATATGTTCGTGATTTAAGCGATACACCTTTTCATTTTTATCGACAGCTATGTAATTGCCATTTTCCATATCCAAAATGGTATAGTATAAATTTTCGTTACATTCAATTTCAATAGCATCTTCTATATCTAATTGTTTTAATTTGTTTTTGGATACATTTTTCAGAATATCCCGTGCGATTTTTGTGTCTAGATTTTCAAAAGAAATTGGTTTTGTTTTAAGTTCTCCAATTTGCAATTTGGTATAATCATAGGTTTTGTGAAATTTTTTTGGATTTTCTATTTCGATAAGAGTCAATAAGTTGTCGCTAAAAAATAAAGTTATATCTTCATATTCTTTATTTTTTTTATTGAATACCTTCAGGCCATACAAATCAAAATTGGTTTTTTGCGCTCGAAGAATTTTCTCATTATAAGCACGTGACAAACATATTCCGTTAGGTTTTTTAGAGAATTGTAAAGAATAAATTTTTGAAGATAATTCTAACGCTTCTTTAATTTCTGGGAAATCAATCTTTAAAATTTCTGCAACATTGTGTTCAAAAATTTCAATTTGATTTTTTGTAGGTTTAAAATTGAATACACTCATTCGATTTTTTTTGTTAAATTAGGGCAAACTTGGGATAACAAAAATACGAATTAAAATTTATTAGTGTATGTTTTTTGCCAAATATGCATCATAAATAGAGGCATAATGTAAGGAATCATCTTGGTTTCCCCTTTTCGTAAATTTTGAACGAGTTTTTTGGCATCAATATTTTCAAAATACGGCATCTTGAACAAGTCACTTTTCGAAAAAGATTCCAGTTCTTCGATGAATCCCGGGCTTTTTAATAAGTAATCACCCCAAGGCACACTCAATCCCACTTTTTTGAAGTTAAGAATTTCTTCAGGAAGCCTCTCTTTCATAGCTGATTTTAGAATGAATTTCCATTTTTTACCAGTAAAAAGCCATTTATCATCCAATGAACCTAATCCCACAATGAGTCTTTGGTCCAAAAATGGTTCTCTGCATTCAATCGAAGCGCCCATCGTACAACGGTCATTCCGGTCGAGTAGCGAGCATAAATAAGTGTGTTGGTCGAAATAAAGAGCTTGTCTTCTCAGATTATTGGGATACAACGATTTTGCATCTTCTAGGATTTGATTTCGGTATTCATTTTTTGGAGGATTGATAATTCCAAAAGTAGTAGCAATGTCATTTGGATAAATATTGCAACTATTATACAGCACTAAATCATCGTTATTTTTTATTTGTGAATAGCGAGCCAGTTTTTCATATCGCGGCTTTGTCGTGAAATAATCCATATGGCCTATTGTCCCAATCGAATTCAATAAAGACGGGTATTTCAAGGCTTTGTATCTTACATAACCACCCATCAACTCATCTGCACCTTCGCCTGAAAGCAACACTTTTACCGAAGGTTTTGCCAGTTCAGCGAGTGCCAAAATATGTGGTTCGCTCAAGTGCATAATGGGTTCGTCTTGAAAATAAGTGGAATTAATCAGCTTATCGAAAAGAGCAGTATCTTCTAAGAACATGGTATGAAAACTATAGCCAAATTTGTTCGACATCATTTTGGCCAAATGGGACTCGTTGTGTTCTTTTTCTTTGAAACCAATATTAAAAGTTTGAATGTCTTTGAATTTTTGTTGATTTAATGAAGCCAAAATCGAGGAGGAATCGAGTCCGCCACTCAATAAAACACCAACAGGAACATCGCTCACCATTCGTAATTTGATGGAATCGTCAAAAGTTTCCCGATACCATTCCACAGGATTTTTAATTTTGGGCTGGTTTTGAATTTCTGCTTTTAAATCCCACCATTTTTCAGTGTTTACTTTACCACTTTCGTGAATAGTCAAAATGTGTCCAGGAAGAATTTTTTTAATATTTTCATACAACGTATTTTCTCCAGCTACAAAACGGTTGAATATGTATTCTTCCATTCCGTCTTTCGCCATTTTTATTGGAACTCCAGCTGTAAAAAGCGCTTTTTGTTCAGAAGCAAAATAGAAAGTTTCATTGTAAAAGGAGTAATATAAAGGTTTAACTCCCATTCTGTCGCGAACTGCTGTCAGTTTTCGTTCTTTCTTATCCCAAATAACAAAAGCAAACATTCCGTTGAGGCGGTTCAGTATTTTCGTGCCATACAATTCGAATAATTTCAACAAAACCTCAGTATCAGAACTGGTTCGAATGTTAAATCCATTGTTTTTTAATTCAGGATAAAAGTCTTTGAAATTGTATATTTCGCCATTATAAACCATTGCATAACGAGCATTATCCGAAAGAAACGGTTGGTGTCCAGCCGCAGAAACATCTAAAATAGAAAGCCTTCGGTGTCCCAAACCAATATTATTTTCGATAAACAATCCTTTGTCGTCAGGTCCACGATGTTCAAGTGAATCACGCATTTTTGTTAAACTGCGTTCATCCACCTTTTTTTGTGATTGCAAATGCAAGATTCCATTAATTCCACACATAATTAATTATTTTTTGTATTAATTAATTCGTGATACTTGTTGGCAATAATTTTCATATTGATTTTGTAATTTGCATTTTCTTCCACAAATTTTCTGTTTTTTATGACGGCTTCATTTCGATATGAGCTGTTTTCAAAAGCCCAAAGAAGTTCGTTGGCCAGCATTTCAGTGTCATCAATGGTTACTAATTGACCGTTTTCTCGGTGTTTGATCCAACTTTGATTTCCCGGAATATCAGTCACGACGGGATAACAATTAGAAGCCATTGCCTCAAATAAAGAGGCTGAAACGCCTTCGGTTATGGGCATACTGATGTAAAAATCGGATTGTTGTAATAGTTCGGGTAAATTTGTATTTGGAATTCGACCCATAAAATTCACCTTGTTTTCAATGTTTAATTTTGTTGCTAATTCTTTTAATATTGGTAGCAATTTTCCGTCTCCAACAATGGTCAATTCAAAATCAATTCCTCTTTGGTTTAGCATCCCAAAGGCTTGTAGAATTACATCGTGGCGGTATTCGGGCATTAGCGAACGAGTTACAATAGCTGTTAATTTTGGAGAAGAAGTGTTTTTTGTATTTCCAAATTGTTCCAAATCGATACCTTTTGGCAAGACCAAAACTTTGGTCATATCTACATTGGCAACTCGCATCGAAATGGTCATCACGGGTCCCCAAGCGTGAATCAAGTCGGCTTTTTCGAAAGCGTAATTTTGGATAATTTTTTTAAGAGGCAACAAAATGGATTTTTCGGGCCACAAATCGGTTCTTCCTTGTTGTGCAATCGCCACAGGTTTCACACCCGATAAAGCAGCAAGAAAACCATAACTGGTGGTTCTTTCGGCAATGATCATATCGGGTTGCTGCAATTTTATTAGTTTCTTAATTTGGAAAAGTCCCGTACAAAACTCTAAAATTCGAAAAGAACGGCTAAAAAAACTGTGGTTTGGCGTTTTCAATTCCCAAGTTACAATTTCGAAATCGCCAAATTCTTTCAGTCCGTTCATCCAAGTAATAGCGTCAGCTCTGTATGTTTCTCCGAGAAAAAGTATTTTTTTTCTTTTTGCCATGTATTGTTTATTCTTCGGAGGTTAAGGCTCGATTGATAAAATCGTTCAAGGGTTTCAAGACAATTAATTTTTTGGCCATTTTGGACACAAAATCTTCTTTGGTAACTTCATTAATGTCAAATTTTTGAGAAGTTTCGAAGCTTTTTAATTTCAAGAATTCTATCGCAGGATGTTCTTTTTCGTAACCTCGGGGTGGGTTTTTTAGTAAGTTTGCTTCGTTTCTATCAAAATCAGCAAATTCCTTTTTGAAGTTTTTATTTTGGATAATTTCCTCTAAATCTTCATAGAAATAGGCGATTTCTTTACGGACTTTTTTCAAATCTTCGGCTTTGGGACAGTAGAATCCACCAGCGATGAAACTGCCAGCTCTGGCAATATGAACATAATAACCAGAACGATTTTTTCCCTTGGCGCCGCTTGACAACCAAACTCCAATATGATCTTTGTAAGGCGATTTATCTTTCGAAAACCGAATGTCACGATTGATTCTAAAAGTACAATTTTTGACTTCAAGCATTTCTAGCGAAGGGTCGAGCGGTTTCATGGCATCCAGAAAATCACCAACTAATTGTTGATAGTCTTTTTTGAAAACTTCGTAACGTTTTTTATTGTCCAAAAACCAATCTCTATTGTTGTTGGCTTTTAAATCATCTAGAAATTGTAAACTGTCTTTTGAAAGCATATTTCGTTGATTATTGCAGTTGTTTTTTCAAATCTTCTTCGCTGATGTAACCCGAATTTTGCCATTTGATTGCCTTATTTTCATATAAAATAAGCGTAGGAAGTTCCAAGATTTTCATTTCTTTAATCAAGGTAGGATTCTCATCGGCATTCAATCGGATAATGGTTACTTTATCAGACATTTCTTTTTGCATTTTCAAAAGGTAAGGGGACATTTTTTTGCAAGGCGCACACCAATCGGCATAAAAATCTACCAATACTTTTTTGTCGGTATTTAATAATTCGGCATATTCCTGACTACAAACTCCAATGATTCTATCGGTGGGTTTAGATAATCCTTCGGCATCCCATTTTAATAAGCCCCCTTGCATGTTATAGATGGTTTTGAATCCTAATTCTTCTAATTTTGCAGCTGCTTGCGGACTTCTATTGCTGGTTTTACAATATACAAAAACAGGTTTTGTCTTGTCTAATTTTTGAACATTTGCTTCAAAATTATCGCCAAGCCAATCGATATTTACAGCGTTGTCGAGATGTCCGCCAGCAAATTCTTGGGGTGTTCTAACATCAATAATTTGTGCGTTTGGTGTTGCTGTTATTTTTTCAGAAAAAGTCTTCGGATCAATGTCTTTTGTGTTTTTTGACGTTTGTCCTTTGCAGGATAGAATCGAAACGGAGAGTATTAAAATTAAAAATTTAGGGAGCAGTTTCATTATAGTTTGAATTTAATATTTAAAAGGCTAAAATAAGTAATTTCTTTCTCAGATTTTGAATCTAAAAGTTAAAATAGTAACAATTTACAGATTGAAAATTTTGTAAGTCTGATGGGTCGATTTTACGATTTTCTCGGTTCTTTCAGGATGTGTATCCGAAATAAACAACTGCCCAAAAGTGTCGCTGTTGACCATTTCGACAATTTTAGCAACACGACTTTCGTCTAATTTATCAAAAATATCATCGAATAATAAAATGGGTTTCAAGCCACTTTGTGTTTTTAGAAATTCGAATTGTGCCAATTTCAAAGCAATTAAAAACGATTTTTGTTGCCCTTGCGAGCCAAATTTCTTGATAGGAAAATTGTCAATCTCAAATGATAGATCGTCTTTGTGAATTCCAACGCTGGTGTAATGCAAAGCCTTGTCTTTATTGATGTTTTCTTCTAAAAGTGTCAGCAAATTATTCTCGAATAAATAACTTTCGTAAACCAATTGAACCGTTTCTTGTGAATCCGTAATGGCTTGATGATGTGTATTGAAAATTGGAATAAATTGTTCGATAAAGTCTTTTCTTTTTTCGAAAATGTATTTCCCAAAAGTATCGAGTTGCTCATTATATATAGAAAGTGTGTCGTTGTCAAAAACAAAATTCAATGCAAAATATTTCAATAAAGCATTGCGCTGACTCATCACTTTTTGGTACTGAATGAGTTGTTTTAAATATTGAGAATCCAATTGCGAAATAACACTGTCCATAAACTTTCTGCGGGTTTCACTACCTTCCACAATCAAATCTCGGTCGGCAGGCGAAATGATTACCAAAGGAATAAAGCCAACGTGTTCCGAAAATTTATCATAGACTTTTCCGTTGCGTTTCAATATTTTTTTCTGACCTTTTTTGAGGCTGCAAATGATTTGTTCGTTTCTGTCGTTGATTTCAAATTCACCATCGATGACGAAAAATTCTTCTCCGTGTTTGATGTTTTGAACCGCCAAGGGATTGAAATAACTTTTCCCGTAAGACAAATGATATATGGCATCCAATACATTGGTTTTTCCAATTCCGTTTTTGCCCACAAAACAATTTATTTTGCCCACAAATTCAAAATCTGCTTCAGAAAAATTTTTGTAATTGAATAATGAAATCTTTTTTAAATACATTTTTAGGTCTTGCTGGAACAGAAAATTAGTGCTTTCCGATTGTTTTTTTAAGTGGGTGCAAATTATTGAAAAATATCGATAAAAATTACTTTTACACATTTTCAAATGCTAAATATTTTTCAAACAGAAAGAAAGGAACACTTAAATAAAGGATAATGTAATTTTATTTAAATATAAAGCCAATTTTTTTATGACGATACGAATAAAAATTTTATTTTTGCGGCTCACTAAATTAAAATTTAAATGGCTACTTATAATAAAAGAGGATACAAACCAGCAAAAGAAAAAGAAGTTAAGGAAGTTACCGAAGATATAAATGTATTAGAAAAAAATAGTACAACCGCTGAAGTTTTCTCCACATTGGATGCATCTGCTTCAAAAACAGAAGATTTTGTAGCCAAAAATCAAAGGATTATTATAGGATTTGTTGGTGCTATTGCATTAGTGACCGTTGGATATTTGGCCTACCAAAAATTTGTAGCTGCGCCAAAAGAAGATGAGGCTGCAAATGAAATGTTTATTGCACAACAAAATTTTCAAAAAGCTACCGAAGGAGTTGCCAGTGATTCTTTGTATAAATTATCATTGAATGGTTCTGAGGGTAAATTTGGATTTATAAAAATTGCTGACGAATATTCAGGAACAGATGCTGGAAATTTGGCTAATTACTATGCTGGAGTTGCTTATTTAAACACCGGAAAATATACAGAAGCTATTGACTATTTAGGGAAATTCAAATCGGAAGATGTGGTTTTGAATGCTATGGCAAAAGGAGCAATAGGAGATGCTTATTCGCAAAAAAATCAGCCTAAAGAGGCTTTGGAAAATTATGTAAAAGCAGCTGAATCTGATAAAAATGATTTTACTACACCACGTTTCTTGTTGAAAGCTGGAAAAACAGCTTTGACATTAGGAAATAAAGAGGAGGCGTTGAAATATTTTACAGATATTAAAGACAATTTCGAATCTTCGCCAGAAGCAGCTACAATTGATGTATTGATTGGATTAGCACAATAAAATAATTTTAGATTGCAGATTTAAGATTTTAGATTCGTATTTTTACATTCTGAAATCTAAACTTTAAAATCTTAAATTAAAGATGGCAACTATAAATAAAAATTTATCCGAATACGATAAAAACACAATCCCAGACGCGAAAAATTTTCGGTTTGGGATTGTTGTTTCAGAATGGAATGACAACATAACCGAAGGTCTTTGCTTTGGGGCGGTTAAAGGGCTTTTAGAAAACGAAGTACCATCGGAACACATTATTCGTTGGAATGTTCCAGGGAGTTTTGAACTCATTTATGGAGCAAAAAAAATGTTACAGACTCAAAATGTTGATGCTGTAATCGCCATTGGATGTGTCATTCAAGGGGAAACCAAACATTTTGATTTTGTATGCGAAGCGGTTTCTCAGGGAATCAAAGACCTGAATGTAGAAACGGATATTCCAGTTATTTTTTGCGTTTTGACCGATAATACGATGCAACAATCCATAGACAGAAGTGGCGGAAAACACGGAAATAAAGGAACTGAAGCGGCCATTGCAGCTATAAAAATGGCGTATTTGAGACATCAAGCATCCTTTAGTCACCAATTGAAGAATCAACAATTATTGTCAACAGGTCCTTTGCAAATCGAAGGTTTGACGATGATTGAAGAATAAAAATAAATTTACAATTCTTAAAACCTATACTATTCTATTGATGGTATAGGTTTTTTGTTTTTTTATGATTTATTTAGGTAGTAATCCCAATAGAAATTACTTAAATTTGTGAACTTTGGGTTTAAACCTTAAACCTTAAACTTTAAACCATTTTTTTAATGCCGAGTATTATTCAATTGCTTCCTGATCACGTTGCTAATCAAATTGCCGCTGGAGAAGTCGTTCAGCGACCTGCTTCGGTAGTTAAAGAATTGCTGGAAAATGCCGTCGATGCCGGAGCGAATGATATCAAGTTAATTTTGAAAGACGCCGGAAAATCTTTGGTTCAAGTCATTGATAACGGAAAAGGAATGAGCGTCACCGATGCGCGTTTGTGTTTTGAACGTCACGCCACTTCTAAAATTCGCCAAGCCGAAGATTTATTTTCATTGCATACCAAAGGGTTTCGTGGCGAAGCATTAGCATCGATTGCTGCGATTGCACATGTAGAAATGAAAACTAAGCAAGACCAAGAAGAACTAGGA
>Ga0073904_10001480_pt1 | contig 17597 bp, 21 predicted proteins | sample KloWWTrecipitate_FD_66668 | JGI IMG/M metagenome (GOLD analysis project Ga0073904, IMG submission 66668) | Active sludge microbial communities from Klosterneuburg, Austria, studying microevolution and ecology of nitrifiers - Klosterneuburg... | ecosystem: Engineered > WWTP > Aerobic digester >... | reverse complement strand
GGGTGGCGAACTCGACGTCGTCGAGGCCGCGCCAGGGGCCTTGGCGGTAGATCAGCTCGGACTTGTACAGCCCGTTGAACGATTCGGCCAGGGCGTTGTCGTAGCTGTCGCCCTTCGACCCCACGGACGCGATCACGCCGTTGTCGGCGAGCCGCTGGGAGTAGCGAATCGAGAGGTATTGGACGCCTCTGTCGCTGTGGTGGATGAGGCGGGAGAGGTCGGCGCCGGCTCGGCGCCGGTTGAACACCGCCATTTCCAACGCGTCGAGGGCGAGGTCGCTGCGCAGCGATCGTGATGCTTGCCAACCGACGATGAACCGGGAGTACACGTCGATGATGAACGCGACGTACACCCACCCGGTGTGAGTCTTCACGTACGTCAGGTCCGCGACCCACAGACGGTTGGGTCCCTCCGCGGTGAAGTCCCGCTCGACGAGATCAGCGGGCCGGTCACCTTCACCGGCCACGGTGGTGCGGACCCACGAGCGGCCGCGCCGGACTCCTGACAGGCCGAGGTCTCGCATCAGCCGTTCGACAGTGCAGCGGGCGACGCGGGTGCCTTCGACCGCGTTGAGGTGGTCCCAGATCTTGTCGGCGCCGTACACGACGAAGTTCTCGTCGTAGACCCGTTGGATCTGCGCCTTCAACACGACATCGCGCTGCGCTCTCGCTGATGGCGGCCGTGCCTTGGCGGCGAAGTAGGTGCTGGGAGCGATCTGCAGCAGTCCGCAGATCGGCTCGACTCCCCACGCCAACGCGCCACTGCGACGGTCACGGTTGGCGTCGATGAACGCGATCACCTCTTGGACTGGCGGTCGAGCTCCGCCCCGAAGAAAGCCGACGCCGCCTTCAAAATGTCGTTGGCCCGTCGAAGCTCGGCGTTCTCGCGGTTGAGCCGCTTCAGCTCTGCGAGCTCGTCGCTTGTCGGTCCAGGCCGCCGGCCCGTGTCGACCTCGGCGCGGCGCACCCACAAACGCACCGTCTCCGCTTTCGGGCCCAGCTTCTCGGCGACCGAACAGATCGCTTCCCACTGCGACCCGTACTCGTGCTGGTGATCCAGCACCAGCCTCACCGCACGCTCGCGCAGCTCCTCGGGATACCTACCTTGCTTTGGCATGACTCCATCCTTCTCAAGGATCGGAGCCTCCACCAGACCCGGGGCGATTCACAGACTGGCTTGTTCCGCAAGCGGAACAAGCTGACGACCCTCGGCACGCCGATCATCGACGAGGGCCTACTCTCGCCAGATGGCGACGCTCAGCCCCGACGACCTGGCCGAGATGCTCATGCAGGTCGCTCACGCGATCGACATGATCAACCACCTCCCCGACCCAGGAAGCTGGACGGACGAACAGCTGGATGAGTTCCCGATCAGCGTCGACGAACTGCGACTCCTGAAGCACGCAGCGAACGAGTCATGGGCAATCAACGCCCGCTTGCTGGCTCAGTTCTTTCTCGGCGACAAGCACGGTCTCGACGCCAAGACCTTCCTCGAGTCCTGGCAATCGTCGGGAAGCGATCTCGCTGAGTGGCGAACGACGGCGAGCGAGCACCTCGCCCACTTCTCTCCGCGCCGATTGTCGGATCCCGTACGGACGCTCACGCCGGGCGAGCGGCTCGATGTTGCTCTGGCCGTCAACGCCGAAGCGAATCGGTTCGCCCGGGAACTGGAGACGAACGTCGGCACCGAGGACCTGGGCCGGGCAATGGCCGGCTACCTCGCTGGCGTCGGGCTCAGGAGAAGTCTCGAGAGTTGATCCGCTTGACGCCCGTGGTCGCCCGCTTGTTGCGCCTTGCGCAACAAGCCAGTCTGTGCCACTTCCTGACCACGGTCCCTGAACGCGGATCGCAGTGGCAGATCAGCCGCTTGGCGCGTAGTTGAGCCAAGCGTCCGAGATACAGCGGGAGAGGTGCGATGTCATCGAGCGCTCACGCCGACGTGATTGCCCTCCCGGTCAATCCAGGGGTTCCGCGGGCGGGAACGTCGACTTGGCACCACGACATCAGCGCCCAGCTATCGACGGCTCGCATCGACGGCATCGCCGTCCCACACGGCGTCGAGCGTCGGGGCAGAAGTTGAGCCGCTCGGACCGTTTCGTCGGTGGTCTGGGCCCCCTTTGCAGCGCGCCTGAAACACGGTCTGAACACCGACCTGAACACCGACCTGGACACTGAGAACCTGCCCCAATTCTCAACGGATCGGATCCGAGCCCGTACCGCCACATCAAGAGAGACAACGACGTTGGTGGCAGCGAAACCCGGCGGACTCCCGGGGCGGCTTCCGTCGAGTCGGCGGGCGTCGGCGCGGAGTGAACCGGACCGGACGCGAGATATCGGCGAGATGGATCGGCTACGGAACGGGCTCCCGGGCATTCGTCGATTGCCACCGGTCGGCAGGCCGACTGGAGGTCCAGCCGAGCGTCAGCGCGTTCACTTGAGTCGGCCGACCAAGCCTCAATGCCCGGCGGCCGCTGGCATGGTGACGTCGCCGGCCTGGAAGAGGCCGAGCGCTCCCTTGCTGGCGTTGGCGAACTTGTGGGTGACGATCGGGTAGAAACCCGGTTCGGCGAACGAGAACTCGACGAACCCGCCCTGAGCCGGTTGCAGGTCGAGGACCTGGGAACCCCCGCGTCGGGAATCGGGCCGAAGGAGATACGTGCCCTCCTTCCAGACGGTGTCGAAGATGGTGCCGACGATGTGGAAAGCGGAGTTCTCCGACGGACCGTCATCGATCACCCACACCCGGACTCGCTGATTCGGTTCGACACGGATCGGGGCGAATTTGTACTGGTTGTAGTACCCGTTGAAGACGACGGCGTCGAAGTCCTCGGCGAGCATTTTGGTGAGGTCGCCTTCCTTGCCGTTGGCTCCCAGGTAGAGCTCGGACTGAACGAGGACGTACTCGTGGTCGACCGGCGCGAGTTCGGGTGGGTCGATGATGATCGCTCCGTACATTCCGTTGCCGATGTGGTGCAGGGCGGGGGCCGTACCGCAGTGGTACATGAAGGCTCCGGCGTAGTCGGCCTTGAACTGGTACACCAGCCGTTCGCCCGACTCAATGGTCCGCATTTCGTCGTTCCAGGCGACACGTGACGCATGGAAGTCGATGGAGTGACCCACCTTGCCGTCGTTGACGAGCGTGACGTTGAACAAGTCGCCCACCTTGCCGCGGAGGATGGTGCCGGGAACCTTGCCGTCGAAGGTCCACATCATCTGAGTGACCCCGGGCGCCACCTCGATCTCTTCCTCGGTGGCGTGCATCTCGACATCGTGGACCGTGCCACCCGGCGCAGGCGCGAGGGTCGGATCGTACGGCTTCCAGTTCGCTTCAGGTTCGGCCGTGGCGTCGATCTCGGCGCCCCCGCTCGTCGCCGTCGCAGGCGTGCCTGCAGCTGCGGGCGCACTTCCGGTGATCTGGATGGCCATCACCATCCCGGACTCCTTGTGTCCGGCGACGGTGCACCATGCCTCGGTCGCGGAGTCGAACGGGCCGATCGTGATCGTCTCGCTGGTCCCGGGCTCCAACATTCTCGTGCCCTCGGTTCCCTCCACCTTGAGGTCGTGCGCCATCATTCCGTCGTTCGTCACGGTAAGCACCAGCTTCTGACCGACCTCAGCGTCGATCGAGGCAGGGGTGACCTTGAATTCCGTCAACGACACCGCGACCTTCTTGGACTCGACGGACGAAGTGGAACTGCCAGCCCGCCCGTTGGGAAGCCAGAGCCCGGCAAACGCGAGCATGATCGCCACACCTGCAAGACCGACCGAGAGCACCCAGCCCCCAGCACTGATGTCGGCCTGGCGTCGTTGAGTGTCATTCATTTCGGTCCTCGATTCCTATGCCCTATTCAGGTTCCATTAGTCTTATAGTGCAGAACTAGAGGAGAAGGTCCCAACTGTCATGCTCGTACGGCCTGCCGGTCAGAAACGTCGGATTGAACGCCCGGAGAGCGCCTCTATCGCCAGCTCGACGAACCAACTCTCCCCGTGAAGCGCCCACGGCACGACGTGCAGCCGTTCCAACTCCTGCGAGTGGCGAGGCGGCAAAGCCACCATCCGGCCCGTCGCCAACACGCTCCATCCGCTGTGTTCGAACCTGTCGAACTGGTCGACCTCGAGACACGCCCAAGCACCATTTTGCGCGGCGCGCAGCTTGTCCCCGCGTTCGGAGCGAAACACGATCGAGCGCCCGGCGAGCACGTAGTTGACGGGTAGGATCACCGGCAGACGACCGACGTTGAGCCCAAGGCGACCGACGCGTTCGTGCGCGAGAAGGTGGAGACAGGTTGTCTCACCGAGGACGCCGAGACCATGTGAGTCAAGACCCTCCGAGCCAGGAGGGCGATCTGACCATGATCCGTGCTGTCCCACGCGGCTCACATCTCGCCTCGACTATCACGGCGACTGGTGGGCGTAGACCCGACACCGCCCAGTTGATCACCCCCGAGAATCTGCCCTGGAGACCGGCCCGCGGCTTCAGCCTCCGTCTCGAGAGTCATCCCACCCAGCGTTGTTCGAGTTCGATGACTGCGGGGAAGAGCGCGTTGTTCTCCTTGTGAATGTGGAGGTGGGTGTCGGCTTCGAGGGCGGCGAGCCCTTCGTAGAGGGCGCGGTAGCTCGCGCAGGCGTCGTCGGGCACGCGGTATCCGTCGGTGAGGTGGCGCATTGTGCCGAGGATGGAACCGGTGTGTTCGTGTTCGCGCATCATCATCGAGATCGGGTTGGCGACCGACCCGCAGTGGAACGACGGCGGTGAGGTCGCGGTCGAGAGTTCCCGGATCATCGGGAACAGCATCTGCTCTTCTTTGGCCATGTGCGGTTCGAGATCCTGCCGAAGCGCAACACATAGTTGGTGGAGTTCGACGAGCTCAGGGTGGCGCGAGGCGTGGACGCCTGCGACCTTGTCGGCGAGAGCCTCGAGGCGGGGTATCTCGGCGTGCAGGTAGGCGTGGTGGGTGGTCTCGATGTGGTCGACGAGCAGGGCCGGGCTCATCGGAACCCAGTTCGGCACCGGCCCCGGGTCCATGGAGTTGAGTTCGGCGATGACCACTGCAGGGTCCAGGTGTGCTCGTTCGCAGGCGACCAGCAGCGTCTGTTGGCCGCCGCAGCAGTAGTCGAGGCCGTGAGGCTCGAGCACTCGGGGCGCTCCGGGGACGAGGTCGACGATGTCGGCGAGTAGCAGGTCGGGTGTGATGTTCATGGGCTCAAGCTCCTGGCGTTTCGGTTGTGTCGGTTGATCGGCCGGCGGGGGTTCTGATGCCGTGGGGTTGTTCGATAATGGTGATGGCCCGCTCGGGGCAGACCTGGGCACCGAGTCGCGCCTCGGCGGCGAGTTCGGGCGGCACGTCGACCAGGTGGATCGCGATGAGGCCGTCGCGATCGAGGGAGTAGACGCGTGGCGCCCATCGATGGCAGTTACCGACGCCGTTGCAGAGGCCGGGAAAGGTGCGGACCCGCACACCACCGGTTTCGTCGCTCACTGTCGCCCCTGGGCAAGCGTGGCGAGGGACGAGTTCGACAACTCGTCGAGCAGTTGGGTGCGGGCTCGCTGCCACGGCTGGTGCAGCGCGCAGGGATCGGCACCCCCGCACGGTCGGTCCTCGAGCACACACCGGCCAGCATCCGAGGTGCCCTCGATGGCCTCGATCACGTCGAGGACACTGACGTCTGCCAGATCGGCCGTCAGGACATAGCCGCCCGAAGGTCCCGGCTCGGACCTGACCCACCCCTTTGCTGCGAGCGGGGTCATCGCCTGCGACAGGAACCCGGGTGTGGTGCCGATCGCCTCGGCCAGCTCGACGGACTTCGTGCGCCGACCGAGACGGTTGAGTTCGACCATCGCGCGGGTCGCCAGGTCCGATCGGCGAGTGATTTCACGTCTCATAGTTCCTTACTATACAATATGGGGATGGAGGCAGAACGAACTCAGTCGACCAGTGCTCATGAAGGCGCAGCTCCCGCGTCTGATGCGGCCAAACCCGAGCACCCGTGGCCGGCATCGATCGCGCTCGTGACAGCGGTGGTGCTGTTGATCGTGGTCCTCGCCATGGTGAGTACCTTCCGATGAGCAGCAGCACCGTCCATCCCGGCGACATCGCCGGGGCCGGGGCGCCCCCGGCCCCGGGCCGTCGTTCGACGCTTCGGTCGGTCGCGTTGCCAACCGAACACGGGGGCTGGGGTCTCACCCTCGAACCGGTACTCCTCGGGTTGCTGCTGCGGTGGAGCGGCGCTGGCCTGTGCCTGGGCGTCGCGGCCTTCGTGGCCTTCATGGCGCGCACCCCGTTGAAGGTCGTCCTCGTCGATGCCCGCCGCCGGCGTGTTCTGCCCCGGACACGCGTGGCGCAACGAGTACTCGCCGCTGAAGCGATGCTGTTGTCACTCCTTGTCGCAGCCGCCCTCGTTCTCGAGGCTTCTGCGTTCTGGATGCCGCTCGTGGTGATCGTGCCGTTGGTGTTGGTCGAGTTGTGGTTCGACATGCGGTCGCGCGGCCGTCGCCTTGTCCCCGAGCTCGTCGGCGCGATCGGCATGGGTGGCGTGGTCGCCGTCATCGTGCTGGCCGGCGACGGCAGCGGTCGGCTCGCAGTTGCGTGCTGGATGATCCTCGCAGCACGAGCGGTCACGGCCATCGTTGCGGTCCGCGATCAGGTCGGGCGGCTGCACGGCCGGCCCGGCACTCCACGGCTCGTCCTTGCTGCCGACCTAACAGCGGTTGCCATCACTGCCTGCGCTCCCGTCGTCGACCAGTCGACGACGGTCGGGGCGATCGCCGTCGTGGTCGCCATTGCGATCCAACGAGGGCTGAACGTCCGCCCGTCACCTCGGGCCGTCGTGATCGGGGTGCGCCAGACCCTGCTGGGGTTGGTCGTCGTTGCTGCGACCGCAACCGGGGTGCTGTGGGCCTGAGCCGTCAACACCCGACAACGCCCGAATCGAGAACGACATGAGCGACGCCATCGTGACCCACGTGATCACTCACGATCTCGACGATCCCGAGCAGATCGCCGAGATGGTTCGGCGCTTCTACGCCGACGTCGCCCAGGACTCGCTGCTCGGCCCAATGTTCAACGACGTCGCCCGCGTCGACTGGTCGGCGCACCTTCCGAAGCTGACGGCGTTCTGGTGCCGCGCGCTGCTGTCGGTGCCCGGCTACGAAGGCAACCCGTACCGGTCCCATCAGCTCATCAACGCACAGTCGCCGTTCACCGTCGCCCACTTCGAACGGTGGCTCGAACTCTTCACCGAAACCGTCGACCTCGGCTGGGCCGGACCGAAGGCCGAACAAGCCAAGGCACTCGGCCGCAAGGTCGCCCAGGTGCACTGCCATCAAATCGTCGGCGATGAACTCGACACCGCCGTTGCAACGTCGATGATCACCGGACCCGCGTAGTGTCGTCGGGCGGGGGTACGCAGTGACCGGTGAGCATCCACTCGATCGTCGAGGAGTTATCTGGGGCTTGATCGCGGTCGCGCTGGTTGTTGCGCTGACGTTCATCGGCAGCGACCGGCTGGTGTGGTTCGACGCCGCGCTCATCGGTTACCTGTTCGGCACCGTGTTCGCGGTGTTCGGTGTCGTCTACCGCTACGCGGTGTGGCTCCGACGACCGTCGACGGCGATGTTGAATCGCCGCGGCTGGGACGCGTTTCGGGCCCGCAAGGGCCGCAACCTGATCGCACTGCCGTCGCTCGTCGCCACCCAACTCCTGACCCAGGGCTTCATCCGACGCCGGTCACGGGCACGTTGGCTCGCACATCAGTTCGTGTTCTGGGGGTGCATCCTCGCCGCGCTCGTCACGTTCCCGCTCACCCTCGGCCTCCTGCACTTCGAGAGTGTCGGCCAGCAGGCGGACCGATACCAGGTGTACCTGTCCCGCGTGGGGACCCTGAAGTTCGACGCCGGGAGCATCCTGGGTTGGACGATCTTCCACGCACTCGACATCGCAGCGGTGCTGGTTCTGGCGGGGGTGTTCATCTTTCTCCGCCGTCGACTACATGATCCGGGCGCCCTCGCCGTCGAGCGCAGCGGTGACTTCCTGGCCTTGGCCGGCCTGTTCGCCGTGTCGGTGACGGGCTTGTTCCTCACCGTGTCGAGCACCTGGCTCGACGGCCGCTTCTACTCGGCGCTCAATACCATCCACGCGCTCACCGTGATTCTCGGGCTGATGTACCTGCCTTTCGGCAAGCTGTTTCACATCTTCCAACGCCCGGGCAACCTCGGCGTCGCCTACTACAGGCAGCAGAACGCCGAGGGCCCGCCGGCGGTGTGCCGGCGGTGTGGCGACGACTTCGCCAGCGCTCAGCAGATCGCCGACCTGCGCGACGTGCTCCCCCAGGTCGGGTTCGACTACACGATCGACGGCGACGCCGACGACGACAACTATCAGGACACGTGCCCGCGTTGTCGACGGGCCTCGGTCACGTTGGCGCAGACCGCGCGCGTCGGAGGTTTCGGCTGATGGCTCGCACACCGCTCAGTGAAGACGAACTCATCGCCCGCTTCGGGCCGCACCTCAACCAGGCGCCGCCCGGTGGATGGGACGCGGGCATCGAGATCGACAAGGTCGTCGAGACGCACTGCTGTTTTTGCGGCCAGCAGTGCGGCATCAAGCTGAAGGTGCACGACAACGAGGTCGTCGGCTTCGAACCCTGGTACGACTTCCCCTTCAACGAAGGCAAGCTCTGCCCCAAGGGCGTGAAGCGGTACCTCCAGGGCAGCCACCCCGATCGCCTCCTCCGCCCGATGGAACGCGACCCGGCAGCGCCCGGGGGGTTCCGCGAGGTCACCTGGGACCAAGCGCTCGATCGAGTCGTCTCGGAGATCCGCCGCATCCAGTTGACCTACGGCGACGACGCGTTCGCGATGTTGTCCGGCGTGTCGCTCACCAATGAGAAGAGCTATCTGATCGGAAAGTTCGCCAGGCTGGCGTTGCACACCGCCAACCTCGACTACAACGGCCGCTACTGCATGGTGTCGGCTGGCGCCGGAAACAAGAAGGCACTCGGCGTCGACCGGGCCCCGAACCCGTGGAGCGACATCCCCCTCGCCGATGTGGTGTGGGTGGCCGGCTCCAACGTCGCCGAGACATTCCCGATCACGACGAGTTACATCTGGAAGGCCCGCGACCGTGGCGCCCGGCTCATCGTGCAGGACCCACGCGTGGTGCCACTGGCCCGCACCGCGGACCTGTTCCTGCCGGTCCGGCCCGGGAGCGATTCGGCGCTATTCGGCGCGGTCCTGCACGAGCTGATCCGTCACGACTGGCTCGACCACGAGTTCATCGATGACCACACCGTCGATTTCGACCTCGCTGCCGCCGCGGTGACCGACATGACCCCCGCCTGGGCGGCCGGCATCTGTGGCGTCCCGGCCGGACGGATCGAGGAGGCGGCGGAGATTTGGGGCACCGCCGCGACCGGCATGATGCTGCACGCCAGGGGGATTGAGCAGCAGACCAAAGGCGTCGACAACGTGCTCGCCGCCATCAACCTCGGGCTCGCCACGGGCAAGTTCGGCAAACCCGGCTGTGGCGTGTCCACCATCACGGGCCAGGGCAACGGGCAGGGAGGACGCGAGCACGGCCACAAGTGCGACCAACTCCCGGGCAACCGCGACATCTCCAACCCCGAGCACCGCGCCCACATCGCCAAGGTCTGGGAGTGCGACGAGTCCGAGATCCCCGGCAAGGGCATCCCCGCGCAGGAGATCATCGAGGAAATCCACGCCGGGACCATCAAGGGCCTGCTGTCGATCTGCTTCAATCCCGCCGTCTCCGCGCCCGACGTGAACTTCACCGCCGAGGCGCTCGACAAGTTGGAGTTCTACGCGGTCATCGACTTCTTCCTGTCCGAGTCGGGCCAACACGCGGACATCGTGCTGCCCGGGTCGCTGCATGAGGAGGACGAAGGCACCTCCACCAGCGGTGAAGGTCGAATCATCAAGATCAACGCCGCGGTCACACCGCCCGGCGAAGCTCGACTCGACTGGCAGATCCTGTTGGACATCGCCGAGCGGCTCGGCAAGGGCGAACACTTCCGGTACGAGAACACCAAGGAGATCTTCGAGGAACTGCGGCTAGCGTCGGCCGGCGGCACCGCCGACTACCGGGGCGCAACCTGGGACCGGATCGAAGCCGAGCACGGGCTGTTCTGGCCGATCCCCGAAGTGGGACACCCCGGTACGCCCCGGCTCTACGAAGGCGGCAAGTTCTTCCACCCCGATGGCAAGGCTCGCTTCCACGGGATCGCGTGGCGGGAGTCGGCGGAGGTCGTCGACGACGACTACCCGGTGTGGCTGACCACCGGTCGCGTTGTCAGCCAGTACCTGTCGGGTACCCAGACACGACGCATCAAGGCGTTGGTCGATCAGTATCCCGAGCCGCTCTGCGAGATGCACCCCCGGCTCGCCGAGCAACTCGGTGTGGTCGACGGCGACCTGGTGACCGTCACGTCGCGGCGGGGTGACATCACGCTGCCGGCGAACGTGGTGAACACGATCCGGCCCGACACGGTGTTCATCCCCTACCACTGGCCCGGCGGCAAGGCAGCGAACCAGCTCACCAACCGGGCCGTCGATCCGATCTCGAAGATGCCCGAGTTCAAGGTCGCAGCTGTCCGGGTGGCCAAGGCGGTCGGCCACACGCCGACCACCGACGTGCGTGACCTCGACCTCACCGAGGGGGCCGAATGAAGAAGGCCCGCTACGGCATCGATGACAACCCGATCTTCGTCATCGATCAGAGCCGGTGTATCGGCTGCGAGGCGTGCGTCCAGGCGTGCGAGGAATGCGGCACACACCGGGGCCAATCCCTCATCCACCTCGAACGAATCGACCGCGCCGCCTCGACCCAAACCGCGCCGATGGTGTGCATGCACTGCGAAGACCCGACGTGCGCCAACGTCTGCCCTGCTGATGCCATCAAACAGACCGAGGGCGGAGTTGTGCAATCGGCGCTCAAACCCCGATGCATCGGCTGCTCAAACTGTGTGCTGGCGTGCCCGTTCGGGGTGCCGAAGTATGTCGCCGAGTTCGACCAGATGATGAAGTGCGACATGTGCACCGACCGCACCTCGGAGGGGTACGCGCCCATGTGCGCGTCGGTATGTCCGAGCGAGGCGCTCTGGTACGGCACCACCGAGGAGTTTCACGCCACCCGCAGCGGGGCGCTGCTCGACAACTGGCTGTTCGGCCGCCAGCGAGTCCACACCAAGGTCTTCACCGTCGTCGACGACCTGGCCGGCGGACCGCTCGACGCGCTGGATGCACCCACCAACACGTGGCTCGACGACCCGTTCGGGCTCGAGGACCCACGATGACCGACAGCGAACCCATCCCCGTAGCCGACCCGACATGGAAACGCGACTTCCCCTACGAGGCGTCCGCCGAAGAAGACGTGACGCGCCGCGAATTCGCGCGCTACCTCGTCGCCGGTGCCGGTGCCATGGCCGCAGGCAACGTCGGCCTCGCCATCTGGACCCAACTCCGCACCATCAACACCGGAGAACCCCGAGCCGTTACACCACTGGCCGGCGTTGCTGTCGGCGAGACCCATCTCTTCCGCTATCCCGAGGAACGTGACCCGGCGATCCTGGTGCGGCTCAACGACACCGACGTGGTCGGCTTCAGCCAGAAGTGCACCCACCTCGGTTGCGTCGTCTTCTACGAAGCAGAGGAATCCCGATGGCACTGCCCGTGCCACGAAGGCAACTTCGATGCTCGAACGGGCGCCGTCATCTCCGGTCCCCCGGTCCGGCCTCTCGGACGGATCGAGCTGGAAATCCGTGACGACGGCATGATCTGGGCGTTGGGTGCCAAGCCATGAGAGCGTCGGAACGGTCCCGCCGGGCATCTTCGGCCGTCGTGATCTACGTCATCATCCTCGTTGCGTTCCAGGTGTTCCTCATCACCGTCGCCGTCGAGGCCTGGCAGACCGATACGGAGACGCTCGCCTGGTCGACCGCCGCTGTCTCGGTCGTGCTCGCCGGCTCCTCAGCGGCGCTGCTCCGGTACCTCCGACCGTGAGCGCCAGCGTCGACGCGCCGAAGTTGTCACCGATCGCTACGTTGTTCCCCGGCTACTTCGCGTTGGTGATGGCCACCGGCATCATCGCCGTGGGTGCCAGCCAACAGAAGATCGTGTGGCTCCCCGAGGCGCTGTACGCCATCGCTGCTGCCGCGTACATCACCCTGACGATCCTGACGATTATCCGAGTCGCCGTACACAACCGGGTCTTCGCCACCGACCTGACCAGCCACGCGAAAGGCTTCGCGTTCCTCACCACCGTCGCAGCGACCAACGTGCTGGGCAGCGCCTCCGCAGTCGTGCACGGCTGGTGGGACCTCGCCTGGATCCTGTGGTGGGTCAGCCTCGCGCTGTGGGCGGTGCTGCTCTACAGCACGCTCATCGCCGTCGTTCTCCGGGGCAACAAACCCCGCCTCGGCGCCGGCATCAACGGCACCTGGTTCCTCCTCACCGTGTCGACCGAATCGATCGCTGCGCTCGGTGCGCTCCTGCTCCCCCAGCACCCCAGCGATCTCCTCGCCTTCACCTGCATCGCCATGTTCCTGCTCGGCATCGTGCTCTACCTGATCGTCATGACGATGGTCTTTCTCCGGTGGACGTTCCAGGAGCTCGAACCAACCGAGGCGGACCCGCCAGCGTGGATCGCCGCTGGCGCTGTCGCCATCACTGTCCTGGCCGGATCCAACCTGCTCGGCTCGGCGATCGTGTCACCCCGACTCACACGGCTCGCGCCGGTCCTCGAGGCGTTCGTCACGCTCGCATGGGTCACCGCCACCTTCTGGTTCCCCCTCATGGTCGCCATCGGCGTGTGGCGTCACATCGTGCGCCGGATACCCATCCGGTATCACCCCTCGTACTGGGCGCTGGTGTTCCCCCTCGGGATGTACGGCGCGGCGACCTTCAAGATGCGCGCCACCCTCGAACTCGCATTTCTCGACGCGTTGCCCAAAGTGACCCTCGCCGTTGCCCTCGCGGCCTGGGCGTTGACCTTCGCCGGGCTTGCACACCTTGGCGCCACCACCGCGACGCGATCACGAACCCGCCAACGCGCAACTCGGAGTATCTGATGGATCAGCCAGCACTACCCACCGGACTGGTAGAGGCACGGCGCACGCCCATATTCGACCTCGGTTCCGTCCCCCAGCCGCTCGCCGAATCGCACCGCACAACAGTGTGGGCGGAGCTCGTCGTACAGAAGGGCAGCGTCCGCTACATCGATCTCGAAGGCGAGTCCCAACGCGACGAAGTCGTCGACGCCGGCGACAGCGCGGTGATCGTGCCGGGAATCGAGCACCGGGTCGAGCCCTCGACCGACGCCGAATTCTTCGTCCAGTTCTATCGGGAACCCGACGCCGCCCTCTTCCCGGTGCCCGCCGAGCCAACCAGACAGTCCGGCCCATGGGAACTGCGTGGACGCGACCTTGACTCACGCGACGAGATCCTCGAGATGGTCACGCGCCAGTACGTGGACATCGTGCAGGACGACCTCCTCGAGCCGTACTTCGACTTCGATGCGGGCCACATCGACTGGCAGGCCCACATCGGCACGGTTGCCGACTACTGGTGTCACGTGCTGCTCTACGCGCCCGACTACGAGATCGATGTCATCGAACAGCACCGAAGCCTCCACCAGCATCACCCCTTCGAGCCCGAGCTGTTCGACCGGTGGCTCGAGATCTTCCACGCCACCGTTGCGAGCGGCTGGGTCGGCCCGAACGCCGACCGAGCCAACAAACGAGCAACCGGCATGGCTTGGGCCATGGCCCAACGCTTCCTCGGCAAAGGAGTCTGGCGGCCCACGGGAGTGTCGACCTGATCCCGATGTCCCTGTCCGACTCGGTATCCTTGAGTCATTGACTGTATGACTATATGGTTGGGTTCAACGGAGGTGTCCGATGGGTCGAAACCGGGAACGACGTACGTGGACCTGGAAGTCGGGGTCGCCTCGAGTCCTGCTCGAGTGCGCTCCCCACGACTCGCCCGACATCATTGCGGAGGTCATTCGGCGGGAGGGGTACGAGGTCGCGGTCTGCACCGGCCCTGACCAATCCCACCCATGCGACCTACTCGAGCACGGGTCGTGCGCACTCGTGGGCGACGCCGACGTCGTGGTCAACCTCCTCGGCAGTCAGACCGGCAACGAAATCGGTCGGCAGGTCGCCGCCGCACGGAGGCCTCCCCCGCTCGTGCTCGAGGTGCGGCCCCGCTACGAAGCGGAACTCGATGGCATGCCCGATGGGAGGTCCGTCAAGATCACGAAACGGGTGAGCAGGTCGAACCTCTTGGCCTCGATCCGCGAAGCGCTCCGCCGCAGTTCGCAGGGACCACCGATGTGGGGTGACGGCTCTCCGTGACTGATCGCCGACTACGCCGGCCAGTCAAGCGACTGCCAGAACGGCGACGAGGAACGTCGAGGCCGAATCGAAGGGACGAAGATCCCATGACGACAGGCTGAGTTCGCACCGAAGGCCGACGGATGCGGCATCGGCGAAGAACTCGTCGAATTCATACCCCCGCCCTGCGCCGAACCCGACGACCACTCGACCGTCCGCGGCGAGGTGCACCAGCAATCGACGCAGGACGTCGCGGCGGGTGCCCGGGTCGAGGAAGGTCATCACGTTGCCCGCCGAGACGATGATGTCGAACCGTTCCGAGACGCCATCGGAAGCAAGGTCAAGCGAGGCCAGGTCACGAGCCAGCCAGCGAGGGCCCGGGTGATCGGTTTCGGCTGCGGCGATCAACTCCGGGTCGATGTCGACACCGACCACGTGATGCCCGAGCACAGCGAGGCGACCGCCAACTCGTCCCGGTCCACAGCCGGCATCCAAAACCCAAGCAACCCGCCGAGCCATCGCGTCGACGAACCTCGCCTCACCGTCGAGATCATGACCCTCCGCCGCCATCGACCGGAAACGTTCGATGTACCACGCCGAATGATCTGGATTCTGCTCGATCGCCTGAAGCCATCCGTTGCCGCTCACGCCGAGACGGTACCGATACGGCGACCGCGGTGACAACGCCACCGAGAACCAGATGCCGAGACTCAAGGAGTCAGGCCCTTCGACGCAGCGGGCTCGCTTCGCTCAACTGAACCCCAACACCACCCCTCAAGACGGTGGCGGTAGCAGCCACCAAGAGACCCGCATCTTGGTGGCTTCTGGAGACTTGCCGCACCGGGCCTTCGACCGTCGATGCCATCAGTCGCGAGCCTGGATGTCGTAAGCGCAGCTGTGATCCCCGGCCCCTTTGTGAGCGACCCGGTCCACGCTCGCTTCGGGCAGAAGCTCCCGCATGAGTTCGAGCTCGTTGGTACCCGCTTGTCGGTACCGGCTGGCACTGCCCAGATGGGACAACTGTGAAGGTTGATCCGGTGGTGCTCGGGACCGAGCATCTCGCAATCGGCGAGGAACCCCTGAGAGTCGAGCAGCTCTGTCAGGTGACGAACACGCTCATCGACCGCCAGACCTGAGAGTTCGACCCGCGACGCATCCACGTGAGCACGACGACGCCGCTCAAAGATGCGGTCAACAAGTTCAGAGTCCTCTTCCTCGATGTGTTCGAGGAGCTCGATGGACAGCCGGCTTGCTCCCGCGCCGAACAAGTTCTCCGCCGCTTTGGTTGCCCGGAAGAGGTCGGCCGGACGGCATGGTCGACCGCGTTCCGGGTGGGCCGTGATCAACCCTGCCGATCACAGCGCAACAAGGTGCTGACGTTCGCTCTGTCCTCCGACCCAGAGGTGAATCGCGCTGCTCTCCTAGTCGCGGAATAGTCGCGAAGTACGTCGTAGCGGCCGGACGAGGCTGTCGCCACCCGGACGAGCGGGAGCTGCGTCGTCAACGAACTCGGGCCTTGCCGGACTGAGCGGCATCCACCAGCACGGGCTGCCGGCGGCTTAAACCCCTCGGTCCCGCAAGGGACGTGTGGGTTCGAAACCCACCCCGGGCACCGATTTCTCGGGCTTTTCGCTCCGGCGAGCGGCTCGAACCGAGTGCAGATTCCGCCCCCATAGGGCATCAATTGCACGCAGTAGGGCCGCGCCCAGATCGGCTTCGAATTTCAATCGCCACCCATTGACTCAGTATTGGTTGAGTTACTATGGTCCATCGCATGACGGACCTTGCATCCATCGAAGCTCGTGCCGCCCGGCACGCTGCCCTCGGCGATCCGATCCGCCTGGCGATCGTCGACGAACTGGCGGTGTCGGATCGGGCACCGATCGAGCTCCGTGGCTTGGTCGGCCTCGAGTCGAATCTCCTCGCACATCACCTCGACGTGTTGGAAGAGGTGGGACTGATCAGTCGGTCGCGATCGAGTGGCGACGGTCGGCGCCGATACGTGCATCTGATCCGCGCCGCGCTCGATGGGCTGACGCCGGGGCGGCACATCCCGATCGGCCCGGCGTTGTTCATCTGTACGGCGAACTCGGCGCGCAGCCAACTCGCTGCGGCACTGTGGCGCGAACTCTCGGGCGAGTCCGGCGACTCGGCCGGCACCCACCCCGTCGACCGGGTCAACCCCGGAGCCGTCGCCGCCGCGAGTCGGGCCGGGCTCGACGTGGCAGGCGCAACCCCACGCGAACTCACCGACGGGGAACGACTTCCCGGCCTCGTGGTGACCGTCTGTGACCGGGCACACGAGGAACTCGCCGGCGACGAGACCTGGTTGCACTGGTCGATCCCCGACCCGGTCCCGCTCGGCACCAAGACGGCCTTCGACGCCACCGTCGCCGAGCTTCGGGACCGGATCGAGTCGATCCTCGACGAGCGAGACCTCGCATCGTGATCGATCCGCTGCACCCCTCCGACGCCGAACTCTCCGTCCAGCCCGAGACCGGTACCGGCCAACTCCGCCTCGATTTGGCCCGACGACTCACGGCCGAAGCGCTCGGCACCGCACTCCTGATCATCGCCGTCATCGGCTCGGGCATCATGGCGAGCCGCCTCTCCCCCAACGATGTCGGTCTCCAACTCCTGGAGAACGCCGCCGCCACGGCCGGAGCGCTCGTCGGCCTGATCCTCATCTTCGGAGCGGTCTCCGGCGCCCACTTCAACCCGGTCGTCACGCTCGTCGACCGACTCCTCGGCACGGTGACCACCCGAGACGCCGGCCTGTACGTCGTTGCCCAGACCATCGGCGGGTGCGTCGGAACGGTCCTGGCGAACCTCATGTTCGAACTGCCCGCCGTCGAACTGTCCACCACGACCAGGTCCTCCGGAGCGTTGTGGCTGTCGGAGGTCATCGCGACGGTCGGGCTGCTGCTCGTGATCCACGGCTGCGTCCGAACCGGCAAGGCGTCCGCTGTCCCGTTCGCCGTCGGGCTCTGGATCGGCGGGGCGTACTGGTTCACGTCGTCGACCAGCTTCGCCAACCCCGCCGTCACGATCGCCCGCACGCTGTCGGACACCTTCGCCGGCATCCGCCCCTCGTCGGCGCCGATGTTCATCGTCATGCAAGTCATCGGCGCCGGCATCGCCTATGCGCTCATCCGATTCCTCTATCCCCACAACCTCTCGGAGACCCCCCATGAGTGAGCACCGTCCCGAAGTCCTGTTCGTCTGCATCCACAACGCCGGGCGCTCGCA
>Ga0073904_10001479_pt1 | contig 17607 bp, 11 predicted proteins | sample KloWWTrecipitate_FD_66668 | JGI IMG/M metagenome (GOLD analysis project Ga0073904, IMG submission 66668) | Active sludge microbial communities from Klosterneuburg, Austria, studying microevolution and ecology of nitrifiers - Klosterneuburg... | ecosystem: Engineered > WWTP > Aerobic digester >... | reverse complement strand
GCCAACGGTTTGCCCAGCTTCACGCTGGTGGGGCTGGCCGATACCGAGGTGAAGGAAGCTCGCGAGCGCGTTCGCGCCGCATTGCAGAACAGCGGCCTGGAGTTTCCGCACAACAAGCGCATCACGGTGAATCTGGCTCCCGCGGATCTGCCCAAGGAGTCGGGGCGTTTCGACCTGCCCATCGCGCTCGGCATCCTGGCCGCCAGCGGCCAGATCGACGCACAGCGACTGGCCCAGGCGGAATACGCCGGTGAACTGTCCCTTGCCGGTGATCTGAGACCCATCCGAGGTGCCATCGCCATGGCCCTCGCGCTCAAGCGCGGGTTTTCGGAGCGGGCACTGGTTCTGCCTCAAACGAGCGCTCAGGAAGCTGCGTTGGTGCCTGGGCTGCGGATCCATGGTGCCATGCACCTGCTGGACGTCGTGCGCTCGCTGTTGCCTGTCGATGCTGAACTGCGGGTCGAGCTGCCCGTGGCCTGCTCGCTGCTCGCGACCCGGGGCGAGCAGCCGCACGCTGCAGCCATCGACCTGCGCGATGTGAAAGGTCAGGCCGCCGCCAAGCGTGCGCTGGAGGTGGCTGCCGCCGGCGGACACAGCGTGCTGATGACCGGGCCGCCGGGCACGGGAAAATCGATGCTGGCGCACCGGTTCTGCGGGCTGCTGCCGGCGCTGTCCGAGGCTCAGGCGCTGGAATCCGCTGCGGTGATCAGCTTGAACGGCAGCGCATTCGACGCCAGTCAATGGGCGCGCAGGCCCTATCGCAGTCCGCACCACAGCGCCTCGTCGGTGGCACTGGTCGGAGGCGGCTCGCCGCCTCGCCCCGGGGAAATCTCGCTGGCGCACGAAGGCGTGCTGTTCCTCGACGAACTGCCCGAGTTCCCGCGCATGGCGCTGGAGGCCCTGCGCGAGCCGCTCGAAACCGGCCGGATCGTCATCTCGCGTGCGGCAAGACAGGCGGAGTTCCCGGCGCGATTCCAGCTGCTGGCCGCGATGAATCCGTGCCCCTGCGGCCACCACGGCAGCACGCTGCGATCCTGCCGATGCACGCCGGACGCCGTCAGCCGCTACCAGGGTCGCATCAGCGGCCCGCTGCTCGACCGCATCGATCTGCAGGTCGAGGTGCCCGCGCTGTCGGCCGACGCACTGGCCGCTGCGCCCGATGGTGAACCGACGGCCGCGGTGGCCGCGCGCGTGGCTGTCGCGCAGCAGCTGCAGTTCGCCCGGCAGGGGGACCTGAACTCGACCCTGTGGGGCGAGGCCCTGGACATCCACTGCCGGCTCGACGACTCGGCATCTCGCTTCCTGACAACGGCGGCTTCACGACTGGCATGGTCGGCGCGCAGTCACCACCGGGTGCTGCGCATGGCACGCACCGTGGCCGACCTGGCCGCCAGCAAGTCGATCCAGGTTGCACACCTGGCCGAAGCGATCCAGTACAGGCGCGTGCTGGCAGCGCGCTAGTCGCCGCTCGCCGGCTGCGAGGAACTACAGCAGCGCCGCGAGCGACCGCCGCACCTGTGCGGCATCCTGCGCCGTGCGCCGTGCCCAATCCTCGATCTGGTCTTCGCCCACCTTGCCGACGTTGAAATAGGTCGCGTCCGGATGGGCAATGTAGAAGCCGCTGACGCTGGCCGCCGGCGACATCGCCCAGCTCTCGGTCAGCGCCATGCCGATGTCCGCGCAGTTCAACGCCTCGAACATCGCACCCTTGACCGTGTGGTCGGGACAGGCCGGGTAGCCCGGAGCGGGACGGATGCCGCGGTACTTCTCGGCGATCAGCTCGGCAGGCGTCAGGGACTCATCGGCCGAATAGCCCCAGAACTCGGTGCGCACACGCTGATGCATGCGCTCGGCGAAGGCCTCGGCCAGCCGATCGGCCAGCGCTTTCAGCATGATCGAGCTGTAGTCGTCGTGGTCGTCGAGGAACTGCTTTTCCTTCTTTTCAGCGCCGATGCCCGACGTCACTGCAAACAATCCGATGTGATCAGCCACGCCTGAATCTTTCGGCGCGACGTAGTCGGCAAGGCAGCGGTTCGGCCGCATCACGCCATCGACGACCGGCCGCACCGACTGCATCCGAAGGCCGCGCCAGGTGAACAGCACCTTGCTGCGGGTCTCGTCGGTGTAGATCTCGATGTCGTCGTCGCCCACCGTGTTGGCTGGATACAGGCCGATCACGCCATTGGCAGTCAGCCAGCGGCCGTCGATCAGGCGCTTGAGCAGGCGCTGCCCATCGCTCAGCACGCGGCGCGCCGATTCGCCGACGATGTCGTCGGTCAGGATCGACGGGTAGGCGCCAGCCAGGTCCCACGTCTGGAAGAAGGGCGCCCAGTCGATGAACTGGGCCAGCTCGGCCAGGTCGTAGTTGCGGAACACGCGGCGCCCGGTGAACTTCGGCTTCGGCGCAGCGTAGTTCACCCAATCGATGGGCACCTTGTTGGCGCGCGCCTCGGCCAGCGTGACCAGCGGCGTCGCCTTCCTGTTGGCGTGCTGCTCGCGCACCTTGTCGTAGTCGGACTTCAGCTCGGCGATGTAGGCAGCAGCCTTTTCGTCGCTGAGCAGGTCGCTGCACACGCCGACGCTGCGACTGGCATCGGGCACATAGACCACCGGGCCTTCGTAGTGCGGCGAGATCTTCACCGCGGTGTGCACCCGCGAGCAGGTGGCACCCCCGATGAGCAGCGGAATCTTCTTGACGCGGAAGTAGTCGTCGCGCTGCATCTCGGCCGCGACATGCTGCATCTCCTCGAGGCTGGGCGTGATCAGGCCGCTCAGGCCGATGATGTCGGCGCCTTCGACCTTGGCACGCGCCAGGATGTCATGGCACGGCACCATCACGCCCATGTTCACGACCTCGAAGTTGTTGCACTGCAGGACCACTGTCACGATGTTCTTGCCGATGTCGTGCACGTCGCCCTTGACCGTGGCGATGATGATCTTGCCCTTGGCCTTCGCCTCGCCACCGGCTTCGACCAGCGCGAGCTTCTCGGCTTCGATGTAGGGCAGCAGGTGCGCGACCGCCTGCTTCATCACGCGGGCGCTCTTGACCACCTGCGGCAGGAACATCTTGCCCTGGCCGAACAGGTCGCCGACCACGTTCATGCCGGCCATCAGCGGACCCTCGATCACATGCAGCGGCCGCCCGCCTTCGGCCAGCACGCGCTGGTAGACCTCTTCGGTGTCCTCGGCGATGAAGTCGTTGATGCCATGAACCAGCGCATGGCTCAGGCGCTCGTCGACCGGCTTTGCGCGCCATGCGAACTTGGCGGAGTCGTCCTTGGCCGCCCCCTTGGCCGTCTCTGCCACCTCGATCAGCCGTTCGCCGGCATCGGGTCGCCGGTTCAGCACCACGTCCTCGACCCGTTCGCGCAGCACCGGGTCGAGATCATCGTAGACGCCGACCATGCCGGCGTTGACGATGCCCATGTCCATGCCCGCCTGGATCGCGTGATACAGGAAAACCGTGTGGATCGCCTCGCGCACCGGCTCGTTGCCGCGGAAGCTGAAGCTGACGTTGCTGACGCCGCCACTGACCTTGGCGCCCGGCAGGTGCTGCTTGATCCACCGTGTCGCGTTGATGAAGTCGACCGCGTAGTTGTCATGCTCCTCGATGCCGGTAGCGATCGCGAAGATGTTCGGGTCGAAGATGATGTCCTCGGGCGGGAAGCCGACCTCGTCGACCAGGATGCGATAGGCGCGCTCGCAGATCTCGGTCTTGCGCTGGTAGGTGTCGGCCTGTCCCTTCTCGTCGAAGGCCATCACGACCGCAGCCGCGCCGTAGCGGCGCACCAGCTTGGCCTGATGCATGAACTGCTCGACGCCCTCCTTGAGCGAGATCGAGTTCACGATGCCCTTGCCCTGGATGCACTTCAGGCCGGCTTCGATCACGCTCCACTTCGAGCTGTCGATCATGATCGGCACGCGCGCGATCTCGGGCTCGCTGGCGATCAGGTTCAGGAAGCGCACCATCGCCGCCTGGCTGTCCAGCATGGCCTCGTCCATGTTGATGTCGATGATCTGGGCGCCGTTCTCGACCTGCTGGCGCGCCACGGACAGCGCCTGCTCGAAATCGCCGTTCAGGATCATGCGGGCGAAGGCCTTCGACCCGGTGACATTGGTGCGCTCGCCGATGTTGACGAACAGCGAGCCGTTGCCGATCAGCACCGGTTCGAGCCCGGACAGCTTCATCGGCTCGACGATGGAGGGAGGTGTGGACGGGACGGGGAACATGGCGGCAGTCTCGGCGTTCGGCGGAGTGTCAAATGTCACACGCCGCGCAGCCCACCGCGGCCCGTGAGGGTCGGGGGAGCGCCGTTGAAACCTCGCACTTTCGAGCCTGGCAACCCGTCGCCCATGGCGTTTTCAGGGGTTGTCGCAGCGCTCCTCGAAAGAAAAACGATTGTAGGCGCGCATGTTTTGTGCCGTGCAACAACTCAAGTCAGGTCATGGCACTCCGATATCCACTGCACGGAAGCTGTCCGTTCCACATTCCTGCCCCATCGTCATGGCCGTTGTACCCATCTCCGCCAGTGCCATTCGCATCAACCAGCCGGTTCCGTTCGCCCTGCGCGATGCCGCAGGCTTGATGCTGGTTCCGCGCGGGGGCGTGGTTCCCAGCGAAAGTGTGCGCAAACAGCTCACGGAACGCGGCGTCTACATCGACATCAGCGACGCCGACGCCTTCAAGAAGGCTTTGGCGGGCAAGATGGATTCGATGGTGCGGGACAACGCACGGATCGGCCGCATTGCCCAGGCCGAGGCCGAGGTCGACCCAGACAGCGTGATGGACAACTTCGGTGTGCCCGAACGCGCCCGGCGCGGCGACACCAGTCTCACCTGGGACGGCCTCGTCATGAAGATGGCCGCCGCGTTGCGCGAACCGTCGGCTGAAGATTTCATCGAGCGCATCGATCGCATCGACGAGGATCTGCTCTCGCTCATCTCGCGTGGCGCGGACGCGGCCCTGCTGTCGCTGATCTACAGCGCCACGACCGACAGCCAGAAGTACAGCGTTCGCCATGCGCTGCTCGTCACCACGATCGTCGAGCTGGCCGCCCGCCACCTGAACGGCTGGCCCAGGGAATGGAAGGCAACCCTACGCCGGGCTGCGCTGACCATGAACATCGCGATGACCAACCTGCAGGACCAGCTGGCGGTGCAGGACTCGGCGACAACGCCACAGCAGCGCGAGCTGATCGATAGCCACGCGGCACGCGGTGTCGCACAGCTTCGCGAGCTGGGCGTCGCAGACGAACTCTGGCTGCAGGCCGTCGAACACCACCACACCAGCCCGCCGGGCCCCCTCCAGGCCATGGAGCCCGGGTTGCAGATCGCACGGCTGATCAAGCGCGCCGACGTTTTCGCCGCACGCCTGAGCCCCCGCAAGACGCGCAAGGCCATGACGGCCACCGCAGCGGCCAAGGCCGCCTACCTCGACGAGAACCAGCAGCCTGACGAGGCCGGGGCCGCCATCATCAAGGCTGCAGGCATCTATCCACCCGGCTGCTTCGTGCGCCTGGCCGGAGGTGAAGTCGCCATCGTCCTCAAGCGCGGCCTGCGCGCCAGCATCCCGGTGGTGGCGTGCGTGGTCGGCATCAACGGCATACCGATGTCGAAACCGGCCGTGCGCGACACGCGGCACAAGGCCTACGAGATCACCGGCAGCGCCGCACCGCACGAAGTCAAGGTGCGCCTGAGCGTCGAGAGCCTGATCGAGCTCATGTGACGCGCGTCGGCGCGCTGGCCGGCTTCAAGCCGCGGCGGTCGACTCCAGCAGGCTGCTGAACGGCCGCTCGTGCAGGCAGCGCGGGCGATAAGCACCGACACGCTGCGCGATCTGCGCGATGTGCGCAGGCGTGGTGCCGCAGCAGCCACCGGCGATGTTCAGGAAGCCGCTCTTCGCGAACTCCTCGACCAGCCGGCCGGTGATTTCCGGCGTTTCATCGAAACCGGTGTCGCTCATCGGATTCGGCAGACCGGCGTTCGGGTAGCAGCTGATGAACGTGTCTCCAGCGACCTTGGACAGCTCCTCGATGTAGGGACGCATCAGCGTCGCACCGAGCGCGCAGTTCAGTCCGATCGCCAGCGGCCGTGCGTGGCGCACGCTGTGCCAGAACGCGGTGACCGTCTGTCCCGACAGGATGCGCCCCGACGCGTCGGTGACCGTGCCGGAGATGATGACCGGCAGCCGTTCACCGGTCGACTCCATCAGCTCGTCCAGCGCGAAGATGGCGGCCTTGGCATTCAGGGTGTCGAAGATGGTCTCGACGAGGAACAGGTCGCAGCCGCCATCCAGCAGGCCCGCCGCCTGCTCGAGGTACGAGTCCTTCAGCTCGTCGAAGCTGACGTTGCGCGCGGCCGGGTCGTTGACATCGGGGCTGATGCTCGCGGTGCGCGGCGTCGGGCCCAGCGCGCCGGCGGCGAACCGGGGCTTGTCAGCGGTGCTGTAGCGATCGCAGGCCTCGCGCGCCAGCCTGGCGCCCACCACGTTCATCTCGCGCGCCACCGACGCGAGGCCGTAGTCGTCCTGGGCGATGCGCGTGGCGCCGAAGGTGTTGGTCTCGATGATGTCCGAGCCGGCCGCGAGGTACTGGTCGTGGATCTCGGAGATCACGTCCGGCCGCGTGAAAAGCAGCAACTCGTTGTTGCCCTTCAGATCCCTGGGATGATCCTTGAAGCGCTCACCGCGGTAATCGGCTTCGCCGAGCTTGTAGCGCTGGATCATCGTGCCCATGGCGCCGTCGAGGATGACGATGCGCTGTCGCAGCAGGTCGGGCAACTGGGCGCCGCGGGTGTAGGGCTGGGTTTTCATGCCCCGATTCTAGGAACCGCCCTGCGAATCGATGCGACCGCGGCCCTCAGACCAGTTCGGCAGGCTGGGTTTCGAGGAACAGGGACGAACGGAAACTGATCGATCGCGGCCCGACGTCATCCATCGCCCACAAGGCAAGCGACTTCGCGGACATCGGCTTGGCGAACAGGTAGCCCTGCAGCTGGTCGCAGCCGAACTCGCGCAGGATGCGGTTCTGGCCCTCGGTCTCGACCCCTTCGGCCACCACCTTCAGGTTGAGCGCCTTGGCGAGGTTGACCACCGCCGAGGCCACCTTGCGGGCGTCCTCGCTGGTCTCCAGGTCGAGCACGAAGCTGCGGTCGATCTTCAGTTCGCTGGCCGGCAGCTTGCGCAGGTAGGCCAGGCTCGAATGACCCGTTCCGAAATCGTCGATCGAGATGCTGACACCCAGCTGCGCCAGCTGCCCGAAGAACTTGATCGTGCCCTCGGCGTCCTGCATTGCCACCGACTCGGTGATCTCGCAGGTCAGCAGGCCCGGATTGACGTCGTGCTCGCGCAATGCGCGTGCGATGCGCTCGACCAGATCGGGCTGGCGCAGCTGGTGCACCGACAGGTTGATCGCGACTCTCATGCGCAGCCCGCCGTCCCGCCAGACGCGGATCTGCCGGCACACCTCGTCGATCAGCCAGTTGCCGAGCGAGCCGATCAACCCGAAGCGCTCGGCGATCGGGATGAAGACGCCCGGGCTGATCATGCCGAGCCGCGGATGCTGCCAGCGCATCAGCGCCTCGGCGCCGGTGATCTCGCCCGTCGGCGCGTGGATCTTGGGCTGATAGAACAGCTCGAGCTCGCCCTGGGCCAGTGCCCGGCGCAGGTCGCGCAGCAACTCGGTCTGCTCGCGCAGGCCGCTCACCATGCGCGCCTCGAAGAAGCAGTAGGTCGCACCCCCGCTGGACTTGGCAAATCGCATCGCCGCGTCTGCATGAGCCACCAGGGTCGAGACCGCGCCATGCTCGGGGTACATCACGATGCCGATAGACGCGGTCACCGCGGTTTCGCGTCCATCGATCGGGCAGGGCAGGCTCAGCGAGCCCAGCACCCGCGCCGCCAGATCGGACACCTGTTCGGTGGTCGGGTTGTCCGGCATCAGCAGCAGGAATTCATCGGCGCCCAATCGCGCGACCATGTGCACCCGCGCCAGACTGCGCAGTCGCGCGGCGATCTCGCGCAGGACACGATCGCCCACACGATGACCCAGAGACTCGTTGATCGGCTTGAATCCATCGAGGTTGATCAGCATCAGCGCCAGCTGTCCCTGGTCGGCATCCGCCTGGCGCGCGGCCTGCGCCAGCGTGCCCTCGAAGATCTGGCGGTTGGGCAGCTCGGTCAATGGATCGCGCAGCGATTGCTGGCGCAGCTCGCCCTTCGCTCTCTGCAGGGACGCACGCAGGTGCGCCTCGATCTGCGACAGCACCAGCAACATCGACAGCAGCGCGGCCGAAACCACCTTCACCAGAACAGCCATGGTGTCTTCCGAAAGGAAGTCCTGCGTGACCACCGACACGTGCGGGCCCTCGAGCCCCGCCGCGCCCATCACGACACCCTGGGAAATGACGATGGAGAGGCCCAGGACGAGTGCACAGGCAGCCTGCCAGGCCAGCGCCCCCTCCCTGGCCCGAACGCGAATCTCTGCGAAGAGCCACAGCGCCGCCGCGCAGCCCGCGCTCGCCGCCACCAGCGCCATGCCCAGGCCCGGGAGCCGCCAGGCCGGGCCGGGCTGCAGCCACATTGCCTCGACGAAGCAGATCTGAATGGCAACGATGCCCGCGGCAAGCAGCAAGGCACCGATCAGCGTGACAGACAGGCCGGACGACCGCCGGCACGCCACGGCCAGACCCAGCGCGCTGATGGCTCCGGCGCCGAGCCAGACGCCAAAGGCCGGTCCCGGGCGGTATTCGATGGCATACGGAAGCTGGAGTCGCTCGATGCCGATCACCTGGGCCGACCAGAGGCCGGTAGCCAGTGCGAGCGACGCGCCCAGCAGCCAGCCCCATCCCGCGAAGTCGAGCTTCGACTCGAGACGCCGGGCCAGGTCCAGGCAGACGAATGCCGCCAGGAATGCCAGCTTCCAGTCCAGCGCGAACAGCGACTGCACGAACAGTTCGATCATGCGGTGCTATCGGCGCCCGTCGGACGTCACTTGAGGGCGCAGCCGCCCCGCAGCACAGAAAAAGTCAGTGCATGAACCCGATGTGGCGCTGCTGACGCACCTCGGGCTTGACGCGGTGCTCCGCTTCCAGTTGCGACAGGAACTCGTCGGGCTCGAAGGCTTCTCCCAGCACGTCGATCTGGCGCTTGACCGAAGCGTAGTCGCCGGGCGCGAGGGATTCGAGCTCGCGCAGCCTCGCCTGCTGCTCGGCGGTGAGCCGCGCGGGGTCACCACCGAGCGCCTCGGCGACGAACATGCGCTCGCGCTGCTCGGCAGTCAGCGGCTTGAAGCGAACCTTGAATGTGAAGCGGCGCAGTGCCGCCTCATCGAGCTCGCCGAACAGGTTGGTGGTGCAGATGAAGACGCCGGCAAAGCGCTCCATGCCCTGCAGCATCTCGTTGACTTCGCTGATCTCGTAGTTGCGCTCCGCCATCCGCCGGCTGCGCAGGAAGCTGTCGGCCTCGTCGAGGAGCAGCACCGCCTGCTCGAGCTGCGCCTCCTCGAACATGCGCGCCATGTTCTGTTCGGTCTCGCCAACGAACTTGCTCATGATGTCCGACGCCTGCCGGACCAGCAGCGGGCGCTGCATCTGCTGCGCGATGTGCTCTGCCAACGCGGTCTTGCCGGTGCCGGGCGGGCCGTGGAAGCACAGCGTGCCGCAGGCCTTGCGACGCAGCGCCTCGACGATCTTCGGCACCTCGAAGCGCGACTCCGTGTTCACCAGGCCAAGGTCGTAGGAGGTGACCACGCTGCGCGGCGCACGCCCCTGCACGTCTGCACCGAGCGCCTTGTCGGCGTTGCCGATCTGTCGCTCGATCAGCGCCTCGAAGGCCACGCTGTGGGTACCGGGCTCGGCCGAGACTGCGTCCAGCAGTGCGTCGGCCGGGGTCGCCAGCCGGGCGAACTTGACGGCCGTGCGCACCTGCGCCGGTGTCAGACCACGTCGTTCGGCCAGGCGGGCCACGAAGCCTGCAGAGACAGGCACGCCCGCCAGGGCACGCGTGACAAGCGCCTCGCGCGCTCCGGGCGGCGGGCTCTTCAGCTCGAGGTGGTACTGGAAGCGGCGCCGGAATGCCGGATCGATCTGCTCGATGCGGTTGGTCACCCAGATCACCGGCACCGGGTTGGTCTCCAGGATCTGGTTGACCCAGGCCTTGCCGCTGACGCTGCCGCTCGGCGCGCCATCACCGGTGTCGATCCGCGCCATCAGCTGCGCGGCGTCGGTGGAAATGGGCGGAAACACGTCCTCGACCTCATCGAACAGCAGCGCCACGCTGGCGCTGGCCTTCAGGAACACCTGGCTGATCTGCAGCGAGCGGTAGCGGTCCCGGCCGTTCAGGCTGTTGCCATCACGATCGGCGTACTCGACTTCGTACAACTCCAGCCCCGCCGCCTGCGCAGCGACCTTGGCCAGCTCGGTCTTGCCGGTGCCCGGCGGGCCATAGAGCAGCACGTTGACCCCGTGCTCCCGGCGCCCGACGGCATGACTCAGCAACGCCGTCAGCACGTCGCGGTCCTCGCTGACGTAATGGAAGTCGGAGGGCAGCAGTTCGCTGCGACGCACCGGGCGCGTGAAAACCGCCATCAGATCCGACGGTCCCTCGTACTTCCGCATCAGCACTGGAGGCAGTTGCTCGCTGACCTTCATCAGGTCGGCGAGATCGGTGATGTTGTGTTCGGAGATCAGGTTCTCGACCATGCCGATGCGTTCGAGCCGCGAGCCCGCGCGCAATGCATCGGCGACATCGGCCTCGTTGACGCCGGCCACGCTGGCGATGGCCGCATGGGCCTCCTGGGCGCTCGACACCTTGAACTCGACCAGCAGTCCGCGCAGGTCGCGCTGATAACGGGCCAGCGTGCCGTAGAGCAGCAGCGCGCGCTCGGCGGGATTCAGTTGCAGCAGCCCGGCCAGCGCGTCGATGTTCTTCTCGACGAGCGTCGATTCCTTCTTCAGGCTGCGTTCCAGCCAGTCGGCGGTCGCGCCAAGCACCGCAAGCAAGTCCTTCGGAGCGTCCTTGATGTATTCATCGACGTAGAAGAACAGGGTCACTTCCTCGTACGGCCCGCGCCAGTTGCCGTGCCGCTCGATGAAGGCCTCGTCGCTAAGGGCCTCGTGCCCGCGCCACAACTCGTTGCCACGGCAACGCGCCGCCAGGAACTCTCGCAGCCGCGACAGCACCGACACCGGCCAGACCAGGTGCCGCCCGGTCAACGACAGCAGGCTGTTCCAGTCGCGCCGCGGGTTGAAGCGCCCGACGTGCCGCATGGTCAGCGTCAGCACGAACTGCGAGCACATGCGGTCGAGCACCGGCGCATCGCCGAGGCCTGGCGACAACACCACCCGCACCTCATCGAGACTGTGAACCATGAACACCCCTGGAGCACGGCGCCCGGGATGCACCGATCGAAGCGATCTTGCCCTCGGCCGACTCCGGCATCAAGCCCCGGAGCCGAGGGGGGAGTACCTTGTCAGTGCAGCACGACCGGGTGCTGCATCAGCGACGAGTAGCGCTCGATGTAGGCATCCATCTCGTCTTCGGTGGGTCCGGCCGGACGCGTGTCGATCAGCGCATCGACCCCTTCCCTGAAGCTCTCGGCCATGGCCCCTTCGATGAAGATTTCCTTGCACGCGAACTTGTCGACGATCTCGTAGCCCCCTCGCATCAGGGTGTGGGCCGCCTCGGGCGCCCCGGCTTCGGCGGGCACTTCGAACTGCATCACGACAAAACTGTCCGAGTTGTAGAGCATGTGCATCGGGAAACTCCTTGGGTTGGGTCGATTCCTGCAGGGCCGTGCCACACACGCAGGAAGCGTTCCTGCCCTTTCAGGCCGGTCCATCCCTACATGCGCCTGACAAGGCTTGTTTCAAGCGTTCACCGGCTCGCTCAGCATGGGCAACCCCTCGGTTCAGGGGCCGGGCTTGAGCTCGCGCAGCACCAGCTCGAACGCGTCCGGGTCGTCGCTGCCCTGCCCCAGACGAGCGCGCACCGGCAGGAAATGTCGGGTCGGATCGAGCCAGACCTCGGCCTGCGTGTCCTTCGCACCGCGCGGCGCACGCATGAACTTGACGGTGCGCACCGGACCGCCGGCCGTCTGGACGGACTCGGCACCGAGGCAGCGCAAAGTCCAGACAGCCACGTCGGCGCGCGCGCCGACCACGTAGAGCACGACTTCCCCGCCTGCCACCGCGCGCTTGGGCTCTGCCGACAGCACGGCGGGCAGCTGGATCATCCAGCTCAACCGATCCTGCACGCCCACAGGCAACGCGAACTCGTCCGCGGGGCCGGAAAAGGTGATCTTGCCGGCATCGCGCTGGAAGTTGGCGGCGCGCGCTGCCTTGCGGGCCCGCTGGTCGGTGAAGCGCAGCGGGGCCAGGCCGGCCTTGTCGAACCCGCCCTGGCTGATCTGGCTGAGCAGCGTGTAGCCGATCACGCTGGCCTGCAGACGCGCTTCGTAGCTGCCCCCCTCGGGAAGCCACGTCAGCTGGCCGGTTCCGGAAATGGACCCTCGGCTGATGTCGTAATCGATCGTCATCGCCGGGGGAATCCGCGTTCGGTACACCGGCACAGGCTGCTCGGGCTGGCGCAGCACCGCCGGCTCGCTGGCTGTCGGAGCCGGGGCGCGGGCCTCGGGCCTCGATACCAACGGCGCTGCCTCCATCGCCGGCGCAGACGGGGAAAGCTCACTGGACAGGACCGCCTCGGGCGCGCCGGCGGTCGGTGGCTCGGGCGGGGCTTCGCGGGCAGGCTCGATCGCCGCCAGACGCGAGGGCGCAGGCGGCACGGGGCCAGCCGCAGGCTGCAAGGCAGGCTCCGCGCCCGGCTCGATCGGCGGAGACACCAGCGAGCGCACCTGGACCGCCGGCGCGGTCCGTGCGGCAGGCGAGCTCAGTTCGGCCGCCTCGACCGGAACAGCGTCGAGCAGGCAGCCGTGCAGTGCCAGCGCCATCAGGGTCAGCGAGACCAGCACGGTGGCGGGCGGGCGACCGCTGGGCGTGTTCGGCGGGTTGTCGGAATGCATGGTCTTGCGCAGCAGTCAACAAGAAGGTGGGAGCCGAGAATACGACGATGGTTCGATCCCGGCTTACAGCACACCCCATTCAGGAGGGGCCGAGGCCCAGCCCCCGACAGCTCACCGCAAGGACATTCGCGCATACCCCATGCTTCCTGTTCCGATGAAGTCGCGTCCATGAGCCAGGATCTGCCGCCCACCTTCAAGGTGGTCACGCTGTGGCTGCTGCTGGGTCTGGGGGTGTTCCTCGGCATCCAGTGGTGGCTGCACGCGCAGCAGCAGACGCGCTTCCGCAGCGACGGCGGCTTGATCGAGATCGCCCGCGGACCCGATGGGCACTACCACTGGCCGGGGCGCATCAACGGCCGCGCGGTCGACTTCCTGATCGACACCGGGGCCACCTCGACAGCGATCTCGGCCGCACTGGCGCAGGAGCTGCAACTCGACGCACTGGGTCGCGTGCAGTCGAACACCGCGGCAGGCGTGGTCTCGGGACAGGTGGTCAGCGGCAACGTGACGCTGGATGGCGGCGTGGTCGCCGAACGCCTGCGCATCACGGCACTGCCGGGATTGGGTGAGCGCCCGCTGCTCGGCATGGACGTGCTCGGTCGCCTGCGCTGGACGCAAGAGGCGGGCGTGCTGCGCATCGATCTGCGCCCCCGCTGAGCGCCCGCAAGCCGACAGCAGGGCTGCTCCCGGACACCGCAACGTGCGCGGCCTCGACGGGCACAATGGATCGGCTTCGCGTTCAGGAGACACACCATGACCGACATCCCCTCTTTCACCTCGTTCGCTCCCGGTTTCGAGTTTCTCCAGGGTCTGGTGAAGAACGCCGGGTCGGCGATTCCCGGCATCGGCCAGTGGGTCGCGCCGACATTGAATCCCGAGGAACTCGACAAGCGCATCCAGGAGCTGCGCACGATCCAGTTCTGGCTCGAGCAGAACGCCCGCATGCTGGGCGCGACGATCCAGGCGCTCGAAGTCCAGAAGATGACGCTGGCCACCCTGCAGACGATGAACGTGCAGATGAGCGACCTGCGCGATTCACTGACGATCCGCATGCCGGGGATGGCGGCAGGCCGGGGTGCCCCCGACGCCGCCGAGCCTGCCGATGCGCGGCCGGCTGCAGAGCCTGCGGCACCGCCGGACGAAGTCCCGCCCGCCGAGGCGCCGCCCCAGGCCGGCAGCGCTGCCGCTGAGGCCGCGGCCGACGGCAGCACGCCCAAGCCAGCCGTCGACCCGATGCAGTGGTGGGGGGCATTGACGCAGCAGTTCAGCGAACTGGCCGCCAACGCGCTGAAGGAGGGTGCCGCCGGGCTGGCCGCGGCCCCCGCAACAACTCCTGCGCCCGCGGCAGGCAAGAGCCGCCCAAAAGCGACGGCCCCGGCGCAACCGCGAAAAGCCGCCGCCAAGACTTCAGGCGGCCGCAAGGCGAGCACGGCCTCCCGCAAGACGACTCCCCGCAGCGGGCGATGAGACTCTTCCTGCACGCCCACGCCACGCATCCCGACTGGCGCATGGCGTTGTCGCTGGCGACAGCACAACTCGAGGCACAGCGGGCGCAGCCCGATCACATCAACACGCCGACGCTGGGCTGGGTCTACCTGACGGACCATTTCGCCGCGGCGGCAGAACACGCCCTGGAAGCGCTGCGAGAGCAGTGGCCGGGGGTGGCCTGGGTCGGCTCGGTTGGCGTCGGAATCGCGGCGAACGGGGTCGAATACTTCGACGAGCCTGCGCTCGCCCTGATGCTGGGCGACATCGCGCCGGAGCACTTCCGCGTCTTCTCCGGCGTGCGGCCGTTGTCGGGTCAGGCCGGCTTCGCGGCCGCGACCGCTCAGGTGCACGCCGATCCCTCCGGTCACGACGTCTCCGAGCTGATCTCGGAGCTGGCCGACCAGACGCGCAACGGCTACCTGTTCGGCGGACTGGCATCGGGCCGCGGGCGCAGCGTCCACATCGCCGACGGCGTGTTCGAGGGTGGCCTGTCGGGCGTGGCCTTCGATGATCACGTGCCGCTGATATCGCGTGTCACGCAGGGCTGCCAGCCGATCGGGGCGGTGCGACGCATCAGCCAGGCCGAGCGCAATGTGGTCGTGTCGCTCGACGACGAGCCGGCGCTCACCGTGCTGCTGCGCGACCTGAAGGTCGATGCGCAGGACCCCCGCGAGGCCCTGCCTCGCCTGCGCGGCACGCTGGTGGGCCTGAGCGATCCGGGACGGGTGTCTGCGCATGGCCGCAGCTTCGGCGTCGAGACGCGCGTGCGGCATCTGGTTGGCATCGATCCAGGGCGCAACGCCGTGGCAGTCGCGGACATGGTCGAACCCGGCATGCAGCTGGCCTTCTGTCAGCGCAACACCGAAGCCGCGCGACGCGACCTCGTGCGCATCTGCGCCGAGATCCGCGAAGAGCTCGAGCCCGAGGACCTGCCGCTCGAGACCGCACTGGCGCTGCATGGCAGCGACCTGGACAGCGCGCCGCACCCGGCTCGGCAGATCGCCGGCGCGGTCTACGTCAGCTGTTCGGGCCGCGGCGGACCACATTTCGGTGCGCCATCTGCCGAGCTGGCGATCGTCCGGCATGCGCTCGGCGACGTGCCGCTGGTCGGCTTCTTCGCCAACGGCGAGATCGCGCACCGCCATGTCTACGGCTACACCGGCGTGCTGACTGTCTTCACCGCCGGCCAGCGCCCTGCGGAGTGAAACGATGAATGCTCCTTCCACGGCAGCCGAGTTGTCGCCCGCGCCGCAGCCCGATGTTCCGGTCGACCGCCGGCAGCGTCAGGCCCTGGTCGTGGGCGCGCTGACCCCGTTGCTGCCGGCGCATGCGCTGCTCTGGCAACGCGAGGACACCGTGCCCTACGAGTGCGACGGTCTGACCGCCTACCGCGAGATGCCGCTGGCGGTCGCGCTGCCCGAGACCGAGGCGCAGCTGGCCGCCGTGCTCGCGGCCTGCCACCGCCTGGGCGTGCCGGTGGTCGCCCGCGGTGCCGGCACCGGCCTGAGCGGAGGGGCCACGCCGCACGCGCTGGGCGTGACGCTGAGCCTCGCCAAGTTCAACCGGATCGTCCGGGTCGATCCGGTCAGCCGCACCGCCGTCGTGCAGAGCGGCGTGCGCAATGCCGCGATCAGCGAGGCGGCCGCGCGCCACGGCCTGTACTACGCGCCCGACCCCAGCAGCAAGATCGCCTGCACGATCGGCGGCAACGTGGCCGAGAACTCCGGCGGCATGCACTGCCTGAAGTACGGTCTGACGATCCACAACGTGCTGCGCGTGCGCGGCTACACCATCGAAGGCGAGGCGGTCGAGTTCGGCTCCGAGGCGCTCGACGCCGCGGGGATCGACCTGCTGTCGATCGTGATCGGCTCCGAGGGCATGCTCGCGGTCACTGTCGAGGTGACGGTCAAGCTGGTGCCCAAGCCGCTGCTGGCGCGCGCGATCCTGGCCAGCTTCGACGACGTGCGCAAGGCGGGCCACGCGGTCGCGGCCTTGATCGGTGCCGGCATCATCCCGGCCGGCCTGGAGATGATGGACAAGCCGATGACCGCCGCGGTCGAGGACTATGTGCACGCCGGCTACGACCTCGACGCCGCAGCGATCCTGATCTGCGAGAGCGACGGCACGCCAGAAGAGGTCGAGGAAGAGATCGGCCGCATGGTCGCGGTGCTCGAGGACGCCGGCGCAACACGCTTCGACATCAGCCGCGACGAAGCCGAACGGCTGAAGTTCTGGAGCGGCCGCATGAACGCGTTTCCGGCCAGCGGTCGCATCAGCCCCGACTACATGTGCATGGACTCGACCATCCCGCGCAACAAGCTCGCCGAGATCCTGGTGCGCATTGCCGAGATGGAGGTGACCTACGGCCTGCGCTGCTGCAACGTGTTCCACGCCGGCGACGGCAACCTGCACCCGCTGATCCTGTTCGACGCCAACGACCCCGACCAGCTGCACCGCTGCGAGCTGTTCGGCGCCGACATCCTCGAGACCAGCGTGCGCCTCGGAGGCACGGTGACCGGCGAGCACGGCGTCGGCATCGAGAAACTCAGCTCGATGTGCGTGCAGTTCACGCCGGCCGAGCGCGAGCAGATGCTGGCCGTCAAGCGCGCCTTCGACCCGACCGAACTGCTGAACCCCGGCAAGGTGATCCCGACGCTGCACCGTTGCGCCGAGTACGGAAAGATGCACGTCCGCAAGGGGCTGCTGCCATTTCCCGACCTGCCCCGCTTCTGAGCGAGCCTGCCTTGATCGAAAACGAAGACGAAAGCCCCGCGCTCACGCGCCTGATCGAACGCGTGAGGTCGGCACGCGACTGCGGCACGCCGCTGCGCATTCGCGGCAGCGGCACCAAGGACTTCTACGGCGAACTGCCGCAGGGCGAACTGCTCGACACGACCGAACTGAGCGGCATCTCGAGCTACGCACCGACCGAGCTGGTGGTGACCGCGCGCTGCGGCACGCCGCTGTCCGAACTGGAAGCGGCACTGGCCGAAAAGGGGCAGTGCCTGCCTTTCGAGCCGCCACACTTTGCAGGCGACACCCCCGAAGCCACGGCCCACGGCGGCACCGTGGGCGGCATGATCGCGGCCGGCCTGTCGGG
>Ga0073904_10001478_pt1 | contig 17608 bp, 17 predicted proteins | sample KloWWTrecipitate_FD_66668 | JGI IMG/M metagenome (GOLD analysis project Ga0073904, IMG submission 66668) | Active sludge microbial communities from Klosterneuburg, Austria, studying microevolution and ecology of nitrifiers - Klosterneuburg... | ecosystem: Engineered > WWTP > Aerobic digester >... | reverse complement strand
CAATCCCGCCGATCTGGCCCGCTTCATGGTCCCGTGCGAGGAGGGATCCGTTCCATCGGCAAGTGCGGATGCCCGCGTCGGTGGCCGCTTCTTGATCGTCATGCGCGTGGGCGACAAGGATATCCCTCACAGCGGAACTTATCTGGAGCTGAAGCCCCACAGCCGCATCCGTTTCACGTGGGAATCGCCGCATTCGATCGACGGTAGCGAAGTGACGCTGGACTTCGTGCCCGAAGGTGCGGGCACGCGCATCATGCTCTCCCAAGTGCGCTTCCACAACGAGGCGAGCCGCGATGGCCATATCGCGGGTTGGCATCATATTCTTGAGACCTTCGCACTGACAATGGTGCGGAAGGCCGCATAAAGCACTGGCATCAATGAAAAAACGCTGCGGGAGGGAGCCCGCAGCGTCAAAGTCGCTACAGGCAGAAGGGAGTGCCTGAGCGTTCGTTCCAGCGTTGCCGCACGCGGCGGAAGGGAGCGCCGGAACACAGCCAAGCTGGCACAACCGAGCCCACTGCTATTTGATCTACATCAAGTAGCCCGACAAATCCGGGCCTGAAAACAGTTGTTGCGCGCCGAACGGACATCGACAAAGGCGACATCGGGATCACCCAGGAGTGTTTCGGCGTAGCCCGCCAACTCCTGCGCGGGTACCACCTTGCCGGTGCCATAATAGATCCGCTCGTCCGCGCGATAACCTTTCAGCAGGTAGTCGGGACTGCTGGTCAGCACCGGCGGCAGACCGCGTCCTTCGAACCGTGGGCAATCGTCAGCGCACAGAAAGATCGGTCCGGTTTCGGCATAGGGATGCAGATGGGCGAAAGGCCGGTGCGCGCAAATCAGCATCGCCGCCCCTTCGGGAATGAAATCCAGACAATGTCGGCAAGGATTGCCCGGCCCGTCCGAAATCGCCCGTTCGGCCGGCTGGCCGTTTGCATCCAGACCGCCTGTCCGCAGAGCCTGCACGAGGTCGGTCGGCAGGGCCTCAAATCTGATCATCTGATCTCTCCATCTTGTGACAAGGATCAGATAGAAACGGGCCGCCCGATGGGCGACCCGAATATTGCGCAATTGCCGCAGGTCAGCGCAAAAGGCTGGTGATGCGCCGGATGCTGGCGCGGCGGTTGGCCCTTTCGTCCGCCTGAGTGTTCACCTTCAGGAACTGCTCGCCATAGCCCTGCACCACCAGATTTTCCGGTGGCACGCCGAAATATTCGGTCAGCGCCAGTGCCACTGATTCTGCCCGCCGGTCGGAAAGGGCGAGGTTATAGGCGGCCCCGCCCACCGCATCTGTATGGCCCTCGATCAAGAACATCTCGCGCGGGTTGTCGCGGACATAGGACTGGATCAGCCTGCCCAGACCCGCCAGCGCCTTGGCCTGATCCGGCCGGATCGCGGCGGAGCCACTTTCGAACGTGATCGCATCCAGGTCGATGACCGGGGCAAAGGCCCGCACTTCGGCAATGTCGCGAATCTGCGCCAAGCTGAAAGCCCGGCCTGCGACCGATTCCGCCGCTAGCGCGGCGCGCAGTGCGGCTTCGTCCGCAGCCGTTGTCACTACCGGGCGGGGTTCGGGCTTTGGAAGGCGCGTCACATCGACCGGCGCATAAACCACCGTATCGTCGATCAGCAGGGTTTCACGCCCATAGGGATCGACATGCACCCGCCGGAGCACGCGCATCTCCGCATCGCGGATCGTCACGATCTTGCTGCCATCAGCACGCGTAACCGTGGTGCGGGTCGATCCGTCACGGAACGTCTCGGTTCTGACCTTCGATCCCGGCTGGCGCAGCAGTGCGTCATCGTCCTTCATCACGTAATATTGGCCGTCCCGGCTGACGACCACCCGGTCGCCCGAGTTCATCTCGACCTTGCGGTTGTTGGACAAGATCGCACCGACGACGAGCGCGCCGGCGCCCAGAAGCAACAGCTTCTCGACATCGCTGAGCCCCTTGTCACGTTCGACAGCGACCGGCGCGGCTTGTGGTGCTGCCACGGCGGCACCCTGCGCCGCCTGATTGACCTTGGTGGCAAAATCCTCGGATGAGGAGCGCGCGGTTTGCTGTGTCACAACCTCTTCCGTCACCTGTGCAATAGAATCGGCGGGCGCGGGTGCGGTTGCAGACGGGGCTTCGCCACCCTCGCTCGCCGGGGCCAGGATTTCAGCCGCCGCAGCGACCGGCGCGGCACCGCTGGCCGCATCGGGCTGCTCGGGCAAGTCCGGCACCACTTCGGTCGAGGGCACGACGCCGTCCGCCTTCAACTCCTCGGCGATGACATCAACAGGCGTGGGCGCGGCCGGCTCAGTGGCGGCTTCCTCGGCGGTCTCTGCGGCAGGGGCCACTTCACCCAACTGCTCGGCGAGTGCCTTTTCCAAATCCTCTGCAGTGGGTGCTTCGGCAGCAGGTTCAGTCGTCGCGCCAGCGTCCGGCGCGACTTCCGCCGCTGGTTCTGGCACCTGCTCGGGTGCCGTTTCTGGCGCCGGTTCAACAGCGGTCTCTGGCGCGGGTTCGGGGGCGGGTTCGGGGGTCTGTTCCGCCTCTGGCACAGGTTGCGGTTCTGTTGCGGGCTCAGCCTCAGCAGGCGGGGCCTCCTCCGCCGCAGCGGGTTCGACAGGAGCAACTTCTTCCTGGACAGCCTCAGCCGGAGCGGGCTCTGTCGGCGCCTGTTCTGCAGGTACCACTTCGGGCGTTACTGCCTCGGGGGCGGCAGTTTCGGGTTCCGCGGGTTGGGGTGCAACCTCCTCGACCGGTGCCGGTTCGGGAGCGACCGCCTCTGCCGGTGCGGTCTCGGGTGGTGCTGGTTCGGGGGTCGGCATGGCTTCCGGGGCGACCTCTGCGGGCGCGGCTTCGGCAGGTGCGGGTTCCGCCGGGGCGGGCACAGCCTCAGCAACCGGAGCCGGGACTGGCTCAACCCCTTCGGGGCAAGGCAGCGCGCTTCCGTCAGGACAGACCAGCGCCCCCTCTTGTGCGATGACCGGGAAGCCGGACAGGGCCAAAGACAAGCTGGTAACAAGGGCGGTCTGGGTGCGAAGGATGCGGCGCATGAGCGTCTCCGTTGATCATTACACGGGTTACTGTCCTAAAGTGGTGCCCCATGCCCGGTTAGGCAATAACGCTCTTAAACGGATGGCCCAGCGCGCGGTAATCTGCCGGGTGAGCGAGCCAGCGGAAGCCGTATTCCGACTTTTTCAATAAGGTATTGACGCATTGCCCCCGCCTTCGTAGAAGGCAGAAATCCCGACTAAAGGAATCAACAAATGAAACTGACCCTCACGCTCGCCCTCGCCGCCGGTGCGCTTGCCGCCCCCCTGTCTGCCGAGGAAGTGAACGTCTACTCCCACCGTCAGCCCGAATTGGTTCAGCCGCTGTTTGATGCCTTCACCGCGCAGACCGGGATCACCGTGAATGTTGCCCATGTCGAAAAGGGACTTGTCGAACGTCTTCAGGCCGAAGGCGACCGCAGCCCCGCCGATCTGGTGATGACCGTCGATATCGCCCGACTGGCACAGATCGTCGACGCCGGTGTCACCCAAGCGGTACAGTCCGACGCACTGACCGCCAACATCCCCGCCGAATTCCGCGATCCGGGCAATCAATGGTTCGGCCTGACCAGCCGCGCCCGTATCATTTACGCCAGCAACGAGCGGGTGAAGGACGGCGAAGTCACCACTTACGAAGACCTCGCCGACCCCAAGTGGAAAGGCCGCATCTGCACCCGCCCCGGCACCCACGATTATAACCTGGCGCTGATGTCGGCGATGATTGCCCATCATGACGAGGCTTATGCCAAACAATGGGCCGAAGGCGTGAAAGCCAACCTCGCCCACAAGCCCGAGGGCGGCGACCGTGATCAGGTGAAGTCGATCTGGGCGGCCGAATGCGATATTTCGCTCGGCAACACTTACTACATGGGCCAGATGCTGGCGGATGCGGAACAGACCGAGTGGGCCAACTCGGTCCGCATCATCTTCCCGACCTTCGAGAATGGCGGCACGCACCTCAACGTCTCGGGCATGGCGATGACCAAATCCGCGCCCAACAAGGATGCGGCGCTGAAGCTGATGGAATTCCTTGCCTCCGACGAAGCGCAAAAGATCTACGCGGAAACCAACCATGAGTTCCCGGTCAAACCCGGCGTCGAGCGGTCCGCGCTGGTCAAGGGCTGGGGCGAGTTCACCGCCGACACGATCAACCTGACGGATTTGGCTAAACTGCGCGCTACTGCACTGAAACTGATGGAGGAAGCAAACTTTGACGGCTAAGGCCGGATCAACAACCCTTCACTGGCTCAAACGTCAAAGGCGGCCCGGATCAGTCCGGGCCGCAGCTGTTTTCAACGCGCGTTGCTTGCAGAAAGGTGCCTATTCGGCGGCAATTGCGGTGGCCGGAACACCCACGACCCGCGCGCCGAGACTGCGCGCCATCGTATCCAGATCGGCCACATACCGCCCGCGCAAGTCCGAAAGCGCCAAGGCCGAAAAGCCATAGTCGGGGCGGACCTGCGGCTGGCGGGCGTGGAACGCGATCAGCCGGTCGCGTTGGCCAGGCTGAAGCCGGGTGCCTTGCGTCAGCAATCTTTGCGCCATCGCCACCGCACTTTGGGTGACACGCGGCTTGGCATGCGGCTCAACCGGCTGACGCAGGGCCAGTCCGGGCACCATCAGCCCGAGCGTCTGCGCCGCGCCGGCTGGGGCGGTTTGCACCACCAGTTCGCGCACGTTGAGTTCTTCACAAAGCGTCGCCGCAAGATCGGCCCAGCCGCCTTCGAACCGGGCAAGGGCTTCGGCATAATCGGCAAAAGGATCCATCCGCCGATCCAGCGCCATCGCCATCCAGACCGAATGGAACAAGACCTCATAGGGCTGCACGGTCAACACCAGCCGTTCGACATCTTGCCCCAGCGCCGTGCGCAAGAAACGCGCCCGGGGGCGGGCCATCGCATGAAACCGGCCAAGCAACAATTCCGCCACCGGCCCGGCCAGATCGGGAACCGAGACGAGAAACCCGTCGCTGCCTGCCTTGCGGTCAGGCGCGAACCGGCCCGCAAGCGCGGCCACTGCGCGGGCGCTTGCAGCTTCGTCGGAAAAGTCGGACGGCAGGGCATTGGCAAAACTGTCATCGCCCGTGCCCAGAACGTCAAAGCAGAAAAGCCCGTAGCCTGCGCGGCGCAATCCAGCGCGGTTGGCGGCCAGCCAGACAACCAGATCCTCGGCCCCGGTTGTCGCCCCTGCATGAAGATGTATTGTTTGTAAGTTCATCTCAATTCTGCAAAGTTTACCGCGAGTTTTATCAATCATCACGATGCATTGTGGCGGGTTTTTGACGCAACTGCGGCGCGGAAAAAATCAGTGTCTCAATGGATAAACTTTTAATAGTTGACGCTACGTAAACAATAAAGGCAGGAAAACATGACCCGGACAAGCCGAAAGATCATCATCGACACCGACCCCGGCCAGGATGACGCGGTGGCAATCCTCTTGGCGCTCGCCTCGCCCGAACTGGACGTTCTGGGCATCACCTGCGTGGCGGGGAACGTGCCCCTGGCGCTGACCGAGAAGAATGCGCGGGTGATCTGCGAGTTGGTGAACCGAACGGATATCAGGATTTTTGCAGGCTGCGACCGACCGCTGACACGCAAGCTGGTGACGGCCGAACATGTGCATGGCAAGACCGGACTGGACGGGATCGCGCTACCCGATCCGGTCCAGCCCCTCGCCCCCGGCCATGCGGTCGATTTCATCATCGAAACCCTGCGGCGCGAAGCGCCGGGTACGGTCACGCTTTGCCCGCTCGGGCCGCTGACCAATATTGCGACGGCGTTCCAAAAAGCGCCTGACATCGTGGGCCGCGTGGCCGAAATCGTGCTGATGGGCGGCGGTTACTTTGAAGGCGGCAACATTACCCCGGCGGCCGAGTTCAACATCTATGTGGACCCCGAAGCCGCTGATATTGTGTTCCGGGCAGGTGCGCCGCTGGTGGTGATGCCGCTGGATGTGACGCACAAGGCGCTGACCTCCCGCGAGTGGGTGGAAGGGCTCCGCGCCCTTGGCACGAGGGCCGGTCAGGCGGTTGCCAGCTGGACCGACTTTTTCGAACGGTTCGACACCGCAAAATACGGCAGCCAAGGCGCGCCTTTGCACGACCCCTGCGTCATCGCCTATCTGATCGAACCGTCCCTGTTTCAGGGCCGCCATATCCATGTGGCCATCGAGCTTCAGGGCACCCATACGCTGGGTATGACGGTGGCGGACTGGTGGCGCGTCACCGACAATGCGCCGAACGCCATGTTCATGGGCGCGATCGACCGCACGGGCTTTTTCGCGCTGCTGACGGAACGGATCGCGCGGCTATAGGCGGTTTATCTTTGGTCTGACCCAACCCTTGCCTCGCCCGGTCGCCCCAAGCGACCGGGCCGCGCCCGACCCGCCCCCAAGGCGGGCGTGATGGCCCCCCTTCGGGTCAGGCGCGACCCTACCGAAACGTTCGAAGCAGAGACAGCACCAAGGTGCGTCCCCACCGCGCGAAAGCTCTCAGATCTCGATCTGCCCGTCCGGGGCGACCTGTTCCGACGGGCTTTTGCGGCGGATGATGATATCGCCGTTGGGCAGCATTTCCGGGGGGTGATAGTTGCGGAAATCGTCGATCCGGCCCAGAAGCTCTTTCAGGGCCGGTCCCATTTCGGCCATCGCCTCGTCCAGCCCTTTGCCGAGTTCCTTCATCCGCGGCTCGACATCGTCCAGGAGCGATTGCAGCAGCATCCTGGCGCCGCGCTCAATCAGGCTCATCCCCTCCTCGGCCGAAGGATCGGGGGCAGTCGACGGCGGCTCCTGCGCGCTCAGCGGCGGGGCGGCCAGCATCAGACAGACAGCAAGGGGTAAAGCGGTCCTCATGCCGACAACATAGGGCGAACACCCCGCCCTGATAAGACCCGGCCTTAGCCGGATCATCAGATCGGCAAATCCACGCTGACCGGAAAATGATCGGACGCCATCAGAAGCGCTTCGCGCAACTCATCCGTCTGATAGCAGGCCGGATCGTCGAACGGGTGCCAGATGCGCCAGCGCGGCTTGAGCGCGCGCAGGTCTGGCGAGACCATGATATAGTCCAGAAGCGCCGTGAAATAGCGCTTCTCCTCGTCGAGGTAAAAGCGCGCACTGACCGGCGCGATCCCCGCCTTCTGAGAGAAGGCCATACGGGCGTGGGGATCAAAAAGCCGGGTTTCGCGTGGCTCGTCCCAGCCCAGAACGATTTCGACCCCCGACCTGCCGAAGAGCTTTTCATATTCATCAAGCCCCGGCCCGTCGTTCAGCTCGCCCATGATCATCAGACTGTCGCCCGCACCGAGATGCTCCAGCGCCCGCCTGCGCAGCCAGACACATTCAGCCAACTGCTTGCGCCGATTGGCAATACCGATGCGCCGCACCTCCTCAGGCCCGTTGGCGCCGTGCGGGGCCTTGGTCTTCAGATGCGCCCCGATCATGCGGAAACGGAACCCATCCGCCGTTTCGGCGGCAATCTCCAGCGGCGGTTTGGAATAGGTCACGCGGTCCGGCGTTCCATCCACATCAAGGTCGATGAGGTAGGATTGGTCGAACCGGGGTGTCGGGCTTTCCGGCCCGCCCTGCGGATCGTGATGCACTGTCAGCCGGTCGGGGTCAAAGAGAAGCGCTATTTCCTGCTGGGTCTCGTTCTGAAATCCGAGCAATGCACGACGCTGGCGCAGGCCGAAGCGGCTGGCGAACCGCTCCAGCATCGTGACCGTCTTGCGCTTGTCGCCATTGTCGGGTGCCTCGATGATCATCACCGCGTCGGCGTCGAGCGCGGTCAAGACGATCGCGATCGATTCAATCTGCTGGCGCCGGGTGATCTTGTAGCGGGAGGACCATTCGCCATCCTCCAAAAGCCGTCCGCGCGCATCAAAGAGATTGGTGAACCATTCCACGTTCCATGTGGCGATGCGCATCGCTCAGGCCGCCACTTTGCTGCTGATGATTTCCCAGGCGCGATTGATATCCCTCAGACGGTTTTGCGCCAGCCGGATCGCTTCTTCCGGCAGGCCGCGCGCCGCCATACCGTCCGGGTGGCTTTCGCGCACCGCCTGCTTCCAGGCCTTTCTGATCTCTTCCATCGGCATGTCGGGGCGGACGCCAAGAATATCATAGGGATCATGCGGATCGTTTTCCACAAACCGCGCCCGCAAGGTGCGATAGCAGGTCTCACTCAGACCGAAGATTTCGATCACATGCCGCAAGAAGATCTCTTCGGCCTCGTGCAACTCGCCATTGGCGAGCGCGATGTGAAACAACCCCTCCGCCAGGTCAATCAGGACCCGGTCGCCAGGGCCGAACATTGCCGCGATCTTGCGGGCATAGGCATCAAAGCCCGCCACATCCTGCCGCGCCAGATTGAAAACGCGCGCGGCGTTTGCTTCATCCTCGCGCGCGATGGTGAAGACGCTGCGAAAGGCGGTCACTTCGTCGCGCGTCACCTGTCCGTCAGCCTTGGCCATCTTGGCGCCGAGCGCGATCACGGCAATGGTGAAGGCCACCGACCGTTCGGGCGGCGTTTTCAACCGCTCGAACACCATGGCCAGGCCTTCGCCCTTGGTCAGGGCGGACAGGGCCTCGGATATGCGGGTCCAGATCGACATGGCGTCACTTTAGCCGCGGCGCAGCGGAATGTCAGCCAGTCACAGGAATTTCATCATCAGCACGAGGTCGAGCCAGCGGTCGAACTTGCGCCCGGCTTCGGGAAGGGTGGCGATGGTTTTGAAGCCAAGCTTTTCATGAAAGGCGATCCCGGCGGTGTTCTCGCCCGATACGCCCGCATAAAGCGTATGACCGCCGCCGTCACGGGCATGGCCCTCAAGCCGCGTCATCAACGCCCGCCCGACCCCGCGCCCCCATGCCGCCGCATCGAGAATGACCGAATGTTCAAGCGCATGCCGATAGCCGTTGCCGCCCCGGAACTGGGCATAGGTCGCGAAGCCCAAAAGCCGCCCCTCCGCGACGGCCACAAAGAATTCATGCCCGTCGCGGCGGCGCGCGTCGATGATCTCGTGCACCTTCGCACTGTCGCGTTCCTCGGAATGAAAGATGGTCGTCGTGTCGCGGATCACCGGATTCCACAGCGCGCAGATCGAAGGGTAGTCTTCGGGCCGGGCGGGGCGGATGTTCATTCCAGATGTCTTTCCCCGTGGGGCGTTGCAAAGGTCGCGCGCAAGGCGGAGGGTCCGGTCACATACTGCACGCGCGGATCGTCCAGCCGCACGCGCGCACGCAAAACCTCCGCCTCGGGATGTGCGACCTCCAACCGGGTCAGGCAGCAAACACTGTCGGCCAGCCGGTCCTGCGGCTTCAGCCCGCCTTGCCATTCAATGAGTGCCGGGAAACGGTCGTCATAGGGCAAACACCCGTCTGCGGGCACCCCCATCCGCCAGCGAAAATCACCCCGCGCCAGGGCGACGGGCCGCCCTGCCCCTTCGGGCGCGCCCGCAAGGGCTGCATCGAGGTCATCGACCCGGCAGATCCAGTTGGTCAGGCGCGGCCTGCCCCTAAACGCGTCCAGCCGGAACCAGCGCGGATGGGCCACCGCCGGCGCGTCGGGGTCGATGGCGATCACCTCCAGATAGTCCGATGGCCCAAGACCCAGAAGCCGGTTGTGCGTTGACATGTAGGCATGCTGCCCGACCGGCCCCAACCGGACCCCGAGCGCCGCCTCGACATAGTCAGCGCCTTCGGCGAGCGAGTTGGCCGAAACCGCCAGATGGTCCAGTTGCCACATGACGTACCTTTCGTTCTGGGGACTATATCCCGGTGGCTCGGGGGCAGTGCCCCCGCCCCTACTTCCGCGCCTGACGGACCAGTTCAAGAATATCCTTCGCCGCTTCGGGGATGTTCGTTCCCGGCCCGAAGATCGCCTTCACCCCGGCCTTTTTCAGGAAGTCGTAGTCCTGCTGAGGGATCACACCGCCGCAGATGACGATGATATCCTCCGCCCCTTTCGCCGCCAGAGCCTCGATCAGCTTCGGGGCCAGCGTCTTGTGCCCCGCCGCCTGGCTGGAGATGCCGACGACATGCACGTCATTGTCGATCGCATCTTGCGCTGCTTCCTCGGGGGTCTGGAACAAGGGGCCCACATCCACGTCAAAGCCGATGTCGGCAAAGGCGGTGGCGATGACCTTCGCCCCCCGGTCATGCCCGTCCTGCCCCATCTTCACCACCAGCATCCGTGGGCGGCGGCCTTCCTCCTCGGCGAAGGTCTCCACATCTTTCTGGATCTGGGCGAAGGCTTCGTCGCCTTCGTAGGCGCTGCCGTAGACCCCGGCGAGCGTTTTGACCTCGGCCCGGTGACGGCCAAATATCTTTTCCATCGCCATGCTGATTTCCCCTACGCTCGCCCGCGCCCGCGCCGCCGCGACCGCCGCTTCCAGAAGATTGCCGCCATGACCGGCGCGGAACTCCAACTCGTTCAGCGCCGCCGTGCAGGCCGCATCATCCCTTGTGGCGCGGATGCGCGTCAGCCGCGCGATCTGGGCGTCGCGCACCGCCATATTGTCCACGTCCAGAATGTCGACAGGGTCGGACCGCGTGGGCTTGTATTTGTTCACCCCCACCACGACCTCTTCGCCCCGGTCGATCATCGCCTGACGCCGGGCGGCCGATTCCTCGATCCGCATCTTCGGCAGGCCGGTGGCGACAGCCTTGGTCATGCCGCCCATCGCCTCGACCTCCTCGATCAGCTTCCACGCTTCGGCGGCCAGATCGGCAGTCAGCTTTTCAACATAGTAGGAACCCGCCAAGGGATCGACCACATGGGTGATCCCGGTTTCTTCTTGCAAGATCAATTGGGTATTGCGCGCAATTCGCGCAGAGAATTCAGTGGGTAGCGCCATTGCCTCGTCCAGCGCGTTGGTATGCAGGGACTGCGTGCCCCCCAACACCGCTGCCATCGCCTCATAGGCGGTGCGGATCACGTTGTTGTAGGGGTCTTTTTCCTGCAAGCTCACGCCCGAGGTCTGGCAATGGGTGCGCAGCATCAGGCTTGAGGGTTTCTTGGCCCCGAATTCCGACATGATCTTGTGCCAGAGCATCCGGGCCGCGCGCAGTTTCGCCGCCTCCATGAAGAAATTCATGCCGATGGCGAAGAAGAAGCTCAGCCGGCCGGCAAATTCATCGACATTCATCCCGCGCGCGATTGCGGTGCGCACATATTCGCGCCCGTCAGCCAGCGTATAGGCCAACTCCTGCACCAGGTTCGCGCCCGCCTCCTGCATATGATAGCCGGAGATCGAGATCGAGTTGAACTTCGGCATTTCTTTTGCCGTATATTCAATGATATCCGCGACGATCCTCATGCTGGGTTCCGGCGGATAGACGTAGGTGTTGCGCACCATGAACTCTTTGAGGATGTCGTTCTGGATCGTACCCGACAGAAGCGCCCGGTCCACGCCCTGCTCCTCCCCCGCCACGATGAACGACGCCAGAACCGGGATCACTGCCCCGTTCATGGTCATCGAGACCGAGACCTGATCGAGCGGGATACCATCGAACAGGATCTTCATATCCTCGACGCTATCAATCGCCACCCCCGCCTTGCCCACATCGCCCACCACGCGCGGATGGTCGCTGTCGTAGCCCCGGTGGGTGGCCAGGTCGAAGGCAACCGAGACGCCTTGCTGCCCCGCCGCCAGGTTCTTGCGGTAAAAGGCGTTGCTTTCTTCTGCTGTTGAGAAGCCCGCATATTGCCGGATCGTCCATGGACGGCCCGCATACATGCTGGCGCGCACGCCGCGGGTGAAGGGGGCGATGCCGGGTACTTCGCCCATCTGGGCCAGACCGGCGGTGTCAGCCGCCGTATAGAGCGGCTTCACCGGAATGCCTTCGAGCGTGTTCCAGGTCAGATCCTCGGGCGTCTTGCCCTTCAGCTCCTTGCCGACGAGCGCGCGCCATTGTTCGATATTGTCGGTCATGTCCGCACCCTCACTCGAATTCCATGATCACATCGTCGACCTTCAGGCTGGCGCCTGCTGACGTGTTGATCTTTTTGACCACGCCCCGCCGTTCGGCCTTGAGGATGTTCTCCATCTTCATCGCCTCGACCGTGGCCAGGGCTTGCCCTTCCTGCACCTCCTGACCTTCCTCGACGTTGATCTTCACGATCAGGCCGGGCATCGGGCACAGAAGATATTTCGACGTGTCCGGCTGCAGCTTTTCCGGCATCAGTTTGGCCAGTTCAGCCTGACGGGGGGTGCGCACATGCACCTTCAGGTCGGCGCCGCGGGTCCGCACCCGGAACCCGCCGGAAATCTTGGCCACCTTCAGCACCACTGCAACCCCGTCCACATCCAGCCGGGCAAGCGGCTGGCCCGGCAGCCAGTCCGACATGACCCGGTGGCTGGCGCCGTCGGCAAAGGTCACGGTCGCGCCCTGCTTGTCGGCGGCGATCTTCAGCGGAAACTCGGTGCCTTGTAGCGTGGCCACCCAGTCATCGCCGACATGGCGTTCGTGGTTGCCAAGCGTGCCGGTGATCCGGGTGCGGCGAATCTCCGCCACGCGGTTCATCGCGGCAGTCGCCGCCGCGATCCGGCGCAAGAGTGCCTGATCCAGCGTGGCCCCGAGGAAACCTTCGGGATATTCCTCGGCGATGAAGGCGGTGGTGATATTTCCGCTGGCAAAGCGCGGGTGGTCCATCACCGCCGAACAGAAGGGCAGGTTGTGGCCGATCCCTTCGACTTCGAAACTGTCGAGCGCGACGCGCATCCCTTCGATCGCCGCAGCGCGATCCGGCCCCCAGGTGCAAAGCTTCGCGATCATCGGGTCGTAATACATGCTGATCTCGCCGCCCTCATAGACGCCGGTATCATTGCGCACGACATGCGTGGCTGTGGCGACCTCTGCCGGCGGGCGGTAGCGCGTCAGACGACCGATCGAGGGCAGGAAGTTGCGGTAGGGATCTTCGGCATAAAGCCGGCTTTCCATGGCCCAGCCGTTGATCTTCAGGTCGCTCTGCGCGAAGGGCAGCTTTTCGCCTGCGGCAACCCGGATCATCTGTTCCACCAGATCGACGCCGGTGATCAGTTCCGTCACCGGATGTTCGACCTGAAGACGGGTGTTCATCTCAAGGAAATAGAAATTCCGCGCGCCATCGACGATGAATTCGACGGTGCCCGCGCTCGTGTAGCCCACGGCACGCGCCAGCGCACAGGCTTGTTCGCCCATCGCCTTGCGTGTCGCCTCGTCAAGGAACGGCGAAGGCGCCTCTTCGATCACCTTCTGGTTCCGGCGCTGAATCGAACATTCGCGTTCGTGCAGATAGACATAGTTGCCGTGCTTGTCGGCCAGCACCTGAATTTCGATATGGCGGGGCTGGGTCACGAATTTCTCGATGAAGATCCGGTCATCGCCGAAACTGCTGGCCGCCTCGTTCTTCGAAGACTGAAAGCCTTCGCGGGCCTCCTGATCGTTCCAGGCGATGCGCATGCCCTTGCCGCCGCCGCCGGCGCTGGCTTTGATCATCACCGGATAACCGATCTGGCCCGAGATCTTCACCGCCTCGTCCGCGTCCGCGATCAGGCCCATGTAGCCCGGCACCGTCGAAACCCCGGCTTCTTGCGCGATTTTCTTGGAGGTGATCTTGTCGCCCATCGCTTCGATCGCCGGGCTGGGCGGGCCGATGAAGACCACGCCCTCCTTCTCAAGAGCGGCAGCGAAATTCATGTTTTCGCTCAAGAAACCATAGCCCGGATGAACGGCTTCCGCGCCGGTCTGGCGAATTGCATCCATGATCTTGTCGATCACGATATAGGATTGGTTGGCGGGCGGCGGGCCGATATGCACCGCTTCGTCGGCCATCTTCACATGCAGCGCATTGCGGTCCGCATCGGAATAGACGGCGACCGTCTTGATCCCCATCTTGCGCGCCGTCTTGATCACGCGACAGGCAATCTCGCCCCGGTTGGCTATCAGGATTTTCTTGAACATGGACGGCTTCCCTCAGGCAAAAGAAAAACCACCGGGGCGGTTTTGCCCCGGTGGTTCATGATTGTGTCTTCAGACCCCCGCGCATGCAGGGGGTGATGGGTCAGATCACTGGCAGTAGCCCGCGTTACCGGCGACAACACCGGCACCGCCGCCAACAAGGGCGCTGGTTGCGATGTCATTGTCGGTGACGGCACCAAGCGCAGCACCGGCGACAGCCCCGGTAAGGGCGCAGTTGGCGCTGATGCCACGATTGCCATAGCCCGGCTGGGTGCAGGCAGACAGCGCCGCAAGGATCGCCAGTCCGGCGAGAAGTTTGGTTTTAGACATTTTGCTCGGCCTCCGATTGAGCTTCTTATGGCCGACAGACTACCCCCTGCCAGAGGCGGAGAAAAGCGGAAAGCTATGGTGGACGCCTCATAAGCGCCGGTCCGCCGACCAGAAACAGGAGTGGGTGGCCTGACCAAATTAGGGCCAGACCACCCACAAGGGGAAGGGTAACGGTTTAGACAAACACCGATCCCGTGGGTGCAAGAAGACGGGATCTGAGGTTGAGTTTTCAGTAGGATCGCCTGTGAGGCAATCGTAAAATCGCGACCGTCGGAACGGTCGGCAGCAACCCGCCACTGTAACCGGAGGTTGCGCGAAAACATGCCTATTTCATCCCGCCAAACACATCGGGGAAGGATTGGCGCGCGCGCTTCACGTCGATTTGAAGAAGGGCTTCATAACTTTCGGGGTCGAACGGATCTTCGGCCGGCACCACCTCGCGCCCGAAGAGCCAGGACAGGCGCCCCGCATCCAGATTGCCACGCTCGAACGGCTGATCGCCGAAATGCTCCCACAGCGCCGCAAGAAAGGTTGCATCGGCCAGACGGTCGATGGCGGCGCGGTCGCGGAAGCGTTCGCGTTCGATGATCCGCGTCGCCCCTTTGTCATTGGCGCGGCGGATGACGAACTGAAAATCGGTGCTGGGAAGTCGGCCGGGAAAACCGCGATGCTTCAGCATGCTGCACACCCCCGGGAACAAGATGCAGCGCGGGCCGGGACCGGCATGAACCGGACCCGGCAGGAGACATGGGTTAGATCAGAGTTTGCCGGTGTAAACCGGTTCTTCGGTGACCGTTGGCTCAACGTAGACGGTTTCTTCTTTTTTCGCACAAGCGGCGACAGCAGCGACGAGGATCGCTGCGAAGATGACTTTCTTCGACATTTTATTCTCCTGCTCTCAACGACGGTTACACCGGATATGGCGTCCGTCAGCTCTGGTTTTTTGTTTGGTGTCAGATTGTTCCGACCCATGGCCAGATTAGCAGACGCCCTACCGAAGAAAAAACAATTCCATCCGAAGTTGTCCGCCTGTGGCGCAATTGCACCACAGCCAGCCTCCCGCCCCCCTGTCATTACAACATATTGATTCATGATCAGAATCCTTCCCAGATGCAGGTAGTGCCTTCGGGGCTGAAAGCTTCGAAAAACTGCGTTGCCTCGGGGTTTGGGATCCCGAAGTCGACCGGTCGGTCCGACAGGCTGATGATGATCTGCCCCGGTGCCGGGCCTGTCCCTGCGACCCTTGGCAGGGCATAGTCCTCGCACAGGGCCTGCATGTCATCGAAGGCCATATCCACCGTGACGGTGCCATCCGCGCGCGCGATGTCTGGGGCCAGAAACCTGAACCGATAGGTAAGGCCGTCGGGGCCAGGTGCGTCATGCACCATATCGACGAATGTTATGTCCTGGCCGGATGGCACTTCGATCTTCTCCTCGGCGTGAAGCGGCAGCGCGAGACAAACCGACAAGGTCGCTATGATCGCACCGGTCCGCATGATCCGCCTCCGTCAAAGGGGGATATTGTCGTGTTTTTTCCACGGATTTGTAAGGCGTTTGCCGCGCAGGCTTGCGAAGGCGCGAGCGACACGCTTGCGGGTCGAATGGGGCATGATCACCTCGTCGATGAAACCCTTTTCGGCCGCAACGAACGGGTTGGCGAAGCGCCCCTCATAGTCCTTCGTCCGGGCTGCGATCTTGTCCTTGTCGGAGAGTTCCGACCGATAGAGGATCTCGACCGCCCCCTTGGCGCCCATCACCGCGATTTCCGCCGTGGGCCAAGCGTAGTTGAAATCGCCACGAAGATGCTTGGACGACATCACGTCATAGGCCCCGCCATAGGCCTTGCGGGTGATGACCGTGACCTTCGGCACCGTCGCTTCGCCATAGGCAAACAGCAGTTTCGCCCCGTGCTTGATGACACCACCATATTCCTGGCCCGTCCCCGGCAGGAAGCCCGGCACATCGACCAGTGTCAGGATCGGAATTTCGAATGCATCGCAGAACCGCACGAACCGCGCAGCCTTGCGCGAACTGTCGATATCGAGACACCCCGCCAGTACCATCGGCTGGTTCGCCACCACCCCGACTGTCTGGCCTTCGATGCGGACGAAGCCGGTGATGATATTGGCGGCGTAATCTTTCTGAATCTCAAAAAAATCGCTCTCATCGGCGACCTTCAGGATCAGTTCTTTCATGTCATAGGGCTGGTTCGGATTGTCCGGGATCAGCGTGTCGAGACTGGATTCGAGCCGCGCCACATCATCGAAGAAGGGCCGGGTCGGCGCCTTTTCGCGGTTGTTGAGCGGCAGGAAATCGACCAGTCGCCGGACTTCGGCCAGCGCCTCGACGTCATTCTCGAACGCGCCGTCCGCGACCGAGGACTTCTTGGTATGGGTCGAAGCCCCGCCCAGTTCTTCGGCGGTCACAATCTCGTTCGTCACCGTTTTCACCACGTCGGGTCCGGTCACAAACATGTAGGACGTGTCCTTCACCATGAAGATGAAATCGGTCATCGCCGGGCTGTAGACTGCCCCCCCCGCACAGGGGCCCATGATCACGCTGATCTGCGGCACCACACCCGAGGCAAGCACGTTGCGCTGGAACACATCCGCATAACCGGCGAGCGAGGCCACGCCTTCTTGAATCCGCGCCCCGCCACTGTCGTTCAACCCGATCACCGGCGCGCCGTTCTGTAGCGCCATATCCATGATCTTGCAGATTTTCTGGGCATGCGTTTCCGACAAGGATCCGCCGAACACCGTGAAGTCCTGCGAAAAGACATAGACCATGCGGCCGTTGACCGTGCCCCAGCCGGTCACGACCCCATCGCCAGAGGGACGATCCTGTTCCATCCCGAAATCGGTGCAGCGATGGGCGACGAACATGTCGAATTCTTCGAACGACCCTTCGTCCAGCAAAAGTTCGATCCGTTCGCGCGCCGTCAGCTTGCCGCGCGTATGCTGGGCGTCGATCCGGCGTTGCCCGCCTCCCTGGCGCGCAGTGGCACGGCGGGCCTCCAGCTCTTCAAGGATGTCCTTCATCGCGCCCTCCCCGTTCGCAAGTTCCGCGCAACATAGTCAGGTCGCGCGAGGAGGCAAAGCGGAACTTGGAAAATTTGCAAACTGTTGCCAAACACATGACTGCAAATTGCAACCCCCTGCCCCCCTTGCCATTCCACTGAGGATCGGCTTTGCAAAACCCGCCCAACCCGGAGGTGAATGATGCCCAGCCTTCCAATCCCCGTCCTGACGATCGGGCTTTTGATTGCCTCGAATGTCTTCATGACCTTCGCCT
>Ga0073904_10001476_pt1 | contig 17623 bp, 14 predicted proteins | sample KloWWTrecipitate_FD_66668 | JGI IMG/M metagenome (GOLD analysis project Ga0073904, IMG submission 66668) | Active sludge microbial communities from Klosterneuburg, Austria, studying microevolution and ecology of nitrifiers - Klosterneuburg... | ecosystem: Engineered > WWTP > Aerobic digester >... | reverse complement strand
ACACCTCGACGGACGCCGAGAAGAAGAGCACCTCGACCTCGATGACCAGCGACGCTCGACCGACGAGCTTGCCCGTGTCGAACTCGTACTCGAGGGACAGCTCGAGTGTGATCGAGGCCGAGATGAGGCCCAGCACGTCCACCTCGCCGCGCAGCCGGAAGTACGCGGTGAGCGAGCCCTTGTCGCCCTCGAGGCGCAGGTACACCCCCACGGCGACCGACAGCGAGCCCGAGGCGACACCGAGGTCGATCGAGAGGCACGCCGTGGCCTCGAGCCCCACCTCGAGCAGCACCAGGCCCTTGGGCGAGGCCCGCAGCGCGACCCAGCCGCCGCCCCCGACCATCATCACGGTGAGCCGGAACGGCGACTCCTTGGAGCAGAAGGTGAAGCCGATCGTCACGGCGTCGCCGAGGAACGGCACCCGGGCGTCGGCTCCCAGCGCGATGTTCTCCAGGCTGAACACGCCGACGGAGACGTTGGGCAGCGCGAGGTCGAACCCTGCGGTCACCCCCTCGGGCGAGACGTCGACGAACGGCGGGTCGGCGAAGCCGTCGAACGGGATCATCCGGCGCAGCGTGTCCACGAAGGACAGCACCCCGAGGAACTCCATCCCGCCGAAGACGACATCCACCTCGGGCTTGCCGCCCGAGCCGACCCGGAAGCCGATCCGCTGGAAGGTCATCGCCATGAGCGGCTCGCCGGGCAGCAGGACGAGCGCGAAGTCCGCCAGCTCGGCCGCGACGTCCACGCTCGGCGGCGTGCTCGCCGAGGCCCGCACCTCGATCGCCAGCCGCAGCCCCCGCGGGTCGCGCGCCTCGAAGACGGGGCTGCCCGCCGGCCACGACCGGATCTGCGGGTTCCAGACGAACCGCGCGGTGACGGACGTGCCGGGGCTCAGCAGGTCCTCGACGAACGACTGCAGGGCCTCGAGCGTGTCCGCCGCGCGGGCGAGGGTGGCCAGGGCCGTCGCGGGCCGCTCGAGCGCGGCCCGCACCATCGCCGGCAGCTGGGGTGCACCGAGCGCGGCCAGCAGGTCGTCGACGCGGTCGGCCGCCACCCCGAGGGCCGCGACGACGTCGCCGACGGCCGCGATCGGGTCCGCCGCACCGGGCAGCGCCGTGACGGTGTCCACGAGCGTGTCGAGCGACGCCAGCAGGGGGCCGACCGCCGCGTCGAGCTGCGCGCGGGCCGCGTCGATGGCCGCCCGCGCGCCGTCGTGCGCCGCCCCGGCCGCCTCCTGGACCAGCCGCGGTCCGGCCTCCGCCGCTGCGGTGCGCAGCCGGTCCGCCTCCGTGACGATCGCGCTCACGGTGTCCAGCGCCTCGGTGACGAACTCGGGCGCGTCGTCGAGCCCCACCCCGAGGGCGTCGAGCAGGTCGAGCAGCGAGAACAGGCCGAACAGCTTGGGCAGGGCGCCCTCGAGGAACCGTGCGGGGTCGAACCTGCCCTGGGCCAGCCCCGAGGTGGGCCCGGTGCCGTCCTCGCCGACCGCACCGAGCGAGCGGGACAGCGCGCGGACGGCGAGGTTGGGCGTGAGGAACCCGCCCGAGCGGTCCGAGCCGCCCGAGAAGTCGACGGCGGGCGGGGAGCCGAGCAGCGTGAGGAACAGCTGGCCCGGGTTGGCCGCCCCGAACCCGCCGGCGTCCGCCGCGAGGAAGGGGGCCGCGAACCCGAGCTCGACGCCGGGCGACTGCGGGCCCAGGTGACGCATGCTCGGCACCACGGCGTTCGTCTGCACGAGGAACGGCCGCGAGGTGAGGTGGTCACGGTCCACCACGCCGCGGAACTGCAGGTCGTTGACCTCCAGCGTCGTGTCGCCCGGCGTCGCGGAGCGCGCCATCGTCACGCTCTGCCCCCGGCCGGGGACCTTGCGGACCGGGGCGTACGCGGCCTCGGCCGCGGCGTCGATCGCCGTGCCGACGGTCGCCTGGACGGACAGGAGCGACACGAAGGCCAGCGGGGCGGAGAACGTCACCGTCCGGCCCGCCTGGTCGACCCCGACGAGCGTGAACCGGTACGGCGTGCCGTCCTGGGTGGGCACGAACGGCGTGGCGAGGTTCGCCGGGTCGAGGTTGGGGGTGACCAGCGGCTCGAGGGTCACCTGGCCCAGCGGGGTGTCGTGGCCCGCGAAGCTGCGGCTCGGCTGGCGCACGATGATGAAGTTGCGGCGCCACAGGTAGGCGACCCCCTGGGAGCGGTCGAGCACCTTGCGCTCGGAGACCGTCACCCACACGGCGCGGTGGCCGAACGGGTAGAGGAACCCCGGCTCGGTGACCCGGACGTAGGAGTCGCGGCCCATCACGGCCTGGTGCCGGTAGGACTCGATCGGCGGCGCGAGCAGCGGCTCGGGCGCGGGCCCGATCGCGAGGGGGTCCCACGTCCCCGCCCAGTCGATCCACGCCCCGAGGCTCGACAGCGCGAGGCTCCGCACCTCGAACGGCTCCGGCGGCACGCCGGTGCGCACGTCGGAGGACTGGCGGACCAGGGACCGGCGCCACGGCGGCACGAGGGACTGCGGCGCGAGCGGGGCCGGGTCGGTCAACGCCGTGGCGTCCAGCGCGTCCATGTCGCGCGACCAGATCGCACGGACGATGCGCTGGGCCTCGTCGGTGTCGTCGTGCCCGGTGAACGCGCCGGCCGCATCCGTGGCGCGCACGGTCAGGTGCGTGCGCCACAGCTCGACGCGGGACTCGTCCCCCTCGGCGGTGATCGGCTCGACCTCGTGGCGGAACGCGCCGAGCGCGCTGGGCGACACCGTCACGCGGTACGGCGCCTCGATGGCGGTCTCGGTGCCCGAGGGCGGGCGAGGTCCGCGCCGCGGGCGCACACCGGGGTGCAGCACGTGGCCGGGGACGAGGCGACCGAGCATCCCGGGCAGCCGCGCGGCCCGGCCACCCGCGGGCGACGCCGCCGCGGCGCCGGCGACCGAGGTGCCGGCGGCGGGGGCCGCGAGGGTGGCGCCGGCATGGCCGCGCACCAGTCGGGCGGCCTGGGCGTGCCCGACGACGGCCGAGACGGCGCCCGCGAGCCGCGTGGAGGCCAGCGCAGCGGCCTGGCCGTCACCGACCACGAGGTCCGTGAGGGTCACCCCGCGCACCAGCCGGTCCCGCCAGCCCGGGACGAGGACGACGTCGGCCCACCCTGGCGTGACCGGGCGACCCGGTCCCTCCGCGCTCGCCGCGGTCGCGTGCGGCGCGACGCGCAGCGGCAGCGTCGGCAGCACGGTGAGCACGCCCGCGAGCGTGAAGGGCACGACGGCGCCGTCCGCGAGCGCGAAGACCAGCCGGCTCGCGGCGGCGGCCCGGTGCGCCGAGACGGCGCCCGGGGTGGTGCCCTCCTGCCACGCGCGCTCACCGACGTGCTGGGGCGGGAGCACGAGGACCAGCGCGGCGTCGTCACCGTGGGCCACGAGCACGGGCCCGTCGTCGCCGTCGTCGAGCGTGCAGCCCGGGGCGAGCAGCCTCGCGTCGAGGAGGTCGGCCGGGCGGACGAGGCGGGCGTCGAGCTCACCGTCGCCGTCGATCACCGGGCTGTCGGGACGCCCGTGCTGCGGGTCGTCATGTCGCGGTCGTGGGGGCATCGTGCGCCTCCTCGGAGTGGCGCTGGGTGCTCCCGACGCTACGGCCGCCGCCCTGACCCGGCATCGGTGAGACCACCGAGATCCGCCCGCTCGCGAGGACCCGGACCCGGGCGCACCATGGGAACGCTCGGTCAGCGGAGCGGGGGACACGTGCGTCTGGCGATCATCGGTGCGATGCCGCTGCTCCGGCGCGGCCTGGTGCTGCTGCTGCGCAGCCGCGGCCTCGTGGTGCACGCCGAGCACCGCTGGATCTCCGAGCTCGCGCTCGAGCCCGTGCCCGACGCGCTCGTGCTCGTCTCGACCGGCCGGGACCGGACCGCGGTCTCCGCCGTCCCGCGCCTCGCCATGGCACTGGCGCGGGGCACCGACGTGCTCGTGCTCACGGACGCGCCGCACGACTGGTCCCTCACGGCCGGCGGCCTGCGCCGCGCCGTCGCCACCGCCGGCGGCCCGGGCCCCGGGCGGCGGCTCGACGTGCTCGACCTGGGCGCGGCGGCCGACCCGGCGGACGTGGTCGCATGGCTCGCCGCGCGGCCGCAGCTCGCCGCCGGCTCGCACGGCCCGGCGCCAGCCCGCGTGCCCGACGCCCTGACCGGCAGCGAGCGCGAGGTGTACCAGCTGCTCGCCCAGGGACTGTCCAACGCCGGGATCGCCGAGGCGCTGTCCCTCAGCCGGCGGACCGTGGAGTGCCACGTCTCGCACGTGTTCACGAAGCTCGGCCTCGCGTGCGCCGATCCGGGCAGCAACCCGCGCGTCGCGGCAGCGCTGCGCTGGTCCGGCGGCGCGGGCTGACGTCGGCCGCCGACCACGGGCGGTCCAGGTCGGCGGACCTCAGGCGCGCGGGACGGCTCCCAGGTAGACCGCGGCGGCCTCGGGGGTGAGCGGGCGGCTGAGGTGGTAGCCCTGGGCCAGGTCGCAGCCCGCGCGGGTGACGAGGTCGAGCTGCGCGGCGGTCTCGACACCCTCGACCACGGTGGTCGCGCCGATGGCCCGCGCGAGGTCGACGATGAAGGCGAACATCGCCTCGTCCGCGGGCTGCCGGGCGGTGAAGGAGCGGTCGATCTTCAGCAGGTCCACCGGGAGGTCGCGCAGGTAGGCGAGCGAGCTGTAGCCCGTCCCGAAGTCGTCGACCGCGATCCCCACCCCGAGGGCACGCAGCTCGCCGAGGCGGTGCAGGCTGCGCTCGACGTCGACCATGAGCACGCTCTCGGTGATCTCCAGCTGGAGCGCGGCGGCCGGCAGCCCCACCTCGCCCAGGACGGCGGCGACCATCTCGGCGCAGTCCTCGGCCGCGAGCTGGCGGGCCGACAGGTTGACGGCGACGGTCAGCGGGCGGCCGGTGGCCTCGCGCCAGCGCAGCACGTCGGTGCAGGCCCGGCGGAGCACGTGCTCGCCCAGGGCCCCGATGAGGCCGAGGTCCTCCGCCGTCGGGATGAAGACGCCGGGTGGCACGTCGCCGTGGCCGTCCCGGTGCCAGCGCGCCAGCGCCTCGACCCCGACGACGTCCTGCGGTCCGGGCCCGTCCGCACCGGCCGCGCCCCCGCGCAGCGCGAGCACCGGTTGGTAGGCCACGGTGAGCTCGCCGTGCTCGACGGCACGACGCAGGGCACCCTGGAACTCGAGCCGCTCGCCGGCGCGGCTGCGCAGCGACGTGTCGAACACCGCGGCCTGGTCGCGCCCGGCGTCCTTGGCCTGGTACATCGCGACGTCGGCGTCCCGCAGCAGCCCGGCGACGTCCTGCTCCCCCGGGCCGCACACGGTCACCCCGACGGACATCGTCGAGATGAGCAGGCGGTCCCCCACCCGCATCGGCTCGCGCAGGACCGCGCAGATGCGCTCGCCCGCAGACTGCGCCGCGGCGACGTCGGGCACCGCCGTGGCGAGGACGGCGAACTCGTCGCCGCCCAGCCGGGCGACCGTGTCGCCCGGGCGCACCACGCGGGTCAGGCGCTCGGCGACCACGCGCAGCAGCTCGTCGCCCGCCGCGTGCCCCAGGGAGTCGTTGACCACCTTGAACCGGTCGACGTCGCAGAACAGCACCGCGACCGATGCACCCTCGCGCGCCGCGCGCTCCAGCGCCACCCCGAGCCGGTCGCCGAACAGCACCCGGTTGGGCAGCCCGGTGAGGGCGTCGTGCGTCGCCGAGTGCGCCAGCGCGGCGGCGGCCTGCCGCTGCGCCGTCACGTCGATGACGACGCCACCGACGCCGACCACCCGGCTGCCCGTCACGACCGGGAAGTAGCTGGCGTTCCACACCGTGGCGCCGACCGAGACCTCGACGTCCTGGACGGGCTCGCCCGAGGCCACCACCCGACCGAGGTGGTGCGCCAGCGCCGGCGCAGGGTCCGGGAGCTCGTCCGGCGCGCGGCCGAGGTGCGCCGCGGGGGGCAGCCCGGTGAGCGACGCGAGCGCGGCGTTGATCCGCCGGAGACGTAGACCCAGGTCCCAGAACCCGAGCCCCACCGGGGTCGCATCGGCATAGGCGTCGAGCAGGGCCAGGGCGCCGTCACGGTCGGCCACGGCCGTGCGGTAGGCGACGGCCGCCGCGTGGACGAAGGCACCCATGAGTGCCAGCGACACCGCGCGCAGCACGGCGACCGGGACGGGGCCGTCCGCCGCGCCGAACGGCACGAGCAGCAGGTAGACGAACGGCACCCCGACGACGAGGGCCAGGCTGGCGCGGCGCGGCAGGACGAGCGGGTAGACGGTGACCAGGACGAAGAACCACAGCAGGTAGTACGCGCTGCTCTGCTCCCGCAGGGCCATGAGCGTGAAGGCCAGGAGCAGGACGACGACGGCCCGCAGCAGGACCGTCCACGGCGCGCGCGGGCCGACGATCCCCGCCACGCCGAGCACCACGAGCAGCGCGGTCGACCCGGTGGCGAAGGACAACCAGCCATCGGCGGCGACGGCCTGGACCGCCAGCCCGTGGCCGGCGAGCGCGAGGCACGCGAGGGGTTCGAAGACCTGCAGCCGCTCCGGGACGCCGGTGGGCCGGTCGACGTCACCGCGGGGCTGCCACCCCCCGCCGTCGAGCTCCTCGGCCGCCATGACAGCGACGCTACCGGCTGGACGTGCGGCAGGATCGTCGGGTGGACCCCGCGCGCCCTGGAACGACCTCGCCCCGCCCGCTCCCGGCACCCCCGGTGGCCGATCTCGCGACCGTCGCGGCCGACGTCGGTGGCGCTCCCGTCGCGGGGACGCTGTGGGTGCTGGACCAGCTGTCCCGGGTCGCGGCCTTCCGCCTGGCCGACGGTCGGGAGGTGGTCGTCAAGGCCCGGCCCGCGGAGCCACGGCTCGCGGCGTGCACGGCGCTGCAGGCCGCCGCGGCCGCCGCGGGGCTCCCGTGCCCCCGGCCGCTGGGCAGCCGCGCCGCCGGCGGCTGGGAGCTGGCGGTCGAGGAGCACCGTCCCGGGGGGCGGCCGTGCACGGTCGGCGAGCTGGGCATCCAGCCGTTCGTCGACCTCGCGCTGCGGCTCGACGACGCCGTCGGCGGCCTCGCCGCGGGCACCGAGCCTGCGGCCCCCCCGTGGGCCGATCCGCTGCACGCCGGCGCGGACGTGTGGCCCACGCGCGACGCCCGGCTGCCGGACCTGCGTCGCGACCCCCGCGTGCCGTGGCTCGACGACGCCGCCGGCCGGGTGCGTCGCCGGCTCGCCGACGTCGACGGCCTGCCCCGCGTCGGTCACCTCGACCTCGAGACGCACAACCTGCGCTGGGCCGAGGCGCCCGGACCACGGACGCTCGACCACCTCGTCTCCCTCGACGACTGGGACAGCCTGGGGGTGCTGCCGCAGGTCGTCGTCGTCGGGCAGCAGGCCGGGACGTTCACGGCGACGCGCGACCGGTTCACGGACCCGACCGTCGCGCAGAGCGAGGAGTTCGTGCGCCGCTGGCTCGCGACGAGCGGCCGGGTGTGGAGCCGCGACGAGCACGAGGCGGCGTGGGCCGCCGGCCTGTGGACCAAGCTCTTCAACGCCCAGGACCGGGTGGTGCACCGCGACGCCGTCGGCGTGCTCGAGCACGCACGGCCCGACGCGGACGAGCGCCTCCGCCTGGCGCGGGCCTGAGGGTGGGCACGGCGCCGGACGACGCGCTCGTCGAGCGCCTGCGCGCGGCCGGCTGCGTCTTCGCCGAGGAGGAGGCCGCGGCACTGCGCGAGGCCGCCGGCACACCCGCGGAGCTCGACGCGATGGCGCGCCGACGCACATCAGGGGAGCCGCTCGAGCAGGTGGTCGGCTGGACCGCGTTCTGCGGCCTGCGGATCGGCGTCGAACCGGGCGTGTTCGTCCCACGTCGGCGCAGCGCGCTGCTCGTGCACGAGGCCGTGCGGCTGCTGGCGGCCTACGGCACGGGGCCCCACGAGGTGCCCGTCGTCGTGGACCTGTGCTGCGGCTCCGGGGCGCTGGGTGCCGCGATCGCCGACGGCGCGGCCACGAGCGGGCTCGGACGGGTCGAGCTGTACGCGGCGGACGTCGACCCCGTCGCCGTGGGCTGCGCTCGTCGCAACATGGCGGCCGCGGGCGGGCACGTCGTCTGCGGCGACCTGGACGAGCCCCTGCCCGCCGCGCTGCGGGGCGCGGTGCGCGTGCTCGTCGCCAACGTGCCGTACGTGCCGACGGCCGCGATCGCCGGGATGCCCCCGGAGGCCCGCGACCACGAGCCCCGGCGGGCGCTCGACGGCGGGGCGGACGGCCTGGACGTGCTGCGCCGCGTGGCGGCGGCGGCACCACGCTGGCTCGCGCCCGGCGGGTCCCTGCTCGTCGAGACCAGCGACCGGCAGCAGGCCGCGGCGGTGGCCGCCGTCGAGGCGGAGGGTCTGACGGCGCGCGTCGTGACCTCCGTCGACCTCGACGCCACGATCGTCGTGGGGCGGTGGCCGGGCGCCTGAGCCGGCCGCCGGCCGGCGGCCGAGCGCGAGGACGCGACCGGGTGCAGGATGCCTCGACGAGGGAGGTGCACCGTGGTCGATGCGCGCGCGGTCGCGAGGGCCTTCGCGCTGGGCGATCCACTGGGTGGAGCTACCGAGGTCGACCGGGGCGAGCAGGGCGTCGTGTGGCGCCTCGCGACGGACGGCGGGACGTGGGCCGTCAAGGTGCTCACCGGACCGGCGGACGAGGCGTCGGCCGCGGCCGACGTCGCGTTCCAGGAGCTCGCCGCCGCCCGGGTCGAGCTGCCCCGGCCACGACGCACGGTCGCGGGCACCGTCCTGCTCGCCGCCGACGCCGCAGGGGCGGACGGCCCCGTCCGGGTGTCGGCGTGGGTCGACCTCGACCCCGGGGTGACCGCGACCCCCGCGGACATCGGCCGGGTGATCGCCGCCCTGCACCTGGTCGACGCGCCGGCCGACCGCGACGTCGAGCCCTGGTTCGCCGACGGCGTCGACGCCGCGACGTGGGACGGGCTGCTCGCTGCCGGACGGGCGGCGGGCGAGCCGTGGGTCCCTGGCCTGGACCGGGCCGTACCCCTGCTGCTGGACCTCGCGCGGGTCGTCGTCCCCGCCGACCCTGCCCGGTTACGGACGTGCCACCGCGACCTCAACGACGTCAACGTCCGGCGCACGCGCTCCGGGGGTCTCGTGGTCCTGGACTGGGAGGGGTCCGGCCCCGCCGACCCTGCCCGCGAGCTCTGCGCCCTCCTCGTGGTGCAGACCCTCCGTGCACCCGTCGATCGGGCCGTCGAGCTGTACGCCGCCTACCGGCGCGCCGGTGGTCCCGCCCGGGTGCGGGACCTGGCGGACTTCTCGACGGTCTCCGTGCTCGCCGACAACCTCGTCGCGCTGTACGCGCGGGCCACGCTCGACCCGCACGCCGCCGACCCGCAGCGCGCGTTCGCCCGCCAGCAGCTCGACTGGATGCTGGCCGACCCGAGCCGGGTCTCCCTGCCCGCCGTCGAGCACCTGCTGGCGCGCCTCGGCCCGTGAGGCGCTGCCACGGCACCGCGCGTCAGGCCACGAACAGGCAGAACGCGTGCCCCTCCGGGTCGAGCAGCACGCGCACGTCGGTCTGCGGCTGGACCAGCGCGAGCACGGCGCCCAGCCCCACGGCCCGTGCGACCTCCCGCTCGAGGTCGCGCACGGCGAGGTCGAGGTGGGCCTGGATCTGCTCGGACCCGGCCCGGGCCGGCCACGTGGGTGCGACGTGCAGCGGCTCGAGCTGGAACGACAGCCCGGCGCCACCCCCGGGCGGGCGAAGCATCACCCAGGTCGGCTCGTCGACGACGGTGTCCCACCCGAGCAGCCCGGCGTAGAACCGCGCCAGCACCCCGGGGTCGCGCGCGTCGAGCACCGTGGCGCTCAGGCGCACCTCGGCCCGGGAGAGCCCGACGGCAGCCAGTGCCGCGCGGACCGCATCGTGCGGGTCGCCGTCGCCGGCGCGCGCCCACCACAGCAGGGCGTCCATCGCCGTCCACCACGCCGTCCGCGCCACGACGTCGGGCACCAGGTCGTCCGCCCTGCCGTGCGTGCTGCGCGCGATGTGGTCCGCCAGCGCCGCGATCGCCGCGTCGGCCGTCCCGTGCAGGTGGCGTCGCAGCGCCGGGACGCCCTCGATGAGGCGAAGCCGCAGGCGGAGCACGTGCTCGTCGTCCCTGGGGAAGCGGATCGCACCGACGAGCGCTTCCGCCACGTCGCCGCGCCAGCCGGGTCCGGTCGCGCGCCCGGCGAGCCCCACGAGAAGCGACCCCGCGGCCGCGGCCTCGCCCTCCCAGACGATGGCTCCCTTGCTGTCGAAGTACCGCAGCACGGTCGACCGGCCCACCCCCACCGCGGCCGCGACGTCGTCCAGCGTGGTGCCGTCGTAGCCGTCCCGGAGGAACAGCTCGAGGGCCGTGCGGGCGATCTGCGCGGCCGAGGTGGTCGGCGGGCGACCCCGGCGTCTAGGACTCTTGTCCCCCATGCCAGGAGAGCCTACTTTCGGTCCTGGGTACCGGAAAGCCCGGCGCCAGCTCAGGACGTCTGTGGAAGGACACGATGATGTCTCCTACCCCCTTCACCGCGGAGCGTTTCGCCGGGAGGACCGCGATCGTCACGGGCGCCGGCTCCGGGATCGGCCGGGCCACGGCGATCCGGTTGGCGCTCGAGGGCGCCACCGTCATCGCCACCGACATCAGCGAGGCCCGCCTCGCCGAGCTCGTCGCCGAGCACCCGGAGCTCGGCTTCGTCACGGTCGCCGGCGACGTCTCGAGCCAGGAGCTCGTCGACCGGGTGGTCGCCACCGCCGGCGGCCGGGTCGACGCCCTGGCCAACATCGCCGGGATCATGGACGCCTTCCTGCCGCCGGCCGAGGTGGACGACGCCACGTGGGACCGGGTCTTCGCCGTCAACGTCACCGCGGTGATGCGCATGACGCGGGCCGTCCTGCCGCTGATGATCGAGGCCGGCAGCGGGTCGATCGTCAACGTCTCGTCCGAGGCGAGCCTGCGGGCCTCGGCCTCCGGTGCGGCGTACACGGCCTCCAAGCACGCCGTCAACGGCTTCACCAAGAGCACGGCCGTCTTCTACAAGCCCAAGGGCATCCGCGCCAACGCGGTCGCCCCCGGTGCGGTCGCGACGAACATCGAGGCGCCGTTCAGGTCCGCCTGGGGCGCCGAGGTGGTGGGCCCCTTCTTCGCGATCATGCCCCCGCCGGCGACGTCAGAGCAGCTCGCGGCCACGATCACCTGGGTCCTGTCCGACGACGCCTCCAACGTCAACGGCGCGATCCTCCCGTGCGACGGCGGCTGGTCGGCCATCTGACCTCCCCGTTCCGCCGCCGCCCCACCCAGGCCCGCGGGCCTGGTGGGGCGGCGGGGCGGCGGGGCGGCGGGGCGGTGCGAGGATGAGCGTCCTGCGAGGGGAGGTCCCGATGGTCGGGACGGCGGTGCTGCTCGAACGGCTGGCCGAGATCGGTCGGTCGCTCGCGGCCACCGACCACGGGCTCGCCCTGCTGGGGCTCGGCTCGGTGGGTACGGAGACGGACCGGCTCGACGAGTTCTCCGACCTGGACTTCTTCGCGATCGTCGAGCGCGGCCACCAGGGCGACTACCTCGCCGACCTGGGCTGGCTCACCCGCATCGCCCCGGTGGCCTTCGCGTTCCGCAACAGCCCCGACGGCTTCAAGCTGCTGTACGACGACGGTGTCCTCTGCGAGTTCGCCGTCCTCGAGGCGTGGCAGCTGCCCGGCATCCCGTTCACACCCGGTCGCGTCGTGTGGCGTCGCGACGACGTCGACCCGGCGAGCCTCCGACCTGCTGCGGTGCGCGCCGATGCGCCGGTCGACGTCGCCTGGCAGGTCGGCGAGGCGATGACCAACCTGCTCGTCGGCCTGGGCAGGTACCACCGCGGCGAGCGGCTCGCCGCGGCGCGCATGGTGCAGGGCCACGCCGTCGACCGGGTCCTCGCGATCGCGTCGACCCTCGAGCCGGGGTCGGCAGGGCACCGCGACCCGTTCGCGGCCGAGCGCCGCGCCGAGACGCTCCTGCCCGGGGCGGCGCCGCACCTGCCCGACTTCCTCCAGGGGTACGACCGCACGCCGGAGTCGGCCCGCGCGATCGTGGCCTACCTCGACGCACGCGTCCCGCTCGACCCCGCGCTGCGGGCCGCCGTCCTGCAGCTGTGCGAGCGACGCTGAGCGGGCGTGCGGACAGCCCGGGCACCCACCCCCCGTGGCAGGCTGGGGCCATGGTGAACGTCATCGACCGGGACACACGGATGTGCATCTCCCTGGCCGCGCGGCCGGGCAACCACGGCAACCGGTTCCACAACTTCCTCTATGCCGAGCTCGGCCTCAACTACGTCTACAAGTCGTTCACGTCGAGCGACATCGGCGCGACCGTGGGCGGGATCCGGTCGATGGGCATCCGCGGGGCGGGGGTGTCGATGCCGTACAAGGAGTCCTGCATGCCGTTCCTCGACGTCATCGACCCGTCGGCCGCCGCGATCGACTCGGTCAACACCATCGTCAACGACGACGGCGTGCTGACCGGCTACAACACCGACTACCTGGCGATCCGCACGATGCTCGACGAGCACGGCATCCCCCGCACCGAGGACTTCGCCCTGCTCGGCCACGGCGGGATGGGCAAGGCCGTCCTCGCGGCGCTGCGGGACGCGGGGTTCACGCGCGGCGTCGTGGTCGCCCCGCGGAACCTTGAGCGCGGCCGGGCGCTGGCCGAGCGGTACGGGTTCCCCGCCGTGGCCGACCTGGGTGACGCGCGCCCGCAGCTGCTCGTCAACGCCACCCCGGTGGGGATGGCCGGCGGGCCGGAGGCCGACGACCTCCCGTTCCCCGACGAGGTGGTCCGCGCCGCCACGACGGTGCTCGACGTCGTCTACCTGCCACCGGACACCCCGATGGTCCGGCTCGCCAGGGCCCTGGGCACGCACGTCCTTGCCGGCGACGAGGTGATGGCGCTGCAGGCGCTCGAGCAGTTCGTCCGGTACACGGGCGTGCGCCCGACGGCGGACCAGGTCGCGCGCGCCGAGGCGTACGCCTCGGCATAGCTGCCCGGCTGTGGAAGCATCGGCACCATGGCCGCCGACACCCCCCTGGACGTCCGCTCCCTGGTGATCTACCAGGCCTTCCCCCGGGTCTACGGCCCGACGGGACGCCTGGCGGACCTCACGGCCGACGTCGCGCGCATCGCAGCCCTCGGCGCAGACGTGCTGTTCCTCACCCCCATCCACCCCATCGGCGAGGTGGGCCGCAAGGGCTCGCTGGGCAGCCCGTACGCGATCAGCGACTACCGCGCCGTGCACCCCGACCTCGGTACCGAGCAGGACTTCGACGACCTCGTCGCTGCCGCCCACGCCGCGGGCCTGCGCGTCATGCTCGACGTCGTCTTCAACCACACGGCCCAGGACAGCGTGCTCGTCACCGAGCACCCGGAGTTCTTCCACCAGGACGCGCAGGGCCGGCCGTACACGACGGTGCCGGCGTGGCACGACGTCATCGACCTGCACCACCCGCACCCCGACCTGACGCGCTACCTCATCGACTCCCTCGCGCTGTGGGTGCGCCGCGGGGTCGACGGCTTCCGGTGCGACGTCGCCTCGCTGGTCCCGGTCGACTTCTGGGTCCAGGCCCGCGCGGAGCTGGCGCAGATCCGGCCCGGCCTGCTGTGGCTGGCCGAGACGGTGCACCCCTCGATGGTCGAGGCCCGCCGCGCGGCGGGGCTGCCGACGGCGGGCGACGGCGAGATGTTCGAGGCCTTCGACATCGAGTACCAGTACGACCTGTGGTCGGTCTGGCAGGCCGTGGTGGTCGGCGACCTGCCCGTGGGCCGGTTCCTCGAGATGCTGCGCTGGCAGGACGCCACGCTGCCGGGCCATCACGCCAAGCTGCGCTTCGTCGAGAACCACGACCAGTACCGGATCATGCACTTCGCCCCGAGCCGCGACCAGGCGCTGGCCTGGACGGCGGTCATGGCCGCGGCCCGTGGCCCGCTGATGGTCTACGCCGGGCAGGAGTCCGCGGCGCGACGCTGGCCGTCGCTCTTCGAGCCCGACCCGGTCGACTGGGGCACGTACGAGCTCAGCGGCTTCGTCACCGCGCTCGCCGGGATCAAGAAGCACCCGGCGATGCGCACCGGCGAGCCGTGGGTGCTCGCGGACGAGCCGTGCGTCCAGCTCGCCTGGGGACTCCTCGCCGACGACCGGATCACCCCGGTGGCCGACGGTCCGTCGCTCTACGTCGTCGCCGACGTCGCCGCGGTGGGCGGCCCCGTCGCGGTCCAGCTGCCCGACGGCGAGTACCGGGACCTGCTGGGCGGCGGGGTCGTGACCGTGCGCGACGCGAGCATCCCGGCCCCGACGTCAGCGGTCGTGCTCGAGGTCAGCGACCCGTACGTCGCCCGCCGCTGGCAGACCCCCCTGCTCGACGTGTTCCTGCACGTCGAGGTGCTGGGCGACGCGTGACCTGACGCGGCGTCGCGCCGGCCGGCGCGGGGGCCGGTCCGGCCTGCGGCGCGCCACGGCCCCGGCTGGAGTTGACCGTGCGCCCGCGCACGATCCCGATGAGCTCCTCGACCAGCTCGCCGTGCCGCTCCGTCACCCACACCAGCGCCACACCCGACGTCGGCGCGTCGGTCATCGGCACGGAGGTGAGGTCCTTGCGGTGGTGCAGCCGGGCGAGCGACTGCGGCACGACGAGCACCCCGACCCCGGCCGCCACGAGCTCCACCGCCTCGGCGGTGGTCCCCGGCGGGGCGCCAACGGCCGGCCGGCCCGGCGGGTCCGCCCAGCCCACGACGTCGTCCCGCGGGACGAGCAGCACCTCGTCGGCCAGGTCGGCAGCCCCCGCCTCGTCCAGCGCGGTGAGCAGGTGGTCGCGCGGCACGACGAGGACCGTCGTCTCGGTGAAGAGCGGGATCGCGCTGAGGTCGTCTCCGGCGTCCGCGACGGGCCAGCGGAGCAGGCCGGCATCCGCCCGGCCGTCGCGCAGGGCAGCGAGCTGCTCGGCGGCCTCGACCCGGACGAGCTCGAGCCGCACGTCGGGCAGCCGCTCGCCCCACGTGCGCAGCCAGCCGGTGGGCGTGACGCCGGGGACCAGCGCGAGGCGGAACGTCACGTCCGCCACGGCCACCGCCCCTCGGTCCTCGAACGGCCCTGGCGGCCGCCGTCAGGTCAGGCTACCGACGCCGGACCGTATCCTGACCCCGTGACCGAGACCGCACCGCGCCGCCGCAAGCCCCAGACGATGAAGCCGGCGACCGCCGCCGCCAAGCTGGACGTGTACCTGCCAGCCACGCCCGCGGAGTTCCAGGAGAGCGTCATCAGCCGCGACGAGCTCGCCGCTCTCCAGGCCGACCCGCCCGCGTGGCTCACCGAGCTGCGTCGCAACGGCCCGCACCCCCGGTCCGTCGTCGCCGCGCGCCTGCGCGTCTCGACGAGCGGCCTCGCCCGCGCGGGCCTGACCGGTCCCGTCACCACGGCCGAGATCGAGGCCCTCCAGGCCGACCCGCCGGCGTGGCTGCTGCACGAGCGCCGCACGCTCGTGGAGGTGCGACGCGAGGAGAAGCGCCTCGCCGAGCGCGCGGCGCAGCACCCCCAGGGCTGACCCCGCGGGGCCGGCGACCCTGCCAGGATGAGGGCGCGGCACCGACGCCGCGCGACCCACGCGGCACTGCCGCGAGGAAGAGGGACGACGTGCCTGGTTGGCGGCTCCGGGACTTCCACGCGGACGACCTCGACGGGATCCTGCGCCTGTGGGAGCAGTGCCAGCGCACCGGCTCCGAGCCCGTCTACGCGCTGTCCGAGGTGCTGGCCTCGTGCCAGAAGGACCACGCCGTCGTCGCCGTGCACGGGGAGGAGGTGGTCGGGGCCGCCGTCGGGCGGGCCGCGCACAACCAGGGCTGGATCGTCTTCAGCGCCACGGCAGACGGCTGGCACGGGCGCGGCATCGGCCCCGGGCTGCTCGCGGCGCTCGAGAAGCGGATGGCCCCGCACGGCCTCAGCAAGCTCTCGGCCCTGCTGCCGGACGACGGCAGCCGCGTGGACGCGTTCGTCAGCCAGGGGTTCGAGCTCAAGAGCCGGCTGCGCTACGTCGAGCGCCGCATCCCCGTGCAGCGCGAGGAGCTCGGCACGCTGCACGAGCTCGGCGGGCGCGTGCCGGCCCGCGGGCTGTGGGACTCCGTGGGCGGCATGCGTCACGAGAAGGACCTGCTCGAGAAGCGGCTCGTGCTCCCCCTCGCCCAGCCGGACCTGGCCGACCAGTACGGGATCGTGCCGCCGCGCGCCGTCGTCCTCTTCGGCCCGCCCGGGACGGGCAAGACGACCTTCGCCAAGGCGATCGCCTCACGGCTCGAGTGGTCGTTCGTCGAGGTCTTCCCCTCGCGCCTCGCGGCCGACCCGCTGGGTCTCGCCGGCGCGCTGCGCGAGACGTTCGACAAGATCTCGGAGCTCGAGCACGCCGTGGTCTTCATCGACGAGGTCGAGGAGATCGCCTCGAAGCGCACCGGTGAGCCGCCGTCACCCCTCCAGGGCGTCACCAACGAGCTGCTGAAGATCATCCCCGCGTTCCGCGAGCAGCCCGGCCGGCTGCTCGTGTGCGCGACCAACTTCATCCGCGCCCTGGACTCGGCCTTCCTGCGGCACGGGCGGTTCGACTACGTCATCCCCATCGGGCTGCCCGACGCCGCCGCCCGGCGCGCCATCTGGGAGCGCTACGTCCCGCCGGCCGTCGCCGACGAGGTGGACCTCGACCAGCTCGTCGCCGCGAGCGACGGCTTCTCGCCCGCCGACATCGAGCACGCGGCGCGCACGGCGTCGCAGCACGCGATGGAGGCCTCGCTCGTCGTGGCGCCGGACCCGCACCGCGTGCCAGGGCCGCGCACGGCGGACTACGTCGAGGCGATCGCGGGCACCAAGGCGACGGTCTCGGCCGAGGTGGCCGCGGACTTCCTCGAGGACATCGAGACGCTCGCGCGCCTGTGAGGCGGCCCGCCGCGCGGCCGGCTCAGACGAGCGGCCACACGCAGCGCGTGCGCCACAGCGCGGGGTCCGGCTCCGCGTCCGGCCCGACGAGGTACTCCTCCCACGCCAGGGCGGCCGGCGTCGCGCCCCGGTCGGTGATCCAGGCCTGCAGGGCGCCCCACGTCGTCGTCATCTCGTCGTAGGGCCCGACGTGCACCGCGACGGCGGCCGGCCCCGCCGGGAGCGTGACGACGGTCAGCCCGTCGGCGCTCTCGTGCCCCTCGGGCATCGCGAACCCTGCGGTGACGTCCGTGGTCTCGGTGACCGGACCGCGGTACAGCGCCGTCGGGGGTCCCGCCGGCGCCAGCCCGCGCCGCCCGAGCCATCCGGCGGCGGCCGCGAACGCGCGACCGAAGTACTCGGGGAGCGCCTCGACCGGCACCACCTCGTGCAGACCGACCACGTGCCCGCGCGCCAGGTCCACCAGCTCGACGTCCACCGTCCGCCTCCTGCCACCCTCCGCCGGGTCCCGGCCCGGGGTCAGGCCCCGAACCAGTCGTGCACGCGGTCGACGATCGCGTGGTCGAACAGGTCGTCGTCGTGCCGCGCCTTGAGCCACTGCGCGAAGCTGCCGCCTGCGGCGGCGTCGACCT
>Ga0073904_10001475_pt1 | contig 17625 bp, 19 predicted proteins | sample KloWWTrecipitate_FD_66668 | JGI IMG/M metagenome (GOLD analysis project Ga0073904, IMG submission 66668) | Active sludge microbial communities from Klosterneuburg, Austria, studying microevolution and ecology of nitrifiers - Klosterneuburg... | ecosystem: Engineered > WWTP > Aerobic digester >... | reverse complement strand
AGCATCGGCGTCAGCGAGAACTTCCTTGGCAAGGTCGAGCGCGGCAGCGATTCCGTGCAATGGGGGAAGCTCTTTCTCGTTCTCGAGGGACTCGGCGTGCGGGTCATGGTCGATGTGCCAGAGCATGTGGCCGCCTACCTGAACGACCACGCTAGCGGCCCGGATAAACCATGAACGGCCGGTCGTTGCGCGCTTCCATCAATCAGGCCGAGGTCGGCACCTTGCAGGAAGTCGCCGGGCTCTGGAGTTTCCAATACGCCGAAGGCTGGCTGGACGATCCTCTGGGCTTCGCGCTCAGTCCTCATCTGCCGCTGGCGACTGCGTCCTTGCTCGACGGCGCAAGCCAGCGTCCTGTGCAATGGTATTTCGACAACCTTCTACCGGAAGAAGGGCAACGTGCGCTGCTGGCCGGAGACGCCAGGCTCGATGCGGCAGACGCCTTCGGGTTGCTGGCCTGGTACGGCGCGGAATCAGCAGGGTCGCTCACCTTGCTGCCGCCAGATGCGGCGCCGCAAGCAGTCGAACCATTGCGCCCCTTGCCGGACCACGCTCTGGATGCACGTATCTGCCAGTTGCCCAAGGCACCGCTGACGCGTGCAGCCATAAAGCGCATGTCGCTGGCGGGCGCGCAACACAAGCTGGCGGTCGTCCTGCAAGATGGCGCGCTGTTTGAACCCGCGGGCGCCACACCCTCCACCCACATTCTGAAGCCGGATCACCCGGACGACGACTACCCTCATTCCGTGATCAATGAATGGTTCGTGATGCGCCTGGCCAAGCGCCTCGGCCTGGACGTGCCGGATGTTCATCGTCGCTACGTCCCGTCGCCGGTGTACCTGGTTGATCGCTTCGACCGGGTGATTGACGCTCGGTGCTGGCAACGCAGACATGTCATTGACGCCTGCCAGCTACTGGGAATGGACCGCAGCTTCAAATACAGCCAAGGCAGCATGGAAAGCCTGGCGGCACTGGCCAAGGCTTGTCGCAGCCCGGCGGTGGCGCGCGCCCGGCTCTTTGGCTGGCTGGTGTTCAACGTGCTCGTCGGCAATACCGATGCCCACCTGAAGAACCTGAGCTTCATGGTTTCCCATGAAGGCATCCAGCTGGCACCGTTCTATGATCTGCTCAGCGTAGCCAGCTATGACACGCCGGCCTTCGGAAAAAAGGGTTGGCCCACGCAAACACAGCTGGCCTGGCCGATCCTGGGCGTGCGCCACTTCTCGGACATCAGCCGCGACCTGCTGCTGCAGGCCGGCGCGGCACTGAATCTGGCAAAAGGAACGGCCGAACGCCTGCTGGAAAATCTGCGCAGCCGGATTACACGAGAGGCTGAAGTTCTATACGCGGAGATTGAATCTGAAAATGCATCCATCTCCACTGAGCGCCCGGTTCTGTCCGCAACCATGGCGGGGGAATCTCGTTGCCTCAAGACCATTCTGCACACCGTCGTCAAGGACATGGCACGACAGACCGCCTGAGATGAAATCGGCCGTGGGTTTGAATCCGCATCCGGGTGGCGCAGCGGAATCAACCCAGATCGGCAACCCCCACGCTAATCCAGGTCGCGCCTGGGCGTTTCTCCACCACAATCCGATCCCCCTCCAGCCGATAGCTAAGCTGGCAGTGATGCCTGGGATTGGAAAGCACGCCCGGGTTGAAGATCGCCACGTTCTCGCCCGCGCGCCGGCGAACCGATTGAATGAGAAGGCCAGGGTGACCTTCCCGATTAATCCGCGCACCCACCGACTGCGTGAACGCGTAATCAGATGGATGCAGCAGATCGGTGTGCTCGACAGCAGCCCTGCGGAAGTCCAGCAACGCGGCGCCGCATGCCACCAGATAGACCTTGCGTTCGGCAATCACCGTCTCGCGTTCATACCCGGCATCGCACAGCAGACCCCGATACCAGTGGTAAGCGGATTCGTAAACCGTCGTCTCGACCGAGTCCGAGCCATACCAGACCCCGTAAGCCCCGTCTGAAAACCGGCTCGCCTGCCAGTGCCTGAACGGCCAGATGATGGCGTTACACCAGGCGGCATCCTCGAATGGCCGGTCAATGATCGGCGTGTGCGACCGATACGACGGCGGCTTGACCTCCGCTTCCACCGCCTGCGCGAGCAGCGACTCGGCCGGATTGTCCGTCAGGTCATCGAACAGATCCTGAGACTGTCTCAGCGACACGATATTCCTCACCACGTCCCGATGAACGTCGGCCAGGGTGACTTGAGCGAGCAGCGAATTCATTCCGCGCCCCGCTCAAACGCCACGGGCGCGGTCGAGATAGCCCCGCACCATCAGCAGCCCCGCAAAGCCCCATTCCTTCACCACCTCGACGGGGGTCAGGTTGTCAAACGCCTTGTTGCGGGTGCTCATCCAGCGATAAGCCAGATCCCGGTTCTGCGGGAACAGCAGGCGCAGATTCTTGTGGATGCCCAGCAAGTGGCCCACGCGGTCGTACTGGTCGCGACTGGTCCCGATCGGCTTGCCGCTGCGATAGTTCGACAGCGCCGCCCGATTGCTGGCCGCAATGCCGAGCAGCGCCGCCTGATCTTCAGTGCTCAACTTCCAGTGGTCCAGCAGGGTCATGACCATCCTGGCCAGCGCACCACGGTCTTCCGATGTGCTCACTTCAAGCTCGGTGACGGAGCTCATGGTTCTCTCCTTGTCCGGTGTCGGTCAGTACATTGAGCCTAGCCATCTGTTTTGAAAAAAACAAGAAGTGTAGTGATAAAAACGACTAGGCCTGGACTGAGCCTCCAAACCGACCGGTCGCCAGGTGGTCATGGTGCGCATGACTTACGCACCCATGATGGCGTGCAACTACCCAAACTGCATCAACATCGACACCCCCGTCTATCTGGGCTCGGCCGAGCTGGCCGCAGTGTCCGCACTGATGGGCAAGATCCCGACCGTGCAGGCGTATCTGGCGCAGGTGGAAGTGGTGAACAAGAAGAGCATCGACATCTACCGCTACATGAACTTCGACCAGATCGAGGCATTCCGCGCGGCCGCAGACACGGTGGAAATTTGAGTCGGTAAGACGCCGCAAAGCTGGGACGGCTGAGAGGCCGTTTTCCAGGAGAAGCCCCTCGTCAGAGATGGCGGGGGGTTTTGTTTTATGTGGGTTTGAATGCGCACGATGCATGGCACCTATAATGGATCGCAGATTCTCCACGAGGTCATTACGCCATGATGCACACGAATGTTTCCGGCGCCGCCCGCAAACCGACCAACGTGACGCTAGACGAAGCCTTGCTTGCCGAGGCCAAGGCACTGCGCATCAACATCTCCCAGGCGGCCGAGGCCGGCCTGGCGCGTGCTGTTGCAGAGCGTCGTGCGGCACAATGGCTCGAGGAAAATCGGGGTGCGCTCGAGAGCTCCAACGCCTACGTTGAGCAGCACGGCCTGCCGCTCGCGCACCACCGGAACTTCTGATGGCGCGCTTCGACGTCTACCGAAACGGCGCGGGCGAGGGTTTTCTGCTCGACGTTCAGGCCGACCTCCTCAGCCACCTGAACACCCGTGTCGTCGTGCCGCTGCTGGCGCGCGATGGTGATCTACTGTCGGCCAGGGGGCTCAATCCCGTCTTCGAAATCGATGGTCGTGTCTGGGTGATGGCCACCCAGTTCATGGCGGCGGTACCGAGCAGCCTGCTCAAGACGCCGGTCGCACGACTCGACGCCTTCAGAGCTGAAATAACGACGGCGCTGGATATGCTGTTTCAGGGGTTCTGAAGCGTCGTACTGCTGGACTTCCGCGTCTGCGCGTTTCCCCGGCGCAGATCCGTAAGGGCAGCACCGCGATGTCGCCCTCGACCTAGCGCAGCGGAATCAGCCTAGCTCGGCAACCGCCACGGTGATTCAGGCCGCTCCCAGGCGCTTCTCCACCACGATCCGATCCCCCTCCAGCCGATAGCTCAGCTGGCAGTGATGCCTGGGATTGGCAAGCACGCCCGGGTTGAAGATCGCCACGTTCTCGCCCGCGCGCCGGCGCACCGACTGAATGAGAAGGCCAGGGTGCCCTTCGCGATGCCCAGCAGCGCCGCCTGGTCTTCGGTGCTCAACTTCCAGTGATCCAGCAGGGTCATGACGCGCTTGCTCACCATGAGGCGTATCCGTCATGCCTCGCACCAGTCTCACGGCTCGCGTCGCGCGCGCCAAGTTGCTGCAGGCCCCGTCGAAGCAGTCTTCGGCCGCGTGCTCGTGGCAAGTGACTGGCGATCGTGATTTTAATCACGCCATGCGATCGTTCTAATTGCATCAGGAGGCCGAGGTGGCGTCGTCATGGGTACACTTCAGCTCAATGACATATGGACGTAGGCCAAGCACAATTTTTTGTCGTGCAGGCAAGCGGGGAAGCACGACGTGGTCAAAGTACGCCAGCGCTTGATGCTCAGGAACGCTGTCTTGTTATGCGTTGCGTGATGACCCGCGAAGTGAGTGGGGCCTGCGGGAATTTGCTTAAGATGCATATGGAGCCCCGCTCGGGAAAATGAGTCGCCATAACCGAAGATCCAGGCGCGAGCCAGGCCTGCTTGAAATTGCCGCCACATCGGACTGGAAGGTCGCGGCAGGAATGTCTTCCGTTTGTGCACTGGCAGCGGTATTTATCATTCCGGTCGTCTTTGGAGGAAGCCGTGTACTGGGTTCCCTGGTCCCGGTGTTCAGCACCCCGGCTTGGTTGATGGCAGCGGTCTTCGGTGTTATCGCACTGGTCCGTTTCTCTAAGCAGCGCGCGGCCGTGACTCCGTCCGTCAATGCAATTCCTCATGACCACAAACGTGAGCCCCGAACGTCTGCGAACTTTGCACCGTTATCTGATCGTGACAAGGTCTTGCTCAATATGACGTTCGGTTCGAGGCCGTCGGATAGCCAATCCGAGCGGCCGACTACCTGGTCGAGAGAAGTCCTTGATCGTATCGAATGGAAGGGTTTTGAGGATCTGTGCTGCGAGTTCTATCGCGTGAAAGGCATTCGTGCTGAAACGACCCGCCTCGGGGCTGACGGTGGCGTCGACATCCGGCTTTTTCAGAACGACGCTAATCCAAAAAACTGCACGGCAGTCGTGCAGTGCAAGGCCTGGAATCAAGCGGTAGGCGTCAAGTCGGTGCGGGAGCTACGCGGGGTAATGGCGCATGAGAAGGTCGAGAAGGCTTTCTTCATGGCGCCCAATGGATTCACTGACGGTGCCAAGGCGTTTGCAGCGGAAAACCGGATCACGCTACTAGACGGCAGGTTGTTTCTAGCGATGCTCGAGCGGCTGCCGGAGACACAGAGAAAGACGTTGCTTGCTTTCGCTACGGCAGGGGACTGGACAACACCCACTTGTCCAGCGTGTGGCCTAAAGATGACCGCGAGAGAAGGGAAGCGCGGCCGTTTTTGGGGCTGCGTTAGCTATCCGAGATGTCGAGGGGTATTGCAGATGCGCGCGATCGTAAATTGATCAATCGGAATGGGGCGCCTGGCGCCTTCTTCGCGGATAGGGAAAGGACAGTTCAGTTGAAGCGTTCAGACTGCTCTCATCCAGGACAGGGAAATATCCAAGGTTCACTTTCGGCCACTTGCAGTCGGACAGTCCAACTTTTCGTGCGACCGCTTCAGACTGGCTGCTGCTGCTCAGGCTCGGCCGCCGAATGACAGCGACCTCCGATACCTGCCGTTGACCGTCTTCTGGGCGGCTGTCCGCTGCGCCTCCGAACCTGACCTTCACTGGCGCTCGGGTGGATGAGCGTGCACAGGCCGACGGCTAGGACCGCGTACCAGGCTGCACTCGAGCGGTGGGCCATTCATTGCCTACCGCGGTGGACTTTGCCCATGCGCGGGATGCGTTGCCAATCGGGCAGGCTGTCGCCAGAATGGCGTGGCTCCTCAACGTTGTGAATCGCGGCCAGTGGACCCTCAACCGATCGAAGCCTTAATCTCGTATGCGCACAAGGACGAGCCGCTGCGCCTGGCGCTGGACGATCATCTGGCGCTGCTGAAGAACCGCCGGCTGATCGACATCTGGCACGATCGGCGCATCGATCCCGGCGGTGACTGGGCCAAGGCGATCGATACGAACCTATCGAGCGCCCGGTTGATTCTGTTGCTGGTGACGCCGGCCTTCTTCGCCTCCGACTACTGCCAGAGCATCGAGCTGCAGCGCGCCCTCGACCGCCAGCGCGACGACGAGGCGTCGGTGATCCCGGTGATCATGAAGGAAGGTGACTATGTCGGCGCCCCCTTCAGTCATCTGAAGGAATTGCCGACCGACGGGCTGGGCAAGGGCCGCTCCGTTACCGGCAAGAAGTGGAAGAACCGCGATGAAGCGTTGCGCGACGTCACCGAGGGCATCCGCAAGCAGCTCGAGGCGCTGCAGGCGCGGCGCGTCGTCAATCAGGCGGAGCGTGTCTATCGCGCGAAGGGCGGCCGGCCGCCCTCAGCAGAGGACCGTGCCGAGATCTCCGGATTGGTGCAATCCTTTAGTCGCATCGTAGCCGGCCGGCGCGTGCTGTGGGTGGACGACCTCCCCGAGCACAACACCACCGAAATCGCGACGCTGCAGGAGCTCGGCGTGCACGTCGCGACATCGACCAGCACCGCGGATGCGCTGGGCCGGCTGCGTTCCGACCGCTTCGATCTGGTCATCTCGGACTGGGTGCGCCACGAGCGCGACGCCCCAGCCGCCGAGGGCCCCGCCGGCCCGCGCCTGCTCGGAGCGATGCGCAGTCAGTTCCTTCACCAGCCAGTAATCTTCTATACGGGCTGGATGAGCCCTCCGCAGTTGCTGGCCAATATGGCGCGCGCGACGGAAGCCGGCGCTACCGGCGTGACCGCAAGCCCGCGCGAACTACTGCGCTGGTCCATCGGCGAATTGGTCCGCAGCGCAGCGCTCGACCCGGCAGCGGCCTTCATCGACATACCGCTGTACACGAAGCCACTCTAGCGTTCCCGGTACGAGCGTGCCCGACGGCGGCGGCGGGCTGAAGACCGTCGCCGCCAACCTCGACGCAGGGGTCATCGAGCGCAGCGAGTCTAAACTTCCGGAAGCAGCTCGTAAGTAGGCGTTGGGTCGCTATGTTCAGCTACACATAGGGGTCGGTTGCGTAAGTTCGCTGGCCTGAGCCGCGGACATACGACCGTCCGACGGCGCGTGACGCCGCCAGCCGCGTCGGCGCATGTTAGCAGTTCACCGCACACCGGCCATTCATGTCGCCATCATCTCTGCGCCGCGATGACCGGTATGCGGCCGAGACCGACAGCTCCCGCTGCATACCTGCCGTTCAGGCGCGAAGCGCGAAGGACCGCAGTGGGTCGAAACCCGCTGTTCGTGCCATAAATTGAACAATTTACGAACTGCAACGCGCGCGCCGTCGACTGAACGTGTCCTGACAGTGGGCGCGCGACTCAGCTATTAAGCCCTAGATGAAGCAAAGCGCTGAACGGTGCGCTCCCGCTGTGCTGGTGCCGGCGGTCACGTTTGCTGGGCATGGCTGAATATGGCAAACGTCGCGCCAGTTTAGTTTGCGGCGCGAAGCTGGCCGGCCAGTGTATCTCCAGCCGTAGTGCCGGGCACCTAATGCAAAATGCGGCCATGCCCCTGACTCGCGAACAACTCGACCACATTTCCGCCTCGACCCTGACGCACTACAACACACGCGCCGAAGCGTATTGGCAAGGCACGCGTGACCACGATGTCAGCCAGAACATCGCGACATTGCTACGGCATGTCGAGGGGGCTGCGCCGCTGAGCATCCTGGACCTGGGTTGCGGCCCCGGACGAGATCTCAAGACCTTCTCCGAACTGGGCCACAAGGTCATCGGGTTGGAGGGTGCGCCACAGGTTGCGGCCCTGGCACGCGCGCACAGCGGCTGCGTCGTCTGGGAGCAGAACCTGCTGGCACTGGACCTGCCGACAGCTGAGTTCGACGGCGTGTTCGCCAACGCCGTGCTGTTTCATGTCCCGAGCTCCGAGCTGCCGCGCATTCTGCTTGCCTTGCACGCAACGCTCAGGCCGGGTGGTGTCCTGTTCAGTTCCAACCCGCGGGGCCAGGGGCAAGAGGGCTGGCAAGGCGAGCGTTTCGGCGCCTATCACGATCTCGCCGTTTGGCGTCGCTACCTGGTCGCGGCCGGCTTTGTCGAGCTGGAGCACTACTTTCGCCCTGACGGCCTTCCACGCGAGCAGCAACCCTGGCTGGCGTCCGCGTGGCGCGCGCTGTGATCACGGTGGCGTGACGGACAGAGGTCGGCGTCGGTCACGTCCAGCAGACTGACGCACGCCCAGATCCCGTCGTGGCGGCTGCGCTCGTCGACGGCACCGAAGCGCCGCATCTTTACCGGTTGGCTGATTTGCGGCTGAGCCGGGCGGGGCCGTGGAGACGGCGCTTGGAGCGGTGATCGAGGCGATCTGCCGCGCCATTGTCTACAATGGAATTGAGAAAACCCGATACCGGAGTTGACCATGAGCACGATCTCGTCTGCCACTTCCGCCCTTGCCGGCGGCTCCTTTCAGTCTGCCGACACAGCCCGCCAGAGCAGCGCCGCGGCATCGCGCGTGCAGCGCCAGGAGCCGGTCTCCGAGGCTTCGCTGCGCAAGGATCTGAACGTCGGCATTCTGCAGGCTTCGATGGAGGTGTCGATCCGCTCCGGCGATCAATCGCAGGCCTTGCTGTTCCGCTCCGCGATCGAGGGCATCAACGAGGCGCTCGCGCCCTACCTGGGGCCGGATGCCATTCAGAACGCGATGGGCCAGGACAACTCGGCCGAAGCTACGGCCGGGCGCATCGTGTCGATGTCGACGGCGTTCTTTGAGGCCTACGCTGCGCGCCGGCCCGACGACGACCCGGAGACGGTGTTGCGCGATTTCATGGGCGTCGTCCGCGGTGGCTTCGAGAAGGGTTTCGGCGAGGCGCGCGACGTCCTGAGTGGGCTCGGTGTCTTCAACGGTGCGGTCGAGGCCGACGTAACCAAGACGCGCGAGCTGGTGCTGCAGGGTTACGACCGCTTCATGCTCGATCGTCTGCCGAGTTCGGATCAGCAGGCGTGAGGGCCGGGAGCCCCCAGGCCTCGGCCACGAGTGCCAGTGATCTGAGTCGCGCGGTTTGATCGAAGATCTGCGCGGTCAGGATCATCTCGTCGGCGCCGGTCTGCTCGATCAGATCCTCCAGCTGCTTGCGCACTGTGTCCGGGCCGCCGATGGCAGCGCAGGCAAGCGACTCGTCGGCGAAGGCGAGTTCGGCGGCTGACCAGTCGCTTTCGATGAAGGCTTCGGGTGGCTGCAACTGGCCGCGCATGCCGCGCGCCATGGATGCGAAGCGCAGGCGCAGCGATTGATGCAGATGTTGTGCCTCGTCGTCGGTAGCGGCCGCGATCGCATTGGCGGCGACGGCGAAGTAGGGCGTGCCCAGTGCGGCGGAGGGCTGGAAGCGGCTGCGGTAGAGCTCAATGGCCTGGAACAGGAAGCGCGGCGCGAAGTGCGAGGCAAAGGCGAAGCGCAGGCCGAGATGGGCGGCGAGTTCTGCGCTGTACAGGCTGGAACCGAGCAGCCAGATCGGTACGTCGAGGCCGGCGCCGGGAACGGCGCTGACGACCTGGCCGGGCTGGATGGGCTGGAAATAGGATTGCAGCTCGAGCACGTCCTGCGGGAAGTTGTCGCCGCTGCCTGCCAGGTGGCGGCGCAGGGCGCGGGCGGTGGGCTGGTCGGTGCCGGGCGCGCGGCCGAGGCCGAGGTCGATGCGGCCCGGGAACAGCGATTCGAGGGTGCCGAACTGCTCGGCGATTACCAGCGGTGCGTGGTTCGGCAGCATGATGCCGCCGGCGCCGACACGGATGCGCGAGGTGGCGCCGGCCACGTGGGCAATCACGACTGCGGTGGCGGCGCTGGCGATGCCGGTCATGTTGTGGTGCTCGGCGAGCCAGTAACGGGTGTAGCCCGACCGGTCGGCCAGTTGCGCCAGTTCGCGCGTGTTGCGCAAGGCGTCGGCAGGCGTGCTGCCGGCGGTGACGGGGGCGAGGTCGAGTATGGAAAGCGGGGTCTGCCTGGGCAAAGGTTTCGCGGGCTGGGAGGTTGTCGCGGGCTTGGAATGGGACATGGGACTCTTGTCAATTTCGTAGGGTTTCATTACGCCACGGGCCTCCTGTGAATGGCAAGCCGATCGACGGACCGAGGATCGCGATGTCCGTCCCGAGCTGCAGCCTGCAATCGACCAGAAGCGTCGCTTCACCACGCGCCCGGTTCTGCTCGTGTCGGCTTTGGGTTAAGGTCGCGCCTGATCTTGTGCTTGAACAAAGGAATCAACTTGATGAATACCACCCAGGCGTTTCAATGGAGCGACCGCTTCCTGCTGGGGCATACGGCCATCGATGACACGCATCGTGAGTTCGTGGACTGTGTCGATGCCTTGCTGACCGCCAGTGACGAGGAGATGCCCGCTGCGCTCGAGCGCTTCATTGCGCATGCCGAGGATCACTTCAATCAGGAAAACGCCTGGCTTGCTGCCGAGGATTTTCCTGGCGGCGGTGGATGCCACATCGACGAGCACGGCAAGGTGATGAGCTCTGCACACGATGTGCGCAAAAAGGTGGCTGAAGGCAATCTCGACATCGCCAGGGAGTTTGCCCGTGCGCTGATGGACTGGTTTCCCGGCCACGCAGACTATATGGACTCGGCCCTGGCGACCTGGCTGGTCAAGCAGACCCACAACGGACGACCGCTGGTGTTCCGGCGCAAGGAAAAAAGTCCGCAGTGACCGCGTAGGTCTGTCATCGCGCTGTAACACGCGCTCGATAAGCTGCGCCCTGTCATCTACTTCGGTTCAGACAGGAGCGCATGCATGTTCAAGCAGTCCAGACTCATTTCCGCCTTGGCCGTCGCTGGCCTTGCCCTTGTCGGCTCGCACGCAGCCCGGGCCGAGATCATCAAGATCGACGGCTCGTCGACGGTTTATCCGATCACCGAGGCGGTTGCCGAAGACTTCCAGAAGGCCATGAAGAACGTGATCAAGGTCACGGTCGGCATTTCCGGCACTGGCGGCGGCTTCAAGAAGTTCTGCCGCGACGAGACCGACTTCCAGAATGCCTCGCGGCCGATCACCACCCAGGAAATGGAAGACTGCAAGGCCGCCGGCGTCGAATACATCGAAATGCCAGTCGCCTATGACGCCCTCACCGTCGTCATCAATCCGAAGAACACCTTCCTCAAGCAGGCCACCGTCGAAGAGCTCAGGAAGCTGTGGGAGCCCGCGGCCCAGGGCACGATCACCCGGTGGAAGCAGATCAACCCTGCCTGGCCGGATGCGCCAATCACGCTGTTCGGGGCCGGTGCTGATTCGGGTACGTTCGAATACTTCACCGAAGCCATCGTCGGCAAGGCCAAGTCCTCGCGTGGCGACTACACCGCTTCGGAAGACGACAACGTGCTGGTGCAGGGTGTCTCGCGCGACGTCAATGGCATCGGCTACTTCGGTTACGCCTACTACGCCGAGAACATGGCCCGCCTGAAGGGCCTGCCGATCGTCAATCCGAAGACTGGCGCAGCAGTCGAGCCGTCCGGCGCCAACGTCGAGAACGGCAGCTACGTGCCGCTGTCGCGGCCGATCTTCGTCTACGTCAAGGCGAAGTCGCTGCAGAAGCCGGAGGTGCGCGAGTTCCTCGAGTACTACATGGGCAACGCCGAGAAGCTGGTGCGCGAAGTCAAATACGTGCCCCTGCCGAAGGCCGCCTACGAGGGCAACCTGAAGCACGTCAAGGTCCACAGAATGGGTACGGTGTTCGGCGGCAGGAATGAAGTAGGCATCACCATCGAAGAGCTGATGAAGCGCGAAGCCAGCATGTAATCAGCGCCCGGCGGGCCCTTCTTGGCCCGTCGTCGAAAGGGCCGGCCCGGCAACGGGCTGGCCTTGCTTCCGCAAGGACTCTTCAAGTGAATCACGCCATCTCCGCAAGCGCTGCTACCGACCTGCCTCAGGTCAGCGACCGCCTGGCCAGGAACGTCACCCGGAACATCAGCGAGCGCCTGATCGAGAGCGCACTGTTCGCTGCCGCCGCGGTGTCGGTGCTGACGACGATCGGCATCGTCTATGTGCTCGTCTCCGAGTCGATCCAGTTCTTCCAGACCGTCGGCATCGTCGATTTTCTAACCGACACCCAATGGACCCCGCTGTTCGATGACGCCCATTACGGCATCATGGTCCTCGTTTCGGGGACCCTGGTTTCCTCCGGGGTGGCGCTGGCCGTTGCCATCCCGATGGGCACGATCATCGCCATCTACCTGTCGGAATTCGCCAACCCGAAGCTGCGCGAAGTCGCGAAGCCGGTGCTCGAACTGCTTGGCGGCATTCCGACCATCGTCTTCGGTTACTTTGCGTTGCTGATCGTCGCCCCGCTGTTGCAGAAGATATTCCCCGAGCTGCCGGGCTTCTCGCTGCTCTCCGCCGGCCTGGTGATGGGCATCATGATCGTGCCGTCCATTGCCTCGCTGTCCGAGGATGCGATGCGCGCGGTGCCGATGAGCCTGCGCGAAGGCGCTTACGCGATGGGGGCGACCAGGCTCCATACCGCGATCCACGTCGTTGTCCCGGCCGCTGTTTCCGGCCTGGCGGCCTCCTACATCCTGGGTATCTCCCGGGCAGTCGGTGAAACCATGATCCTGGCGGTCGCTGCCGGCATGCAGCCAAACCTGACCTGGAACCCGATGGAGCCGGCCGCGACGATCACCTCCTACATCGTTCAGGTGGCGCTGGGTGACCTGCCGCACGGCTCGATTGGTTACCAGACGATCTTCGCCGCCGGCCTGACGCTGCTGCTGATCACGCTGATCTTCAACATCCTCGGTCAGTGGCTGCGCCGTCGCTATCGTGAGGCCTATTGAAATGCAGACCATGACCCCCGACCAGATTCGCGTGCTGATTGCCCGCGGCAAGATGAAAGACACGGTTTTTCAGGCGCTCGGAATCATTTGCCTGGCGATCGGCCTGCTGGTGATTCTCCTGCTCGTCGGCGACATGCTGATGCGCGGTGTCGAACGACTCAACATCGAATTCTTCACCGGGTTCGCTTCGCGCCGTGCCGCGCAGTCCGGCATCCTGTCGGCCTGGGTGGGCAGCCTGCTGGTGATGCTGGTCACCGCCGCGGCCGCTGTGCCGCTCGGTGTCGCCGCCGGCATCTACCTGGAGGAATACGCCAGGCGCAACTGGGTGACCGACATCATCGAGATCAACATCACCAACCTCGCCGCCGTTCCGTCGATTGTCTACGGCCTGCTGGCGCTGGGCATCTTCGTCTATACCTTCGGCTTCGGCCAAAGCATCCTGTCGGCCGGTCTGACGCTGGCACTGCTGATCCTGCCGATCGTCATCGTCTCGACCCGCGAGGCGATTCGCGCCATCCCGGCGATGATCCGCGAAGGCTCGATGGCCGTCGGTGCGACGCGCTGGCAGACCTGCCGCTACCACATCATCCCGTACGCAATGCCCGGCATCCTGACCGGCGTGATCATCGGCCTGGCCCGCGCCATCGGCGAAACCGCCCCGATCATCACCATCGGTGCGCTGACCTTCATCGCCTTCCTGCCGCCGGTGCCCTTCACCGCGACCGGCATGGACGGCGCCACGGCCGGCTTGTTCGACTGGGTGATGTCGCCCTTCACGGTGATGCCGATCCAGATCTTCAACTGGACCTCGCGCCCCGATCCGGCCTTCGAGGCCAACGCTGCCGCCGCCGGCTTTGTGCTGATGGGCATGGTGTTGTCGATGAATGCCGTTGCTATCTGGCTGCGCTACCGGATGCGCAAGAACATCAAATGGTAGGGCCGCCGACCAGCCAGGACACCAACGACAAACTGAAAGCACTCAAGGACCCCATGATGCACACTCAAGACAAGCCCCAGCTAAAGGCCGAGGCGCGCAACCTTAGTTTCTACTACGGTGCCGCCAAGGCGCTGAAGGGCATCAACATGCCGATCTACGACCGCAAGGTGACGGCGCTGATCGGTCCCTCGGGTTGTGGCAAATCCACCTACCTGCGCAGCTTCAACCGTATGCACGATCTTTACCCGGGTAATCGCTATGAAGGCGAGATCCGCTTCTTTCCGGACAACACCAACCTGCTGTCGGCAGAGGTCGATCCGATCGAGGTGCGGATGCGGGTCGGCATGGTCTTTCAGAAGCCCAACCCCTTTCCCAAGACGATTTTCGAGAACGTGGCTTACGGCCTGCGCGTGCGTGGCCTCACCAGCAAACGCCTGCTCGAGGAGAAGGTCGAACAGGCGCTGCGCGCTGGGGCAATCTGGGATGAGGTGAAGGACCGCCTGCAGGCGCTGGCGCCCACGCTCTCCGGTGGTCAGCAACAGCGCCTGTGCATCGCCCGCGCGCTGGCGACAGAGCCCGAGTTGCTGCTGTTCGACGAGCCGACCTCTGCGCTTGATCCGATCGCCACTGGGGCCATCGAGGAGCTGGTCAGCGAGTTGAAGAAGCGCGTCACCATTCTTATCGTCACTCACAACATGCAGCAGGCCGCGCGGGTTTCCGACTACACGGCCTACATGTACTTGGGCGAGATGATCGAATTTGGCAAAACCGATGAGATCTTCTTCAAGCCAAACGACAGACGCACCGAAGACTACATTACCGGCCGCATGGGTTAAGGAGAACCAAGATGCCTGAGTCCCTGCATGTATCCACACAGTTCGATGAGGACCTTGCCCGCCTTCGCACGCATGTGCTGCAGATGGGTGGGCTGGTCGAGACCCAGATCGCAGCGTCGATCGAAGCCTACGCAAGCGGCGAGGTCGACGGCGTCAGGGTGATCGTCGAGACAGATCGACGGATCAACGATTTCGAGAAGGCCATTGATGACGACTGCGCCCACGTCATCGCCAGGCGCCAGCCGATTGCATCCGACCTGCGCCTGATTCTGGGTATCAGCAAGATCGTCACCGATCTTGAGCGCACCGGTGACGAAGCCAAGAAAATCGCCAAGGGTGTTCGCCGCATCCACGATGCAGGCCACCTTCCCAATCAATACGGCAGCGGTATTCGTCATCTGGCCGAAGCGGCACTGAGCATGGTGCGCCAGGCGCTCGATGCCTTCGCGCGCATGGACGGCGCACTGGCGCTCAGCGTCATCCGTGCGGATGTGGAGGTTGATGTCGAATTCAAGTCGATCATCCGCCAGTTGATCACGCACATGATGGAAGACCCACGTACGATTACAGCCTCGATCGACATCATTGCCATCTCCCGTGCCATCGAGCGCATCGGCGATCATGCGAAAAATATTTCGGAGCAGGTCGTCTTCGTCGTGGAAGGCCGCGATATCCGTTACGACAAGGAGGCCATCAGGTGACGCCGACGATTCTGGTCGTTGAAGACGAGCAGGCGATTCAAGAGTTGGTCATGATCCACCTCAGGCACGCCGGATTTCAGGTGGCGTGCGCTGCCAGTGCAGAGGAAGCCGACGCGGCCATTCGTGCTGCCCTGCCTGATTTGCTCATCCTCGACTGGATGCTGCCCGGCGAGTCCGGTGTGGTGCTGGCGAAGAAGATGCGCGGTGACAAACGTACACGAGACATCCCGATCATCATGCTGACCGCCCGTGTTCACGAAGAGGACAAGATTCAGGGGCTGGACGCCGGTGCGGACGATTACGTGACCAAGCCGTTTTCGCCCAAGGAGCTGACGGCCCGCGTGCGCGCTGTGCTGCGACGCCGTGCGCCGCATCTGGCGAGCGAGGCGCTTGCGCTCGGCGGGCTCGAGCTCAACCCGGCGACACACCGGGTGCTTGCGGCTGGACAGCCGGTCGAACTCGGCCCGACCGAGTTTCGCCTGCTGCTCTTTTTTATGACGCATGCCGAGCGGGTCTATAGCCGCGCCCAGCTGCTCGACGAAGTGTGGGGCGACCACGTCTTCATCGAGGAGCGCACGGTCGACGTGCATATCCGTCGCCTGCGCGCCGCGCTGGAATCCAGCGGTCAGCATGAGCGGGTGGAGACGGTACGTGGTACCGGATACCGCTTCCGCGGAGCCTGAGCGCGGTGCAGAGAGCCCTGTTCTACGGCGTTCTGACTGCCGCGGTGGCCTTGTTGCTGGGCTACTTTGCCGAAGCCTGGATGGGTTGGGTGCTGTTCTACATTGGCCTGAGCATGCATCTGGCGATGCACTACCGCAATTTTTCGCGACTCGAACGCTGGTCGCGCAAGCCGGTGCTCGATGCCAGCCTGGAAGGGGACGGCGAGTGGGATCACGTTTTCCGGCGCCTGTACCGCCATGAAAAGGAGCTGCTCGAGAAGATCGAGCAGCGCGAGCGCGACTTTGCCCGTTTGATCGCCGCCGTCCATGCGATGAACGACGGTGTCGTGCTGCTCGATGGCCACTTCCGCATCCAGTTCTGCAACAAGACCGCCGAGCGGCAGCTTGGCCTGGCGTCGTCGACCGACCGTGGCGCCCCGATCGTTGATCTCGTCCGCTATCCGGCCTTCGTTGAATATCTGGGCAAACGCGATTTTTCCCGCCCGCTGGTGCTTCGCCTGGAGCGTTACCTCGAGCGCGTGCTCGCGCTCGACCTGATGGCCTATGCCGAGGATTGCTGGCTGCTCCAGATCGCCGACATCACGCAGACCGATCGTCTCGACAGCATGCGGCGCGATTTTGTTGCCAATGTCTCGCACGAGCTGCGTACGCCGCTGACGGTGCTGTCGGGCTTCGTTGAAACCTTGCAGGAGATGGAGGTCGACGCCGAGACGCGTCAGCGCTATCTGCAGCTCATGGGTGAGCAGTCGCAGCGGATGCTGTCGATCATCCAGGACTTGCTGACGCTGTCCTCGATCGAGTCGTCGCCACCGCCGCAAGATCAGCGGGTCGATATGACCAGCCTGATCGACAAGTTGCAGCGGGACGCCGTGGCACTGTCGGCCGGACGTCACCGCATCGTGCTGGATAGCGAAGGTCAGGGAGATCTGCTTGGTTCGGAGTCGGAGTTGGTCAGTGCGCTGGCCAACCTGGTTTCAAATGCGGTGCGCTATACCCCCACCGGCGGCACCATCACGCTGTGCTGGAGAGTGTCTCCGAAAGGTGCCGAGTTCGCGGTGCAGGATACCGGGATCGGTATTGACCCCGAACACATCCCGCGGCTGACCGAACGCTTCTATCGTGTTGACCGCGGCCGCTCGCGCAGCGCCGGTGGCACCGGATTGGGCCTGGCGATCGCCAAGCACTCGCTGAACCGCCACCAGGCGACGCTGGACATCACCAGCAAGCCCGGTGAAGGTAGCCGCTTCGCGGCCAACTTTCCTGCTGGTCGAGTGACCGGCGGTTGAGGGGCAGATGAGGGGCAGCTGATGGCGGACGAGTCCGGTCGAGGCTTTGAACAGTCTGTTCCGACCCGTTCCGGACCTGAAGGAAGCGTTCGGCGCTTTCATTCGCGGTGGGGTGTCTCGCGCTGAGCTCGTTTGCCCGCGGCAGCAGACGGTCGGCGCTTGCTAAAATGCTGCACCGACATTTCAGCACCACGACGCGATGCCTGCACAGCCGACCGCTCAGCCCACCGATATCGTCATCCTCACCGAAGACCGCTACCTGAATCCCGACCTGAACGACTGGTATCAGGCCCAGATTGCGCAGGAAGATGGCCTTGTTACCGCCGCGCTGGCGAA
>Ga0073904_10001474_pt1 | contig 17641 bp, 16 predicted proteins | sample KloWWTrecipitate_FD_66668 | JGI IMG/M metagenome (GOLD analysis project Ga0073904, IMG submission 66668) | Active sludge microbial communities from Klosterneuburg, Austria, studying microevolution and ecology of nitrifiers - Klosterneuburg... | ecosystem: Engineered > WWTP > Aerobic digester >... | reverse complement strand
GTTTTTAAATTGGTTTACTCAGTAATCAATTTTTTTTCCGGACTTCAGCACATACGGACATTTACGAATAAAGAATTGTATTTAAATAAGCGATATTACATTAGTAGGGCGAATTCACCTTTATCCACATTTGACGGTAAATTTCAATTTACAATGACCTATCAATTGTTTTTCTTTTTCTTTTGACTTAATGAATCAGGGGCCGTCTGTACTTTTTTACCGGCTGGGAGCCCGGAAGCAGGGTCTCTTGGAGATACAATTTCATTCGTAACCCCAGGCTGCTTTGTGCTATTCATTTTTGCTGGTTGATTACCACTTGAAACTTTGGCCGGTGAAGTATTACTTTCTTTTAACTGGCTTTTTTTATTATCCTTTTCAGCGGGATTTGTTTTAGCAATCTCTTTCATTTCGTTCTCATCAAAAAAACCCTCAACTGTCAGCGTATACTCACATTTATCAGTAGGTAAAGCTCCATGAGCCACCAGGTGTAATTAAATATTTTTATCCAGCATATTCCGTGGGAAAGTTATGGTTCGTACCTGGCCTGCCGTTTCATTTCCATTTTCAATTTTACCTGATTTAGTGTCATAAGGCGAGCCGTTACTGTATTTGGCACAGGCCGTAAACTCCACTCCCCTTTTCCCATCTGTTTTTTTTATTGTGATAACGATTTTGTCATAAGGCGATTGCATGATCTGGAATGTCCTTTCTGTATACAGCTCACCGGTCCATTTCTTCAGAGGTACAATCAGGTCTACTGCGCCGATTGTAGCGTTGCTTTGACCGGCAATCACTCCGTATGATTTATACAGATCAATCTGCATGTTGGTAGCATCGTCAATCAGGTCATTCATAGCTTTATTTGAGCCTTGTTTACCGGGAATTATAACATCCACAAAAACCTTTGCTGCATCCATCCGGAATTTTATAAAATCCTGTGACAGGTTATTAAAAATCCGCTCTGCGCCTGAAAAAATACTCTTACAAGATGGCTGAGCTGAAGAAATTACAGGCAAAAATACTTGCAAATAATACTGCGAGAAATAACTTTTTCATAAAAAATAGTTTATAGTAAATGGTTATTGTAAAGCTGTTAAAATAAGATATACAAACTGTCACCCACCCGGGTGATTTTGTTTGAATGAAATCCCATAAATACCAATTAAAAAGAGGGAATGCTGACTTTACCTTTAAAGTTATTGGCCATTAATCAACAATAGCCTGTTGGTGAATACTGTAACAGATGCACCGGGCTGCATCTCCAGCTTCTTTATTACTGTATTAGTAAAAATTGTAGGATACCGGGGCCTGCCTCCGGGAATAATAACAATACTATTAACACCAGGAACCGTTCCACAGTCCCAGTTGCCCGGGTTGTCCCAGTTGATATTTGCGTTGCCATTCCATACTAGTACGTCTGTACAGATACTCAGGTTGATCGCTGGTGCAACCTTTTGGTTATCACCTCTGCCAGTTCCACCATTATATATGCTATCCAATAAATTAAGAGTGGTATTGGTCAATACAATACTATGAAAACCATTTCCCTGCCCGCCTTTATACATACTATCAGCCTGTGATAACACAGCATTAAGCAACACATTTTTAGTAACACCATCGCCATTTCCCCCATTGTACAAGCTGTCAGTTATACTCAAACTGATATTTACAGAACTGACTCCTGATGCCCCATTCCCATTGCCTCCCGAATAGGGAAATTGAGCATGCATACTGAGAGGGATTGTGGTAATGAGAGTTATCCATATTTTGAAAAGAATTTTCTGCATAGCTGGTTAATTGGCATCTCTTACTCCACGAATTCCTACAAACGATTTGTTGGTTTGATTTGTAAAAATATCTGTACCGTTTCCGGAAAATAAAATACGGTCAGAAACTTTATAACTATCATTATTAATTTGCGTAAAACCACCACCCCGCCAGCGAATGCCACCATCAGACCTTACACCAAGGCCACCGTCATAGTTACCCGGGGCAACATTAGTGCCGGTATTACCATTAACACCGGGCCAGTTATTTTCATTGGCATTACCAGCGGTGGTAAGCAATCCATCACCAAGTTTGCCATTAAAACTTCGTCCCGCCTCATTGCCGGTAGTGATTGCAATTTCACTTATGTTTCCCGATAGTTCCATCGTTCCGTAATAACCTGCACCAGCACTTACTCTGGTAGAAACACCGGTAGCAAAAATGCCTCCTCTTAAAAGGGATACAAGAGAAGTACCTGAATTGCAGTTGCCTAGTATCGCACTCATATTACTAATATTTTCAGTGGCAGTACCAGCATTTGCAATTGTGTACGGATAAGAAGCAATTGTATTGGTTCCCCATGCAAATTCGCCAGCAACCGGTGTTAAAGGACCTCTGCAGGCTTTTTCAAATTCCAACTCTGTCATAGGTCTCAATCCTGCCCAATCCAGGTAGGATGCCACATCCGGCCAGGTGAAATAAGTTGCAGTAATCCATTCTCCATCCGTAGCCTCATTAAAGATATTATCTCCGTCTGCATCAAGCCCAATAACTGCCGGTGTATTCGTGGTACTGTTGCCCGGGATTGCAATTTCCATATATTGCCTGCAACAGGCAGCACTATTATTGATACTTGTTCCTGTTGGCGATGCTGGATTTGAAAATATATCACGAAGCCTGTTCAATTGCTGTGTATAAGTAAGTGTATTGAAATAATCACGATATCCGCCCTGTGATAGTTCATATTTCATCATCCAGAATCCGGAATACCCTGTTGGAAATCCGGGTATATTTCCTGAGTAGGCCGATTGAGGATCATACAACAAACCTGTACTGGAACCCATATTGGTTCCCGCTCCATTTGCAGTGACCTGGAAAGGTGAATTTGCCGTACTTCCTTCTTTATAACTGTTGACTGATGTTTCATCACCCAGCCAAAAACTACCTCCCGGTACAAAGACCATTTCCAGTGCAAATCCTCTAATTTCAAACGTACCCGGAAAACTCTCTATACCGGCTTTAATGCCAGTTGCCACAGCTGTGCCAAACCCATTGGCAGCCCTGTAGATAAACATTCCCACTCCGGTCACAACGCCACTATTTCCCATTTCGTAAGCAGCACCAGCAGGCATTATGATATCAGTACCGGTGAAATGCAACGGATACCAGGTTCCGTCATTGTCTTTGAACTTGAAGAATACCCAAACACCATCCCAGTTACCGGTACTGGCGGTGCGCCAGCTGTTTTCCCAAGTGAGATCAAATTCTATTATTTTACCTGTATTCGTTCCATTATTGGTTACACTTATGTTCGTAAGCTGCACATTATTGGCACTGGCAATAAGTGTGATCAGGATGAATGGCAAGGTTAGTATTTTGTTCATGCTGTAATATTTATATAAAAATCAATGATCTGGGCGGCAGATTGCTCACCCGGACGGGTGATTTTTCTCCTTCTTAAACAGCCGATAACTTATATTCGCAGTCCGGATATTGTGCACATGATCTCTCCTAATACCATACAACAGATACTTGGCCGAATCGATATTATCGATGTCGTCGGCAGTTTTGTGAAACTGAAAAAAAGAGGTACCAATTACCTGGGACTCTGCCCTTTTCATAATGAAAAAACTCCATCATTTACTGTTTCTCCGAGTAAAGAGATCTATAAATGCTTTGGTTGCGGGAAAAGCGGGAATACGGTGAGTTTTATTATGGAGCATGAGAAGTACAGTTATGTGGATGCCTTAAAATGGCTGGCCAACCGTTATGGAATTGAAATTGAGGAAACTTTTGTTAACGATGAACAGCGGCAGCAAATGCTGGCTGCTGATAGCCTGTACATCATCAATGGTTTTGCACAACAATTCTTCACCCGGATGCTTTTTGAAACAGAAGAAGGTCAGGATATTGGCCTTGCTTACTTTAAAGAAAGAGGTTTCAGAGAAGATATTATAAAGAAATTCCAACTAGGTTATTCCCCGGAGCAGCGGGATGCTTTTACAAAAGAAGCAATCGCAAAACAGTATAATACTGAACTTTTAATTAAATCCGGCCTTGTTGCCAATCGTAATGAGCAGCTGGTTGATAATTACAGGGGCCGTGTTATTTTTCCGATACATAATCACAGTGGCAAAGTATTGGGATTTGGTGCCAGGATATTAAAAAGTAATGACAAGGCCCCCAAGTATATCAATACACCAGAAAATGAGATTTACATCAAAAGTAAGATCCTTTATGGCTCCTATTTTGCCCGCCAGGCTATAGACAAAGCTGATGAATGTTTGCTGGTAGAAGGGTATACAGACGTTATATCATTGCACCAGGCAGGAATTGAAAATGTGGTAGCCAGCGGCGGAACCTCACTCACTCCGGATCAATTACGGCTTGTAAAAAAATATACTAACAACCTGACCATTGTATATGACGGTGATGCGGCCGGTGTGAAGGCTGCACTTCGGGGACTTGACCTTGCATTGGAAGAAGGATTGAATGTAAAACTGGTATTAATACCTGATAAAGAAGATCCCGATAGTTATGTAAATAAAGTTGGAGCGGCTGCATTTATCCAGTTTGTTCAGAAAAATAAAAAAGACTTCATTCTTTTTCAGCTTGAAGTCGCTTTAAAAGATGCAGGTACTGATTCAGTAAAAAAATCAGAAGTGGTAAACCGTATGGCGGAAACCATTTCCCGTATTAATAAAGCTGAAGATTTTACCAGGCAACAGGATTATATCAAGCAATGTTCTGAAATACTGAAAATTGATGAAAGTGGTTTGCACTCCCTCGTTAATAAGTTCATCCGTGACCGTATCTCAACCTTAGAGAGGAAATTACCTTTTGAAGAAGCAAAACAGTTTGAGCAAAATGCAAAACAGGCAGAACAAACAGGTTTTGATGAAGCTACATTCAATTTATTATTTAAAGATGAATTACAGGAACGGGAAGTAGCCAGGATATTACTGGAGTATGGTATTAAAAAATGGGATGATAAAAAGCTTATAGCAGAACATATTATCGAAGAAATGGTAGACGAAAGTTTGCTGGACAATTCAGATGTCATCAGGCTTATTGCTGTTTTCAAAGAGTTATTGCAGCAAAATCCCCAGGCAGCAAACAGGAGTTATTTTATTCATCATTCCGACACAAAACTCAGTGCTTTCGCTGTTTCTTTACTAAATTTTCCATACGAAGAAAGTGAGCATTGGCGGAGTGAATTTAGCCAGGCAAGCGGTTATCAGAAAAGCCTTTTTGAGCAATCCTATGAAGACTTTATAAGAACTGTGGCACCTGAAAATAAAGAGCAATTGATGAGCTTCTTAAAAATAGATGAAGATAAAACCAATGAAGGGGTTGATTCAGCTATTAATTATCTCAAACTCCGTAAAATAAAAAGAATGCTCCTGGAAAATCAGCAAGACCTGGAAAAAGATCACACCACTGAAGAATTTCATATGCTTCACCAGACTCATGAACACCTCAAACAAATGGAAATGGAATTAACAAAGAAGATTGGTACTGTAATTATCCGTTAGACCCATTTGATGATAGTAACATATCGCTGTATGATACTTCAACAAGGTCCTCATTTTCAATTCCTAATTCATGCAGGTAAAAATTACATTGCTCTCTTAACTGTAGCGCAGACAGATCAGCCAGTATGTTACCAGCTTCAATTTCTATAAATGAGCCTAATTCAGGAACTTCATCAATGTGGAACTTTACATTAGCGAGATAATAAATTTCCCTTCTTTTTCTAACAATGATTTTTATTTTGTTTGATTTAGTCAATACCTCTTTCAAGCCATTCGCATCTTCAACTTTTACCAGGTGAAAATGAGAATCCTTAGGGCCGGCCTGGTTGCCCCGGTCATAAAAAATGAGGTTATTCTCAATATTTCCTTCCCGTAGTTTCAGCCTTCCATTTGGTACATTAAAATAGGTGTCTGTTTGCTCATCAGTACCCCTGTACTCAGCACCATTGTTGTGCAGGTATTCACGAACCCTGTTACTATTCCTGCACTTTGCTTTTATTTCTACATTAAGAAAAGTCATAATTAAAAAAGGTTTGTCGTAATTACGACAAACCTAAATACATTTTAAGATCCGGAAAATTATTCTGCAACTGCAACAGCTTGCCTCTTACGGGTTGACATAACCTCTTCACCACGGTTATTTTCGCCTTTAGTGAATCGCATAGCGCTCCATACATGATCAAGTTCCACCCTTTCGATACTTTCATAACCTTCACAAGTCAGGTGGTTCCAGCTGCATTCACGGTTAAGATCCGTAACGATTTTTGACGTCGTTTTAGGATAGGCGACCCAGAATTTTGAACCGTCTTTTAATGAGGGCATAACATCTTTAAGAATACCATTCAGCTGATTTTCGCTTACGGCGAATACCAGAGCAAAATCAATTTTCCGTGTTTTTAATAACGGGGTCATGTTTTTGCAGAAGGATAATTTGCTGAATTGTTTCTCAATAGAAGAGGGCAAACCCTGAATTAGAAGATTCTTTTCGTCTGCCAGTTGTAACTTTTCAAAAACAGTTTGTGACATACTTAGAAGCTATTTTAAAGGTTCCAGTCAGCTTTCCAGCGTGATAAATAGCCGACCGAGTTCTCAAAGCAGGGAGTGCAAAGGTACTAATAATACGGCGTATTATTAAGCCCTGATCAAAGAAAAATCCCGTTCAAAGCTGTTTTGAACGGGATTCTTGTATAAAATCAATTAAATTATTTGCCAAGCGGCTTATAATATTGCAAAGCCTCGGGCATATATTTCTTTAATTGCTCTATTCGATGACCTTCGGATGGGTGCGTACTTAAAAATTCAGGTGGTTTCTGTCCATTTGATGCTTTCTCCATTCTTTCCCATAAACCAATTGCTTCCTGTGGATTATAACCAGCCATTGCTGTAAAAATTAAACCGTACCGGTCTGCTTCCAGTTCATGTTTCCTGGAAAAAGGTAGTAATATTCCCAGTTGCGAACCAGCTCCGTAGGCTCCTAAAAAAAGATTTTGAGTTTCCTGTGGTTTATTGGCCACTGCAACAGATAAGGCAACTCCACCCAATTGTTGCAACAACCCCTGGCTCATCCGTTGATTACCGTGCTGCAGTAAGGCATGAGATACTTCATGGCCCATTACTGCCGCTAAGGCAGCTTCATTTTGGGTAATGGGCAGAATACCTGTATAAACAACAATTTTACCTCCCGGCATACACCAGGCATTAACCGTTTTATCATCTACAAGATTTGTTTCCCATTTAAAGCCTGCTAATTTATCAGCCATCCCTTTATCTGCATAAAAGTTTTCAACTGACTTAACAATACGATCTCCTACTCTCTTTACCATCTCCGCATCTCTATTATTACTGGTTGAAACTACTTTATTGGAAGATAGGAATTGCATGTATTGCGTTGAGGCCATAGACTGCAGTTCTGTTTCAGGCAATAAGGTCAGTTGCTTTTTACCTGTCAAAGCGTTTTTGGAACAGGCGATAATCAGTACAGTCAAAACCAAAAAAGCGATTATTTTCCGTATCATATTGGTAAATTTTAGAAATGACGATTAAACATTATACCCGGTTGGCACAATGACAAATATTTGATACTTTAAATTTAGATTTTTTTACCGACTTAGTCGTTGTTCTGTGAAGCTTCATTACGGCGTTGCCGCTTACGATCCCGGTTTTTTAAAATTGGTACTTTGCTTTCGCTTCCTCTTAGCAGACGGCCGATATTCTTCTGGTGGGTTAACAAGACCATCAGAGCTACCGCAATGGCAAACACACGATAAGCCGGATTTTCAACATTGAAAATAACCAATATGAAAATAGGGAATGCAATGCTGGCTAAAATTGAACTCAGGGAAACAAATCGTGTAAGATAAAGCACTAAAGAAAAAATGCCAACACAACTTAAAGCTGTCCAGGGAGAAATCCCCAGGACCAGGCCAAACAAGGTTGCTACTCCCTTGCCACCCCGAAAATCAGCCCAGATTGGAAAGATGTGTCCAATAACGGCTGCTAACCCCAAACCAGTTTGCAGGTTTTGAAGGTTCACTTCACTATCAGCATATTCAGGTAATAAAAGTGCCAGTTTAACTGCTAAAACCCCCTTTAACATGTCAATAATCATGACAAAAGTACCCCATTTGGGTCCCAGGACACGATACGTATTAGTGGCGCCAGCATTCCCACTACCATAGTCACGAATGTCAATTTTGAAAAAAGACTTGCTCACCCATACAGAAGTGGGCACACTACCAATCAGATATGCAAGGATGATCAGAAGAAGTTCGTTCATAGAACGTTGTAGTTACACGATTTGCTTTTCACCAAACCGAGATACAAAAATAAGCAAAAAAAGGAAGTGGTAATATTAAATTAACCCACAGATAAAGATGAATTAATGGAGCAATCGTAAACTGATCCAGTTATTTTTTTCTTGTTTATCAATAAGTTGCAAGGACAGGTTAGTAGCCGACTCAATAATATCATTTTGATCATTACTCAGTAAACCACTAAGTAATAATACTCCGTTTGGCTTTAATTGTTCCTTAAGTATTGAAAGATTATCCAGAATTACATTCTTATTGATATTGGCCAGTATTATATCAAATTGCTCATTTAATAAGGCGGTATCAGCTTTAATCACCCTGATAGAATTACACTTATTTCTTTCTATGTTTTCAGTTGCATTTTCAATACTCCATTTGTCGTTATCAACAGCAGTAATTCCAGCTGCACCCAGTTTTTCTGCCATAATAGCCAGTACTCCTGTGCCGGTCCCAAAATCAAAAACCGTTTTATCCTTAAAATCAATTTTTCTCATCTGTTGCAACATCAAAAAGGTAGTTGCATGATGACCAGTTCCAAAACTCATTTTGGGAGTAATGATAATCTCATGTTCAACCTCTTTCATTGGTTCATGAAAATCTGCCCTGATACCCGCAAAATCATCAACAATCACTGGCTGAAAATTTGATTCCCATACAGCATTCCAATTAGTTTCTTTAATTACCGATAGAGTAAATGAACATTTATTTTTGTCGGTTACTTCCTTTAAATGAGCTTCAATAAAATCACTAAGCGGTATAAAGGCCTTTAGGCTATTTTCTCCTTCTTCAAAACCTTCAAAACCGATCATTGTCAATTCTGCAATCAACAAATCCGTTTGTTCGGATGTGATATTTTGAAAGTCAATTTGTATGTATTCCATAGCCACTATTAAAAAACCCTGATTTCTCAGGGTTTTATTATTAATTAGCGCCTTCTTGTGGTGGCGTTTGTTCTTGTCTGGGTTGCCCCTGGCCTTCAGGTTTCGGCATCAAAATCTTTCTCGACAATTTGAATTTACCGGATTTAGGATCTGTACCAATCAACTTTACTTTCATCACATCTCCCTCATGAACTAATCCTTCCAGTGTTTCCAAACGTTTCCAGCTCACTTCGCTGATATGTACCAATCCCTGCTTACCAGGAAGGAACTCAACAAATGCACCAAAAGGCATGATTGATTTTACAGTTGCCTCATATACATCGCCGACCTGTGGTACCGCTACAATCCCTTTGATCCAGGAAACAGCTTTATCAACGGCTTCTTTATTCGTACTGAAAATACTCACTTCTCCCCTGTTATTTACTTCTTCCAGGTTTACCGTAGTGCCTGTTTCACGTTGAATTTCCTGAATGACTTTACCACCTGGCCCGATAACAGCACCGATAAATTCTTTATCAATAAACAGTTTCACCATTCTAGGAGAGTGTGGTTTCACATCGGATCTGGCCTCCGGAATGCATTTATACATGGCATCAAGGATATGCATACGGCCACGCTTAGCCTGGTCCAGTGCCTGCTGCATCACTTCCATCTTCAATCCGTCCACTTTGATGTCCATTTGTACTCCACAAATACCGTCTTTAGTACCGGTCACCTTAAAGTCCATATCACCGAGATGGTCTTCATCACCCAGTATATCTGTCAGGATAGCATATTTGTCGTCTTTGGTAATCAATCCCATTGCCACGCCGCTTACATGTTTAGGTACAGGAATACCAGCATCCATCAGCGCCAATGAACCAGCACAAACGGTGGCCATTGAAGAGGAACCATTAGACTCAAGGATATCACTTACGACACGAACCGTATATGGAAAGTCACCTGTTGGCATCATTTGCTTTAACGAACGCTGTGCCAGGTTACCATGTCCAACTTCCCGGCGGCTTTGTCCTCTCATCATTTTTACTTCACCGGTAGAGAATGGCGGGAAATTATAATGTAAAAAGAATTTCGAATCCACAGATTTAGCAGCACTTTCCACCAAAAGTTCATCTAACGGAGTACCTAAGGTAACAGTTGTAAGTGATTGTGTTTCACCCCTGGTAAACAATGCAGCTCCGTGCGGAGAAGGCAATACATCTATCTCCATATCAAGAGGACGAACTGTTTCAAGGTCTCTTCCATCCAGTCGTACTTTCTCATTCAAAATCATATCCCTGATCACATCATACTGCAGATCGCTATAGTAAGTAGAGGTCAGTTTCTTCGTCAGATCAGGCAAACTTTCACCTTCACCCAGGTTCAGATCTTTTTTCAAAAAATCAACCAGTTCAACCTTAATAGCGTCAAATTTATCACTGCGTTCATGCTTACTGAATTTACCTTTTGCCACTTCATAAACTTTCTGTTTGGCAAAAGCGTACACTTTTTCTTTCAGTGACTCATCAGTAGCAGGTTTTGAATATTCTCTTTTCCCTTTCACACCAACCAAATCTCTTAATTCCTCCTGTGCCTTCACTTGTATGCGGATTGCATCATGTGCAATTTCCAATGCTTTACAAAGGTCAGCTTCACTGCATTCCTGTGCCTCACCTTCAACCATCATCAGGTTCTTTTCGGTTGCGGCAATGATGAAGTCCATATCAGATTTCTCCATCTGGCTGCGGGTAGGATTTACAACGAATTCGCCATTTATCCTGGAAACCCTTACTTCCGATATAATTTCTTTAATAGGAATATCAGAAACAGCTAATGCGGCAGAAGCTGCAAGGCAAGCCATGGCGTCGGGCATAATTTCCGGATCACTGGAGATAAGTGACAAAAGCACCTGCACTTCGCAGAGATAATCTTCAGGAAATAAAGGACGAAGTGCCCTGTCGATCAATCGGCTGATCAATATTTCATAATCGTTCAGCCTTGCTTCTCTTTTAAAGAATGACCCCGGAATTCGCCCGGCAGCTGCAAATTTTTCCTGGTAGTCAACGGAGAGTGGGAAAAAACTCTGTCCTTCTTTTGGTTCTCTGTTAGCAACCACAGTTGCGAGGATCATACAATTGCCCATGGAAACCGTTACGGCTCCATCGGCCTGGCGGGCAAGGCGGCCGGTTTCGATAGTAACCATACGGCCACCACCTATATCAAATGTTTTACGAATCGGTTGTTGTAACATACGTTCTAAATATTTTAGGGTTTATTAAACCCAGTGAAGATTTTTGTGAGAGCTACTGGTAATCACTTGAATTCCTGTGCCTTTTTTTAAGTGTTTTTGTCGCTATTGGCTTTACGAAACATATGAAAGCATCGAAATCCCTGACAGCCCAAAAACAGTTATTCCCAACATCCGGAAGACATTGGGAATAGCTTATATAAAATCTTGGTTTCTTTATACGAAAACCCAGGATTAAAGACTCTCCCAACGTCCGCCACTGGGCGGATTCAGGAACTGCTTATTTTCTTAATCCGAGCTTCTCAATCAGCTGGCGATAACCAGTCAGGTTATGCTTCTGCAAATAGTTCAGCAGACTTTTGCGTTCACCCACTAATTTCATCAGTCCACGGTGAGTAGAGAAGTCTTTTTTATTTTGTTGCAGGTGACCACTGATCTGACTGATACGTTCAGTCAGCAGTGCAATTTGACCTTCGATCGAACCGGTGTTTTTTTCAGAACCGGCGTAAGTCTTTAAAACTGAAGCTTTTTTTTCTTTTGTAAGAGGCATCTTTTTAATTTTTAAATTTCATCCGATTTTTTCATCTTGTTATTAAGGCGGCAAAGGTAAGGCGGATAACGTTAACAGCAAAGGGTTTGCCACCCTTTTTTTGAGGTATTTACATCCCATTTATGCTGATTTTCAGGGCATAACTTATTTTTACGCTATGGAACTCTCCCAGGACACCAAAAATATACTTGGCCTCCAGCTCCCAACTGATCCGCGATGGGTCAATCTGGCTGAAAAATCATTAGAAGAAATTCTAACTGACCACGCATATTGCGAACAAAAAGCCGCTACAACCTGCATTTCACTGATTCAACGATACAGCTCCAAAGAAAAGCTGGTAGCCGAACTCTCTCCCATTGTTACCGAAGAATGGGGGCATTTTCGGCTGGTACTCGCAGAATTACAAAAAAGAAACCTGAAATTAGGTAAACAAAGAAAAGATGAATACGCTAATGCATTGTTTGATTTTCAACAGAAAGGGGGCGATGCAGAAGGCCGTATGCTTGACCAGTTGCTTACAATGGCACTGATCGAGGCCCGCAGTTGTGAACGATTCAAACGATTAAGCGAGGGATTGAATGACGGGTATATGCAAAAATTTTACCGGCGTTTTATGGAAAGTGAAGCCGGGCATTATACACTATTTATTGAACTGGCTGAAACATACATCAGTAAAGACAAAGTTCGCCGCAGATGGAAAGAATGGCTGGACTATGAAGCTGATATTATTCATAACCTGGAGGTAAGAGGTGACAGAATACATTAAGCAGATGAAAATTTTCCGCAAACGATTGAAGGGGGATTGGTCATATTGATTGGCTAATTTCAGGTGCCGATGAATCAAGGATCCTATAAAGAAGCACTGAAAGCTTTTGCTGATCACTCCCATGAATTTACTGTTGAGCCAGTCACAAACGGACTCATCAATCAATCTTTTAAAATAACCGGCAACGATACAGGGAGCTCTTTTTTACTCCAGCAAATCAATCATCATGTTTTTACCAGGCCAGAGAAACTTCAGCAAAATTATATGCTCCTCTGGAAATACCTCCGGGAAGAGGATATCCCTTTTATTATTCCAGAACCTAAACATTTTATTAACGATAAGACTTTCTTCAGGGATGGTCAAAATAATTACTGGAGAGTATTTGAATTTATTAGCGGGACAAAAACGCTGAACATTGCCGATAACATTTCTCAGGCAAAGGGTGTGGCTAACATATTTGCCGGTTTCACAGCATGTTTCAGCAAATTTGATAGTAACCAATTGCATATTACCATACCTGACTTCCATAATCTGTCTTTGCGATTCAGACAATTTACTCAATCACTGAGTAATGGTTTGAACGAAAGAATACGTAAAAGTCAACAGCTTATTGACGATTTAAATCTGAGGGAGCGATATGTCAATTTTTACGAAACTATAATTGAGTCAGATGAGTTCCGGCTAAGGGTGATGCATCATGATGCCAAGATCAGTAATGTTTTATTTGATACAGCCAGTGAGAAATTGATATGTCCTGTAGATTTTGATACGGTGATGCCTGGTTATTTTTTTTCCGACTTAGGAGATATGATTCGTTCTATGGCTTGTAGCGAAAACGAAAATAGTAACCGGTATGAGGAGCTCAATATTCGCAAGGATTTTTATGATGCTATTGTATCCGGTTATACAGAAGTATTAAACGGGCAGCTAACTTTTTCGGAGAAAAAATATATTCATCTTTCCGGGTTATTAATGATTTATATGCAGGCATTGCGTTTTCTAACTGATTACTTAAATGGCGATATTTATTACAGGATCAGTTACCCCGAACACAATTTTGACAGGGCTACGAACCAGGTTATTTTATTAAAAAATCTTGAAGAGTTTTTAATTCACAACTATCATTTTAAATTCTGATTACGTAAATTACAATTACAAAGTTATCATGCCGATCAATCAACAATTTTGTTTTTCTCATTCATCCGGGCAGGAAGTCAGCCTGTTCACACTATCCAATTCGAAAGGCACCAAAGTTCTTATTACTAACTTAGGAGCCACTATCACTTCTTTTAAATTGAAAAATGCTGACGGGTCAGTCAATGATATTGTGCTGGGATTCGAAAAAATTGAAGACTATGCAGGAGCAGATTACCTGGCTCAATATCCCTGGTTTGGATGTGCTGTTGGTCGTGTTGCCAACAGGATAAAGAATGCAGAATTTATGATTGATGATAAAAACTATTCAGTAAGCCGGAATAACGGAAACAACCAACTCCACGGTGGTCTTGAAGGGTTTGATAAAAAAGTATGGCAAAAAAAAGCAATGGGAGATTCTCCGGATTGTTTTCTTGAATTAAAGTATGTCAGTCCGGATGGAGAAGAAGGTTATCCTAGCAATCTTGAAGTTATTATCCGGTTTGAATTAAATGATAATGATGAACTGAGTTACCAATACACAGCCACCTGCGATAAAACAACCATTGTAAACCTGACCCATCATGGTTATTTCAATCTTAATAATGGCGAGGGTGACATTAAAGATCATGAAGTAAAGATTTATGGTTCGCTAACGCTTGACCAGGATGAAGAGCTTGTTGCAAACGGAAGTCTGACACCAGTAGAAAATACTTTATTTAATTTTAGTGATTTTGTACGGGTTGGTGAAAGGCTAACAAAAATTGCTGAGTATGACAAAAGTTATATTGCCAATAAAAAAAAGGAGGAAACATCACTTTCATTAATGGCTGAAGTAAAGTCTGCTGCTTCCAAACTGCTGCTGCAGGTATATTCAACGGAGCCAATAGTGCATTTTTACACCGGCAAATGGATACCCACAGTAAAAGGGAAGAACGGGACAAGCTATGGTGCGTTTTCAGGCCTTTGTCTTGAAACACATAAACATCCTAACGCAATCAATATTCCTCATTTTCCAACTACTATTTTAAGACCCGGGGAAACTTACTCAACCAGGACAATTTATAAAGTAATTCAGGTTTGAGAAAAATAAACCAGTTCTTCATCCAATTGCAGAAATGGATATTTATCCTTTAGAGCCCTTGTTTTTTCAAAATAAGACATTAAAAATTGCTGATGGGATTTGGTGGCCGGCTGAAAAGCTTTGTGCTTTCGGGCTATCATTATTTTCCTGATTTCCTTCATCAGTTGCTGCGACTCTACATTGATACAGGTAGCAGCAAATTTCTCTAATACAAATTCTGTGGCCGGATAATTAGGATGAACCAGGTCAATGTCATAAAAACGGTAATCCCGCAACACATCAATCACCAGTTCATAGGCCGGGAAATAGAAAGCCGATTCAAATTTATTGACAATATAATGTACTGATTCAATCAATCTTGCCTTACTCCGGTTATTCTCCACTACTCCATCCCTTATATGCCGAACCGGGCTAACGGTAAAAAGGAATTTTAAGTCCGGGTTGAATTGTTTCAGCTGTTTGATACAATCTTCCAGCATAAAACTGATAACATCGATTGACAGCATTTCTTTTGTAAACCAGTTCGCAGGAGCCCGGTGGCAATTGGCTACGCCATTTTTTATGCTCTCCGATGCGAGGTCTGCCTCTTTTGTAAGTTGATAAGAATAGGAGGAGCCCAATGTTATAATTAACCAGTCTGCTTTCTTCAGGAATGTATGAGCTGTATTTTGAGAATCGTTGATAGCCCCGATACATGCCCTTGAATCAATATTAGAATAGCGGGAATGGTGCTGCCAGCTATTCCATATTTCGTTCAGACGGAATAAATCAGCTTCCAAATATTCCCGGGGGCTGATGTAGGAATATAAACTTTTACAAACACTGTCAGGGCCAAAAAGTATCCCGTTGGGGTTTTGAAGCACAGAAAATTTGAATTCTCCCAGGGCATTTCCGATATGTTCGGTGAAACAGGAACCGATCAGCATTATATTGTCCCGGTAAGAAATTGGTTCCGGAAGTTTCTTTAAATCAATATTGATCAATAAATCCATAAATCACTAAATAAATATTTCTCCTGCAATCCTGAGGCTATGTGCCAGGGCTTCTTTATCAAGACTGTTGACAAGACCATGCTGATCAAAATAATTGATCATCAGTTCACTGTTCATATTTCCTACCAGTTCATCATCTGCCATTGGGCAGCCACCAATTCCTTTTAATGCACCATCGAACCTTTTGCATCCTGCTTTTACTGCTGCCTCTAATTTTTCTTTCCAGTTTTGGGGAGTGGAATGAAGGTGTACACCAATTTCTGTTCCCGGCAATGAGTCAACAAGATAGCTTGTCATTGTATAGACCTGCTCGGGGGTAGCAACTCCAACGGTATCTGCCAGCGAGATGATACCAATATCCATTGCCACTAACTTGTTTACCCATTCAAAAACAATATCCTCATCAAACGGGTCCTCGTAAGGATTGCCAAAACCCATTGAAATATAGACCACCAATTGCTTACCGGTTTTAAAACAGATATTCTGTATCTCCTCTACCCTGCCCAGGGATTCTTCAATTGTTGAATTTGTATTTCTTTGCTGAAAGGTTTCAGAAACGGAGAAGGGAAACCCGAGATATGAAATTTCATCGAATATGCTTGCCTCTTCTGCCCCTCTCTGGTTAGCTATTATGGCCAGTAATTTTGTGCCCCGGACTCCAATCCCGAGTTTTTTCACTACTTCCTTTGTGTCTGACATTTGCGGGATTGCTTTCGGCGAAACAAAACTCCCGAAGTCAATCGTATCAAACCCGACTTTTAATAACGAATTGATATACTCAATTTTTTTCTCCGTTGGAATAAAAGTCTTCCAACCCTGCATAGCGTCTCTTGGACACTCAATAAGTTTAACTGAAGATAGATTCATAAAGAATAAAGATACAATTGAACTATGAATCTATTTTCGCAAACCATTAACCTTTTCCCGCATTGCATTAAAAAAACGGTTCCTGTCCTTTTCTCCGGTTGTACTAATAAGAGTGGAGCGGCTTAAAAGTGTATCGAAAGAGGTTTTTACTTTAGCAGCAAATCTTGGATCTTTTGTAAACAAATAATGAAATACACTGTATGTTACCATCGTAAGGTCCTTTCCATCAAGGTTAATTACCATAGTATTATTTCCAAGTATCAGTTCATTGATATAAAACCGTATCGGAGCTTTATAGGAGACTTCAGCAGCTCCGGGCATAAACTTTACGCCTTTTTCGGCTTGTAACTGCAGATGGTCTATCATTTTATGAAAGGATTCAAGCACCAGCTCAAAGTCTTTATTTGTTTTAAAGTTACCTGCATCCCGGTAATAAGCAACCTGGTTAATCGTACTGTGCATACTTTCCAGGTTCCAAAGCTCCACGCAGGGTATTTGGTTATACTCCTGCAATACCAGTTGACCAAGACCAAAACAATCATGATACGGAAACTCCTCCATGGAGAATGTTTTATTACTTAAGCTTGCCTGGTTATTAATTGTTTTTGACCAGAAAAAAGTTTTGAATGCGGCCATTTCAGGAAACAAGTAAAAATTCCAGATGGTGGAATCCTTACATAAGTAATGTATCTCTCTTGATGTAAAAGAATTAAAGTACTTGAATTGCATCAGCATCGCTTTCAGGTAATCAATAAACTCAGCCGGGGATCCATTCATTCCGGGGGCATCAAAAAGTACTGACTCAGTT
>Ga0073904_10001472_pt1 | contig 17656 bp, 15 predicted proteins | sample KloWWTrecipitate_FD_66668 | JGI IMG/M metagenome (GOLD analysis project Ga0073904, IMG submission 66668) | Active sludge microbial communities from Klosterneuburg, Austria, studying microevolution and ecology of nitrifiers - Klosterneuburg... | ecosystem: Engineered > WWTP > Aerobic digester >... | reverse complement strand
GCCAGCGTTCCCTCGACCGTGGTGTGCCGGTCGATGAGTGACCGGCTGCCCTCGAGTGACTGAGCGGCTAGCGTGTCTGGCGGTACGGTTGCTGTGCGCATACTCATGGTGGCTGGCTCCTCTTATCGTGGCGCGCTGGCGCTACTCGACCGGCGTGGGCGACTGCATCTTCACGTCACCCTCGACGGTGGCGCCTTCGTGAACGATGAGCGTCGGCGATGTCACATCGCCGGAAATCGAGCCTGACGGCATCACCTCCAGGCGGCCGAGACACTCGATCGTGCCAGTCACCGCGCCGGCCACAATGATGGTGCGCGCACGAATGCGCGCATCGACTGTCGCGCCCTCAGCGACATAGATCTCATCGCTCGCGCTCAGCTCACCCTCGATTGTCCCGAAGATCTGGATCGATCCTTCGGATCGCAGCGTCCCGCTCCAGCTGGAGTTCGCGGACACTACTCCGGTCGAAGCGTCGGACATTCGTGGTGGTTGATGGCGACGTTGACTCTCGATCGAGGGCAATGGCGATCGTGCGGCGGCCTCTGCGGGCGCCGAATAGGTCGGCAACTCCTCAGCGTCGTCGACTTCGTCCTCATCGGAACCAAGCTGCTGCCTCAGTGTCGAGATCTGACGCTGAAATGAATCCGTGCGACTTTCTTTACGGAATACCATTGCCTGCCTCCCTCATGTTCCGGCCGCGATGGCGGTACGTACACGACCCTGACCTGGCCAACACGGAGACCACCACGTGGACGCCATCTGAGCTTAACAACTGATCTCAGGTCTTCGCTCGTTGATTACACTCACGAGTATAGAGTGTACGTACACCCTATGTCCAGAGGAAGGCCGAGCGATTCTGCCGGTGCTGGAGTCTCGATAGCCAGCGGCTGATATCGTGAGGCGGCGGATGTCGAAGCTCCGGGACATCGGCACGATCAAACGATGCGATTCAGAGATTCTACTCCAACTTCGCCAGTGGAATGATGGATAACCAGGGTTGCGGCGGCGTGGGCGTCGCGACTACTCGCGACGCGTGAGGATCATCCCAAGAGTCGGTATTTTCAGCTTGTGCAAGCCAAGGGTAATGGTACGCCCGACAGGACTCGAACCTGTGGCCTCTTGCTCCGGAGGCAAGCGCTCTATCCGCTGAGCTACGGGCGCATGTGCGCTGTGACACGGGGCCAAGTATACCGGACTTCAGAACCGAGAGGAGGGCCGTGTCAGGCACTCCCGGCGGCGAGATCCTCGTCGATGATTTCGGCGATGCGGTTCCCGAGATCGACCGCGTAGTTGGTGCCCCGATCCTCCGGATAGATCTGGGACATGTTGGCGACGTAGAGGCCGGCAACCGGGGATCGATGTGGCGGGACCTTCTCCGAATACTCGAGTGTGACGATCGGCTGGGCCGCTCGAGCGCGGAAGACCCACATTCGCTCGATCCAGCTATCATCGAATCCCGGGTTCACAAGACGAAGCTTTGGCACGACCTCGTGGCGAAGCTCGTCGTCGGTCATTGTGACGAACGGGTGGTCCCAGTCGAGATACTTTCCAACATAGACCAGATGAGCTCCTCCGTAGTCAGCGGGGTCGAGCAGGTTGGTGTGCTCGATAATCCCGGTGAATGGGAGCCGGTCGTCGCCGATGTTGAGCCAGTAGATATCTGACAGCTTGCGGTCGAGCTGCAGGAGGATCACGATCGCGCCCTGATAAATCATTGACGTAAGCTGCTGAGCGTATGCTGCAGGCATATCAGGGATCAGACGCATGATGAGTGGCGATGGGATAGTTGCCACGACGATATCGGCATCGTCACGCCGGCCGTCGGCGCCGACCAGCGTGAACTGGCTGGCGCTTTCGTCGTGCCGTTCGAGTGCCTCGACGCCAGTGCCTGTGCGAATATCGACGCCAAGTTCCCGACAAGCATCGGCGAGACGATCGATCAGAACATTGAAGCTACCATCTATGTAGCCCAACTGCTCGCGAGCCAGGAGGCCCGGTCGTGACTGGGTTCGGAGAAAGATCTTGTTCCAGAACCACGCCATCGCAATCTCGGGCGCGCGTGGGCCGAATTTCGCCCGGAGCTGGGCTCCCCAGACGCGATTGAAGGCCCGTTGGCCCGCAGTCCGTCGCAGCCATTCCCAGGCTGTAACCCGTTCGAACCGCTTCCAGCCGCCGGATGACGTGCTGATGCGCTGGAGATAGAGGGTGATCAGACCCAGCCGGACACGATCCACCACTGGAATGAACGGTAGCCTGATCAGATCGGTCGCAGTTGTGAGCGGGTAGATCCGTCCGTCATAGAAGAACCCGACATTGGAGTCAATCCAACGCAGGCGGCTGCCGATGCCGAGTTCCTCCATCAGCTCGATGATCGCGCGATCGCTCATGAACAGATGGTGGTAGAACTTCTCGATCTCAGCGCCCGACGGTAGCTCGAACGCGGCAGCCAACCCTCCGAGCTGTTCATCCTGCTCCCAGAGTGTCACCCGGTGCCCCTGGCGAGCGAGACGGTATGCCGCGGTCAGACCCGCGATACCGCCGCCGATAACCGCGGTGCGTCGCGCTTCGTCGTTCGGAGACTGACCCATCAGGTCAGGTTGCGCGCGCGCGCGAGCCAGATGGCTTGCGCCAGAACAGGAAGAAGCGCTGGACTTCCCCGTTTCGCCAGGAGACAAGCAACTGGCTCGCGTTGAAGATCGAGGAGTAGGTGCCGGCCGCAACTCCGATCAGCAGGGCGAACACGAACCACCGCGTCGACTCGCCGCCGAAGAGATACAGCGCCGCCAGCGTCAGAATGACGGTGAGCGACGTGTTCAACGAGCGTACCATCGTCTGGGCGACGGAGTAGTTGACCGTTTCCTCGAACGTCGGGGCGATTCGTTTTCCGAGGTTCTCGCGGATTCGGTCAAAGACCACGATCGTATCGTGAACGGAGAAGCCCATGACAGTGAGCACGGCGGTGACGAACAGGGCATCGACCTCGATGTCTGCCACCCAGCCCAGAATCGAAAAGACGCCGAGGACGAACAGGACATCGTGGAGCATCGCGACGATCGCGACCGTTCCATAGAGCACAGGACTATCGGTGTTCCGGAATGCCCAGGCGATGTAGGAGAGCACGCCGATCGATGCGAGAATCACCGCAAGGATCGCCCGGTTGCGGATCGCATTGCCGACGGTTGGGCCGACTGTCTCGATCTGCAGTTCCTTGAATTCGCCGAATCGCGCTCGGAATTCGTTCTCGATCGCGGTCTTCTCTGGCGAACCCTCTTTGAGCTCCTTCATCCGGATCAGGATCGTGTTGTCCTGGGAGGTTTGAACGATCGAATCCGAGTAGCCATGCGTGGCCAGGATGGATCGAACCTCCAGTGAGTCGACCGGCTTCTGGAATTGCAGCTCCCACGAGGTGCCACCAGTGAAGTCGATGCCCAGGCTGAGACCATGAACCAGCAAGGCAATGACCCCCGGAATGATCAGCAGCGCCGAGATGGAGTACCAGATGCGTCGTTTGCCGACGATATCGATCATGGAACTACAACCCCTGTCACGTCGGTTTCTCCTACTCGGCTCGGGCGGGGACACCCTGCCCGTGATCGACTCCCAGCCACCAGCGATCGTTGATCGGACGGATCGTAAGCAGAATGCGCAGCATATTTCGAGTCACGACAATGGCGGTGAACATCGACACGACGACACCAACGAATAATGTTAGCGCGAAACCCTGGATGATGCTGGCGCCGGTGTAGCGGCCGAACCAGAACAGGATCGCGCAGGTGATCATCGTTGAGATGTTGGAGTCGCGAATCGATGGCCAGGCGTGGTCGAATCCCGCCTCGATTGCTTCCGGAATAGGCCGTCCAAGTCGGAGCTCATCTTTCAACCGGGCGAAAATCAGGACGTTCGCGTCGACTGCCATGCCGATCGAGAGAATGAAGCCAGCGATGCCGGCCAGTGTCAGCGTCACGGGGATGAGCTTGAACAACGCAAAGACGATCGATGTATAGATCAGCAATGCGAAGACCGACAGGAGACCCGGCAGTCGGTAATAGAGGATCATCATCAGCGCGACGAGCCCGAGCCCGACGAGGCCGGCAAGGATGGACTGGTCGATCGAGTCCTGCCCGAGCGACGGGCCGATAGTCCGGCTCTGAACGACCTCCAGTGGCACCGACAGCGCGCCGGATTTCAGTTGCAGGACGAGATTGGTGACCTCCTGAGGGGTGAGCCCGTTGATAACACCCTCGTTGGAGATTGCGTCACGGATCGTCGCGGAGTTGATGACGGTGTTGTCGACGACGATCGACATCGGCTGGCCGATATGGGTGCTTGTGTACTCGTAGAACTTGTCGGCTGCCTCCGGCTTGAGCCGGAATCCGACGACGATTGATCCGACACTGTCCTGAGTCGGAAACGCGTCGGCAAGGTCGGCCCCGGAGACAATCGTGGTGAATGTTGGGCCGCCTGCATTCTGATCGGTGCTGGCTCCTGCGCCGGGAGTTGCCGCCGGCGTACCGTCGGGTGTCGAGCCGGGCGTCGCCTCGCCGGTCGCTGGCGTGCCATCCGCGCCGGGTTGTCGCGCCGAGCCGAGCGTTGTGTTGACCTTCGTGCCGACGGGGAGATATTGGCCCTGTGGATCGATGATTTCGAGGAGCGCAGTCTGCTTCAGCAAGTCAACAGCCTGCTGAGGATCGCTGACGCCGGGCAGCTCGACGACAATCTGGTTGCTGCCGCGCGTCTGGATCAGCGGCTCGGAGACTCCGAGTCCACCGACACGACGCTGAATCGTGTCGCGTGTCCCGACGAGCTCGTCGCGGCTGACGGACTGACCCTCGGGTGGCCGCGCCTCAAGCACCACCTGGAGACCACCCTGAAGGTCGAGCCCCTGGTGCACGTAGATGTTGTCTTTGGCCCCGGCAATATTCAGCCAGTCAGACGGGATTGCTAGCCAGGCAGAGACAAATGTGATGAGGAGTATGACCGTTATCGTTATCCTGGAATGCGCACGCAATGAAACCCACCCCTTGCCGGCTTAGTCGCCGGGCACTAGTGGCGCTGAAAGCGCCTGGCGTAGCGTCCCTCATCATGCCGACCGCTGAGTGTACGCGTCGTCTTGGAACGATGTCAACCGAAGATCTCAATTCCGTTCGTCCACATCGAGATACAGGCCGTGATCCCGGATATAGTCGGCGACTCCGGGAAGCACCTGGTACCGATAGGGTCCGCCGCTGCGGACATTCGCGCGGATCTCGGTAGACGAGACTCCAATCAAGGGAATCGACACAAGGTCGATACGGTTACGCGTCTCTGGCACCGTGTGCTCGATTTCGGCGACCGAGACTTCGACACCTGGCCGGAGCGCGACTCCGAGCCGGGCCTGTGCGGCGATCAGATTCGGTCGATTCCAGGTCGGGAAGTCGCGCAGCGAATCCTGGCCCATCAGGAAATAGAGTTCCGAGGTTTCGCTGATTCTGTTACGCAGGATTCTGAGCGAGTCAGCAGTGTACGACCAGCCTTCGCGGTCGAGATCGATGGTGCTTATCGCAAAGTTCGACGACTCGCCGATCGAGATCCGGAGCATGGCGACTCGGTGTTCGCTGGCCGAGACGATCCGTCCGGGCTTATGAGGAGGAACGCCGGCCGGCAGAAAAATCACCTGGGCGAGCTGTAACCGAAACCGCATGATCTCGGCGACGATGAGGTGCCCGATATGGATCGGGTCGAAGGTTCCACCAAAGACACCAACACGGATATCGCCGTTCAGGTCGCGCTCCCGTCGCACATGGGACTCATCCTCTCGGGCGAGGCAGTATAGCATCGGTCGTCGCAACGGCACGGTAGAATGCTCGCGTGAGACAGCAACAAGCGGCGGGCCCGCCCCCGGCGCCACGACGGCATTTTCAACCACCACGCGCCCGCCAGAGCCGGCCTTCACGACCGTGGTTTCCGGCCGACTGGCGCTCACGAGTGCCGCCGACGATCTTTCGCGCACTCGGCGCGACGCTGCTGCTCGCGGTGCCCGCGCTCAACGAACGACTCGGAGATATTGCGCTCGCGTTGACGCTGGTGGCGTTAGCCGCGCTCTTTGCTGTTGGCGCATATGCAGTTCACCGCTCGGAAGCGCAAGTGAGTTGGCCGATCACGGCGATCGACACGATTTCGATGCTGACCGTCGTCCCAACGGCGCTCGTCGCGGCGAGTCTTGTGATCGCAGATCCGCGTATCGGCGGGGGCTGGGGGCCGGCCCTCGCGGCGGCAACCGCCACCATCTGCGCAATGGTCGTTGCGCTCCTGTTCGCGGCGCTGCTGACTTCGATGGCGGAAGCGCCTGCCGTGTCGGCTGCGCTCGCGTTCCTGCCGGGTCCGCTTGCTGTGACTGCGGTTGTACTGGGGGCCGGGCGATTCGGAGCGCAACAGGCCTCAATCGGCCTGTCGTTGGCGCTCATGATCTCCGCGCTGGCAACCCTGTCGGATGGCATGCTCGACGATGCGTTGAGACCACTGAATCCGATTGCATGGTACGTCGTGTTTGTCGGAGGGATTGCGGTGATTGCGCGTGGGGCGGGATCGACCACAGTGATGGCGTCCGCGAACATGATCGCACTCTTGACGACGATAGTCGCGGGAGGCTTGCTCGTAGCGACACCGGCGCTGACGATGCGAATCGATCGCCAGCGCCGTAAACGGATTCGTCCGGACGCGGGTTAGCGACTTGCCTTGGGCGTCTTTGGCGTTCGGCCGTTCGACTTCGGAGCGCGCTCCTCTTTGTCGATCTCGGCCAGCGTGTCGACGAGCGCGTCGGCCTCCTCGCTTTGCTCGGAGAGCACTGTCATCGAAACCACTCGATCACCGCTGCCAAGTCGCATGACGGCTACGCCCTGAGTTTGCCGGCCGTAGCGTGAGATCTGCTCGACCCGCGTTCGGATCACGATGCCGTCGTTCGACATCAGCATCACTTCCTGGTCAGGGGTAACGAGTTCGGCGCTGGCGAGCTTGCCGTTGCGGGTCGTTAACCTCATTGCAGTGACGCCCTGGCCGCCCCGATGCTGCACGTTGAACTCCGACACGGCTGTTCGCTTGCCGAAGCCATTCTCCGAGACGAGCAGCAGGTCATTCCCGGCGGCGATGTCATCGATGACGATCGCTGCCATCACGCGATCGGAGACCCCCAGGCGAATGCCGATGACGCCGGCCGCCGGCCGACCCATCGCGCGCGCATCCCCCTCGTCGAATCGAATTGCCTTGGCCTGTTCGGTGACAAGGATGATGTCGTCGTTGCCGCTGGTCATGCGCACCCACGCCAACTCGTCGTCATCGTCGAGCGTGATCGCGATCAGACCCGTCGATCGGACGGCTGAAAATTGATCGAGCGCCGTGCGCTTGATGCGACCGTTGCGAGTGCAGAAGAAGAGATACTCTGCCTCTTTGAAATCGCGAACTGGAAGTAGCGTTGTGATCGACTCGTTCGGCTGCAGGCTGAGAAGATTGACAACCGCCATCCCCTTGGCCATTCGCCCGACATCTGGCAGATCATAGACCTTGAGCTGGAAAACACGGCCACGGTTGGTGAAGAACAGTAGTGAATCGTGGGTGTTGGCGGCAACAAGGTGCTGGACACCGTCGGCCTCGCGCATTGTCACCCCTGTGACGCCGCGACCGCCGCGCCGCTGGGTGCGATAGACGCCGTCGGGGATGCGCTTGACGTAACCTCGATTGGTCATCGTGACCAGCACATTCAACTCCGGGATGAGGTCTTCGTCACTGATCTCACCGTCGGCATCGACGATCCGTGTCCGACGCGCATCGCCGTAGGTTTCCTTCAGGTATGTCACGTCGTCCTTGATCAACTGGAGGATCTTGTGCGGGCTGGCAAGCAGGTCCTCCAGCCGGGCAATCTCCTTCAGCAATTCACGGTACTCGTCCTCGATCTTCTTGCGCTCCAGCGCCGCGAGCCGGCGGAGCTGCATATCGAGGATCGCGGTTGCCTGGACCTCGCTGAGGCTGAACCCCTTCATGAGGTTGTTCCGGGCGCTCTCGCTGGTTCGTGACTCGCGAATGGTCTTGATGATCGCATCGAGGTTATCGAGCGCGATCTTGAGCCCCTCGAGGATATGGGCGCGACGTCTGGCTCGCTCCAGCTCGAACTGGGTCCTGCGAGTGAGGATTTCCTGCCGGTGGATGATGTGCAGCTCGAGGATGCGTCGCAGACCGAGGACTCGTGGCTGCACACCGTCGACCAACGCCAGCATGTTGACGCCAAACGACGACTGGAGGGCAGTGAACTTGTAGAGGTTGTTGAGCACCTTCTTTGGCTGCGCGTCCCGCTTCAGCTCGATCATGATGCGCATGCCGTCCCGGTCGGATTCATCACGCAGGTCGTGAATGCCATCCAGCCGGCCGACCTTCACGAGCTCGGCAATCTTCTCGATCAACGCCGCCTTGTTGACCTGGTACGGCAACTCAGTCACGATGATGGCGTACCGGCCCCGATTCGTCTCCTCGATGAAGGCGTTGGCTCGGATAACCACCCGTCCTCGTCCGGTTGCGAACGCGGCCTTGATGCCCTCGCGGCCGAGGATCGTCGCGCCAGTCGGGAAATCCGGCCCGTGGACGAAATTCATCAGATCTTCGATAGTTGCTTCCGGGTTGTCAACCAGGTGAACAATGGCGTCGCAGATCTCGCTCAGGTTGTGCGGCGGGATATTCGTGGCCATCCCGACAGCGATGCCGGCCGCGCCGTTGATCAGCAAGTTGGGGAGCTTCGCCGGCAGCACGACTGGCTGGGTTGTCGTGCCATCGTAGTTTGGTTGGAAATCGACCGTGTTCTTGTCAATGTCAGCGAGCAGCTCCTCGGCGATCGCGCTGAGCTTCGCCTCGGTGTAGCGCATCGCCGCCGCGCCATCCCCATCGACAGAGCCGAAGTTGCCCTGGCCATCGACTAGCGGGTAGCGGAGCGAGAACTCCTGTACCATGCGGACGAGCGCGTCGTAGACGGCTGTGTCACTGTGCGGGTGATAGCTCTTGAGAACTTCGCCGACGATGCCTGCGCTCTTCCGGAACCGAGTGTTGGCCCGGAGGCCCATCTCCGACATGCCGTACAGAATCCGTCGCTGGACCGGCTTCATCCCATCGCGGACATCCGGCAGGGCGCGCTGCACGATGACACTCATCGCATAGTCGAGGTAGGAGCGCCTCATTTCGGTGTCGATGCTGATTGGTCGAATGTTCCCGATTTCCACGAGGAGGGTCTCCCAGCCGACGTGCACGTACGCGCTCCAATAACCTTAGAATCATATCAGTTTTGGCGTCTGGACGCAGAAACGGGCAGCCTCAATGGCCGTGAGTCAACTTATCTTTCGGCGCGATGGGTTGATCCATATCACCAGTGGCGTCGGCCGCGACCGGCTGGTGGATGTCGCGCGGCGCTCCTCCGTCTTGCGGTCCGTTGTCGCCGATGACTATGTATTCGAGCTCTCGAATATGGCGTTGTGGGGTGCTGCTGCGCGTGGCTTCACGGGTGTGGACGTTCTTCGCGACCTCGCCGCTGCCGCGGCCGGGCCAATCCCTCAGCCGGTCGCCGCTCGCGTCACCGAGGTCATGGCGCGCTGGGGTCGCCTGCGGCTTGAACAGTGCGACGGATCCGTTGTCATAACGGCTTCAGACGCGGGTCTGTTACGTCGCCTCGGGCTATCACCACAGCAACGCGACTCGCGCTGGGTCGCTCCGGTAGATGAGTCCGAGATCGGGGAGCTGAAGATCGCCGCGATGACCGCGGGCTGGCCCGTGGCGGATGGCCGAGCTATCCATGCGCGAGCAGACCCCTACCGCGTAACAGCGACGCTGAGACCGTATCAGCGGGAGGCGGTCAGCGCGTTCCTGGTTGGCGGTTCAGGGCTCGTGCTGCTGCCATGTGGCGCGGGGAAGACCATTGTCGGTGTGGCGGCGGCCGCCGCAATCGGCGGATCCACGCTCGTTCTGTCGCCATCGCGAACCGTGTCCGAGCAGTGGCTGTCGGCGTTTGTCGGATTATCGAACCTGTCACCGGAGCGCGTTAGCGCCCATGCGCGTTCGATCGGCGCCGAGCGAGTGATGATCGTCACCTACCACGCGGCCACCACCGGCCGCGTCCGAGACGGGCTGCGCGAGCGACACTGGGATCTCGTCATCTACGACGAAGTCCAGTCACTGCCGGCCGATGTCTTCCGGCTTGCGGCAGCATTCCAATCGTCGCGTCGATTAGGCCTGACGGCGACACTGGTTCGTGAGGATGGGCGGGAAGACGAGATTAGCGCGCTCGTTGGCCCCGCGCTCTACGATGTGTCGTGGCTTGAGCTTGAGCGGCAAGGCTGGATCGCGCCGGCCCGCTGTGTCGAGGTGCGGATCCCGGAGGCCCCGACTGCTCGCGAGCGTCTGCGGTATCGCCTGGCGGTATTGAAACGGCTTCTGGCGATCCATCGAGACGACCCAGTGATCGTTGCAGGAACTCACGTTGCCGGGCTCCGCCGCGCAGGAGAGGTGCTTGGATTCCCTGTGCTGACCGGCCAGTCGGATCGTGGGGAACGCGAGGCGGTGCTCGCCCGGTTTCGAGAGGGAGACATCCCGGTTCTCGGCATCTCCCGAATCGGGACGGTTGGCATCGACCTGCCGAATGCGTCGGTGTTGATCCAGATCTCCGGGACATTCGGTTCACGTCAGGAGGAGGCACAGCGACTCGGACGCGTCCTCCGGCCGGCGCCGGGGAAGTCCGCTTGCTTCTACACGCTCGTCGCATGCGGGACGTCCGAGGAAGGTTATGCGGTTCGGCGGCAGCGCTTTCTGGTCAGCCAGGGCTATCAATACGAGCTGTTGGATGCTGCGTCGGTGCCCCGGTCGGATGTGGCCTCAGGCGACCTCGCCCGAAAGTAGCTTCTCCACTGGCGCCTGCCATAGCGCATGAGGTGGGATCCACTGGTCGACGTGTTGCTGGATCAATCGTTCCAGCGCCCGGATTGCTGCCCGCTGCTGGTTCGGCCATTGAAACGGGCCGGCAATGACGAGGTGCGCGTCGGTGCGACCCGGCCGAGCCACCAGGCCGGCGACGCCAACCGTCGCGCTGGCGACGACCGGCAGTGAAATCGCTGCATCCGCCCTGAAAAATGAAGTGGTGGTCATTGAGGCCGACGGCTCGTCGATCCGGAGGATTTCAGCGTTCTGCGCGTAGGCGCCCTGCAGCGCGTCCGGCAGGTCGCGGTGGAGCCCAATCGTTGCAATGAGCCAGATGTCGATCGCGGTGTCGATCGCGCCCTCGACGGTAGCAATCGGCAGCGTCGAGCTCTGGTTCAACCACGCAGCGTGTGACCGGCAGCCCGCGGCGAGCGCACGAACGGCTGCGGAGTCCGAACGCTCATGCAGGACATAGGACAGGTTGAGCAGGAGTGAATCATCGACGGAGGCGTTGAACCAGCGACGCGCCACCTTACGCAGCGTCGACATTGTGCTCCAACGCCTCCGTGATTCCTCAGGATTCCGTATCTGTCTCGCTCACGGAGGCCGCACGGCGTGCGCCAGCCCCGATGGCGGTTTGCGCGATGAATTCCTCGACCTTCTGGTGGGCAATATCATCGTGGTACTGGACAGGCGGCGACTTCATGAAGTACGACGATGGCGCCAGCAGTGAGCCTGAGATGTTGTTATCGAGCGCCAACTTCGCGCAGCGCACCGCGTCGATGACGACGCCGGCCGAGTTTGGCGAATCCCAGACTTCCAGCTTCAGCTCAAGATTCAGTGGCACATCGCCGAACGTTGTGCCTTCCATCCGGATGTGGCACCACTTGCGATCCTCGAGCCATGGCACATAGTCGCTCGGGCCGACGTGGACATTCTCGGCCGGCAGCTCGTAATCCATCTGTGATGTGACGGCGTTCGTCTTCGAGATCTTCTTTGACTCCAGCCGTTCACGCTCGAGCATGTTCATGAAGTCGGTATTGCCGCCGAAGTTGAGCTGGTAGGTTCGATCGATGCGCACGCCTCGGTCGGCAAACAGCCGGGTGAGGACACGGTGGGTGATCGTCGCGCCAACCTGGGACTTGATGTCGTCGCCGATGATCGGCAGTCCACGCTCCTCAAAGCGCTTTTGCCAGTACTCTTCTCGCGCAATGAATACCGGGATGCAGTTGATGAACGCGCAACCGGCGTCCAGTGACTGCTCGACATACCACTTCGTCGCCATCTCGGAGCCAACCGGCAGGTAGTTGATGACGACGTCGGTCTCGGTCTCCTTGAGGATGCGAACGATGTCTGCCGTCGGGCCGGGCGCTTTGGTAATGATCTGCGAGAGATACTTGCCCAGGCCATCGTGAGTCATCCCACGGTGAACAGTGACACCCAGGTGAGGCACATCCGCGAACTTGTAGGTGTTGTTCGGTCCTGAGAAGATCGCCTCGCTCAGGTCCTTGCCGACCTTGGTCGCGTCGACATCGAACGCAGCAGAGAACTCGATATCGCGGATGTGATATCCCCCGAGTTCGACATGCATCAGCCCTGGCACGAACTCATTCGGGTTCGCATTCTCATAGTACTGAACGCCCTGCACCAGCGACGAGGCGCAGTTGCCGACGCCGATGATCGCTACCCGGATCTTCCTGTCTGCCACGTTTTGCTCTTCCTTTGCTCGCGTTGTTGTGTAGGTCAGCGCGTGGTCATCACGGCGCGACGCCAATTCGGCCTGGCCGCGATGCGGCCGGGCAAACCAACAGATTCTAGGCCGAACACGCGGCCACGGTCAAACGGGTTGCACATGAGTGGCGACCCGTTTGACTAATCACGATTTCTGGTTGTGGTTACGTCGTGCCCAGCGCGGTCCCGCAGTTCTGGCAGAACTTCGAGCCCGTGGGGTTTTCGGTCGCGCACTTCGGGCAGGCGGCTGTTGCCGAAACGTTATGGCCGCAGCTTGGGCAGAATTTCGCGCCAGCGGGGACGGGATTGCCGCAATTCGGACAGAAGCGTTGCCCGCCCGCCTGCGCTTGCTGGGCAGGTTGCTGCCCTCCGGCCATCGACTGACGAAGCGCATCAGCCATAGCCGCTCCGATCCCGATCCCGGCGCCAAGGCCGGCTCCCTCCGCGAGGTTGCTCCCCTGTCCTCCCTCGCCTCCCTGACCGAGACCACCGATCGCCTGCGCGGCCTGGTACTGGGTGTAGGTCTGCATGTTGCCGATCGCGCCCATTGCGCTGCGCTGATCGATTGCGGTCTGTACCTCATCGGGTGGCGTGATCGCGCCGATCTGAAACGAGCGTATCTCAAGCCCGATCCTCTCGAAGTTATCCGTCAGGCTGTGGAGTGCGGCAGTCGCGAGATCGACTGTCTTCGCCTGAACATCGAGCAGGGTCGTCAGCGTCTCGCCCATCATGTCGTTGAACTCGTTGATGATGATCGTGCGCAGGTAGTTCTCGATGTCGCTCGTCGAATACGTCGACTGCGTGCCGACGATCTGATTCACGAAGACCTGCGGATCCTTGACCTGCATTGAGTAGGTGCCGAACGCGCGGATGCGGATCATCCCGAACTCACTGTCGCGGAACACGACTGGCTGCGTCGTGCCCCACTTCAGGCCGGTGAACTCCCGCATCATCACGTAATAGACCTCGGCGCGGAACGGGCTCTTTGATCCGAATGGCAGCCCGATGATGCCGGTCAGCAGTGGGATGTTCGCTGTCGTGAGGGTATGCCGCCCCGGGGGCAGAATATCCAGCGCCTTTCCGTCCCGGACGAACACAGTCTGCTGCGACTCCCGGACGACGCATTGTGAGCCAAGCCGAAACTCGCCCGATCCGTATTCCGGGATACGATGGACGATCTCGTCGGGGCGTGAGTCGATATACTCGATAAGATCCAGGATGGCCAATTGACTTCCTCCTGCCACCAGCGGACCGGGCGAAACTGCCGGCTAGCTCGACGATCCAGACTCGGTTGGCGCTCCTGGATTCAGGCTTTTCGTGTCGTTGCCCGCTTTGCGCGACTTGAGAGCAGCGAGCTCGCTTTCGATATCGTCGTCCCGGTCGAGCTGTTGGAACTGGTACTCGACATCATCACCCTGGAGCTCTCCCAGCGCGGCGGTCTTCGACTCTTCCATCCGGATCCGTTTCTCCATCCGGTCGAGCTCGCTCGATGAGTCGAGCCCAGGAAGGGTCGAAAGACTCTCTGTGATCTGGCGCTGAGCCACGGTTGCGCGGTGACGAGCAACAAGGACGTCGCGCTTCGATACAGCCTCGTCGCGCTTTGCCTGCAACATGGTGAGTTGCGACTTCAGCTTCTCGACCATCTCCTGCTGCGAAGTCAGTTGCTGAGCATAGACGGTTGCGATGCTCTCGGCGTCCCGCTTACGCCGTAGCGCTTCCCGAGCGAGATCATCCTTCGCGGCGCCGACGGCGAGCTCCGCGCGCCTCTCCCATTCGCGGGCGTCGTGTTGCGATTGTTGAAGGTCAGCTTCGAGCTCCTTCTCCTGCGCGATGGTGTTCGCGACCTGGCTGCGGGCTTCGACAATGCTGCTGTCCATCTCGCGCAGAAGCTCGTTGAGCATCTTCTCCGGATCCTCCGAGCGGTCGAGCAGGTCGTTGATGTTCGCGCGAATAAGGCGGGACATGCGATCGAGGATGGCCATCTGAGAGATTCTCCTCCATTGATGGGACGTTCGTCCCGGTTTGCCGAGCTATCGGTGGCTCGGGTATAGCTCGATGTCGCGAAGGTCGATCGCGACACCTTCGAGCGCCAGATACTGGGTGCCCCACTGGTAGATATGCAAGACGCGGGTGCCTGCGCCGTATTCCAGGTAACGGAGAGATTGCTCGTCCGACCCCTGGCGCCCTTCCACTTCGCCGCGCGCCTGCGTTTCGTGCATGAATGCGTAGTCTGTCTCTCGGAGCTTGACCGACGGTGGTCGACCAACCAACTGCAGCTCCGCCTCCGTCAGCCATGCGAGTGGGTCGTCATGCCGGTCACCGACCTCAAGCCACTGCCGGCCATCACCGCCGCGCAACTGATAGGCGCGACGGGAGCCGCTCGACATACCGGCGGTGACGTGTCCGATTACCGAGTAGTCCTGCCCGTTGTACGAGACCGCGTCGCCGGTCCGCAGCGTCCAAAGCTCTGACGGCTGATCCGGATCGGCCGGCCCCAGCAGTGCGAGCATGTCCTTTTCGGGCAATGGCCGGCCAGCATGGATGACCTCGGCCCGTCTATCGAACCGATCGGACAGTTGTTGCACTGTCGCGCCGATCTGGTCGGCGGCGGCGCGGAACTCGCCAGCGGACGGGTCGGCACTCTCCAGCGAGGCGATCTGCTCCTCCAGTGTCGGTATCTGGTCTGCAAGCGCCGAGTCAAATGCGGCGATCTGGTCGAGGACAGCCGCATCGACAACATCATTGGCGAACGCCGGCGCATAGCCGTAGGTTGCGACTCGGACGCGGTCGATGAACGATCGAAGCAGTGTCAGTGGCTTATCGACGATCCCGACAGCGTCGATTTTGCGGTTCTCTGCCAGACGGTTACCCAGGCGGCCGAGCCGGTCAGCGAGCTGTCCGTAATCGGTTGCCAACTTGGCGCGAATCGCCCGGTCACTGTCACGACGACGTTCCTTATCGCGATAGCCGGCATAACCGGGGACGCGGTTGAGCGCCCGGTCGAGCCTGTCACGCGTGGACATCGCTGGCCTCCTTACGCTTCACACTGCGCATCATGGCAGGAAGATCTCGGCTCCACAATACGGGCAGCGGATCAAGCCCTTGCCCGCGATCTCCAGTTGCCCTCCGCAGTTGGGACACGTCTTCGAACCGCGCAGATCCGACGCAGCGCGAGTGTACAGAATGCCTCGGTTCCAGTCTGCGTACCCAGAGAAGAGGCCCTTGGACACGAGGTCGTACAGATCATCACGGACGGAGTCTCGTGTTCCACCGATTTGCAGCGCGAGATCGGCGATGCTGATCTGTCCGGCAGTCTCGACGATCGCGAGTAACTTTCGCTGGCGTTGTCCGGTTGCGAACTGCGCCTCTTCGCTTCGTCCTTTCAGGAACACATACGTGCCGCCGGCCAGCATCGGCAAGATGATTGCAACGAAGAGCAGCCCGCCGCCCAGAATCGCGCCCGATGTCCGAAGTCCGGAATTCTTGTCGGCAACGCCAGAGGCCAGCCATGCGGCGGAGATTGCCATGATACCGAGGCCGCCGAGGATCAACAGCAGCCCGATCGTCCGGCCTCCCCGGAACATCAGGAACCCCCGATGACGAGATCGATGGCGCGCACGACGTCCTCCACCGTAACCAGTGCCATGCAGGTCCGTGTTGGACAGCCAGCGGGCCGGCCGAGCCGGAAGCCCGTGTACAGGCATGGCTGACAGGGAAGATCATGGTACACGACCAGCCCACGTGTTGCCGCAACCTGGCTTGCCTCGACGACGTCCTGAGAACCCCATGGCCTCCACGCATCCCGGTTCGATGGCCCGAAGACCGTTACCCGGGGACAATCGAGAGCAGCCGCCAGGTGGCCCGCAAAGGAGTCTGCGCCAATGACCACTCGTGACCCCTTGAGCACTGCCGCGAGCCCAGGGAGATTCGTCGATGCGACGAGATCCAGCGCGTCTGGCGCAATGCGTCGGATGATTGCTGACGGCTCCAGCGCGTCCTTCGCGCCGACGATTACCGGGGTGATCCCACGGGCCGCGACCGCAGCCGCGATTGCGCCATAACGCTCGGCTGCCCAGGTGCGCGCGGGCGAGTATGGACCAGTGGCTGGGTAGATCACTGCGTAGTCACGCGGCAGGCCGGGAACGTGAGGCAGGAGCGACTGATCAATCCGAGGGGCGGGATCGACGTCAACTCCACCGGCGGCCTTCGCGATGGCCAGCATGTACTCCACCTCATGGCGCGCGCCGAAACCGAGATCCTGGACCCGCGTGGTGAGGAATGTCCCTCGCCCATTATCGAGACCAACTATTTCGGGTGCGCCGGTAGCCCGTGTGAGCCATCGGAACTTGACCGCCCCTGCGTTGGTGGTCAGGTGATGGAGCAGCGCGACGGTGTCATAGCCAGCGCGACGAAGCGACAAGCCAAAGCGAGCGCCCATCATCAGTCGATCCGGACGGGCCAACGAGCGTGGCCGATCGAACAGCTGTTTTGGGAACGTGACTGCCCGAAGACCGTGGCCAAGTAACGGCAGGAGCGCGGCGGACGACGGCGGCACAACGACGTCGATCGACGCGTCGGGGTAGGCGGCGCGCAACGAGCGCAAGGCCGGCTCGCAGATGAGGAGGTCCCCGAGGTCAGCGAGCTTGACAACGAGGATGCGCCGCTCAGTTGCGCCCACGTCGCGCCTCCGCGATCACGTCGAGCGTCAGCCGGGCTGTTCGTTCCCAGGTGAAGCCGGCGGCACGACGCGCGCCCCGCTCGACCAGGTCGACTCGGTTCGCAGGATCAAGCGCTGCGAGGATGCCGTCGCGGATGGAGCGAACATCATGCGGGTCGACGAGAATCGCAGCGTCGCCCGATACCTCCGGCATGCTGGCGATGTTGCTGGTTACGACTGGCGCGCCGGAGGCCATCGCCTCGAGGATCCCAAGCCCGAACCCCTCGTAGAGCGCCGGATGGACGAACGCCGCCGCGCCCGCATACAGGGCCGGCACGAGCTCGTCGG
>Ga0073904_10001470_pt1 | contig 17678 bp, 14 predicted proteins | sample KloWWTrecipitate_FD_66668 | JGI IMG/M metagenome (GOLD analysis project Ga0073904, IMG submission 66668) | Active sludge microbial communities from Klosterneuburg, Austria, studying microevolution and ecology of nitrifiers - Klosterneuburg... | ecosystem: Engineered > WWTP > Aerobic digester >... | reverse complement strand
GGGCTCCCGCGGCGATAGACGCGGCGGCTAACCCAGGAGGCGCTGAGCCACGCCCCGCCAGCCGGTGAAGCGAACCTGGCCGTCGAGCCGGAAGAGCGTCCAGCACGGATCGCCGTCGAGCGTGTCGGGACCGTGCACCGAACCGGGCTCGTAGACCACGTAGTCACCGGCGAACGACTCGCCGCGTTCGTCGCAGTAGCCTCCGCCCAAGACCATGGCCTGCTCGAAACCCAGGTGCTCGTGCCGCGGGAAGCGCCGCCCGCCCGGCATTTCGCCCAGACAGAGGAGCGCCTTCGAAGCCGCGTCCTCGAGCAGAACGGTGACCCGGCCGCCATTCAACCCGAGCGACCGCCAGCGCGGCGGCCGCCCGCCAGCGAGCTCCAGGCGGAGCGAGCGCGGCAGCGGCAGTTGCGCAGCAAACAGGTCGGGGGGAGGAGGCGCCGCCACTTCGCGCTCGAGCCGCTCCCACACCGCGCCCGACGGCGCCTCGGACGGCAGCTGTTCGAGCCACCAGCCACCCGGGGCCGAGAGCTCGCCCACCCGCTTCCGGCAAGCGCTGCAGTGCTCGAGGTGAGCCTCGAGCACGAGCTGGTGAGGGCGATCGAGCTGGCTGGCAGCGAGATCGAGGAGGGTTTCGTCCTGCGGATGTTTGAGGTCTCTGCTCATGCGCGATTTCCTAGAGGCTCGACGAGCCGCTCTCCTGCAGCACGCCCCGCATCAGCGCGAGACCGGCGCGGATTCTCGATTTCAATGTTCCCACCGGCAGCTTCAGGCGTTCGGCGGTCTCTTCGTAGGTCAGACCGCCGAAGTAAGCGAGCTCGAGCGCCTGGCGCTGTTCGAGCTTGAGGTCGGCCATCGCTTTGCGGAGGCTGATCGAAACGACCCGGCTTTCCGCCTCCGGGCGCTCCGAGAGGCTGGCGAGAGAGAGCTCCGAGCTCTGGTCGGAGCCGGTCGGGAGCTTCCGCCAGAGATCCACGACCTTGTTGCGGGTCATCGTGTAGAGCCAGCCGGCGACATCGCCGCGCTCGGGGCGGTAGGTTCCCGCCTTCCTCCAGACGGCCAGGAAGACCTCCTGGACGACGTCTTCGGAGGCGTCGCGACTCCTGCCCAACGAGCGCACGTAGGCGAGCACCTGCGGCGCGTGCCGGTCGTAGAACAGCCGGAAGGCATCGCGGTCGGCAAGGGCGACTCGCTGCAGGAGCTCGAGGTCTGAGGGCTGGGCAGTCATCCGTTGGGCCGGCCGCTCGGCCCGTGCACGCTCCGCTGGCACGGGCTGCTGCGGCATGGGTCGCGACGTCAGTTGCATCTTCTCACGATCTCCCGGGCTTCTATCTCGCTCTACCTACGCGCCGCGGGGGATTGCGGATGACCGACCCGGAGTCGATCAGGCCGGTCCGACAGCCTCGTCGAAGCGCTTGGCGATAGCAGCCCAGTCGACGACGCCGAGGAAGGCCTGGATGTAGTCGGCGCGCCGGTTCTGGTACTTGAGATAGTAGGCGTGCTCCCAGACATCGATGCCGAGGAGCGGCGTCTGGCCGGAGGAGAGTGGCGAGTCCTGGTTCGGCAGCGTCGCGATGGCGAGCTTCCGGCCGCCGTCGAGCGCCAGCCAGGCCCAGCCGCTGCCGAAGACTCCGCCGGCCGCTTTGGTCAGCTGCTCGCGCAGGCCGTCGAACGAGCCGAACTGCGCCGTCACCGCCGCCGCCAGCCGGCCCGCCGGCAGCGTGGCCCCGCCGGGCTTCATCGAAGTCCAGAACAGGCTGTGGTTGGCATGGCCGCCGCCGTGATTGCGCACCGCCGTGCGCACCGCCTCGGGCGCGCCCGCGAGCTCGCGCAGGAGCTCCTCGACACTCTTGCCGGCGAGCTCCGGTGCCGCGGCGACGGCCTCGTTGAGCTTGGCGACGTAGGTGGCGTGATGTTTGTCGTGGTGCAGCCGCATGGTCTCGGCGTCGATCGCCGGTTCGAGCGCCTCGTAGGCGTAGGGCAACGGCGGCAGCGTGAACGGTCCGCTCGACGGTGGCGTCGCGGGCGCCGCCACCGCCGGACCATCGGCCGCCAGCCGGCCGGCCAGGGCGAGTCCGGCAAGCGCTACGGTCGATCCTTGCAGCACCTCTCTGCGATTCCACATGCGAGCCTCCTTGGGTCTCCGACCTTGCGGCTACGGCTTTTGCACGAGCTCGAGGCGCAGCCGCGCCGGCGAGCGGGCGACGAGCATCTCGACCGGCGTCGCCTGCGGGTCGCGGGCGAACCAGAGATCGAGCTCGCCCTTCCACACCCGGCGCTCGGGACGCACCAGCGGCCGGATCATGAAGTGAAGGGTTGGTATCGATTTTCCGCCGATCTTGCGCGTCTGGGGACCGCCCGGCTTGACCACCACGGGGTAGAGCTTGCCGTCCGACCAGATCTCCATCTCCTGGGCCGTCTCGGGAAGGGTCCGGCGCAGCAGGTGAATCGCCGAGGCGACATCGACCGTCGTCGGGTCGACGATCGGGCTCGACTTGTCCTTGCGCTTGCCCTGCCAGAGTTGACTCGAGCGGGCGGCGACCGTACGCCCGTTGGCAGGGTCGATCTCGGCCTCATAGCGGAAAAAGCTCGGCTCTTTGACTTCATCCGAGGTGATGAGCAGGGAACTCTGCAGATTTCCGCCCGCCAGGCTCGTCTCGATCAGGCTGGCATCGCCGTGGCTGGGAAAGAAAAGTCCGGCGAGAGCGCCGAAGAAACCCTCGATCCGCCAGCGGTACTGCAGGGTCTCTTCTGCGCGGACGGCCGCCGGCAGCAGCACCAGCGCGCCCAACAGCAGCGCTGCCAGCCGGGTCGTGCGACCGGCCGGGACCCTTCGCGTCGGCGACATGGCGAACATCATACGGTTTTGCCGTGCGAGAATCGCGCCATGTCCGGCACGCCGACACCGGGGGTCTTCCCCCCTGCCCTCGACAGCTACTCCGGCGAAGCCGGCCTCGCGGTCTTCGACATCCTGGCGCGGCGGGCCGCCGCCGAGCCACTTCTCGCGGTGGCGACAGGGCTGTTCTTCCTGGCACTCGTCCACACCTTCCTGGCACCGAAGATCCTCGCCCTGGCGCATCGGTTGGAGAAACGTCGGCCGACGCAAGCGGACGGCGACGAGAGCACGGCGAAGACTTTCCGCATCGAGATGCTGCACCTGCTGGGCGAGATCGAAGCGGTCTTTCTCATCTGGGGCGTGCCGCTGCTGGCGGCGATCATCTGGAGCCGCGGCTTCGCCGCCGCCGAGTACTTCGTCGGTCACCTGGTGCAGTTCGCCGAGCCGATGTTCGTGGTGGTGATCCTCACCATCGCCGCTTCGCGCCCCGTCCTGCAGGTCGCGGAGCGCGCGATCGGCCTGCTCGCAAGCGCCGGCCGCAAGACGCCGCTCGCCTGGTGGCTCGCCATCCTGACCGCTGGGCCGCTCTTCGGCTCGCTGATCACCGAGCCCGCCGCGATGGTGATCTCGGCTCTCCTGCTGTCACGCATGTTCTACGACCTCGAACCGAGCCGCAATCTGAAGTACGCGACGCTCGGCCTGCTGTTCGTCAACGTCTCGGTGGGCGGCACGCTGACCCATTTCGCCGCTCCGCCGGTGCTGATGGTGGCTGGAAAGTGGGGATGGACGACCGGTTTCATGCTCCAGAACTTCGGCTTCAAGGCGGCGATCGCGATCGGCATCGCGAACCTCTTCTACGCGCTCTGGTTCCGGCGCGAGTTCCGCGAGCTGGCGCTGCGCGCCGCCGCGCGGCCGCCTGCCCCGACCGTCGCCGAACCCGTTCCCGTCTGGATCGTCTTCGTCCACCTCGCCCTTCTCGGGTGGACGGTCTTCACCGCCCACACCCCGCCGCTGTTCATCGGCGGACTGCTCTTCTTCCTCGTCTTCCGCGAGGCCACCGCACCGCACCAGTCGGAGCTCGATCTGCGCTCGCCGCTGCTCGTCGGCTGCTTTCTCGCCGGTCTCGTGTTGCACGGCACGCTGCAGGCATGGTGGGTCGGACCGCTCCTGGGCGGTCTCGGGCCGACGGCGCTTCTCGCCGGCAGCGCCGCACTCACCGCCGTCAACGACAACGCGGCGATCACCTACCTCGCCTCGCTCGTTCCTTCGCTGTCGGATGCAGGTCGGATCGCCGTGGTCGCCGGCGCGGTCGCCGGTGGCGGCATGACCGTCGTGGCCAACGCCCCGAACCCGGCCGGGCAAGCGGTGCTCGGGCGCCATTTCGAGTCCGGCATCTCACCGCTCGGGCTGGCCGCGGCCGCTGCCGTCCCGACGTTGATCAACCTCGCCTTCTATCTCTGATCGTCGCGCGCCGGGCGCCCCGCTGCCGGCGCCTCGCGGGTGACGCGGATCGCCGCCGCCGCGACCGCCGCGCCCACCGAGCCAACGGCGCCCTCGACATACTCCACCAGTCGCTTGCGCTCGCTCGAGGTGAGCTCCTCCGGAACCAGGGCGATCCAGGCGAGCTCCCTGCTGCGCCCAGCCTGGAGCTCGACCGCCAGCTCGAAGCCGCCGACCGAGCGGTCCGCGAGATCGACCGCCACGGCGGCGAACTCGCCGCCTGCCGCCTGCGCCTGCGCCCGGCTCGGAGTCGTCGGACGGTAGACGGGAAAGCCGGCCGCCAGCAGCTCGGAGTCGAGCTCCGGCGGAGCGTTGCGCTCTCCGGCGGCGAGCCAGCAGGCACGACGGGCCGACTGCGCGCCGCGACCGCCCGAGCCCGGCCGCGACGCCTCCGGCGTCGCGAGTTGCAGCGCCGCAATGAGCTCGCCGGCAGAGACCGGCGCGGGCAGCATGCGCTCGAAGCTCGCGGCCACGCCCCGACCGCTGCCGGAGGCGAAGGCGAAGAGCACCAGTGGCGTCCCGGCGCGCGCCAGATCGGCTTCGAGAGCGCGCAGACTGGCCCAGGCCTCGAGGCGGGCAGGAAAGATGTCGATCGCCACCACCGCCGGGCGCAGCTCGCGCACCATCCGCCGGCCCTCTTCGCTGTCGGGGGCGCGCACGGCGAGAAAGCCCTGGCGCTCGAGATCCCCGGCGACGGTCGTGAAGCGCCCGCGATCCGGCTCGAGGACCACCACTCGCGGCCGATCGCTGCCGCCGAGCTCACTCGCGAGAGCGGGCTCCCGGGTTCTCTGCGCCCGCGCGGCGGCGTCGACCGGCAGCACAATGCGGAAGGCGGCTCCTTTCCCCACCGCCGAATTCACCTCGAGGGTTCCCCCCAGGAGGGCGATGAACTGGCGTGCGATCGACAGACCCAGCCCGGTCCCGGGAGCCGACTCGCCACGCGTCGCCACCTGGTGAAACGGCTCGAAGATGCGCTGCTGCTCGGCGGGCTCGATCCCCGGACCCTGGTCGGCGACGACGATCTCGTAGCTATCGACTCCCAGGCCGCTCTCGTCGCCGGGCAGGAAGCGTGTGCGCACCTCGACTGCGGTTCCTTTGCCCGAGAACTTGATCGCGTTGGAGAGCAGGTTGAGTATCGCCTGGCGGAGCTTGGCGACGTCGACGATGATCGCCGGTACGCGGGTGCCGAAGTGAGCCGTGAGATGCACGCCGCGGGTCGAACCATAACCCTCCATCATCGACAGCGCGCTCTCCACGATCGCGTCGAGACTCGCCGGCTCGAGCTGCAGATCCATCCGGCCGGCCTCGATCTTGGCCTGGTCCAGAAGGTTGTTGATCAGGCGCAGGAGTTGGTTGCCGCTTTCCCGGATGTTCTCGAGGTAACGCGCATGGCGCGGCTCGATCGCCTGTGCGAGACCGTCGGCGAGCAATGCCGCGAAGCCCAACACCGAGGTGAGCGGCGTGCGCAGCTCGTGGCTCATCTTGGCCAGGAACTCGCTGCGATGGCGGTCGGCGAGCCGGATCCGCTCGTTGGCGCGGTCGAGCGCATGCGCATGCTCTTCGAGCGCCCGGGTGTAGCGCGCCAGGTCGTCGGTGCGTTCGGCGACGTCCTTCTCGAGCGCCCGATTGTGGGCGCGAACCCGACGGGTGCGGAAAGTCGCCGCGGCGAAGGCCGCGGCGAGTAGTCCGAGTCCGGCGAGCGGCCCCACCATCCGCCGTTGGTACCAGGCCGGCGAAACCTCGAGCTCGAGCTCGGCCGGTGCGCTCCAGGAGGCGTTTCCCAGCGCCGCGCGCGCCTGCAGTCGGTACTTTCCCGGGTCCAGATTGGTGTAATCGCGGAACGCCTCGGACTGCGGTTCGGACCAGGTGCTCTCGAAACCGACGAGCTGAAACTGGAATCGCACCTGCGCTTCGCCGCGCAACGTGAGCGCGCGCGCCTCTACGCGAAGGTTCGAGTCTTCGTGCGCGAGCACGATCGGCTGCAGGCCGAGTTGCCGCTCGCCGGCCGGGCTGCGCCCGGAGAAGGGCGCCAACCATTCGCTGCCACTGCGCGTCGCGAGACGCTCGAAGTGAACCGGCGGCGGATCCGCCGCGCGCGTCTGGCCGAGATCGGCCGGGAAAGCGGTCACCCCCCCCTTGAAGCCGAACCAGAACCTCCCTGCCGCGTCGCGGGCGAAGGCGCTGCTGTGGGAAACCTCGCTTGCGATCGTCCCCGCGGCGCGATCGAACCTCGCCAGCACGGCGCCGAGTCCACCGCGGGCCGCGGGATCGAAGCTCAGCACACCGTGGTTCGTACCGAGCAGGAGTCGTCCCTGGCGGTCATCGGCAATGGTCAGCACGAGGGCGTTGGCGAGTCCGCTCGCGGCGCTGTAGGGGATGAAGCGCGGCGGCCCTTCTCCGGGTGCGGAAGCGAGCCTAGCCAGACGCGAGTAGCCGCCGACCCAGAGCGTGCCGTCGCTGGTTCGGCCGAGCGCCCGGACGCTGCCGGTATCGAGGCCGGAATCCCTGCCGACCTGGCTGAAGCGCTCGCCGTCGAGGTAGGAGAGGCTCTCCCCGTGGGCGACGAAGATGCGCCCGCCGGCATCCTCGGCCACGACGTAGGCGCGGTCGGTCACCAGCCCGTCGGCCTGGCCGAAGGTCCGGATTTCGCTTCGCCGCCCCGCGGCATCGAAGCGCAGGCGCGTCAAGCCGTCGATCGAACCGACCCATATCGCCCCGGCGCTGTCTTCGAACAGGCTCACTACGTAGCTCGCTGCGAGGCCGTCCGCGACGGTCACGGTCTCGAAACTGCCCGAGGGCAGCAGCCGCGACAGGCCTTCTTCGGTGCCGATCCAGAGCTCGCCGCGGCGGGTGCGCAGCAAGGCCCATACCCAGTTGGCCGGCAGGCCGTCGGCCTTTCGCCAGATCCGCGAGGCGGGCTCGCCGTCGGGACCGAATGTAAGGTGGCCGAGGCCGTTGACGGTGCCCGCCCAAATACCGCGGTCGCCGTCCGGCGCCAGAGCGAAAACCTGACGATCCGGCAACCCCTCGGCTTCGCCGTAGCTCCAGAGACTCTTGCGCACCAGACGACTGAGGCCGCCCTCGGAGCCGATCCAGAAGGAACCCTCGCGGTCCTCGAGCAGGCTGTGCACCTCGTTGTCGCCGAGACCGTTGCTCTCGCGCAACAGACGGCAGGGATGAGCGGCAGGCAGCGGGCAGACTCCGACGCCCGCGGTGCTCCCGACGAGCAGCTCGCGCCCGTCCCGGGTCACGAGCAGGGCATAGAGATCGTCGGCGGGCAGCCCGTCCGCCACCGTCAGACGCGTGAACGCCTTGCCGTCGAAACGCGACAGGCCGCCGCCGCGGGTGGCAAAGAAGAGTGTGCCGCTCTCGTCTTCGGCGATCGCCCGCACCGAGTCGTTCGCCAGCCCGTCGGCGGTGGTGAAGACGCGGCAGCTCCCGAGAAGTCCGCCGGGCTCGAGAGTGCAGCGCGTCACCCCATGCCCGCGCGAGCCGAGCCAGAGGGCGCCGTCACTCGCTGGAAGCAGCGAATAGACGTAGTCGTCCGCCAGGCCGTCGGCGCGCAGAAAGGTGCGGAACTGCCTGCCGTCGTAAGACACCAGACCGTGGTCGCTGCCGAACCAGAGCGCCCCGTGGCGATCGACCGCGGCGGACCAGATGGTCGCAGCGAGGGCGCCGCCGCGATCGGCGTAGGAGACGATGCGCTCGCCGTCGTAGGCGGCGATGCCGCCGTTGGTACCGATCCAGAGGGTGCCGTCGCCCGCTTCGACGGCGATACGGGCGGTCGCGCTCGGCAGGCCGTCCGGAATCGACAGCGTGCCGAAGGAGACGCCGTCCCAGCGGCACAGACCCCAGGTCGTCGAGACCCAGAGATAGCCCCGGCGATCCTGCAGCACGTGCCAGACCTGCGAGGCCGCGAGACCTTCGTCGGTGGAGTAGATGGTGAAGGGGAGTCGCTGCGCGCTCGCAGCTCGCGGCTCCAGCGAGGCGATCGAGGAGATCACCGCCAGGACGGCTAGCCTGCGAAGCCGATCGGTCGAGAACGATCGGATTGTCCGTCTCCTTCCCGCGACAGCGTGAATGCAGTCGAACGCTACCACGCAGGAGCCGCCGCGATCTCCGACAGGACGATGGCGGGCGCCCGGACCGGCTACTCGGTGGAGACCTTGCCGCCGCCGGCCATCGCCGCGACCAGGGTGTGCCAGGCGAGCGTCGCGCATTTCACCCGCATCGGGAAGTCCTTGACGCCGCAGAGCACGGCGAGCTTGCCCAGCGGCTCGAGGTCGGCGGCAGGGTCGCCGGTCACCGCCTTGCGAAACTGGTCGAAGAGCTGCGAGATCTCGCCCGCTGTGTGTCCGGCGACCGCTTCGGTCATGAGCGAAGCGGAGGCGGTCGAGATGGCGCAGCCGGAGCCCTCGAAGGCGACGCGCTGAAGGCGATCGCCGTTCAGCTCGACTTCGACGGCGATGCGGTCGCCGCAGAGCGGATTGTGCCCTTCGGCGCGGCCGGTCGCGGTCGCCAGGCGGCCATGGTTGCGCGGACTGCGATAGTGGTCGAGCAGCACTTCCTGGTAGAGCACCTGCAGTTCGTTCATCGCCCGGCCTCCCCACCGTCGGCGGCGCCGAGCCCGAAGATCGCCCGCGCTCCCTCGATTGCCGAGACCAGCGCCGTTACCTCCGCGCTCGTGTTGTAGATCGCGAACGACGCCCGCACCGTCGCGGGTACGCCGAAGCGGCGCATCAGCGGTTGCGCGCAATGATGACCCGCGCGCACGGCGACGCCATAGTGGTCGAGAACCGTTCCGAGATCGTGCGCGTGGATGCCGTCGAGCACGAACGAGACGACGCCGGCGCGCGCCCGTGGCCGCCCGATCAGACGGACGCCGGCGATCGCCTCGAGACCGGCGACCGCCGCGTCGACCAGCTCGCTCTCGTGCCGTTCGAGCGCCGGCCAGCCGATCGCCTCGACGTAGTCGATCGCCGCCGCCAGGCCGATCGCCTCCGCGGCGGCCGGCGTGCCAGCCTCGAAGCGACGCGGCGGATCGTCATACGTCGTGCGCTCGAAGGTGACGCTGCGGATCATGCCGCCGCCGCCCTGCCACGGTGGCATACCGGCGAGGCGTTCGCGGCGGCCGTAGAGGACGCCGATCCCGGTCGGCCCGTAGACCTTGTGAGCGGAGAAGGCGAAGAAATCGCAGCCCAGCGCGCTGACGTCCACCGCGAGGTGAGGGGCCGACTGCGCGCCGTCGACGAACGTCGGCACGCCTGCCGCCTGCGCGCGCCGCACCAACTCGGCGACCGGCAGGACCGTGCCGAGCGCGTTCGAGACGTGGGCGAACGCCGCGAGCTTCGTCTGCGGACCGAGTCGGCGCGAGAACTCCTCGGGATCGACCTCGCCGCGATCGTCGACCGGCACGACGGCGAGGCGCGCGCCGCGCTCCTCGCAGACCATCTGCCAGGGGACGAGGTTCGAGTGATGCTCGAGCTCGGTGACCAGGATCTCGTCGCCGGGGGAGAGTCTGGGGCGGGCGAAGCTCCAGGCAACCAGGTTCGCCGCTTCGGTCGTGCCGCGGACGAAGACGATCTCTTCGGGCGATGCAGCGCCGAGAAAGGCGCCGACGCGCGCGCGAGAGGCTTCGTACTGCCGCGTCGCCTCGGCCGACAGGTGATGGACGCCGCGCGCCACCGAGCCGTAGCTCTCTTCGTAGAAGCGCTGCATCGCAGCGAGGACTTGCCGCGGCTTCTGGGTCGTCGCCGCGTTGTCGAGGTAGGCAAGCGGCGCCGCACCGATCCGCCGGCCGAGGATCGGGAAATCGGCGCGCAGGCGCGCGACGTCGAGCGCGGCCTCGCCGACGGCGACCCTGTCAGACGGCGTCGCGGACGACATCGCCCTGCGGAATCCAGTGGAAGAGAAACTCGCGCAGCTCCCGCGCCAACGCCGGCACCTTGGCGCGCTCGACGAGATCGCTGGCGAAGGCGTAGGTCAGCAGGCTCTTCGCCGCCTCGGCGCCGATGCCGCGCGAGCGCAGGTAGAAGATGGCGTCGTCGTCGAGCTGACCGACGGTCGAGCCGTGGGTGCACTTGACGTCGTCGGCGAAAATCTCGAGCTGCGGGTTGGTGTTGACCAGCGCGTCGTCCGAGAGCAGGAGGTTGCGGTTGGTCTGCTTGGCGTCGGTCTTCTGCGCCCCCTTGTGGACGAAGATCCGGCCGTTGAAGACGGCTCGCGAGCGGCCGTCGAGGATCCCTTTGTAGAGCTCGTGACTGTTGCAGTGCGCCGCGACGTGATCGACCCGCATGTGGGTGTCGCAGACCTGGCGCCCGTCCACCAGGTAGAGGCCGTTGAGGGTCGCTTCGCTGCCTTCACCCGCGAGCCGCGCCTGGATGTCGTGGCGGACGATCGCGCCGCCGAGCGAGAACGAATGCGTCGAGACGTTGGCGCCTCGCGCGGTCGCGAGCGCCAGTCCGGAGAGGTGGAAGGCCTCGCGGCTGTCGCGCTGGAACTTGTAGTGGTCGACGACGGCGGCGGGCTCCGTGACGATCTCCGTGACTGGGCAGGTCAGGTAGACCGCATCGGCGTCGCCGGCGAAGCTCTCGACGATCGTCGCCTGTGAATGCTCGCCGGCGTGGATCAGGGTGCGCGGAAAGCTCGCTCCGGGGGTCTCCTGGGCGGTCGAGTAGAACAGCAGGTGCAGCGGCTGCTCGACGACGGCACCGGCAGCGACTTCGACGAAGGCGAGCTCCTCGAACAGGGCGGTCGCGAGCGCCGCGAAAGGGCGCGTGTCGATACCGGACACGCTTCCCAGCAGCGCGTCCGCGCGGCTCGACTCGCCGGCGAGTGCCACGGTCAAGCCCGCCGGCAGCTCCTTCGCCGACAGGGCGGCATCGAAGCGCCCGTCGACGAAGACGAGCTCGATCGTTCCAGCGAGCCGGAAGGCCTCGACGCCGGCGGCCAGTTTCTCGCGGTCGACGGCAACAGGGCGGCGAAACGCCGTTTTCCCTACTGGCGCGACGTTGGTGAACCGCCACTCCTCCTGCCGCAGGGTCGGAAATCCCTGGCGTTCGAAGTGCTGCCAGGCACTCTCGCGCAGCGCCAAGCGGTGCGCAGACGGCTCCGCCGCCCGGAGGCGCGCAAAGTCGGCGGCAAAGAAGGCGACGGCGGCCGGGGCGGCCGCAGCGATCGGCAGCGCGCTCGGGGTCGTGGTCTCGGTGGGGGTACTCATCGTCGGCGATGCCTCAGGACCGCGCGCCGACGGCGGCTTCGTCTTCGAGCCAGGCGTAGCCCTTGGCTTCGAGCTCGAGCGCGAGCTCGCGGCCGCCCGAGCGGACGATCCGCCCGTCGAGCAGTACGTGCACGAAGTCGGGCACGATGTAGTCGAGCAGGCGCTGGTAGTGGGTGATGACGACGAACGAACGCTCCGGCGAGCGCAGCGTGTTGACGCCTTCGGAGACGATGCGCAGGGCGTCGATGTCGAGGCCCGAGTCGGTCTCGTCGAGTATGCACAGCCGCGGCTCGAGCACCGCCATATGGAAGATCTCGTTGCGCTTCTTCTCGCCGCCCGAGAACCCCTCGTTGACCGGCCGCTGCAGGAGCGAGTCGTCGAGGCCGACGAGCTTCACCTTCTGCTTGACCAGCTTGAGGAAGTCGATGGCATCGTACTCGCTCTGGCCGCGATGTTTGCGCACCGCGTTGACCGCCGCCTTGAGGAAGTAGGTGTTGGAGACTCCGGGGATCTCGACCGGGTACTGGAAAGCGAGGAAGACGCCCTCGCGGGCGCGCTCCTCGGGCGCCATGTCGAGCAGATCCTTGCCGTCGAGCAGGACCTTGCCCTCGGTGACGTCGTAGGCGTCGCGGCCGGCGAGCACCTGGGCGAGCGTCGACTTGCCGGAGCCGTTGGGGCCCATGATGGCGTGAACTTCGCCGGGATTGACCTTCAAGTCGATGCCGCGCAGGATCTCGCGGCCTTCGACGTTGGCGTGCAGATTCTGGATCTCTAGAAGCATGTCGTCCTCATTCCTCGTTCACCCGCAGGAAACTCTCGCTTTGGCCGCACCGTCGTCGCGGCTGCGATTTCTAGATCGCCGCTACGCGTGCTGTTGCCGCTGACGCGTCGATCTAGAAATCGCAGCCACGACGCCGGCGCTCCGGTGTCGTACTTCCATGCAGCCATTCCGTGCCGATCAGCGTCGCCGGTGGTTCCAGAAATCCGCAATCGACGCGTCAGCGGCTACAGCACGCGTAGCGGCGATTCCGGATTTCTGGAACCGCCGGCGGCGCGTGCGACAAAACCTCAGCCCACGCTGCCCTCCAACGACACCGACAGGAGCTTCTGCGCCTCGACCGCGAACTCCATCGGCAGCTCCTTGAAGACCTCCTTGCAGAAGCCGTTGACGATCATCGAGACGGCGTCTTCGGTCTCGATGCCGCGGCTGTTGCAGTAGAAGATCTGGTCTTCGCCGATCTTGGAGGTCGAAGCCTCGTGCTCCATGCGCGCTGTCGGGTTCTGCACGTCGATATACGGAAAGGTGTGCGCGCCGCATTTCTCGCCGATGAGCATCGAGTCGCACTGCGAGAAGTTGCGCGCCCCGTCGGCGCCGGCGAGGATCTTCACCTGGCCGCGGTAGGTGTTCTGGCCGTGACCGGCGGAGATGCCCTTGGAGACGATCGTCGAGCGGGTGTTCTTGCCGATGTGGATCATCTTGGTGCCGGTGTCGGCCTGCTGGTAGTTGTTGGTCACCGCCACGGAATAGAACTCGCCGATCGAGTGGTCGCCCTTGAGGATGACCGACGGGTACTTCCAGGTGATCGCCGAGCCGGTCTCGACCTGGGTCCAGGAGATCTTCGACCGGGCGCCTTCGCACTTGCCGCGCTTGGTGACGAAGTTGAAGATGCCCCCCTTGCCCTCCTTGTCGCCGGGATACCAGTTCTGCACCGTCGAGTACTTGATCGAGGCGTCGGCGTGGGCGACGAGCTCGACCACGGCGGCGTGGAGCTGGTTCTCGTCGCGCATCGGCGCGGTGCAACCTTCGAGGTAGGAGACCGCGGCCCCTTCTTCCGCCACGATCAGCGTGCGCTCGAACTGCCCCGAGTTCCTGGCGTTGATGCGGAAGTAGGTCGAGAGCTCCATCGGGCACTTGACGCCCTTCGGCACGAACACGAACGAGCCGTCCGAGAAGACCGCGCTGTTGAGGGTAGCGAAGAAGTTGTCGGAGTAAGGCACCACCGAGCCGAGGTACTTCTGCACCAGTTCGGGGTGCTCGCGCACCGCCTCGGAGAAAGAGCAGAAGACGATCCCCATCTCGTGCAGCTTGGCCTTGAAAGTCGTCGCGACCGAAACCGAGTCGAACACGGCGTCGACGGCAACGCCGGCGAGCGCGGCACGCTCATGCAGCGGAATGCCCAGCTTCTCGTAGGTCTTGAGGAGCTCCGGATCGACGTCGGCCAGGGTCTGCGGGCCGTCCTTCTTCGACTTCGGTGCGGCGTAGTAGATGATCGACTGGTAGTCGATCGGCGGATAGTGGACGTTCTGCCAGGTGGGCTCGGTCATCGTCAGCCAATGGCGATAGGCCTTCAGGCGCCACTCGAGGAGCCACTCGGGCTCCTGCTTGAAGGCGGAGATCTTGCGCACCGTCTCTTCCGAGAGGCCGGGCGGCAGAGTCTCCTGCTCGATATCGGTTACGAAGCCGAACTTGTATTCCTGCGTCGCCAACTGCTCGATGGTCTGGGTATCGGTCGTGGTCATCTGTTCTCCAACCTCAGTGCGATTCGATCCGGCTGCCCGGGTCCCGACGAGCCGGATCGAGGCGCGCGAGCGCTCCCGCCAGGCCGGGCCCCAACTGCGCCAGCCGCGGCGCCGTTTCACCCGCGAGCTCGGCCAGCGTGACTTCGGCGAGAGCGTCGAAGACCGCCTTGTTGATCCGCTGCCACGGTCCGCGCACGGTGCAGAAGGGCTCGCGGTCGCATTCGCCCGGAGAGCCCTCGATACATACCGTCAGCGCCACCGCCCCTTCGAGGGCCCGGAGAATCTCCGCGGCGTGAATCTCGGCCGCCGGCCTCGCCAGGGCGTAGCCCCCTTTGACTCCCCGGTGCGACGCCAGCAAACCCTGTCTCACCAACAACTTGAGGATCTTGCTCACCATCGGCAGCGGGAGCTTGGTCTCGGCTGAGAGCTCGGGAGCGTTCATCGCCGTGCCCGGCTCTGCGGCCAGCCGGGTGAGCAGGACGAACCCGTAGTCGGTCTGCTTGGTCATCCGGATCATGGTGGGCGCCTCGGAGAATCAGGACTTGGACAGTCCGGTTTCGAGGCAATGATACGGACTTGCGGCAGAAAGTCAACGGCGCGACCCGGTTCGGGCCCGAGGAAAGCTAGGGGCGGTCGAGGGACGGCGCGTCGAGATCCGCCGGGCCAGGGAGCTCTTCTGGGTCGTCCTCGATCGCTCTTTGGGTCACCGCCGGCAAGTTCTCCCCCGAGTCGAGAAGGATGGCCACCCATCCCCAGACGGCGCTGCGCTCGAGGAGGATCTTGATCGTCACCGTGAGCGGCACCGAAAGCAGCATCCCTACCGGACCCCAGAGCCAGCCCCAGAAGATCAGCGACAGGAAGACGACCAGGGTCGACATGCCCAGACGCCGCCCCAGCAGGGCCGGTTCGGCGAGGTTGCCGAGCAGGGTACCGATCACCAGGTAGCCGGCGCCGACGACGAGCGCCTGGATGAGGTCGAACTGGATGAAGGCGAACAGCATGGCGGGGGCCGCCGCGAGAACCGCGCCGATATTGGGGATGAAATGGCAGGCGAAGGCGACCAGCGCGCAGAGCACGGGGAAATCGACGCCGAGGAGAGCCACCCAGAGCCCGACCGCGACCGCGATGAGCGCCGACATCATCGTCTTGATCAGCAGGTAGCGCTGCAGCTCGCGCGACACCGCGCCGAAGCGCGACAGCGGTTCGCGCAGACGCAGCGGCAGGCGGGCGAGCTTGCGCGGCACCACCAGCGCTTCGAAGAGGATGAAGACCAGTGTCAGGAGCACGATCATCGACTGCGAGAACAGATGCAGCAGCCCTTTGACCGTTCCTCCCGCGAGATCGGCGAGCGTCTCCGGTTCGCGCCACCTGGCCGGCACCCAGTCGAGAATCGAGATCCCCTTCGCCTGCCACCAGTCGACGGTGTAGGAGATCCGCTCGTTCAACTGCGCGTAGTAGTGCGGCCCGACGTCGCGCAGCTCGCCGATCGAGCCGAGAAAGAGCAGCACGAAGAGCGACGCCACCGCCGCGAGCAGCAACATGGTGACGAGCACGGCGAGAAACGCCGGCCAGCGCCGGTCGACCAGCCAGCGCAGCAGCGGCATGGCGAGAATGGCGAGGAAGAGAGCGAACGCGACCGGCACCAGCACCGGCGCCGCGAGCTTGAGACCCGCCACCACCACGACGCCGGCGGCGAAGCCGACGACCGGCCCGAGGTTCGAACGCTCGCGAACGGGCGGATTCGGCATGCCGGCGAGTTTATACCTGCGTCGCGTGCCGGCTAGTGAACCGGCGACACCGCCATGGAGAGCTCCGGGCCCCAGAGCGCCACCGCGCCGAGGGCCAGCGCAAGCAGGACGAGACTGCCCGCGAGCCGGCCGACAGGCAACGGGTCCGACGACTCCCAGCGAAAGAGCAGCGAGTTCAGGACGAGGCCGACAGCGCCGAAGAGCAGCAGGGCAGAGATTGGTCCGGCGAGCGCCGCAGCCGGCTGTCCGGCGATCATCACCCGTTGCAGACCCTCGTTGAGATAGGTCGCCGGCAGGAGTCTCCCCACATTCTGCACCCACGCCGGGAGCAGAAAGAAAGGCATGGCGCTGCCGGAAAGGAACATCTGCGGGAAGACGATCAGGTTGGTCAGCGCCGGAGCCGAGCGGGTATCCCGGCTGATGCAACCCACGAACAGACCGAGGGGAACGAAAGCGAGCTCCCCCGCGAAGAGCATGAGCGCGAGGCTTCCGAGCGAGCCCGCGATCGGAAAACCGAAGATGAGCTTGGCCAGAACCAGCTGAAAGAGCAGCGCGGCCGACAGATTGACCATCGCATGCAGCATGTGTCCGGCGACCACCGCTCCGGCGGGTGTCGGGGTCACTCGCAGCCGCCGGAGCGCACCGCGTTCGCGTTCCGCAACCAACCGCATCGAGTAGCCGAAGAAGGCCGACGTGATGGTGGTCAGGGTCAGGAGACCCGGCATCATGTAGGCGACCTTCTGCGGTTCGCCGTCGGCGAAGATGAAGCCGAACACGAAGAGAAAGAGCTGCGGAAAGGCGAGCGTCCAGAAAAGAGCCGCTCGCGAACGCGAGTTCTCGATGAGGTACGACGACGCGAGGGCGAGGGCGCTGCGAACGGTGCTGCGGACGACGCTCATGCGCTCTTCTCCTCGCTGCCCTCGCCGCCTTCGGCGCTCTCGCCCATCCACTCGAGATAGACGTCCTCCAGCGTCGGCCGGCGCATGCGCAGGTCGACCAGCTTGCCGCCGCCGGCGCGCAGGAGGTCGCCCAACGCCACCACCACCGCTCCCGGGTCGGCGACCGAATAGCGCAGATGGCGCCCCTCGCGGCCCTGGGCAACGGCGCCCGCCGCCTCGAGTGGACCGGCGTCGAACGGTCCCTCGACCTCGATCCAGAGGGTCGAGAGCCCGGCAGCGCGCCCGATGAGCTCGAACGGCGAGCCGTCCGCCACCACGGTGCCGCGGCGCAAGAGGATCACCCGCTTGCAGAGCTTCTCCGCCTCTTCGATGTAGTGCGTGGTGAGGACGACGGTCTTGCCGGCCGCGGCGAGCCGCTCGACGATGGCGTGCACACCGCGTCGCGCTACCGGATCGAGCGCCGCCGTCGGCTCGTCGAGAATCAGCAGCTCGGGGTCGTGGAGAAGCGCCAGGGCCAGCGCCAGGCGCTGGCGCTCGCCGCCGGAAAGCGTGCGGACGAGCGCCCGCTCCTTACCCGTGAGCTCCACCTGCGCGAGCACCGACCCGGCCGGGAGCGTGCGCGGATAGAGCGCGGCGTAGAGGCGCAGGACCTCCGAAACGCGCAACTCCTGCGGCAGCGCGGTGGCCTGCAGTTGCACTCCGATCCTCAGCCGCAGCGCCTTGGCATCGCGGCGTGGATCGAGCCCGAAGACCGTCGCCCGGCCCGAGGTCGGCTCGCGCAGGCCCTCGAGGATCTCGACGAGCGTCGTCTTCCCGGCGCCGTTCGGCCCGAGGAGGCCCACCGTGCCGCCGGCTTCGATCGCCAGGTCGACACCGGCGAGCGCCCGGTGCCCGTCGTACTCCTTCACCAGCTTCTCGATCTCGATCAGCACGCTCTTTCCCTCGTCCTCATCCCA
>Ga0073904_10001469_pt1 | contig 17681 bp, 14 predicted proteins | sample KloWWTrecipitate_FD_66668 | JGI IMG/M metagenome (GOLD analysis project Ga0073904, IMG submission 66668) | Active sludge microbial communities from Klosterneuburg, Austria, studying microevolution and ecology of nitrifiers - Klosterneuburg... | ecosystem: Engineered > WWTP > Aerobic digester >... | reverse complement strand
CGCCAGTCGCCACGCGCGGCGCTCTCAGGCTTTCGCGTGGCCCGCAGCGGGCGGATCGTACTTGCGCAACTCCAGCTTCGCGATCAGGTCGCGGTGCACGGCATCGGGGCCGTCGGCGATGCGCAAGGCGCGCGCCATGGCGAAACAGGCGGTGAGCGGCAGGTCGTTGGTCAGCCCGGCGCCGCCGAAGAGCTGGATCGCCTCGTCCGCCACCCGCTGCAGCATGGCGGGAACGACGACCTTAATCGCCGAAATCTCGCCCCGTGCCCCCCGGGAACCCGCCTGATCGAGCTTCCAGGCGGCGTGCAGAACCTGCAGACGCGCGCCGTCGATCGCGATGCGGAGCTCGCCGATGCGTTCGCGATTGCCTCCCAGGTCGGCCAGGGGCTTGCCGAAAGCGGTTCGCTCGCGGCTCCTGCGGACCATCAGCGCAAGCGCCCGCTCCGCCGCGCCGATGGCGCGCATGCAGTGATGCACCCGCCCGGGTCCGAGGCGCCCCTGGGCGATGGTGAATCCCTGGCCGGGCTCGCCGATCAGGTTGGCGCGTGGCACCCGGACGCGGTCGAACTCGACCTCGCCGTGCCCCGCCGGGGGATCGAACTCTCCGAGGCAGGGAAGCATGCGAACGATGCGGACCCCGGGGGAGTCGAGCGGCACGAGCGCCAGCGAATGCCGATGATGCCGGCCGGCGTCCGGGTCGGAGACGCCGACGAACAGCCCGATCTCGCAATGCGGGTGGCCGAGCCCGGTGGCCCACCACTTGCGCCCTTCGAGGACGAGCTCGTCGCCCTCGAAGGTGAGCGTCGCCGCGAGGTTGGTCGGATCGCTCGAGGCGACTCCGGGCTCGCTCATGCAGAAGGCCGAGCGGATCTCGCCAGCGAGCAGCGGGCGCAGCCAGCGCTCCTTCTGCTCCGGCGTGCCGTGGTGGAGGAGCACCTCCATGTTGCCGCTGTCGGGGGCGTTGCAGTTGAAGATCTCGGGTGCCAAGGCGTTCCAGCCCATCGCCTCGGCGAGCGGGGCGTAGTCGAGCGTGCCGAGCCCCGCGCCCAGCGCCGGGTCGGCCAGGAAGAGGTTCCAAAGCCCGGCGGCGCGCGCCTTGGCCTGCAGCCCGGCGACAAGGGGGGAATCCCGCCATTGCACCCAGTCCGCGCCGGCGCAGGTTCGCGCCCGGGTGGCGAGGACCTCCGCCTCGACCGGCTCGACCTCCTCGATGAGGAAGGCGCGCAGGCGCGCGAGGAGGCTTTCGGCGAGCGGCGACAGGGCGAAATCCATGACCTGTGGAGTATGGCGCAAGTGCGGCCGACCGGCGGGAGAAGTGGGGCGTGAGGCCCTGTCGCCACCCCGCCGGACGGTTCTGGGCGCTACCGAAGACGGTATCTTTGGCCTGTCGCAGTTCGGGATCGAAAGGAGACCGGCGATGCGAATCGGAATTCCCAAGGAGACCCACGCCCACGAGCGCCGGGTCGCGCTCACGCCGTCCGGGGTGCGCACGCTGGTGCAGGAGGGGCACGAGCTCTACCTCGAGAGCGGCGCCGGCGTCGAAGCCGGGCACGCCGACAGCCTTTACGAGGCCGCCGGCGCGCGGATCGTCTTCGACCGGATGGAGATCCTGCTGCGGCCCGAGCTGCTCTCCTGCGTCCATCCGCCCCGGACCGACGAGTTCCGGCTCCTGCCGGCGAATCAGACCGTCTTTGCCTTCTGGGGCCTTCCGGCGGCGCATCCGGAGGACATCGCCCAGCTGCTCTCGAGCGGCGTCACCGCGGTCGGTCTCGAGGCGATCGAGGACGCCCATGGCAACGCCCCGATTCTCACTTCCATGTCGGAGATCGCCGGCGGACTGTCGGTGGTCTTCGGCGCCGGGGCCCTGCTCAACACGGGCCGAGGGCAGAATGGGCGCGGCATCCTGCTCGGCGGCGCGCCCGGGGTTCCGCCGGCGCACTTCGTGGTGCTCGGCGCCGGTGTCCTGGGGACGAGCGCGGCGCGCGCCGCGATGGGCCTGGGCGCCCAGGTTTCGATGCTCGACGTCGCGATCGAGCCGCTGCGGCGCGCCCGCGAAGCGCTCGGTCCGGGCCTGACCACGATGCTGGCGACCCCGCCCAACATCGAGAAGGCCATCGCCTTCGCCGATGTTCTGCTCTGCGCCGCATCGGTCCACGGCCAGCGCGCTCCGCTGCTCATCCGGCGCGAGATGCTGGCGCTCATGCGGCCGCAGAGCGTGATCCTCGACCTTTCTATCGACATGGGCGGCTGCGCCGAGACCTCGCGACCAACCTCGTTCCCCGACCCGACCTACACCGTCGACGGCATCATCCATTTCTGCGTGCCCAATCTGCCTTCGGTAGCGGCGCGCTCGGCGACGCTCGCCCTGACCAGCGTGCAGTTGCCCTACATCTCGGCGGTCGCCCGCGACGGCATCGAGTCGGCGGCGCTCGAGCACCCGCGTCTCGCCCGCGGCGTCTACCTTCATCAGGGAGCCTGCGTGCACCCGTCGCTCGCCCGTGTCCACGGTCTCGCCCTCACTCCGGGACCGCCCTGGGCGACGCCGCGGACGCCCTCTGGCGGGAAGGAAAACTGACCATGCAGTGGAACGAGGCCTTTCGTCGCAAAGTGATGTCCGCCGAAGAGGCGGTGAAGGTCATCCGCTCGGGCGACCACGTCTGGATCCACGCCGGCTGCAATGCGCCGACCGAGCTCATCCAGGCGATGACCGCGCGCTCCGGCGAGCTCGAGGGCGTCGAGGTGATCCACCTCATGGTCCTTGGAGAGGCGGCATACGCAGCGCCCGAACATGCGCACGCCTTCCGCCACCGCGCCATGTTCACCGGCGCGAACGTCCGTGAAGCTGTCGCCGACGGCCGCGCCGACTACGTGCCGATCTTCCTGTCGGAGATCCCGCTCCTCATCAACTCCGGTCTGCAGCCGGTCGATGTCGCCCTCATCCACGTCTCGCCCCCCGACGAGCACGGCTTCTGCTCTTACGGCGTCGGCGTCGAGTGCACGAAGGCGGCGGCCGAACGCGCCTCGACGGTGATCGCGCTGGTCAATCGCCAGATGCCGCGCTCGCTCGGCGACAGTTTCATTCACGTCTCGAAGCTCTCGCGGGTGGTCGAGATCGACCGCTTGCCGGTGGAGTTGCCGGTTCCTGGCAGCCCGAGCGAGGTGTCGAAGGCCATCGGTTCGCACATTGCCGAGCTCATCGAGGACGGCGCCACGCTGCAGATGGGCATCGGCGAGATTCCGGATGCGGTGCTGCTCTTCCTCACCCAGAAGCGCAACCTCGGTATTCACACCGAGATGTTCTCCGACGGCCTGATCGATCTCTTCGAGAGAGGCGTCATCACCAACGAAGCCAAGACCCTCCACCGCGGCAAGATCGTCGCCTCGTTCCTGCTCGGCACGAAGAAGAGCTTCGACTTCCTGCACAACAACCCCTTCGTCGAGTTTCATCCCAGCGACTACGTCAACGACCCGACGATCATCGCCAGGAACGACAAGATGGTGGCGATCAACTCGGCGATCGCGATCGATCTCACTGGCCAGGTCTCCGCCGACTCGATCGGCCGGCGGATCTACTCCGGTTTCGGCGGCCAGGTCGACTTCGTCCGTGGCGCCGCACGCTCGAAGGGCGGGAAACCGATCATTGCCGTGCCGTCGACGGCGCAGAAGGGTACGGTGTCGCGTATCGTCGACGTGCTTGCCGAAGGCGCCGGCGTCGTCACGTCGCGCGCCGACGTGCACTACGTCGCGACCGAGTTCGGCATTGCGAGTCTCTTCGGCAAGAGCCTGCGCGAGCGCGCCCAAGAGCTGATTGCGATTGCCCACCCCGACTTCCGCGAGGAGCTGCGCGCGGCGGCGAGGAAGAGGAGGTTCTTCTGATGTCCATCGCTTCGACCACCGCGCTCCATCTGGCGAACGCTGCGACCCCTGCGCCTTCGAATGGCGCGAACGGCTACGTCGACACCCCGTGGAGCGACCGCTTTGCGATGCGCACCGAGGGGCTCACCAGCTCGATCATCCGCGAGCTGTTGAAGTACACCCAGGATCCGGAGGTCATCTCCTTCGCCGGCGGAATGCCGGCACCGCAGGTCTTCCCGGTGCCGGAGATCGCCGCCGCCTGCCGCAAGGTGCTCGCCGAACAGGGAACCATCGCCCTGCAGTATTCGGCGACCGAGGGCTATCTGCCGTTGCGCGAGATGCTGGTGCGTCACATGGAGCGCTACGGCATCCGGGTGACGCCGGCGAACGTCCTCATCACCTCGGGCTCGCAACAGGCGCTCGATCTCATCGGCAAGCTGCTGATCAACCCAGGCGACCGTCTGCTGGTCGAGGCTCCCACCTATGTCGGCGCACTCCAGGCGTTCAACTCTTACGAGGCGCGCTACCTCACCGTGCCGCTCGACGGCGAGGGGCTGCAGGTCGACAAGCTCGAGCAGGAGCTGCGGTCGGGTCCGAAGTTCCTCTACGTGCTGCCCAACTTCCACAATCCGGCCGGGACGACCCTGCCGGTGGAGCGGCGCAACCGCCTGGTCGAGCTCGCGAGCCACTACGGCGTGCCGATTCTCGAGGACGACCCGTATGGACAGCTGCGTTACGAGGGCGAGCACCAGCCGCCCCTGGTCGAGATCGACTCCGAGTATCACGGCGAGCGCACCGGAAAGGCGGCCGCTGGCGGCCGCTTCCGCGGTGGCGTGATCTATCTTTCGAGCCTCTCGAAGACGCTCGCGCCGGGGCTGCGCATCGCCTGGGTGGTGGCGCCGACCGACGTCATCGGCCGCCTGGTGCAGATCAAGCAGGGGGCCGATCTCCATACCTCGACCTTCAACCAGATGGTCGCCTTCGAGACGGCGCGCGGCGGCTTTCTCGATCACCACGTGAAGGTGCTGCGCGACTTCTATCGCCAGCGCCGCGACGCGATGCTCGACGCGCTGAGCCGGTACATGCCGGACGGAGTCGAGTGGACGCGCCCGCAGGGCGGCCTCTTCCTCTGGCTGACCCTCCCCGCGGGCGACCTGCAGAAGGTCAGCGCCGCGGCGATCCTGCAGGAGGCGGTGAAGTCCAAGGTCGTCTTCGTTCCCGGCTCGGCGTTCTATCCCGGCCCGTCTGCGGACGGCAGCGGCGAGCGCTCGATGCGCCTCAACTTCTCCTACTGCACGCCGGAGGTCATCGAGGTCGGAGTCCGTCGCCTGAGCGAGGTCGTGGCGCGCGCGCTGACGGCTTAGCTCCCTGGATGTCAGCTGGTGCCGGGGGCGCTGCGGGAGTCAGGCGGTGAAGTCGGAGCCGGCGGCTCGCCGATCGGAATCGACCAGCAGCACGCCGGCGATCCAGACCAGGTCGGCTCCCAGCAGGTGGAGGAGCTGGAGCGGCACCGGCGCCAGGAGGGCCAGGGTCAGCAGACCGAGCGCGAACTGCGCCAGGACGAAGCGGACCGTCCATTGCGCCCAGAGGCCGGCGCGGGCGCCGGCAGGGACCGCGTAGCGAATCTTCTGTGCCAGACGGATCCACAGGACCCCCGCGCCGATCGCCACCAACGGATGCAGGACGCGCAGCTGAATCAGAAAGTGAGCGGTCGGCGAGAGATCCTGCGCCAACCCCTCGGCGAGGGAAGTGGCCGGAAAGAGGGTGTCGCCGAGCGCCGTGATGGCGCCGGTCATGGCAGTGAAAAGAAGCGCAGTCAAGGAAAGAAGATTCAACCAGCGCGGCGCAAGACCCGCGGTCATGCCGGCAGCTACCCCCCTTACCGGAAGCTCTTCGCTGGTGGTTCCGCCACGTGACCGCTCGGCCAGCAGCGCCAGGATCGCCAGCAGCAGGAAGGTGTTGACCAGATGCCCGGCCATCCAGACCGCGCGGGCGCCGGAGCTGTTCTGGCCGACGTATTCGAGGAGAACGAGGCCGGCGCCGAGAGCTGCCTCGCCAAAGATGAACAGGATCGCCAGCCAGGCGAGCCGCCGAATGCCGCGACCGTCCGCGGTCTCCCGCGAGTGCCGCCGGAGCGCCCAGACGCCGAGCGCCACCACGACGACGAGCGCCAGACCGCTGGTCACCCGGTGCCCGAGCTCGATCAGGGTCTCGATCTTCGGGTCCTGCGGCACGACGACGCCGTTGCACAGCGGCCAGTGCGCGCCGCAGCCGGCACCGGAGCCGCTGGCGCGGACGAACCCGCCCCAGACGATGACCGCGAGGTTGACGGCGAGGACGAACCAGGCGAAGCGGGAGAACCGGCCGGCGAGGACACGGTCGGCGGCGGAGATGGCGTCGGTGGCAGAGACCTTCATCGGGAGAAATGTATCGCGGTATTCTCTGCCTGTCCCGTTTCGAATCGACTCGCTGGCGCAACAGCCGCCGCGACAAGTCGAACGGACTTTTCCCGGAGACTCCGCATGACCGCAGGCAACCCGCTCCACGCGCTCGCCGGTCTCGGCCAGTCGGTCTGGCTCGACTTCATCCGCAGAAGCTGGCTCGAGGACGGAACGGTCGAGAGGCTGATCCGGGAGGACGACCTGCGCGGCATGACCTCGAATCCGGCGATCTTCGAGAAGGCGATTGCGAACGGCCGCGAATACGACGTGCAGATCTCCGCCATCGTCGCGCGCGGCGAGCGCCGGCCGCTGGCGATCTACGAAGAAGTCGCCGTGGCAGATATTCGCCAGGCCGCCGACCTCCTGTCCGCGGTGTACCGGCGGACGCACTGCCAGGACGGCTACGTCAGCCTCGAGGTCTCGCCCGAGCTCGCTGAGGATGCTGCCGGCACGCTCGCCGAGGCGCGCCGGCTGTGGAAGGAGGTCGACCGCGCGAACCTGATGATCAAGGTTCCGGGAACCCGAACCTGTCTGCCGGTGATTCGCGCGCTGCTCGCCGAGGGGATCAACGTCAACATCACCCTGCTGTTTTCCAAAGAAGCCTACTCGCTGGTCGCCGAGGCGTATCTGGCCGCTCTGGAGGAAAGACTCGGTAAAGGGATGCCGGTGGATCGCGTCGCTTCGGTGGCGAGTTTCTTCATCTCGCGCATCGACACGCTGGTCGACAAGCAGATCGACGCCAAGGCGAGCGCTGCTGCACCGACGGACCGCGCCCGCCTCGAGGCCCTCAAGGGCAAGGTCGCGATCGCCAACGCCAAGCAGGCCTACTCGCTCTTTACCGGTCTTTTCGCTTCCCCTCGCTGGCAGCGCCTCGCCGAGGCCGGCGCGGTTCCGCAGCGCCTTCTCTGGGCTTCGACCTCGGCCAAGAACCCTGCCTACAAAGACGTGGTCTACGTCGAGGAGCTGATCGGCCGCGACACGGTGAACACGATGCCGCCCGAGACCATCGACGCCTTCCGCGACCACGGCGTGGCGCGCGCGACTCTAGGCGAGGGCCTGACCGAGGCGAGGAAGCAGTTGGAGGAGCTCGCCGCGCTTGGGATCGCGCTCGACGCCGCGACGGAAGAGCTGCTCGCCGACGGGGTCGCGAAGTTCGTCGAGCCGTTCCGCAAGCTCCTCGGGGCGATCGCGGCGAAGACCGCGGAGCTCGCGGAGCATTCAGGCTCGGAGGTGGCGCGATGAACGCGCGGCTGACGCCGGACCTTCGCGCCGCGTTCGAGACCGCCGCGGCCGCGTGGAAGAGTAGCGAGCGGACGGAACGGATCTGGGAGGGCGATGCGACGGTCTGGACCGGGCGCGACGAGGCCTACTGGCTCGGCTGGCTCGACGCCCCCGAGCGCGAGGCGGCGCGGCTCGGCGACTACGCGGAGCTGGCGCGGGTCGCCGCGCACAAGGGGATTCGAGACGTCCTGCTCCTCGGCATGGGTGGCTCGTCGCTCGGCGCCGAGGTCTTGCGGAAGTCTTTCGGAAAGCTGCCAGGCTCGCCGCGCCTGCACGTTCTCGACTCGACGCACCCCGACCAGGTGAGATCGTTCGCAGAGGCGATCGATCCGCGAAGTGCGTGGGTCGTGGTGGCGAGCAAGTCCGGCTCGACCGTCGAGCCCAACCTCCTGCTGGGCTACTTTCTGGATCGATTTGCCGCAGAGTTGGGCGACAGCGCCCCGGCGCGCTTCATTGCGATCAGCGATCCGGAGTCGTCGCTCGACAGGCTGGCGCGGGAGCAACGGTTTCTCGCGCTGGTGCCCGGGGAGCCGACGATCGGCGGACGGTTCTCCGCGATCTCGCCGTTCGGTCTCGTGCCCGCGGTGCTTCTGGGGTTGGACCTGCCGCGCTATGTAGCGCTGGCCTCGGCGCTCGCTGCCGACTGCCGCGAGCCGGAGATCGAGAAGAACCCCGGGGTCGCCCTCGGGCTCGCGCTCGGCGTCGCGGCGGAGGCCGGGCGCGACAAGCTGACCCTGATTCTGGCGCCTGAGATCGCGGCGTTCGGCGCCTGGCTGGAGCAACTGGTAGCGGAGTCGACAGGCAAGCGCGGACAGATGATCCTGCCGGTGGACGGCGAGCCGCTCGCGCCGCCGAATTGGTACGGCAAGGACCGGCTCTTCGTGGTGATCCGCTATGCCGGCAGGCTCACCGACGAGCAGGAGGACGCGGTCGCGACGCTGCTCTTCGCCGGCCAGCCGGTCATCGAGATCGACTGCGCGGATCTGGCGGAGCTCGGCGCCGAGTTCTTCCGCTGGGAGTTCGCGACCGCGGTCGCCGGCGCCTTCCTCGGCCTGCATCCGTTCGACCAGCCGGACGTCGAGGCCGCGAAGGTTGCGGCGCGCAACCTGACGCAGAAAGTGGAGGAGACCGGCACCCTGCCGCCCGAAGCCCCGTTCTACGCCGAGCACGGCGTCGAGCTCTTCGCCGATCCGGACGAGGCTGCGGCGCTCTTCCTCGCCGCCGACGAACGGTCGCTCCGCGGCATTCTCGCCGCCCACCTCGACCGCGCGCGGCCTGGCGACTACGTCGCGCTCTGCGCATTTCTCGAGATGAACGAAGCGAACCAGGCTGCCATGGCCGAGGTTCGCAAGGCCGTCTCGAAAGTCACTGGCGTCGCCAGCACTCTCGGCTTCGGTCCGAGGTTTCTCCATTCCACCGGACAGGCCCACAAGGGCGGTCCTGCCACCGGTCTCTTCCTCCAGTTCACCGACAAGCCGGCCGCCGACCTCCCCGTCCCCAACCGCCGACTCACCTTCGGTCAGGTCATCGCCAGCCAGGCGAGAGGCGACGCCGAAGTCCTCACCGCCCGCGGCCGGAGAGCCCTCCGCATCCACTTCGCCATGGGGGCCGAGAAGGGCCTGCGCAGGGTCTTGTCCGCATTCGGCTGACAAGAGCGGCTTCGCAGAACAGCGAACCTGCGCCAGGCCTTACGAACCGCCCACCGCGACGCTCCACCGAGCGAACGTGCCGCTCTCGAAGCCGTCCCAGAAGATCGTGATTGCGGTGGAGAAACAGTAGATCGGACGGTTGTTCGAGCAGAGAGCGCCGCCCGTCGAAGTCCAGGCTCCGGTCGTGAGGTTCGTCGTTCCGATCGCCGCGGTGCTTGCGGCGCTCGTCCAGTCCGAACAGGAACCGTTCGACGGTTCGAGCGTGCCGTTCGCGGAGGTACCGGTGTACACCAGGTTGTTGCTGTGCTGATTTCCCAGTTCATCGATCGAGGGGGAGGTTTCGAGGAGGTCGTCCAGCAGGCCAGCGAAGTTCGCCGCCAGGGCGAAGCCGTCGATGCGCCGGTAGGGCGCGTCGGGAGGGGCGACTCCGCCATCGCAGTTGTTCGACACCAGGCCGGAGAGGCCGCGCGCACGACAGGCCGCATCGTGGGCGGTATCGGAAAGCCAGGCGTGGAAGCTCTCGGGGGCAGGGATGCGGGCGGCCGCCGCGCGGGCCTGGCAGATCGCATCGCCGGCGTCGATCCCGCTCGCTCCGCCTGCGTCGGGCCAGCTCGAGAGGTCGCCGGTTCCAGCCACGCTCGAGATGAAGGCGAGGTGTCCGGGGGCGCTCGGCTTGGCGACCGCGATGCCGACGCCGACCTCGAAGCAGGCGAGCCGCTGCAGCGTCGAGCAGGGGCTGAGCGAACCGGACGATCCCCAGGTTACGGTAGCGCGTGAGCTGCCCGGCTGATCCTGGCCAACGGTCGTCGTCCATTGAGTGCAATTGGCGGTGCTGCTCGTGCCTGCGGCAAAGGTCCCAGTCATGAACAGGGTCGCGGTGAGGACCTCGGATGCGGTCTCGTCGATGACCGCGGGCACGTAGACGAAGAGCGCCGGGCCGGCGAGCTGGGTGAGGCTGTTGGCGAACAGGAGACCGTCGGTGCGCACCCAGGGACCCACCGCGATCTGCGTGCCGCCCCCGCAGGGAGAGGCCCCGGTCTTCTGCCCGGAGAGACCCTGGATGTTGCACCAGGCGTCGTTGGCCGCATCGGAGATCCAGGCCCGGAACAGGGGATCACCCGCCGTCGCGAGTCCGGCCGTTTCGGCGAGTGTCTGGCAGACCTGGTTGGCGCCGACGATGCCGTCCTGATTGCCCGAGGCTGCCCAGGTACTCAGATCTCCGGTGCCGGTGGCCGCGGTGACGAACATCCGCCGCAGCGTCGGCGTCTGCGGCGAGTCCGCCGGGTTCCCCGCCGCCCGGTCCGGCGCGGCGCGGGCCGTGACGGACTGCGGGAGGGCGACAGCCAGGACGGCGAACAGTGCGAAGGCGGGCGACGGGTACGACCTGAATGGACGCATGCTGAACCTCCGGAAGCAGGCGCGATCCTACGGTCGCCTTCGCCGGCGGAGATCTCTCCAAAGTGAGGGGGAGCGCCTCACCTTGGCCGGTGCCTGGGCTCACCACTGGATGATCAACCGCGGGTCGACCATCCGCGGCGAAATGCTCGTCTCAGGCTCAGCGCCTGATGATCAGGCGCGGATCCGCGAGTGTTGTCGTGCCGTCCGTGGCTGTAGGAACCAGCTTGTAGCAGAGACAGTAGTCAACCGTCATCGCCGGCAGCGTCGAGGGATCGAACGCACAGTTCTTCCCCAGGCAGACGGGATTCTTCGTCGGCGGCGGGTCGCAATAGTAGTCACCACTGATCGCTAGCCATTCAATCGCCAGAGTATTGACGTCGGAGTTGCCTTGCCATTCCGCCAGGGTCTTTCTGTCGAGGATGATGCACTGCCGGTTGGCGGGTAGGTTTGCGTCCTTGGGGACCGAGATCTTGCCGGAGTAAGCCAGGCATTCCGCCGTCGCCTCGCACTTGGTCGCTTGTGCCGGCGGTGCTGGTGGCGGTGGCGGCGCCGGAGGCGGGGCGTCCGCGCTCTTGCAGGCGGAAAACGAAATACAGAGCCCCAAGATGGTGCACATGGCGAGTCGGTTCATGTTCCCTCCCTGGCGGCCGGGGCCGCCGAGTGCTTCAATTTGCAGTTGGCTTCGCCAGCATTATCGCGAGGCGGGGATTCGAGCGCAAGGCGTCGAGCTCGGGGTCGGTGCGGACCGCTTCGGCCGGGTAGCCGGCGGCGAGGGCGAGCTGCAGAAGGTCGAGTGCCGGGTCCGCATCGTTGGCGATCAGCCGGACGAGCGCCACCGAGTAGAGGATGTAGCCGTCGCCAGGGGCGAGCTCGAGCGCGCGATCGCCATGGCGGCGCGCGAGGTCGCGCCGCCCGGTACGGCCGTAAGCAATCGCGAGGTCGGCCTCGCGCCCGGCGTCGCCCGGTGTCACCGCGAGGTCGGCTTCGAGCAGGTCGATCGCCTTCTGATAGGCGGTACGCGTCTCGGCCTCTTGACCGCCGGCCCAGCGCAGCGCATCGGCGAGGTTGCGCCAGAGTACGCCGTTGTCCGCCTGCATCGCGACGGCGCGGCGGAAGTTTTCGACGGCCTGGGGGTAGCGTTCGAGGACGAACTCGCAGGTGGCGAGGTTCGAGAGCGCTTCGGCGGTGGGACGGATCGCGATCGACCGGCGATACTCGGTGATCGCCTCTTCGTAGCGCCCGAGCTGCTGGAAGGCGATGCCGACATTGCCGATGGCGCGCGTATTGTCGGGGGAGAGGCGAATCGCTTCGCGGAGGCTCGGAAGCGACTCCTCGACTTTGCCCTGCTGGAGCAGGAAGACTCCCAGATGGTGGTGTGTTGCCCACCAGCCGGGCTGAAGCTCGATGGCTCGGTGCAGCGCCGCTTCGGCCTCCGCGACGCGCCCGAGCTGACCGAGTGCTTCGGCGAGGGCGAAGCGGGCCTCGACCGAGTTCGGTTGGCTCGCCACGGCGCGCTCGAGCTCGTGTGCGGCCGCGAGCGGGCGTCCCAGGAGCATCTCGACCCGGCCCAGGGTCTCGCGCGCTCCGGCCTCCGCGGCGCCCGTCCCGCCGGAGGCGCTGGCGGACATCGCCAAGCGGCTCGCGGTGATCGCTTTCTCCGCCCATTCGCGCTGCTGCGTGAGCTCGTACTGGGCGAGATAGGCCCGGGCACGCGCGGCGGCGACCTGGGGGGAGTCCCCGAGCGTGTCCAGGATGCGGATCGCCGCGATGACCGAGGCCTCGTTTTCGTAGCGCCGCAGGTGGCCGAGTGCCTCGAGATAGCGATCTTCCGCGAATCGCGGCTCGAGTCGAGCGGATGGGGCTGGAAGTGCCGTCGCCGCCGCTCCAAGGGCCGCGGCGGCGAGGGTGGCGATCTCGTCCTGGAGCGCGAGCAGTTGTGCGGCGGGACCCTCGGCCTTGCCGGCCGAGATCTGCTGCCCGAGCGCGTCCAGAATCGAAAAAGTGGCGCGAACCGTCGGCCCCTCGAACTGGAGTGTGCCGCGCAGCACCGCTTCGGCGCCTGTTCGACGGGCGATCTCATGCGAGCTATTCGAGCCTCCGCGCTCGCCGCCGCTGCTGGGTACGCCGGAATCGGGCTCGAGTGCTGCGGTCGGCAACACCGCGAGGCCGCTCGCCGCCGCCAGGCGCACGCTCACGGTTTCGGCGAAGCCCTCGCCGATCCGCTCCCCGGCGGGCGTTCCGGTCAAGTCGCGGAACGGCAGAACGGCGATGCGCCGCAGGGTCTTCGCGCTCGCCGCTTGGGCGGCAGGATCGGCAACGGGCAGCTCGCGGGAGCTGCGCAGAACCCAGAGGCCGGCGCCGACGAGCGCCAGGAGACACGCGATACCGGCACCGAGCGTCGCGAGGCGAAAGCGTGGCGGTCGTTGGGTGGGGAAAGCGAGGGAGCCGACCAGGCTGCCGGCGTCGGTCATGCGTTCGCGAATCGTCTCGAGCTCCTGGGCGAGATCGCGGGTCGCGGCGTAGCGCGCTGCCGGGTCCTTGGCGAGGCAGCGCCGGACGATCCAGACCAGCGGCGCGGGGAACTCGGCGTCCAGGGCGGCAATTCCCGCCGGTTCGGCGTGCAGGATGGCGGTCAGAGTATCCAGCGTCGTCGCGCCCGCGAACGGGCGCCGTCCGGTGAGCATCTCGAACAGAATGGAGCCGAAGGCGAACTGGTCGGAACGGAAGTCGAGCGGCAGGCCGCGCGCCTGTTCCGGCGACATGTAGGCAACGGTGCCGAGGAGGCGGCCTTGCTCCGTGACGTGCACGGCTTCGGCCGAAGTCTGGCTGCCCGACAGGGTGGTCTCGGTGGCCGAGGTGCGTTTTGCGAGCCCGAAGTCGAGGATCTTGGCCAGCCCCTCGGGGGTGATCATCACGTTCTCCGGCTTGAGATCGCGATGGACGATTCCCTTCTCGTGGGCCGCGGCGAGGCCGTGGGCGATCTGCGCCGCGACCGCCACCAGCCTGCGCAGCGAAGGGAACCGTTCCTCGATCCGGGCGGCGAGGCTTCGCCCGAGGACGAGCTCCATGGCGATGAACGGATAGCCCTCGTGCTCGCCGACTTCGTGGATGGTGACGATGTTCGGATGGTTGAGCGCCGAGGCGGCGCGCGCCTCCTGCGCGAAGCGCGAATAGTGTTCGGGGCTCTGGTCGAGGCGCTCGGCGAGTACCTTGATCGCGACCACGCGCCCGAGGCCGGGGTCGCGCGCCCGATAGAGCCGGCCCATGCCGCCGGCGCCGAGCTCGCCCAGAATTTCGAATCGCCCGATGTGCGAGCCGACGATCACGAGAGAAGTCCGACGTCTCGGCACGGCAACGCCGGCCCGCCAGCGCGGAGCAGTGAGGGCACTCCCGGATTATAGGCTTGCTCGACTTCGCCGCACTCTCTGATCAGGGGCGGGATCCGGCGAAGTCGAGTCGGGGGGGCTTGCGCCGGCCTCAGCCCTTGCGGCCTGTGGCCGAGAGATAGCGCACCAGAACCACGAAGAGGATGAGGAAGGAAGCCAGGAGCAGATACTCGAGCCCCTTGGTCTCGAAGATGTTGACGTAGCGGTAGGTTTCCATGATGCCTCCTTCACGGTTCGGCAATCTGCTCGGTTCGTTGCCTACGATGCGAGTGGACGAGGGTACGGCAGCTCGTGGGCTTCACGCAGGATCGGCAGGCGCAAGACGATCCAGCGGAAAACCCAGATCTCGGCGAAGACCACCGTCAACGTGACGACGAACTCCTGCCAGCTCGGGTAGTAGTGCACCGGCAATTGCCAGTTGTAGGCGATCACCGAGATGTTCAGGCGGTTGAGCAGCACGCCGATGAGTGTCACCCCTGCTGCGACGCGCAACAGGCCTGGCCGGCGATGGCGCACGGCGTAGGCGAACATCACGCATGGCACCAGCACGAATCCGAAGACTTCGACGAGGTACCAGGCGCCCCACCGCGATGCCAGCAGGTCCCACTGCCGCTCATGAAGGAAGATCAGCAGCTTGAAGAAGTAGTAGGTGAAGAGTGCGATCGCCGCGCCCTTGCCGAGGCCGAGCAGCAGGTCGTCGAACGAGCCGTGCCTCTTGGAATCGATCTGCTTGCCGAACAGCCGGTGGGTCAGAGTGCCCTCGAGAATCACCATCGACAGGCCGGCGAAGATGCTGGAAACGAAGAACAGGATCGGAATGAACTCCGTGTACCAGAGCGGGTGGATCTTCGACTTCGCCATGAGGAACAGGGCGCCCAAACCGGCCTGATGCAACGTCGAGAGGGTGACACCGAGGATCACGGCGCCAAGTGCGAGCGAGGCGAGAAAGCGTCGCGCCTTCTTCCAGCCCAGCCATTCGGCGAAGGCCGGAGAGAGCTCGACCATCTCGACGATCATGTAGAGCAGAAAGCTCCACGCGACCTGAAAGAGCACCGAGTTGTAGCCGTAGGAGTTGCCGATGACCGGATTGATCACGTGCCAGGGCCGACCGAGGTCGAGAACCAGCGCGCCGGCGTAGAAGATGTACGCGAGCAGGCCATTCAGCACCGTGGCGCGCAGGATGGGATGGTACTTCTCGAGTCGCATGACGTAGACGACGAAGGCGAGCACATAGGCGCCGCCGGCGAGAGCGACGCCGGTCACGACGTCGAAGCCGATCCCCAGACCCCAGGGATGATCCTGCGAGAGATTGGTGATCGAGCCCAGGCCGTAGATGAAGCGTCGCACGAGGACTGCGATCCCCAGCAGGATGACCGGGATCGAGATCAGATTGAACGGCGTCAGGAAAGGCGCCTTGGGCTTGAGCTCCGAAATGATGAATTGTCGGAGCGGCAGCCGCTGCGGAACTGGAGCGAGCGGCATCGTCGTCATGACTCTTTGGCCTCCAGGGCTTCGTCCTTCTTGTCGGACAGCAGATGAAGCCCGAGTTGCAGCGCGGGCAGGCCGAAGAGCACCAGCGGCACGCCATAGAGGAAGTTGCGGGAGTACTCCGGGTAGGTCGTCGTGCCGAGGTCGGTGCGGAAGCCGATCTCCTCGAAAGGTACTGCCGAGAGGTAGAGCCAGCCGGTGCCGCCGACTTCCGACTCGCCGTAGATCTTGTGCACGTAGCGATCCGGATGATGGTAGATGCGCAGCCGGGCGACTTCCATGAGCTCGCGCTTGCTGCCGAAGGTGAGCGCGTCGGTCGGGCAGGAGCCCACACAGGCCGGTTCCAGGCCCTGCTGGAGACGCTCGTAACACATCGAGCACTTCTGGATCTTGGGATTCCAGGAGTGGAACTCGAACTTCGGGATATCGAAGGGGCACGACACCATGCAGAACCGGCAGCCCATGCACTTGTCGGGATGCCAGATCACCGGCCCTGTGCGTGTCTTCTCCATGGCATTGGTGAGGCAGGCGGCGCCGCAGGCGGGCTGCCAGCAGTGCATGCACTGCTTCTTGACGAAGACGTCGCCCTTCGAGGTCGCGAAACGATTCACCACGGTCCACTGTGTCTCGCTGGTCGTGCGCACGGCGGCAAGTGCGTTGTCGTTCTCGATGTCGGGCACCGGCAGGTCGTGCTCCACCGAGCAGGCGCGCTCGCAGGCGCGACAGCCGATGCAGCGCGTGGTGTCGACGAGAACGCCGACGAACTCCTCAGCGTTGCCGTTCTCCTTGGCGGAGGCGCTGCCGGCCACCAGCATCGAGCTCGCGGCGGTGCCGATCTTCAGGAAGGTGCGTCGATTCATGGCCGCCTCACTTGGTCGCCGCTTCGCCGGCCGGCGTGGCCCGCGGTGGTTCCGGGCGTTGATGGCAGAACCCGCATTGTTTGCTGGCTTCGGAGCCGGTGCCACGGTCGTGACAGCCCCAGCAACTGCGATGGATCGCGACCTTGACGGTCGGCATTTCCAGATTGAGCCCGGCGACACGATCGGGATGGCAGGTGGAGCACTTGCCCTCGACCGCGGGCGTCGTGCTCCCGGTATGACAGGACTTGCAGTCGACCCAGAAGCCGTCGAAGTAGTCGGGGTGTGGCACCGCCAGGTTTGCCGCCACCGTTTCATGGTGGCAGGAGACACACTCGGCGCCGTACTCTTCCGCATGCCGCTGGTGAGCGAAAACGACCTCTCCGGCCGCGGACATCCAGCGCAGGGTCTCCGGAACCTCCACCGGCGCCGCCAGCGCCGCGGCTGCGATCAGGAGCGCGCCGAGAGCAAGAGCGGGGAGCTGGCGGCGTCTCATACCCGGACCGTCTGGCGGGTGACCTCAGGTTGCGGCGCCGGCGACAGGAAACAGTGGCTGAAGGCGCGGCAGGCGACGCGGCGCTCGACTTCAGCCGGGCGGGGTTCCGTCGTATGGACGGTGGGCTCTGCCGCGAGCTCATCGGCCAGGCGGCCGGTGTAGGTGCGCACGTCGGCCTGATAACGGCCGACGGCGTCGGCCCCGATCACGAGCTTGCCAAGGTCGGCAGTCAGGTCCTGCGGATCGATCGTGCAGACCCAGCCCTGTTCGTAGGGACGCAATCGCAGGAGGTCGAGCTGATAGTCGAGGTCGTGGTTGACGTGCACGACCTTGCCGGAGAGCGGAGCGGAGAAGTGGAGTTTCTGTCCACCCGCATGGATGCTGAAGAGGGGATCGCCGCGACGCACCGAACTGCCGGGCTCGGGCAGATCGATCCCGGCGACCGGTCCAATGGTCTTGTGAACGAAGTCATCGAGTCCGATGCGGCCCTCGCCGGTCATCTCGATCCTCACCCAGCTGTGTTCGGGCGAAACATAGACGCCGCCCGGAACATTGACGACCCGCGGCGATGCCATTCCCGAGGTCGTCGGCGTCACCAGACGGATCTCGGGCGGCGTCAACCGATCGTGCCGATCCTGCCGGCGCAGAAGCAGTCGATTCACGAACTCCACCAGTTCGTCCTCGGTGAACGGCTTCTGCACGTAGTCGACGGCGCCGAAGCGCATGGCATCGACCGCCGATTCGACGGTGGCATAGCCGGTGATGATGGCGATGTCGATGTCCGGGCGCAGATGGTGTACGCCCTTGGCGACGTCGAGGCCGTCCATCCC
>Ga0073904_10001468_pt1 | contig 17682 bp, 13 predicted proteins | sample KloWWTrecipitate_FD_66668 | JGI IMG/M metagenome (GOLD analysis project Ga0073904, IMG submission 66668) | Active sludge microbial communities from Klosterneuburg, Austria, studying microevolution and ecology of nitrifiers - Klosterneuburg... | ecosystem: Engineered > WWTP > Aerobic digester >... | reverse complement strand
GCGGGTATTTGTACGGCGCCAGCTTGTCCTTGACGAAGGCCTTGAGCTCGTCTTCGCTGGCCTTGGCGCCGTCCTTGAGTACGACAAAGGCCTTGGTCTTGGTCAGTCCGTCGGCGTCTGCAATGCCGACGACCGCGGCTTCAAGTACCGACGGATGCTGCACCAGCGTTGCCTCGACCTCGAACGGGCTGACGTAGATGCCGCTGACCTTGAGCATGTCGTCGCTGCGCCCGCCATAGGTGTAACTGCCGTCGGCATTACGCACGTATTTGTCGCCGCTCTTGGTCCACCCGCCCTGGAAGGTTTCGCGGGTCTTGGCGCGGTTGCCCCAGTACATCATGGCCGCCGATGGACCCTGGATATACAGGTCGCCGGGTTCACCATCCGGGACCGGGCCACCGTCTTCGCCGCGCAGCTCGATCGCGTAACCCGCCACCGGCCAGCCGGTAGTGCCGTAACGCACTCTCTCCGGCCGGTTGGACAGGAAGATGTGCAGCATCTCGGTGGAGCCGATGCCGTCGACGATGTCGACGCCGAAATGGGCCCTGAACCGTTCGCCGATCTCGGCTGGCAGTGCCTCGCCGGCCGATGACACGAGGCGCAATGCAACGGCATCGCGCCTGGGCAACCCTGCAGCGGCCAACATGCCGGCAAACCCGGTCGGGGCGCCGAAGAACGCGGTCGGCCGGACATCGCCGACGCCGCCGGTCCAGCGCCTGAATGTTGCCTCAGGGGTGGGGCGTTCGGCCATCAGCAGCGTGGTGGCGCCGACACTCATCGGGAAGGTCAGCGCATTGCCCAATCCGTAAGCGAAGAACAGTTTGGCGGCGGAAAAACAGACGTCCTGCTCGGTCAGCTGCAACACGGCCTTGCCATAGAGTTCGGCTGTCCAGTAGGGGTTGGCGTGGGAGTGCACCGTGCCCTTGGGCCGCCCGGTCGAGCCGGACGAATACAGCCAGAAACCGGGGTCGTCGGCCTGGGTGGCCGCGGGGCGGGCCATGGCGCTGTGCGACGTCAGAAAGCTCTCGAACGCGACTTCGGCCCGATGCAGTGGCGCCACCGGACGCGAGACGATGACCTTCTGCACCTCGTGGTCTGCCTTGGTCATTGCGGCGGTGAGCGCCGGCAGCAGGGCACCCGACACCAGCACCGCCTGCGCGCGGGAATTCTCCAGCATGTAGGCATAGTCGTCGGCCGTGAGCAAGGTATTGACCGCCACCGGTACGATGCCGGCGTACATGGCGCCCAGGAAGGCCACCGGCCAGTCGCAGCTGTCGTGCATCAGCAGCAGCACCCGTTCTTCACGCCGCACGCCAATGCCGCGCAAGGCTGCTGCCAGTTGCCGCAGTCGCAGCGCCAGCGCGCCGTATGCCAGGCTGCCGTTGTCGTCGATGAACGCCAATTTGTCGGCGCGCTGCGCATTGCAACTGATCAGGTGCTGGGCGAAGTTGAATTGCTCTGCCGGTGGCGTTGTCGTGGTGACAGGGCTGGTCATGTTGGTCTTCCTGCGGATGGTGAGGGCAAGGGGCAAGAGGCTGGGGCGGCCACAGTGGCAACCGCGGTCGGGGTCAGGTGCTGAAATCGATCCGGCCCTGCGGCAGCAGGTACAAGACCAGCGCCCGGCCTGCGCTGACCGTCGGTCTGTGCGCGCTGCCTGCGGGGTACACCAGCCAGCCGGCAGCGCGGCCATCGAACCGCGCCGTGTCGTCGATTGGCATGATCAGGTCGATTTCGCCATTCGGATGTGCATGCTGCGGACCTGCGATATCGCGCATGTCGACGACGTCGACCGAGAAACCTTGCAGGTCATCGGCCGGCTTGAAGACCCGGCCATAACGAATGCCGCCGCCTTCACGCTGGCACAACCAGCCGTCGGCGACACCACTCTCGCACGACCGGCGCAGCGCCTGGTAGCTGGCGCTTGCCGGGCCATGCTCCTGATTCAGCCACTGGTCGAGCAGGTCGTCGAGCGGGCGGTCCACCAGTTGTGCCGTCAGTGCGGCGATCTGGTCCCGGAACAGGGCTTGTGTCATCGGTGCGTCTCCATCGTCTTGCTGCAGCCTGCTTGCCTTGCTGCAATATATGCAGTATTGTGCGTATCAGCACTCTAAAGCGCGCCAGCAACCATGTCAAGCACTATATTTCATGAATCCTCGTCAACGGCCGTTCGGCCTGCGATTTCCGGACCGCTCACACCGGTTCCGGATGTGCCTGCAACGGAGAAGAAGGACCCATTCCTGGAGGCCCTTGGCGGGCGCATTCGCAATTTGAGGTCACGGCGCGGCATCACGCGCAAGGCCTTGTCGCAACTGGCCGATGTGTCGGAGCGGCATCTGGCGAACCTGGAATACGGTGTCGGCAACGCGTCGATCCTGGTGCTGCTGCAAGTGACCCGCGCCTTGCAATGCACGCTGGCGGAAATCATCGGCGACGTGACGACCGCATCGCCGGAATGGCTGATGCTGCGGGAGTTGCTGGAGAGCCGGGACGAGCAGACCTTGCGTCGGGTACGCGTGGCAGTGGGCGAGATGCTCGGCACCGGCGGCGCGCACGGTGGCGCCGGTGGGGCACGCAGCGGGCGCATCGCCTTGCTGGGCTTGCGCGGCGCCGGCAAATCCACGCTGGGCAACATGCTCGGCGAAGACCTGGGGTTCCCGTTCATCGAGCTGAGCCGGGAGATCGAGCAGTTTGCCGGTTGCAGTTCAGCCGAGATCCAGGCCTTGTACGGACAGAATGCCTATCGCCGTTATGAGCGCCGTGCGCTGGAGGAAACCATACAGCTGCATCAGGAGGCGGTGATCGCGATTCCAGGCGGTCTGGTGTCCGACCCGGCCACCTTCAACGAGGTGTTGTCGCACTGCACGACGGTCTGGTTGTCGGCCGATCCGCACGACCACATGAGCCGTGTCGTGGCCCAGGGTGATACCCGGCCGATGGCGGCCAGCCGCGAGGCCATGGCCGACCTCAAGAGCATTCTGGCGGGGCGCGCCGCGTTTTATTCCAAGGCCGAGTTCCGGATCGACACCAGCGCCCAGGGTTTGGCCGAAACGTTTGCGTTGCTGCGCTCCACGGTTCGTTCCGCGCTGGCGTTGCCAATCCATGCAAATGCGGCAGCCTGAAAATGCATAAAAGTGCTTGACGTTCAAGCGATACATGCATTATTATGCGTGTCATCGCAGCATTGAACCTGCAATCCAAGTCATCCCAGAGGAGCACGCCGTGACCGATACCAAACCTGTCGACTACCAGACACATCCGTCCCGGTACAAGCACTGGAAACTGTCGTTCCAGGGGCCCGTGGCGACGCTGGCGGCCGACTTCGACGAGAACGCGGGTCTGCGTCCGGGTTACAAGCTCAAGCTCAACAGTTATGACCTCGGTGTCGACATCGAACTGAACGACGCGGTCAGCCGCATCCGGTTCGAACATCCCGAAGTGCGAACCGTGGTGCTGACCAGTGCCAAGGAAAAGGTGTTCTGCTCGGGTGCCAACATCTTCATGCTCGGTGTGTCCAGCCACGCCTGGAAGGTCAACTTCTGCAAGTTCACGAACGAGACCCGCAACGGACTGGAGGATTCGTCCAGATACAGTGGTCTGAAATTCCTGGCAGCCGTCAATGGCGCCTGCGCCGGTGGTGGTTATGAGGTGGCGCTGGCTTGCGACGAGATCATTCTGGTGGATGACCGTGCTTCGGCCGTCAGCCTGCCCGAAGTGCCGCTGCTGGGCGTATTGCCCGGCACCGGAGGCCTGACCCGGGTGACCGACAAGCGCCATGTGCGCCATGACCTGGCCGACATTTTCTGCACCAGCGTCGAAGGTGTGCGCGGCCAGAAAGCCAAGGACTGGCGCTTGGTTGATGACATTGCCAAACCGACTGTGTTTGCCGAGAAGGTGCACAAGCGCGCTCTTGAACTGGCCGCAGCAAGCGACCGGCCGGCCGACGCCAGCGGTGTCGAATTGGCTCCACTGGAGCGGAACATGCAGGCCGATGCGCTGCACTATCGCCACGTGAGCGTCAGCATCGATCGCGTCGCGCGTACCGCCAGCTTCACGATCAAGGCGCCTGCAGGCATCCAGCCGACCGACATCGCCGGTATCGAGGCGGCTGGCGCCGCCTGGTATCCGCTGGCGCTGGGCCGCGAACTGGAGGATGCGATCCTGTCGATGCGTACCAACGAACTGGAGATCGGCCTGTGGCTGATCCGCACCGAAGGCGAGAGCGCCGCGGTACTGGCCATGGACGCGGTGCTGCTCGAACACAAGGACCACTGGCTGGTGCGCGAGACGATCGGTCTGTTGCGACGCACCTTCAGCCGGCTTGATCTGTCTTCGCGCAGCCTATTTGCGCTGATCGAGCCGGGTTCGTGTTTTGCCGGAACCCTGCTGGAACTGGCGCTGGCCTGTGACCGCAGCTACCAGCTGGCCTTGCCGGACGACGAAACCAAGGCGCCCAAGCTGACGGTTGGCGAGATCAACTTCGGGCAGTTCCCGATGGCCACCGGCCAAAGCCGCCTGCAACGCCGCTTCTACGACGAGCAACCGGCGCTGGAGGCGGTGCGGGCCGTGGTCGGCCAGCCGCTGCACGCCGATGCCGCATTTGCATTGGGGCTGGTGACCAGCAATCCCGACGACATCGACTGGGCCGACGAGACACGTATCGCCATCGAGGAACGCGTGGCGATGAACCCCGATGCACTGACCGGCATGGAAGCCAATCTGCGTTTCAATGGCCCGGAGAACATGTTCACGCGGGTCTTCGGCCGACTGACGGCATGGCAGAACTGGATCTTCCAGCGCCCCAACGCCGTCGGCGGGAAAGGCGCACTCAAGGTCTACGGAACCGGCGAGAAAGCCGCCTTCGACTGGACCCGCGTCTGAGCAACTGAAAGCACTTGCGTTGTGTGGCGCGAAATCCGGTGGCGCGCCGCAACCGAAACCTCTCCACCCCCGTCCCCTACGGAGAACAGCATGTCATCCATCAATTACAGCGAAAAGATCCCGAACAACGTGAACCTGCAGGACGACCGCACCTTGCAGCGCGCGCTCGAGCAGTGGCAACCCAACTTCCTGAGCTGGTGGGGCGACATGGGTCCGGACGGGTCGAACAATTTCGACGTCTACCTGCGCACTGCAGTGAGTGTCGACCCGCAGGGCTGGGCCCAGTTCGGCCATGTGAAGATGCCCGACTACCGCTGGGGCATTTTCCTGAACCCGGGCGATGCCGAGCGCACCATCCATTTCGGCGACCACAAGGGCGAGAAGGCCTGGCAGGACGTGCCCGGCGAGCACCGTGCCAATCTGCGCCGCATCATCGTGACCCAGGGCGATACCGAGCCGGCATCGGTCGAGCAGCAGCGCCATCTGGGCCTGACCTGCCCGAGCCAGTACGACCTGCGCAACCTGTTCCAGGTCAACGTCGAGGAAGGGCGTCACCTGTGGGCCATGGTCTACCTGCTGCACAAGCATTTCGGCCGTGACGGACGCGAGGAAGCCGAGGCCTTGCTCGAGCGACGCTCGGGTGACGCCAACAATCCGCGCATCCTGGGTGCGTTCAACGAGCAGACGCCGGACTGGCTGGCCTTCTTCATGTTCACGTATTTCACCGACCGTGACGGCAAGTTCCAGCTGTGTGCGCTGGCGGAGAGTTCGTTCGATCCGCTGGCACGTACCACCAAGTTCATGCTGACCGAAGAGGCGCACCACATGTTCGTCGGCGAGTCGGGTATCTCGCGCGTGATCCAGCGCACCGCCGCGGCGATGAACGAACACAAGACCGATGACGTAGGCAAGCTGCGGGCTGCCGGCGTGATCGACCTGCCGACGATTCAGCGTTATATCAACTTCCACTTCAGCGTGACAGTCGACCTGTTCGGTGCGGATGAGTCCAGCAATGCCGCGATCTTCTACAGCTCGGGCCTCAAGGGGCGTTACGAGGAAGGCAAACGCGTCGATGACCATGTGCTCAAGGGCCAGACCTACAAGGTGCTCGAGGCCAAGGGCGGCCAACTGGTCGAAAAGGAAGTACCGATGCTCAACGCGCTCAACGAGGTGCTGCGCGACGACTACATCAAGGACTCGGTGGCCGGTGTCAACCGCTGGAACAAGGTGCTGGAGAAGGCGGGTATCCCGAACCGCCTTAGCGTGCCGCACAAGGCGTTCCACCGCAACATCGGCGCCTTGTCGGGCGTCAGGATATCGCCGGACGGCCGCGTCGTGTCTGACGCCGAGTGGAACGCCAATGTCGACAAGTGGCTGCCCAGCGGCGAAGATCGGGCCTACGTGGCCAGCCTGATGGGCCGCGTGGTCGAGCCGGGCAAGTTCGCCAACTGGATTGCGCCGCCGGTCATGGGCATCAACCGCCAGCCGGTGGACTTCGACTACGTTCGCTTCAACTAGGCGTATTGCGGACGGCTTTGCCGCCGCAATACGTCGGCTCGATGGAACCGGCGCCTGGGGGCGCGGTTCATCTTGCCGGCTTGGTTTCGGTTGTGGGGGTGGTTGTGGTTGTGCGGATTGTTCTTGAGGGGTTTACATGGGGGCGACTGACGTGGGGGTGATCAAGCAGCATCTGATCGATCCGGAGATCTGCATCCGGTGCAATACCTGCGAGGCGACCTGCCCGGTAGGTGCGATCACGCACGACGACCGCAACTACGTGGTCAATGCGGACAAGTGCAATCTGTGCATGGACTGCATCTCGCCGTGTCCGACCGGTTCGATCGACAACTGGCGCATGGTGCCGCGTGCCAGGGCGCACACCATCGAAGCCCAGCTGGGATGGGACGAGTTGCCACCCGAACTCAGTGCCGAGGCGCTGGCGGTCGATGGCGTCGACGCAGCTGCGCTGGCTGCGGCGACTGAACCGGTTGCCATCATGGCGGGCGCCAACGATACCGTCAGTGCCAATAGTGCGCAATACGGTGCCGTGCTGCCGCCATGGTCAGCGGCCCATCCGTTCACCAATCTGTACGGGCCCAAGGCTGCGCGCAAGACCATCACCGCCACGGTGACCGGCAACGTGCGGGTCACCGAAGTGGGGCGTGAATACGACACCCACCATATCGTGCTCGATTTCGGCGCTGTGCCGTTTCCGGTGCTCGAAGGCCAGTCGATCGGCATCATGCCGCCGGGCCTGGATGCCAACGGGCGCGCACACCATGCGCGCCAGTATTCGATTGCCAGCCCGCGCAACGGCGAGCGTGCGGGTTACAACAACCTGTCGTTGACGATCAAGCGGGTATTGCAGGACTACGATGGCAAGCCGGTGCGCGGAGTCGCATCCAACTACATGTGTGATCTCAAGGTAGGCGACACCGTGGAGGTGATAGGGCCTTTCGGCGCCAGCTTCCTGATGCCCAACCATCCGCGCAGCAATATCGTGATGATCTGCACCGGCACTGGCAGTGCGCCGATGCGGGCGATGACCGAATGGCGTCGCAGGCTGCGTGCCTCCGGCAAGTTCGAAGCGGGCAAGCTGCTGCTGTTCTTTGGCGCACGCACCCAGGAAGAACTTCCGTATTTCGGTCCGTTGCAAAACCTGCCCAGGGATTTCATCGACACGCACTTCGCGTTCTCGCGCACTCCAGGCCAGCCGAAGCGGTATGTGCAGGACGCCATGCGCGAACGTGCTGCCGACCTGCTACCCTTGCTGCAGGACCCGAACAGCTTCTTTTATGTATGCGGTCTCAAGAGCATGGAAGAGGGCGTGGTGCTGGCCCTGCGCGACATCGCACAAGCAGCACACTTGCCATGGGAGTCCGTGGCTGCAGCCCTCAAGGCAGAAGGCCGCCTGCATCTCGAAACCTATTGATCGTCATGCCTGCATTGCACCTGCACATTGGCGATACAGTCAAGGTGCCGGCGCGCGACCTGTGCAGACACAGCGGCCGGTAGAACCAGACCTGCACAAGCGTATCAGGCCGACACTTTCTTCCTCCCTCCGCTCTATGGCATGACCAGGTCAATGCCTGAGCGCTTGCGTCGTATCTGGGTTTTTGCTTGTGCAGGTCCGGAATCAGCTTCCCACGCGCAGCTGGTTATTGACCGAGACCACGCCTGACACTGCACGCGCCAGAGTCACAGCTCGATCCTTGGCCGCCTCTGTGGGCGCCGTTCCCTTGAGCACGACGGTGCCTGCGTTGGTGTCGACATCGATCTTCAGCGCGCTCAGTTCCGGATCGCGCGCCAGTTCAGCGGTGACCTTGGTCGTGATCGCGGCATCCTGGGTCTCTGCCTTGACAGTCTCGACTGCCTCCGCGGTGCCAGCTTTGGCCGCCTCCATGCCTTGTTTCATGTCCTGGCCCACTGCCTCACTCTTTTTCTCGACCGTCGAGATGGCAGCATCGACTTTTTCTCCGGCAGTTGTGGGCTCGTTGGACTTGCTGCATGCGCCCAGCAGCAGAACGGACGAGATGGCCAGGACCGAGAGGCCGAGGCGGGGTGTGACAATATGTTTGTTCATGAATTCTTTCCTTGGAATGCCGATGGATCGACGTTGGAGGGAAGTTTGCCGCGGCAGGCGCGGGGTGACCATCGGCGCAAGTCTGCTTTGAATGTCGGATGTTTCCCACACGCCCGAGGGTCCCGGACAGCGCGTAAGGGGGCTCAGGCGCGGAGCTTCTTGTGCCGGTACATCGCCGCGTCGCTGCGATGGGTCAGTGTCTCGATCGTATCGCCCGGCTCGGCCGCGGCCACGCCGATGCTGATGCTCGAGGCCAGACCGGCATTGATGCTGGACCAATCGAAATTGCGGACCGCATCGCTGATGCGCTGGCACACCTGCTGCGCCACCGCAAGTTCCGCATTCTTGAACACAATGACAAACTCGTCGCCGGCCAGCCGCGCGGCCATATCGTCCTCGCGGATGTGCGAGCGCAGGATCTGGGCAATATTCCTGAGCACCTCGTCGCCAACCTGGTGCGAATAGTTGTCGTTGATCTGCTTGAACTTGTCCACGTCGATCAGTGCCACGCACGGCGGCAGACCGTGCGCCAGGTCACCGCGCAGCAGTTCGCCGGCATAACGTTCGAAGCTGCGCCGGTTCGGTATGCCGGTGAGGGAGTCTTCCAGCGACAGCCGTTCGAGATGGCGCGAGGTGATCTCGAGCCGGTTCACGTGTTGCTGGCGCAAACGCAGATCGACCTGCCACTCGATGACCTTCTCGCGCGTCTCCAGACCGTCGGCGCGGATCAGTTGCTCCCGCAGGCGCAAGCGGCGCAATTCATCCACGGCTTGGCCGTTGCGTCCCTGTGCCACATACATCTGTGAGGACAGCAGATGACCCAGGCAGGCCAGTTGCTCGTGTTCCACCTGTACCGCGACGTCGATCATCCTTGCGGCTTCCTTCATGGCGCCGGCCCAGTCGGCTTGCGCCCACGCGATTTCGGCACGCACCCAGCTCTCGAGCGCACCGAGCCAGGTGACGGTACCGTAGCGCTGCGCCCATTGCGCCAGCACCTCGACGTCGAGCCGGGCCTGCCCGATGCGGCCATGCCAGCACTGCTCCAGGCACAGGCCGAATTGCAGCACGGCTTCGGTGGTGATATGGGTCCCTGCCGCGGCGCCGCCGGCGTCGCCGCTGGCAATCAAGGTAATGATGGCTTCGCGCAATTTGCGCAGCTTGTCCAGCCCTGTGAACGCGCCGACGTAATAACGCTCATGGAAAACCCGCAACAGTTCGTTCCACCACTGGTTGACCCTGGGCTGAAAGGTGCTCAGTTGGGGTTCGGCATGTTCGGCGATCTCGACGGCGGTCTGCAGTGCCTGTTCGGCCTTTTCGAATCCATGGCTCCAGAAATAGGCCACGCCAAGCGCGTTGTACGACAGCACACTGTGCTCGGGGTGTTCCAGGAACTGGCTCAGGCGCACGCTCAGCAAGGCCGCTTCCACCGCTTCCTCGCTGCGCCCCAGCGTCACCGACACGATGGCGTGGGTCGACAGGGCCATCACTTCACCGGAGATGTCGCCCAGCAGATGGAAATTCTGTGCCGCCCGCTGGCTGGCGCGGTGCGCACGCCGGTAGCGCGACAACATGCGGTCGCAATGGGCCAGGCAAAGCAGGGCCTTGGCCTCGTAACGCGGGTTCGCCAGGCCCTCGGCGGCCTTCAGAACCTTCTGCGAGGTTGCCCTGCCAGACTGCACGTCGCCGCGGTCCAGTGCGGTATGGGCATCGCGCAACAACGCTTCCAGTCCTTCGTTTCGGCGGGGCTGAGCGGTAGGGGGCATGGCCTGATTTTGCGTCAGAACGTGCGCGTTGCAGGCAAACAACGAAGTGGCCTCTGCGCCGCGCTGTTTTGGCTGACACCGACACTGCGGCCCATGTCCGCAGAACTGCTGTTTTATATTGACCAGGGCCTTGTCGATGGTGCCGCGGTCAGCTTGCCCACCTTGGCCTTTCGAAAAAATGATCAGCAGCACATAACGGCGCACCATGGTGTCGTAGAGCTGGCTGTTGACGGCGCTGATCCATTGCGTGCAACGTGCCCGGCCACTGATGCTGGCGGGCCGCAGCGAGACACCGGTATCGAAGCATTCGTCGAGATATTGCACGATGGCAGCGGTCTCCCACAACGTGATGTCACCGTCGCGCAGGCCGGGAACGAGTCCGAACGGATGCACCGCCTCGATCTCGGTGGTGTGCGGCGCGCAATTGTGCATTGTGCAGGCCACGGCCTTCTCGGCCAGCGCCATGCGTGCGGTGCGGGTGTAGTTGCTGCGCGCATCGCCGAGCAAGATGATGGCACCCGCCGTGCCTTGCGGGTCGCGTGCGTCGTTCAGCCGGTTGGGCGTCGAAACGGATCAACGGATCAGTGGCCGGCCGGAGGCGCCCGAAGGCTTCGTCGGGCGCCAGAAGTTTCATTTTGTAAAACCGGCGCAGGCTTGACCCCGTTTGCGTGGCTGTGTCGTTCAAGAAATTTCCATCCACTGACGGGAGTCATCATGAAGCGGGTAAGACAAGGGCTCATCTGGGGCGTGCTGGTCTGCGGTGCCATGCAGGCCCATGCGATCGGGCGGCTGGCCGACGTGCGCATCGTCGATCGCGATACCGGTGCAACGTTGCGCCACTACCACCACGGCGGCGAGATCTGGGTGGCGGGTTCACCGGGCGCACGTTACGCCATCGCCTTGTCCAGCCGCTTCGGCGAGCGGGTGCTGGCGGTGGCATCGGTCGACGGCGTCAATGTGCTCAGTGGCGAGACCGCCGGCTGGGATCAGGGCGGTTATGTGTTGTCGCCGCGCCAGCAGTATCAGGTCACCGGCTGGCGCAAAAGCCCCAGCGAGGTCGCGGCTTTCACCTTTGCGGACGCGGCTGCGTCGTATGCCGGTCTGACCGGTCGACCGGACAACATCGGTGTTGTGGGTGTGGCCCTGTTTCGAGAGAAGCCCCGGCCTGTTGCCGCGCAGGCGCCCGAGGTTCTGCGCCAGCGCGACGCTGACCGCTTTTCGCCGCGCCGTGAGCGGGCAGCGGACAGCCCCTCGCCCGCGCCGGCTGCGCCCGCGCAGCCCAAGGCCGAACGGTCCGCGAGCGCGAATTCCGAGTCGGCCGATCATGCGGGCGGCCTGGGTGCCGCGCAAGGCAAGGCACTGGCCGAGCCGATGGCGCGGCTGGGTACCGGTCACGGAGAGAGGGAGTCATCCTGGGTCACCACGACCCGCTTCGAACGGGCAGGGCAGCAGCCCGACGAGGTGATCCGGATTCGTTACGACAGCCGCGAGAACCTGGTCGCGCTGGGTGTCATCCCGGCGCCATACCGGCCGCCGCTGCTGCCCAAGGCCGATCCGTTCCCGCAGTCGGAGCACTCTGCCTACGTACCGGATCCACCGCCGCAGCGTTGATGACCATGGCCCGGGCGCAGCGCAGGGCGCCGATAATCGCGCCCATGCCTGGTGCTGCAGCCCCTGACGACGAAACCGACGCGGCCGCCATGCTGCGTTTCGCCGGCGGTGACGCCGAAGCATTCGATCTGTTGTATGCGCGTCATGGCCTGGCGGTCTGGCGTTATCTGCTGCGCCATGTGCGCGATGCGGCACTGGCCGATGACCTGCTGCAGGATGTCTGGTTCGCGGTGGCGCGCCAGGGCACGCGTTACCAGGCCACGGCGCGGTTCCGGACCTGGCTGTTCACGATGGCACACAACCGCATGGTCGACCACTGGCGCACGCACCGGTCTCACCTGCCGCTCGATGTGGTTGAGGAAGAAGGGGCGCTGGCCGACACACTGACGGCCGACTCGGGATGGGGGCCGCTGCGCCGACTGCAGTCACGCGAGCAGGGTGCCGCACTGATCGAGGCCATCGAACAGTTGCCCGCCGAGCAGCGCGAGGTTTTCCTGCTGCAGGCCGAGGCCGGCATGTCGTTGGCAGAGATCGCGCAGGCCACGGGTGTCGGGTTCGAGACTGCCAAGAGCCGTCTGCGGTACGCGCGCCACAGCTTGCGCCAGTCGCTCAAGGAGTTTGCATGACCGAGTCGCAAAAGCCGACGCAAGACACGCTGCTGCGCTTGTACGAGCAGGCCAGCGCCGAAGACCCGCGCCGTCCCGCAGCGCAAGTGGCGGACGCGATCCGCAAGCATGCGCGTGTCATGCTGGCCGCTGGTGATGCGTCCGACGCGCCGGCGCAATCCGCCGCGCATGTGGCGCAGGCTTCTGCCAATCAACCGCGCTGGAAGACCTCGCTACTGGCCAGCGTGGCTGTGATCGGCCTGGCAGGGATGTTGTTCCTGCAGTTCGACCGCGGCACACCGCAGGAGCAGGATCTGGTGCGCGGCCAAGCGGCGCCGAACGTGCGCGCGCCAATCCCCTCGCAGGATCAGGGCACGCAAGCCGCGATGCCATCCGGGACGTTGGCCCAGGCGCCGGGTTCCGGGCCGGCGGTGGTCGCAAGCGCAACGATCGGCAGGTCGACACCGGCGCCACCGTTGGGCAGGGCCAAGAGTGCCGAACCGCAAAAGTCGCAGCCGGCTGTGCCGGCAGCCGGCGATGCCACTCGGTCGGATGCGCAAGGCGACACACAGCGGCTTGCCAAAGCGCCAGTGCCGGGCGCTCCTGCGGCCGAGCTGCGCGAAATTCTGCCGCCACCGGCACTGGCACCGGCCCGCGCCCAAGCGAGACCGGCACCGCCGCCGGCACCGGCGCGCACCGAAGCGAGATCTGCGCCGGCACCGGCGTTGACCCTGACCGAGATCGCGCGCGCCGGTCGGGTCGATGCACTCGCCGCCATTCTGGCCAGCGGTGCCGCGATCGACGGGCGCGACGCCGACGGCCGCACACCGTTGATGCTGGCGGCGATCCATGGCCATCGCGAGATGGTGCGCCAACTGCTGGCCGCCGGCGCCGATCCGCATTTGCGGGACCCGTCCGATCAGACCGCCGCGCAGCTGGCCCTAGCAGCGGGCCACGCGCAGATCGCCGATCTGATCGGGTCCGGTTCCTGAAATCAGCGCCAGGCGCTAACATGGACCGCCCCGGCCGATGAGGCCGCAGTGGCAGCGGGACTGCATCGGCCCGAGCCCACGATCAGGAGACACCATGGCCTTGTCGGACATCGAGATCGCGCAGGCGGCAACGCTGCGGCCCATCCTCCTGTTGGCACAAGACAGGCTGGGCATTCCGCCCGAAGCCCTGGAGCCGTATGGCCACTACAAGGCCAAGATCGACCTGGCATGGCTCGACCGACAGAACGGCCCGGACGGCAAACTGGTGCTGGTCACGGCCATCAGCCCGACGCCGGCCGGTGAAGGCAAGACCACCACCACCGTCGGCCTGGGCGATGCCCTCAACCGCATCGGTAAACGCGCGGTGATCGCCTTGCGCGAACCCTCGCTGGGGCCGGTGTTCGGCATGAAGGGGGGCGCTGCCGGTGGCGGCCATGCGCAGGTCGTTCCGATGGAAGACATCAACCTGCACTTCACCGGCGACTTCAACGCGATTGCGCTGGCGCACAACCTGCTGGCGGCGCTGCTGGACAACCACATCCATCACGGCAATGCGCTGGGCTTCGATGTGCGACGCATCGTCTGGCGGCGTGTCATGGACATGAACGACCGTGCGCTGCGCTCCACCGTGGTGGCGCTGGGCGGACCCGGCAATGGTTTCCCGCGCGAGGATGGATTTGACATCGTCGTTGCGTCCGAAGTGATGGCGATCTTCTGCCTGGCCACCTCGCGCAAGGACCTCAAGACGCGCCTGGGCAACATCATCGTCGGCTACACCCGTGAGCAGACGCCGATCCGGGCCAGCGACCTGCAGGCGCAGGGGGCGATGGCCGCACTGCTCAAGGACGCGATCAAGCCCAACCTGGTACAGACGCTGGAGAACAATCCGGCCATCATCCATGGCGGCCCGTTCGCCAACATCGCCCACGGCTGCAACACCGTGACCGCGACACGCGCCGCGCTCAAACTGGGGGATTACGTGGTCACCGAGGCCGGCTTCGGGGCCGATCTCGGCGCCGAGAAGTTCGTCGACATCAAATGCCGCAAGTCGGGGCTGCGGCCGGACGTGGCCGTTGTGGTGGCCACCTTGCGTGCGCTCAAGCACCATGGTGGAGTCGATGCCAAGGAGCTGAACCAGCCCAATCCGCTCGCACTGGAGAAGGGCATGGCCAACCTGGAACGCCATGTCGACAACATTCGCCATCGTTACGGATTGCCGTGTGTCGTGGCGATCAACCATTTCACGCTGGACACACGGGAAGAACTCGACCTGTTGCGCCGGGTCATGGACCGCCAGGGCGTGCCGGTGGTGCTGGCACGGCATTGGGCCGACGGATCGGCCGGTGCCGAGGAACTGGCGCGTGTGGTTGTCCAGCTCGCCGAATCCGGCAGTGCCAGCATGAAGCTGGTCTACCGCGACGAGGACAGCCTGTGGGACAAGATGAAGGCCATCGCCACCAAAATCTATGGCGCCTCGGGCATCTCGGCCGATTCGGCGGTGCGCGCAAAAATTGCGAAACTGCAGGCCGATGGTTTTGGCCAATACCCGGTGTGTGTGGCCAAGACCCAGTATTCCTTCTCCACCGACCCCAAGTTGCGGGGTGCACCGTCCGACCATATGGTCAACATCCGGGAAGTGCGGCTGGCCGCCGGCGCCGAATTCGTCGTGATGATCTGCGGCGACATCATGACCATGCCGGGTCTGCCCAAGGAGCCGGCGTCGGCCCGTATCGACATCGACGACGACGGGCGGATTTCAGGCCTGTTCTGATTGCCCGGCTTTGCAGAACGGCGGCGTCAGCCTTTTTCCACCGGCAGGGCCGGGTCCCGGCACCATTCGCTCCAGCTGCCGGCGAAAAGCGCTGCGCGGCCCAGACCGGCGATTTCCATGGCGATGATGTTGGGCACGGCGCTCACGCCGCTGCCACAGTGGTGCACCACGGTGCCAGGGTCGCGGCCATCGAGCAGTTCGAGAAATTCGGCCTTGAGCACCACTGCGGGCTTGAACAGGCCGTCATCGTTTATGTTGCTGCCAAACGGGCGGTTCAGGGCGCCTGGAATATGGCCTGCCACCGGATCGATGGGTTCTACCTCGCCCCTGAAACGGGCCTCGGCGCGCGCGTCGATCAGGTTTTGCGTGGGCTGGCCCAGGCGTTCCTGTACCTGGCTTGCTGTCACCAGCGTCGCGCGCGGCGTGCTGGCCTGAAATTGCGTGGGCGGGTGCTTTGTGGCTGCGCCGCTGGTGACCACCCCGCCCGCTGCATACCAGGCCGGCAGGCCGCCGTCGAGTGCCGCGACGTTCTCGTGCCCGACCCATTTGAGCATCCACCAAAGGCGGCCACAGTAGTTGGCGCGCTGGCGGTCATACACCACGGCCTGCATGTCGCTGGAAAAACCGACACTGCCCAGCCACGCGGCAAATGTTTCCCGCGAGGGCAGCGGGTGGCGGCCACCACTGGCGGCATCGGGATCGCCATGCGGGGCACTGAGGTGCCGGTCGAGATCGGCCCGAACCGCGCCGGGGATGTGGGCTTCGGCGAACTGCTGATCGCCTGCCTGCGGCTTCATCAGGTCGAAGCTGCAGTCGAACACCATCAGGGGTTGATCGTTGGCGACCAGGGTCAGCAGCTGGTCGGCCGATACCAGCGTGGTGTAGTTCTGTTGCATGCAAGTTCCTTCGCAATACAGGCGGCCTGGTCGCCAGTGCCCGATTTCAGCGCCGTGTCGCCATAACCACCGGCTTGCGCTCCGCCATCGGAGCAGGCTCAAACCGGGTCTGTGGCGCCATTATCCAGAACGCCGGGGCCGATCACACCGCGGTACCACTCGTGGAAGTGCTGCATGCCGTCTTCCATCGGGCTCTGGTAGGGGCCGCGTTCGTTGACGCCGCGCTGCATCAGGGCGCGTCGTCCGGCGTCCATGCGAAGCGCGATCTCGTCGTCCTCGACGCAGGTCTCCATGTAGGCGGCCTGCTGCGCCTGGACGAAGTCGCGCTCGAACGCCGCGATCTCTTCGGGGTAATAGAACTCGACGACATTGAGCGTCTTGTCCGGTCCCCGGGGATACAGCGTCGAGACGGTCAGCACATGGGGATACCATTCGACCATGGTGTGCGGGTAATACGCCAGCCAGATTGCGCCGTATTTCGGTGGCTTGCCGTCACGGTAGTTCAACAGCGACTCCTGCCAGCGCTCATAGACCGGGCTGCCGGCCTTGCCCAGCCGGTTGGCCACGCCCACCGTCTGCACGCAGTAGTGCTCGCCGAACTCCCAGCGCAGGTCTTCGCAGGTCACGAAGCTGCCCAACCCGGGGTGGAACGGGCCTACGTGGTAGTCCTCCAGGTAGACCTCGATGAAAGTTTTCCAGTTGTAGTTGCATTCGTGCAGCTGCACATGGTCGAGCACATGGCTGGAGAAGTCGAGGTCGGCGATCGGGCCCAGGCGTGCCAGGTCGGCTGCAACCCGCGAGCGTGGCATGTCTGTTGCGGCGGCAGCGACGGATAACTTTGGTGGCTCGAACAACAGGCCGTTCCATTCCTGAAGCGGGTAGTTCTCCAGATTCAGGCAGGGGTCTTGCGCAAAATGGGGAGCCCCGAGCAGGGTGCCGGCCTTGGTGTCGGCACTTCCGCCGCTATAGGTCCAGCGGTGCAGCGGGCACACCAGATTGCCGGCAGCGCTGCCCGGCTGCTGGGTCAGAAGACTGCCGCGTCCCTGCAGTATCAGCGCCTGGCGGTGCCGGCACACATTGGAGATCAGCTGCACACCGGTGGGCGCGCGCACCAGCGCGCGGCCGGCCGATTCCTGCGGCAGGGTGTAGTAGTCGCCAATTTCGGGCACCGACCTTACATGGCCGACGTAACGCGATTGCGCCTGGAAGATCCGCTGCTGTTCGACACGGTAGATGGCGTCGTCGAAGTAGCTGTGGACGGGTAGCTGGCTGGCGGATTGCTGCAGTCGAAGACTTAAATCAGACATGGGGGCCCTGACCTAAATGCTCCCCACAGGGAGAAGACAACCGTGCTTGCGGCGGCAAACCTCGGTCACAAGAAAAGAAGATCCGCGCGGGCCGGCGGGGAAAGCCTGCCATTGTACCTGCGCCGCACTGCCCAAGGGCCGGGCCGACGAGCGCAGGCTGGGGCCATTCCCGGTCGGGCCGGACCCTGGATCGGCCGCAGGTTGCCATGCGCCTAAAATAGTGCGTTTCCCGAACGATTTCAAACCATGGCCAAGGCCCCTGCAAACTCCGCTGCC